>PDVJ01000720.1_pt1 | contig 11233 bp, 12 predicted proteins | sample 1369811 | NCBI WGS metagenome assembly PDVJ01 (sample SAMN07795376, study PRJNA414565) | Alkali sediment metagenome, whole genome shotgun sequencing project. | reverse complement strand
CAGAAGATCGCGCATGAGCAAGGAGTTGACAAGGAACTCGACAAACTGATAGAAAATGATATGAAAAGTGTAGAATGAAGACTAGGTTACAAACCGACGTATTTTATACTGACATCCCATAATTTTTTTGCTACGTCCATATCATAAGCCTCTTTGTTTATCTGTTTGACTGTTTTTTTCTCAAAATACTCTCCACTGATTGTCTCGACATTTGATGAGCCCGCAAGATATATCGGATTTTGCGCAGCAATTGCTGGGTCTTTTCCGAAGATTTTAAAAAATTTTGCGGAAAACCAACCCGCGTCTCTCCCCAAGTTTGTTGCACTCATCCCTGGGTTAACACAATTCACTGTGACACCGGTTCCTTTCAAATGTTCTGCCAGCATTCGAGTAAAAAGAATGATTGCTAGTTTTGAATGACCGTACACCTTCATTCCAGAAAAACCTTGTTTGAATTCAAGATCCTCAAAATGAATCGTTCCAGAATGCAGTCCTGATGTAAGATTAATGATCCGAGCTGGCGTGCTTTTTTTCAACATATCAAGCAGCAGATTCGTCATAAGAAAAGGAGCAAGATAGTTAGTTGCAAACATGTTTTCAATACCATCTTTTGATTCCCTTCGATGGAAGTCTACGATTCCTGCATTATTTATTAACACATGTAAGGCGTCGTATTTTTTAAGGAATTCAGTACAACATCCTCGGATTGATGCAAAAGAAGCCAAATCACAATAGAGTAAATCGATGTTGTTATTCTTCGTCGATTGTATCAGTTCCTGTTTCGTTTGTTCTCCTCTCTGTATGTCTCTTGTGATGATAACAACGGTTGCTCCAAGCTGTGCAAGCCCCCGTACAATTTCTTTACCTATCCCTGATGTTGCACCAGTGATAAGAACGATTTTTCCTTTTACTCTCGTCGCCTCCTTTTCTTTCACTAAGATAAACAATCATGTTATATTAAAATAATGGCCACATGAGAATTTTTATGATTTTTTTTCTTTAGAGGGTTTTTCGAAACTTTTAAGAGAGGAATTTACACCAACATTTTTATAAAGATATTCTTCTATTGTAGGAATGGAAGAATTTTCACATGAGAAATATAGGGGTTATATTCATCTGCCTTTTACTTATACTTCCTGTCACCCAAGCACACTATCTCAACACCACACGAACAGAAAAACAGAGTTCTTCTCACGCTGACGTATTAAATGGAGGATGGCTTGAGGAACGAGATAACGTCACGATACTTCATGTGAATGGATCAAATTATCAAATGGGATACCAACATGGGTACCTACTGCGAGAAAAAGTTCAGGAAAATATTCGTGCGTTTTTGCACTTTGCAAACACTTCTATCTCCTACGATGCGCTCCTAGCCATGTGGGACACTATGAGTGTGTATGTTCCGCAGGAATACAAAGAGGAGTTACAAGGGATTGCTAATGGCGCAAACATCTCATTTAACGATATCGCGGTATCGATCGCAGCGATCGAATATGCAGATCATGGGTGTTACGGCATCGCCGCGTGGGGTCCTGCTACTATCGATGGAAAACTGTATCACGCCCGGAGTTTTGATTTACCATCAACCATCCAAGATCCAGTGACCGGCAGGTATGCCCATGAAAATACCGTGCTTGTGGTCCGGAAACCAACAAATGGTTCTGCTTCGCTATGTCCTTCGATTGCAGGGTCGTTTCACACCGGTGGCGGCATCAATGAGCATGGGGTTGCTCTAGGTATTCAAATCTGCTGGAGTAAAGACCAAACCTTTCAGGGAAATCCGTATCATTTCCGGGTTCAACAAGTCCTTGATTACGCGACAACCGCTGAGGACGCGATACGCATAGTAAATACGAATCGAACACATGGATTCAACTTTATCATCTCGCAAGCAAGTCCACCAGAAGGTTTTATCGTTGAACAGACAGCGAACCTTACCTACGTTGGCACCTATAATGACTCCGTTGAATCCAAACATCCTTTTTGGGACTTTGATCATGTGGTACGACGAACCAACGTATTTCTTGAACCGACCATCGCAGCCACCCAACGAAAACGCTACGACCCTACCGGTTTCATCGGATTTCTCAACCTGCTCCTCTATAAAAAAACCAATTGTCCGTTTTTTGCGGTCTACCAGTTATACTCATCCGTGAGCAATAAAATAAATGCATCCTGGAGCACCATGGATCTGAATGAAACCATGCGGGTACTGCAAAATGGGTACCGTGCAGATCATAATATTCTCTTAAGACTTATCGAAATATTAGGGAAAGGGACCGGAATGGCAGAGGCATGGAACCAATGGACTGCATGCCCCGATACCGGTGATATGGTCGTTAGTTTTGCAACTCATGACAAGATGGCATTCAAGACAGAGCCTCATTATTTCAATCTCTATCAACTGCTACAAGAAAAACAACCATAAAAACCAAATGAAAGAATATCGCCTTCTTTTCATTTTTTTCTCCATACCATAATATACAGCATGCTCAATGCTTCCGTGCATGAATGCTCCCCGTATCGACCTCTTTGAATGGTTGCTGCAGAAAGCCCCCAACGCCACTTATAATCTCGCATTCAGCAACATTTATGGTTTAACCATGGACGAATATCAAAAATATACTGGTTTTACATTCCCCAAAAATTTTAATCTTGGTTCAAACGCACAATACGGTGCTTACGAGCTAAAAGAAACTCTGAGTGCGATGTATAACTGCACAACAGATAATATCGTAACGACCACGGGAGCGTCTGAGGCGAACTTCCTTGCGTTCTCATCCCTCCTTTCTCATGGAGATGAATTCATTATCGAACAGCCCGGGTATCAACCAATGTGGCTGACCCCGGAGATGCTTGGTGCTCGGCGAATTAACTGGCCGAGAAAGTTTGAAAATATGTTCAGAGTTGATAGTGAAACACTTTCGAGCCTTATCACCGAAAAAACCAAGCTTGTTTTACTCACGAACCTTCACAATCCCAGTGGCGTTCTGACGAATCAAAAAACAATCAAGACGATTGCTAAGATCGCAGAAGATCATGGTGTGTATATGCTCGTCGATGAAATCTTTCTCGATGGATCCTTTACCTCACAACCTTCTTGCTTTGGGCTGCCGAATGTGATTGTGACGTCGAGTGCTACGAAGATATTTGGTCTTGGGGGGTTACACTCGGGTTGGATCATCGCGCCAGAAGAACTAGCAGTGCAATGCCAGAAGCACAAAGCACATTCTACAGGTGCTGCGTCGTATACTTCAGAGATTATGACTGCCCATATTCTAAGTAAAGCTCGAGCTGACCTTAAAAATCGATTCCAGAAACGAGCGAAAACCAACCTTAATCTTCTCAGAAAATGGATGAACCATCACAAAGAGTTGTTTGAGTGGATTGAGCCCGATGGAGGAATCGTTTGTTTCCCGAAATATATGATGAATATCCGTTCTGTAGATCTCTGCAAATATTTATTTGAAACGCAGAAGATATTAGTAAATCCTGGTGCGTTTTTCAACCTGGAAGGTTTTATTCGATTGTCCTATGGTTGTGATGAACGAACGTTACAGAACGCGTTAGAAGTTCTTGAGAAAGGGCTCCTGGATCTGCAGGGGTGTCAGTGAATCTATTTTCTTCGTAGCATGGTTAGGGTGATGAGTACTGCACCCAATAGTATTATAACCTCAAAGCCTGGAGTGGATTTTTTACTCTCATCATTGTTTATTGCGATAGTATGTTGTATAGTTTTTGAACCACCTTGTATGCATGATGCAGTGACATCGATAATATCAGCGGTTGTAGCGTTGACTTGATAGGTATAGGTGAAACTGTTTAGATCCGGTTGACTATCATAGAGGGATGTGTTATACAGCACACCGTTTTTCTCTATTTTTACCTGATAAATATAATGGGTTGTTTGGTCACTCACCTGATGTGTAATGATCACCTGCAGATCTTGTGTTTCAAGGTTGTATGAAACAGTCATACCGGATGGAGCATTGGCACAAACCGTGTAAGGCATGACAATGAAAGCCACTAAAAATAGAAGGACGGGAACGCCACGTCCCCAAAATAAAACCTGCTTTTGTTCCTGACTTTTTTTCTGAGTCTTCATAATAATCTCCCTTTCGATAGAGCTGCGAATGGTAATAAGTTATTTTAATATTATGGAAATGTAATATATCTTTTTATATATATGAAAAAACTCCTAGAATAAGGTGAATGCCTCCAAGTGTAAGTGAGAGATATGCAAGACGAAAATGCCATTGTACAGGGATATTTGTTTTTCCTTTCCGTCTGAGCATCGCGATCATCCCCGTGATAAAAAACAAGACAAAGGTCAGAATCCCTAAATAGACAATGAAGGGAATTCCACCAATCAGATAGTAGGTTATTTCTTGGAACATACAAACACCTTCTGCTTTACGATGCTATAGCAATTTCCTCTTTTTATGATATTCCAATATAATCTGGCATAAACGTTTGGTCATATATGTTTTTATAACGAAACAACGATTAGAACATATGATGATCACACATGTTCGGAAACGAACCGGGGAGCTTGTTGCTTTTAATGCTGAAAAAATTACGGTTGCTATTCAGAAGGCAATGCTTGCTTTAGATATGAAAAACAGAAAAAAAGCCGAACTCCTCACCAAACAAATCGTTGATTCTCTCCACGATAAAAAATCAACTTTCTCGGATGGTATCCCCGATATTGAACAGATTCAAGAAACCGTTGAAGATATCCTTGAGCAACGAGAAGAACGAGTGTATAAAGTCTATTCGTTGTATCGACGCTCTCGGGGGATTGCACGAGAAATAAAACAGTATTTTAAAATACGGGATGATCTGAAACTTGAGGTAAATGCCCTCAAAGTGCTTGAAGAGCGGTACCTCTTGAAAGATGAAGCTGGCAATATCATTGAAACGCCAACGCAGATGTTCCGACGTGTCGCAAAGGCAATTGCTGCTGTGGATAATAAATATGGGACAAACTCGATGAGAACCGAAGAGGATTTTTTTTCTGCGATGTGTAACCTTGAATTTCTTCCGAACTCGCCGACCCTTATGAACGCAGGAACTGAACTCGGACAGCTGTCTGCTTGTTTTGTCCTGCCGATTGAGGATGGTCTTGAGGGTATTTTCACGACCCTAAAGAATATGGCATTAATTCAACAGTCTGGAGGTGGAACTGGTTTTAGTTTTAGTCGCCTGCGGGAGAAAGGTGCGATTGTGAAAAGTACCAAGGGTGTTGCGAGTGGTCCCATCTCGTTCATTCGTATATTTGATAGTACAACTGATGTGATCAAACAGGGGGGGAAACGTCGTGGGGCAAACATAGGTATCCTCTCCTGCTTACATCCTGATATCGCTGAGTTTGTGACCGCGAAAACAGGGAAACGGCTCACGAACTTCAATATCTCGGTTGCTGCCACTGATGTATTCATGCGCAAGGCGTTGAAAGGCGAAACACTCACTTTACGAAGCATAAACGGTAGGAAGATTGTTCGGAAGATCAATGCAGCAACCTTGTTTGATATGATTGTCAAGAACGCATGGGCGACCGGGGATCCTGGGTTGTTGTTCATTGATGAGATCAACCGGAGACATCCTTTGAAGAATGTTGGTGAAATTGAGGCGACAAACCCGTGTGGTGAGGTCCCATTGCTTGCGTACGAGTCATGTAATCTGGGAAGCATCAATCTCGTAAAAATCGTGAAAAACGGGAAAATTGATTGGAAGAAACTTCGGGTGACCACACGACTTGCGGTCCATTTTTTAGATAACGTCATTGATGCGAATAACTATCCGTTGAAAGAAACAGAGAAGATCACGAAAGCGCATCGGAAAATCGGTCTTGGTGTGATGGGGTTTGCTGATCTCTTGTTCCTGCTTAAGATGCCCTATGATCGTAAGGAGGCGCTGCGGCTTGGTGAGCGGCTTATCACGTTTATTGCAAAAGAAGCACAAGAAAAATCAGTGGAGCTTGGGAAACAACGTGGGTCGTTTATGAACTTTGAATACAGTACTTGGCAGAAGAAGTATCCTGCGATGAGAAACGCGACCTGTATCACGATCGCACCTACAGGAACTATCAGTATCGTTGCCGGTTGTTCCTCGGGTATCGAACCCGTGTTTGCGTTAGCGTTCTTACGTCGAGTAATGGAAGGCAAACAATTGCCCGAGATAAACGAGACCTTCAAACGGGAGTTGATCCGACGTGGCCTGTATTCAGATGAATTGATTCGAAAGATTTCAAAAACCGGGAACATTCAGGATATCAAACTCCCTGCAGATCTGAAAAAAATCTTTGTGACCTCGCTTGATATTTCACCAGAGTTTCATGTCCGGATGCAAGCCGCGTTCCAACGACATGTTGATAATGCGGTCAGTAAGACCGTGAATCTCCCAAAGGATTCCACGATGCAAGACGTGAGAAATATTTATCTGCTTGCTTGGAAGTTGAAATGTAAAGGGATCACGGTTTACCGGTACGGCAGTAAACCTGAACAAGTCTTGTATCTTGGTACGGGAAAACCGATCGTGATCACGACCGATTATGCGGGAGGCTGTCCAACAGGTTTGTGCCCGCTCTAATCCTAATAAAAACACAAATATTTAAGTATCGTAATGCGATAGGAACTTGTATCCTACGGATGAAATTGATGCACCAATGCTACGAGTAGTGTGTTTTTTTTGTTTGTTGGGATACGTGTACGGACGGAGAGACGATGAAGCGTATTAAGGAAGGAGATAAGGTTCAGATTTTATGTGAGGCGAAATTAGAAACTGGTGAGCTTTGTTATAAAAATAATACAGAGAACCTCATTGAGATTGTAGTCGGAGAAGGGAAGTTTTTTCCTGCAATTGAGAAAGTATTACAGGATATGACTGAGGGAGAATCAAAGGTCGTGACGCTGGAATCTGATGATGCGTTCGGTCCTCATATGGATGACCTTGTCATTAAGGTGCCAAAGACCGTGTTTAAACCTGAGGTGAAACTGGAAGTTGGTTCGCGCATTAAGATTGATGCGCCCACCGGGAAATCTTTTGTTGGTACGATTGTCGCAATGGATGAGCAGACGTTTACGTTGGATTTAAATCATCAACTGGCAGGGAAACGATTAGTTGTGAACGTCACGGTTGTCTCGATAGCGGAGCAGCAAGTAGAACAGTAGGGTTTCCCTCTCGCTCCTCTCTTTTTATTAAAATCGCGTTGATTTTCCTCTTATATTTATGATAAAGATTTAAATATCTCTTTTGTTTTGCCTGAAAGAAGGTTTGATTAATATGATGTCAAATAAGAAAGCAGATCTCGCAGGGCCCGGTATTAGCACCTATAAAGAAGTAGAGAAAGTACTTCCAAAGAATTATAAGTCGTTACTGACACCAAAGGAAACACAGAAAGCCATTTTTGCAGCAAAATATTACATTGAAGAAAACTTAGGAAAAGAACTGAACCTTATGATGGTCACGGTTCCTCTAATTGTCGATAAGGAAAGTGGGGTGAACGATTACCTTGACAGAGACGGTTCACGTACACCTGTTGAATTCCCATGTGGGCTGGGTCTTTCGAAGCGGATCCAAGCACAGGTCGTACAGGCAGCAACGAAATGGAAACGTATGGCACTCAAAGAATTTGATATGAACGTAGGCGAGGGTCTGAATACCGATATGCGTGCGGTTCGGAAAGACTATTTCCTTGACCATGACCACAGCTCTTATGTGGATCAATGGGACTGGGAAAAAGTCATAACAAACAACCAAAGAAACCTCAAATACCTCAAAGACACGGTCAACAAAATCTGGAAAGTGATTAAAGGTGCTGAAAACCTGGTAATTCATCAATTCCCGCAACTCGAATCCAAGACTATTCCAAATCTTCCAGACAAACTTGAATTCTTCCACGCTGAAGAAATCCTGGAAATGTACCCTGATTTGCCTCGAAAGCAGCGGGAAACCGCAATCCTTCAGGATCACCCTGCGATCTTCATTGTTGGTATTGGCTCGGTATTGAAGGACGGATATCCTCATGAGATGCGCGCCGCGGATTACGACGATTGGATCACCGATACCTCAAAGGAAACAGGGAAACAAACCTATGGGTTAAACGGAGATATTCTCGTCTGGAACCCAGTGACACAACGACGACATGAACTTTCCTCAATGGGTATCCGGGTAACTCCGGAGACTCTGAAGAAACAACTTGAGTTATCTGGTCAAACAGATTTCCTAAAACTCCCCTACCACCAGGCGATTCTCAACAGTAAAATCCCGTTAAGTATCGGTGGAGGGATTGGTCAGTCAAGAACCTATATGTACCTGTTGAAAAAAGCGCACCTTGGTGAAGTGAGCGCCACGGTCTGGCCAAAGGAACTCAAAGAAATTTGTATGAAGAAAAACATACACGTTCTTGAATGAATACAAACGACCTTTATCAAATGCTTTCACAACGCCCCACCCTTTTTTTACGCCTTTCCCAACAACTTCCCCAGTTTTCTCAGCAGCTTCTTCAACAGATCCTTTCTTTTCTTCATCCATATAAGTCACTCCTTTTTTTTCTATATTTTTTTCATCGGTTCGATAATGGGATTTGGTCCAAGTTTTTTAACCTCAGCGACGAACTCAGTGACCACCGTTGCAAACTTTTGTCCTTCAGAGGCAGAGACGTATTCAAACCGTACTCGTTTCGGATCGATCCCAAGTTCCTCTAATAATTTTTTTAAGAGTTTAACCCTGCGGTTCGTCTTATAGTTGCCCGATTGGTAATGGCAGTCACCAGGATGACACCCTGCGATGAGCACTCCGTCAACTCCTTTTCTGAATGCTTCAAGGACAAACGCCGGGTCAACTCTCCCAGAACACATCACTCGGATTGATTTCAGATTCGAAGGATACTTCATCCTGCTTGTCCCGGCTAGATCAGCTCCCGCGTAACTGCACCAGTTACAGAGAAATCCAAGGATGTTTGGCTCGAATTCTTTTACCATATTGTTTTTCCTCTACATATTTTTTAATTCAGTAAGAACCAAGGAAACAGCGGTTGGTACCGCAGATGCAACCTCTCTACTGAGATGTTCTCCAAAATCAACGGTGTTCTTCACGACGATACCTATCACGATGATCTCTTGAGGGAGATGCTCTTCTCCCAGTTGTTTTGCAAGAAGCAATGCTTCAGAAAGTGAGACATCATGAGGATTGCACGAATGAACAGCAGGTGCTTCTGTCAGTGAAAAACGTTTGACCTCGCCTGTTTTGCTGTCATCCTGCTTGACTGCATCAACAAGGATGACTTTGTCAAACCCGTGGATCATGTCCAGGAGATTCATTCCTCCCGTGTATGCGATGTCCAGAATTACCCTTGAATCTTTCAAATGTTCGCGTAGTTCATTGAGGACATGGATTCCAACACCATCGTCCTGCAGAATCGGGTTTCCGACACCAAGCACAATCGTTTTCATTGTGTTCTCCTAGACTCGTGAGATTGTTTTTGAGAGGTTCTTCTTGTGATCATAAATATTCACAGTCAAAGGCATCCCACCAGGCAGCGTATGCGTCGCGCACCCAAAACACGGGTCGTACGCACGGAACGCCATTTCGACTTTGTTGAGCAGCCCGTCGTTGACGTTTCCTTTCTTAATTAAGCCTTTGGCGGCATCACGGACCGACATGGTGATTGCACCAGCATTATTCGTGGTTGCAACAATAAGGTTTGCTTTCTCGACTAGCCCGTTCTTGTCAACTTTATAGTCGTGGATCAAGGTTCCTCGTGCTGCCTCAACCACGCCGATTCCAGATCCTGGATTTCCAACCGGGTTTCGAATATGTGAAGAGGTGATCTCTGAATCCTCTATGAGTTCTTTGGCTCGTTCGGTTGCATACAACAGCTCGATGAGTCGTGCCCAATGGAACGCAAGTGTTGAGTTCACTGGTTTTCCCCCCAGGGTGTCGAACATGCGTTTGTATTCTTTCTCTGCTTGCGGGGTTGCCATACCTTCAGCCGCATTCAACCTTCCTAAGGGGCCAACGCGATATATACCACTTTTTTTCCCGTCTTGAATTCCCCGCCATCCAATGCTTTTAAGGTACGGGAATTTCATGTAGCTCCATTCTTCGACTTTCTCTGCGATATGTTTTGTATAGTCTTTGCCTTCGAATTTTTCAACTTCGTTTGCTTCTTGGTCGCTGACGCGAATCAGCCCGTCGTAGAAATTGACCTTGTTATGCTTGTCGACGAGTCCCATATTGTAGGTTTTAAGCGTGTACGGATCAGAGAGAATAAGGTCCACATACTCTTTGTTTTTAAGCACAATATCATCAAATAAATTCAAGGTGAATGTTGCAAAGGTGTTACAGGATGCAACCATGTCTTTGATTTCTTTGACCTCGTCTTTTATGAGTCCCTTGGAGACACCACCGGGAAGCCCGCAGACCGGGTGTGTTGCTTTCCCGCCAAGGATCGCGGTGATCTTCTGACCGTACGCCCGATGTTTTATGACGTCCTTTGCAACGTCAATCCCTGCTTTTTCTATAACACCAAGGATGTTTCTTTTTGCAGCTGGTGCTTCCGGGCCAACGACAAAATCAGGGCCCCCAAGGAAATAGAAATGGAGGATATGGTCATAGATGATGTATCCGCAATACAACAGCTCCCTGAGTTTCTTTGCTGCTATGGGTGGGTCGACATGAAACGCTGCATCCAATGCTTTGGCTGCAGCAATATGATGAGCAACGGGACAGACTCCGCAGATGCGAGAGGTGATCTGTGGCATATCCTCAGCGCGTCGTCCTTCTGAGAATTTTTCGAATCCTCGAAGTTCCGGAATCTGCAGGTACGCGTTTTCGACATCACCGTATTCATCAAGAAAGATGCTGATTTTTCCATGACCTTCTAACCGGGTGATCGGGTCAATCGTTATGGTTTTCATTTCATCACCTTCCGGTTAATCAGTGACGCTGGTAATGTGTATTTGTAGAATGTTCCAACAACATCCCGTACCTCTTCGATGAGTTTGTCGACCTCTTCATCACTCATCCCTTGTTCGGTTTCCACGCCAAGGATTGAGGTAAGCGCGGAAATCATACTTGCTCCCTGATCAAGAGCGTTGGGGAGAATTCCACCACAACCGGTACACGGCATGTTACCTTCCATGCATCTACCACGGCATCCGGAGCGTGTCGCGGGTCCCATGCAAATCACGCTTTGTTCTAAGAAGCATTTCTCCTCGATTTTTTC
>PDVJ01000719.1_pt1 | contig 11243 bp, 6 predicted proteins | sample 1369811 | NCBI WGS metagenome assembly PDVJ01 (sample SAMN07795376, study PRJNA414565) | Alkali sediment metagenome, whole genome shotgun sequencing project. | reverse complement strand
CTGGACCTGTTCTCGGCGACCACGGCCGCGGGGGCCTTGGCCACGAAGTCGGCGTTCTCGAGCTTGCGGACGATCTTGGCGACCTCCGCCTCGACCTTGGCCATCTCCTTTTGGATGCGCTCACGTTCCTGGCCGGCATCGACCTGCTTCTCGACGACGAGCCCGAGCTCGAACGGCCCGGCGACGCCTTTGAGGACGCCCTCCCCTTCCGGGAGGGCCGCGGCGAACTCGATCGCCGAGAGGGAGGCCAGGGCCCGGACGGCGGCGGACTGGCTTTCGAGGGCGGCCGCCTCGTCGCGGCCGGCGGGCTTGACGATCAGCCGAAGCTTTTCCCGCGGGGCGATGCGGTTCTCGGACCGGATCGTCCGCGTCTCCACGACGACGGCCTGGAGGAGGGCCATGGCCCGCTCGGTCTCGCCGTCCACCCGGCCCGGTTCGGCGGCGGGGAACGGAGCGACGACGATGGATCTGCCCGCCGACGGCAGGTGCTGCCAGATCTCCTCGGTTATGAACGGCATGAACGGGTGGAGGAGCCGAAGGATGCGGTCGAGCGAGTCGGCCAGGACCGCCTCGGTCGTCCGGTTGCCCTCGCGGAGACCCGTCTTGGCCAGCTCGATGTACCAGTCGCAGTATTCGTGCCAAATGAAGTGGTAAAGGACGTCGGCCGCCTCGTAGAATTTGTACTGCTCCAGGCTCGCGATGACCGCGGCCGTCACGGCGCTGAGTCGGCCGCGGATCCAGCGGTCGGCCAGGGTGAGCTCGCTCTCCCGGACTTCCGCCCGGTCCTCCTTGAGGTTCATGAGGACGAAGCGCGAAGCGTTCCAGATCTTGTTGGCGAAGGCCTGGTAGCCAGCCATGCGCTCCTCGGACAGGGCCAGGTCCATGCCGGGCACGGCCTGGGCGGCCAGCGTGAAGCGCAGGGCGTCGGTGCCGTACTTGTCGATCATCTCCAAAGGGTCGATGATGTTCCCTTCGGACTTGCTCATCTTGCGCCGCTTGAGGTCCCGGACGAGGCCGTTGATGAAGACGTGGCGGAAGGGGATCTTCCCCCGGAACTTGAGGCCCATCATGATCATGCGGGCGACCCAAAAGAAGATGATGTCGAAGCCCGTGGACATCAGGTCGGTCGGATAAAAGGCCTCGAGGTCCTCGGTCTCATCGGGCCAGCCGAGCGTCCCGAAAGGCCACAGGGCCGACGAGAACCAGGTGTCGAGGACGTCCTCATCCTGGTCGAGCGGGCCGCCGCACTTATCGCACTTCTCGGGAGCCTCCATGGCCACGAGGATCCGCCCGCAGTCGCGGCAGTACCAGGCCGGGATACGGTGGCCCCACCAGAGCTGGCGGGATATGCACCAGTCGTGGATGTTGTACATCCACTCGAAATAGGTCTTGGCCCAGTTGGGCGGCACGAACTCGATCGAGCCGTCCTCGACGACCCGGATGGCCTCCTCGGCCAACGGCTTGACGCGGACGAACCACTGCCAGGAGAGGTGCGGTTCGATGACGGTCCTGCAGCGGTGGCAGTGGCCCACGGCGTGCTCGTAGTCCTCGATCTTGACGAGCAGGCCCCGGGCCTCGAGCGCCTCGACGACCTTGGCCCGGGCCTCGAAGCGGTCGAGCCCGGCGAAGTTCGGCCCGGCGGCCTCCGTCATCCGGCCCGAGCCGTCGATGACGATGACCTGCTCGAGGCCGTGCTTCTTGCCGAGCTCGAAGTCGACCGGGTCGTGGGCGGGCGTCACCTTGACCGCGCCGGTCCCGAAATCGCGCTCGACCCGCTCGTCGGTGATGACCGGGATGGGCCGGTCCTGGAGCGGCAGGATGGCGCGCCGGCCATGGAGACGGGCGTAGCGCTCGTCCTCCGGGTGGACGGCCACAGCCGTGTCGCCGAGCATGGTCTCCGGCCGGGTCGTTGCCACGACCACGGACTCGTCCGAACCTTCGACCGGATAACGGATGTGCCAGAGCTTGCCGCGGAGGTCCTTGTGCTCGATCTCGATGTCCGAAAGCACCGTCCCGCAGCGCGGGCAGCGGTTGACCAGGAAGTAGTCCCGGTAGATGAGCCCCTCGTCGTAAAGCCTGACGAAAACGGTCTTGACGGCCCGGGTGAAGCCCGGATCCATGGTGAAGCGCTCGCGCGACCAGTCGAGCGAGGCGCCGAGCTTCTTGAGCTGTCCGGTGATGACCCCGGCGTACTTGTCCTTCCAGTCCCAGGCGATGCGGAGGAATTCCTCGCGACCGACCTTCTCCCGCGTCAAGCCCTTCTCGGCCAAGGTCTTTTCGATGACGTTGTGGACGGCGATCGAGGCGTGATCCGTTCCCGGCAGCCACATGCAGTTGTGGCCCTGCATCCTCTTCCAGCGGGTGATGATGTCCGGCAGGGTGAAGCAGAGGGCGTGGCCCACGTGCAGGACGCCGGTGACGTTGGCCGGCGGCAGGACCATCGAGAACTTGGGCTTGGGGGACCGGGGGTCGGCGGTGAAGAGCCCCTCGTCCAGCCAGAATTTTCCCCACTTCTCCTCGACCGGTTTGGGATCGTAGGCTTTCGCCAGTTCGTCTTTCGGGATCATGATCTCGACTTCCATTCCTTGAGCTCGGCCAGCACGCTGGCCCGGACGCGTTTCTCGATCTCCCGCTCCATGTCGCCGATCTCCTCGCGGACGATCGCCTTGATCTCCGGGCCGGAAGCCGTCGGCGCGGGTCCGGGAGCTCCCCTTGTCGCGCGTCCCTCCGCCGGCAGGATCGGCTCTTCCGGAAGGGTGTGCGGCCCCGTCTTCCGGGCGATGAGCTCCCGGACGACGGCCGCCAGGCGCTCCGAATCGAACGGCTTGGCCAAGACCTCGTCGTACTCGGGCGGGACGGTCCTGTCCGCGTCCAGGCCCTCGAACATGCCCCGCAGGCCGACCAGAGGGACCGCCTCGAGCCCCTTCCGGCTCCTCACGGCCCGGCCGACCTCGTAGCCGTCCCGGCCCGGGAGGGTCAGGCTGACGACGAGCGCGTCGGGGCGGAGCCCCGCCGCCGCCTCGAGGAGCGAGGCGCCGTCCTCGAAGACGCTCAGGCGGAACTCGGGCTCGGCGAAGACGAGCTGGGCCGCCTTCTGCACCGAGGGGCTCGGGTCCGCCAATATGATCGTGTAGGGCACGGAGAACCTCAGAACATCAACATAATAGTCAGTTTACTTTACCCGTTTGGCGCCGGGGTGTCAATTTGGCGTCTCAATAGTCGACCGACACCGACTTCTCGCCGAGCAGGGCCTCGATCTTCTTGAGGAGGTCCTCCGAGGGCGTCACTTTCTGGACCTCGGCGCTCTGGGCCACGACCCGGTAGGAGTGGGGCGTCTCGAGCTCGAAGACGACCGGGCACTTGCCCTCGTATCCGTCCAGGATCGTCTTGAGCTCGGCCAGCGTCGCCTCCTCGAGCCCCGGCAGGAAGATGCGGACGACGACGCGCTTGGCCTGCTTCTCGAACGCTTCGACGAGCGGCATGGCTTGGGTCAGGCTGATCCGGCGGTTGTCCTCCTCGCCCATGAACTTGCCCTTGATCCAGACGAGCTGCCCTTCCCGGAGATACGTCCCGGACTTGGCGAAGCTCTCGGGGAAGGAGACGACCTCGATCTTCCCGGTCAGGTCCTCGAGGACGAAGGTGGCCATGCGCTCGTCCTTCTTCGTCTTGAGCGGCTTGAGCGAGCCGACGATCCCGGCCAGCCGGACGTCCTTGTCGAAGTCCCGCTCGGGGTTGAGCTCCTCGATCATGTGGGAGACGAGCTTGCGGACCCGGTCCTTGTGCTGGGCCAGGGGGTGGCCGGTGATGTAGAGGCCGAGCGCGTCCATCTCGTAGGACAGGACGTGGGACTCGTCCCACTCGCGCATGTCCCGGACCTCCGGGGGGATGGACGGAAGCTCGGCGGCGCCGGACCCGAAGAGGGAGGTCTGGCGCGCCGACTGGGCCTTCTGGACCTCGTGGCCGTAATCGATCATCCGGTCGAGCATGTGGTAGCACTGCGAGCGCTTCCAGCCAAGGGAGTCGAAGGCGCCGGCCTTGATCAGGCTCTCGACCGCCTTGCGGTTGAGGACCTTGGTGTCGTGCTCGCGGAAAAGGTCGAACGGGGACCGGAACCCCCCTGCCTTCTTGCGGGCCGCGACGAGCTCCTCGACGGCCGCCTGCCCGATGCCCTTGACCGCGGCCAGGCCGAAACGGATGTCGCCGCCCTCGACCGTGAAGCGGAACTCGCTCTTGTTGATGTCCCGATGTACTTGACGACCTGGGGCGTCGCGCCGCGTTCGGCCTCGGACGTCAGCAGGGCGGCCAGGAAATGGACGGGGTAGTGGGCCTTGAGGTAGGCCGTCTCGTACGCCAGGAACGCGTAGGCGGCGCTGTGGGACTTGTTGAAGCCGTACTCCGCGAATTCCTTGATCTGCTCGAAGATCTTGTCGGCTTTGGCGGAGGCGATGCCCTTCTTCTTGGCCCCCTGAACGAACTTCTGCTTCTGGGCCTTCATCGTCTCCTTGTCCTTCTTGCCCATGGCCTTGCGCAGGAGGTCGGCCCCGGCCAGCGTGAAGCCGGCCAGGTCGGTGGCGATGCGCATGACCTGTTCCTGGTAGACGATGATGCCCCGGGTCTCCTTGAGGATGGGCTCGAGCTCGGGGAGCTCGTAGGCGATCCGCTCGGGGTGGTTGCGGCGGTGGATGAACTCGTCCGTCATGCCGCTCTTGAGCGGGCCCGGACGGTAGAGGGCGTTGAGGGCGATGAGGTCCCGGAACTCCTCGGGCCGGAAGCGGCGCAGGAGGTCCTTCATGCCCGGGCTCTCGAACTGGAAGACGCCGTCGGTGTTCCCGGCCTTGAAGACGTCGAAGGTCGCGGGGTCGTCGAGGGGCAGCCGGTTGATGTCGATGACGAGCGCCGTCTCCTTGCGGATGAGCTCGACGGCGTCGTCGATGACCGTCAGGTTGCGCAGGCCGAGGAGGTCCATCTTGAGCAGCCCCAGGGCTTCGACGTCGCCCATGGGGAACTGCGTCGTGACCTCCCCCTTGACCGATTGATAGAGGGGCAGGAACTCGACCAGGGGCTTGGGCGTGATGACGATGCCGGCGGCGTGGATGGACGGGTGGCGGACCTGGCCCTCGATCTTCTGGGCGATGGCCAGCAGCTGGGCGATCTTGGAGTTGCGGTCCCGCAGGGCCCGCAGCTCGGGGACGCTCTTCAGGGCGTCGGCGATCGTGGCGTCGACGGCGAAGGGGATCATCTTGGCGATGCGGTCGACTTCGGGCAGGGGCACCTCGAGGACGCGGCCGACGTCGCGGATGGCCCCCCGGGCGGCCATGGTCCCGAAGGTGATGATCTGGCAGACGTTCTCCTGGCCGTACTTCCGGGTGACGTATTCGATCATCTCCTGGCGGCGGCGGCCGCAGAAGTCCATGTCGATGTCGGGCAGGCTGATGCGCTCGGGGTTGAGGAAGCGCTCGAAGAGGAGGTCGTACTCGATGGGGTCGATCTCGGTGATCTCGAGGGCATAGGCGAGGAGGCTCCCGGCCGCCGAGCCCCGGCCCGGCCCTACCGGGATGCCCTTCTCGCGGGCGGCCTTGAGCAGGTCCCAGACGATGAGGAAGTAGCCTTCGAAGCCCATCTGCTCGATGAGCTTGATCTCCCGCTTCATCCGCTCTTCGTACTCGCCCATCGTGTGCGAGGCCCCGCCGCCATCGATGTCGGCGAGACGGCCGGCCATGCGGGCCCGGAAGCCCTCCCAGGCGACCTCCTCGAAATACTCGCCGAGCGTCTTTCCTTCCGGCGGCTCGAACTGGGGCAGGTTATAGGTCTTCGTCGGGAAATCGAACGCGCAGCGCGCGGCGATCTTGCCCGTGTTCTCGATGGCGTCCGGCGTGTCAGGGAAGAGCCCGGCCATCTCGGCCGCCGACTTGAAGTAGAACTGCTCCGTGCCGAACTTGAGCCGGTCCGGGTCCGAGATCTTGCGGTTGGTCTGGATGCAGACGAGGACGTCCTGGCTCTCCGCGTCCTCCCGGCGGGCGAAGTGGATGTCGTTCGTGGCGACGAGGGGAAGGTCGAGCTTGCGGGCGACGGCGACGAGCTGGGGATTGACGGCCTTTTGCGCGGGCAGGCCGTGGTCCATGAGCTCGATGTAGAAATCGCCGGGGCCGAACATCGCGGCGTATTCCCGGGCCGCCTCTTCGGCCTTCTCAGGGACGCCGCGGGTGAGCCAGACCGAGACCTCGCCCTTGAGGCAGGCCGAGAGCCCGATGAGGCCCCCGGCGTGGGCGGCCAGGAGCTCCTTGTCGATCCGGGGCCGGTAGTAGAAACCCTCGAGGTAGCTCTGGGTGATGAGATGGCAGAGGTTCCGATACCCCGTGTCGTCCTTGACGAGGAGGATGAGGTGGAAGTGATGGACGTCGTCGGCCGCCCCGGGCTTCTTGTCGAAGCGGCTCTGGGGGGCGACATAGACCTCGCAGCCGAGGATGGGCTTGACGCCCCGGGCCTTGGCCTGCTTGAAGAACTGGACGGCGCCGAAGATGTTCCCGTGGTCGGTCATGGCCACGGCGGGCATGTTCTTCTCGTAGGCCGCGCCGACGAGGTCGCCGACCTTCAGGCATCCGTCGAGGATACTATATTCGGAATGGTTGTGCAGGTGGACGAACGTCGGTTCCATGAGCGAATTCTTCCCCGGACCCGTCCGGGCCTATTCCCACTCGATCGTCCCGGGCGGCTTGGTCGTCACGTCGTAGACGACCCGGTTGACGCCCCGGACTTCGTTGACGATGCGCGTCGAGATGCGGGCCATGAGCTTGGCCGGCGCGGGATACCAATTGGCCGTCATGCCGTCGGAGCTCTGGACGAGCCGGACGACGACGACCCGGTGATAGGTCCGCTGGTCGCCCATGACGCCCACCGAGCGGACGGGGAGCAGGACGGCGAAGGCCTGCCAGAGCTTCTTGTAGATGCCCGCCCGCTGGACCTCCTGGAGAACGATGTCATCGGCGGCCCGGAGTATCTCCAGGCTGTCCCGGTCGACCTCCCCGATCATGCGGACGGCCAGGCCGGGGCCGGGGAACGGGTGCTGGTGGATGAACTCGGCGTCGACGCCGAGCTCGAGGGCCAGGGCCCGGACCTCGTCCTTGAACAGCTCGCGGAGCGGCTCGACGAGCTTGAACTTCAGGCCCTTGGGCAGCCCGCCGACGTTATGGTGGGACTTGATGACCGACGACGGCCCCTTGACCGGATTGGACTCGATGACGTCGGGGTAGATCGTCCCCTGGGCCAGGAAGGCGGCCCCGCCGAGGCGCATGGCCTCGCGCTCGAAGAGGTGGATGAACAGCCGGCCGATCGTCTTGCGCTTCCGCTCGGGCGAGACGACGCCCCGGAGCTTCTCCAGGAACAGGTCCGAGGCGTCGATGCCGACGACCTTGAGGGCGAACTTGTGGCGGAACGCCTCCATGAGGGCCTCGTACTGGCCCTTGCGGAGCAAGCCGTTGTCGATGAAGATGCAGACGAGCTTGGGGCCGATGGCCTTATGGATGATGAGCGACGTGACCAGCGAATCGACGCCGCCCGAGAGGCCGCAGATGACCTTGCCGGAGCCGACCGTCTCCCGGATCTCCTTGACCTTGCGTTCGACGAACGAGGAGATCGTCCAGTCGGCCTTGAGGCCGGCCTGGCGGAAAAGGAAATTGCCTAGGACCTTCAGGCCCTCCCTCGTGTGGATGACCTCGGGGTGGAACTGGACGCCGAAGAACTTTCTGGCCCGGTCCTCGATCAAGAAGCCCGGACGGGTCGAGGACGCGCAGGGCCGCGAAGCCGTATTCCCGCTCCTTCGAGGGGATGACGTCGCCGCCGAGGAAATGGGCCATGAGCTGGACGCCGTAGCAGATCCCGAGGATCGGGACCCCGAGCTTGAAGATGCCCTTGTCCGGGTGGGGCGCCCCCTTGCCGTAGACGCTCTGCGGCCCGCCCGAAAGGACGAGCGCGGCCGGCTTCTCCCGGCGGATCGCGGAGAGCGGGGTCGAGTAGGGCAAAATCTCCGAATAGACGCCGAGCTCGCGGATCTTCCGGGCGATGAGCTGCGTGTACTGGGACCCGAAATCGAGGATGAGGACTTTCTGCATGATGGAGCGATTTTATCAGACGGGCGGCGCCGATACAAATGAGTTCCGCTTGACCACGACGAGGGTCCGGTCGTCGAACGGCTCGGCCCCGGCCGTGAACTCCGAGAGGCGGCTGAACACGGCCTCGAGGATCGCGGAGGCGTCCTTGTCGCGCTCGCCGCGGACGGCTTCGGCCAGCCCGTCGACGCCGAATTCCGCCTCCGCGGCGTTCCGGCTCTCCGTGATCCCGTCCGTGTACGCCACGAGGACGTCGCCGGGATCGAGGGCCGCCGTGCCGACCTCGTAGAGGCGGGCCGGGAGCATGCCCAGGCAGAGGCCCGTGCCTCCGAGCTCGCGGACGGCGCCGTCCCGGCCGAAGATTACCGCCGGATTGTGCCCCGCGTTGACGTAGCGCAGGCTCCCGGTGGTCTTGTCGAGCTCCGCGTAGAAGAAGGTGATGAAGCTGTTGAGGTCGGAGCTCTCGTGGACGAAATCGTTCAAGCGCGCCGCCAGAGCGGCCAGGTCGGTGCCGTGGGCGAGCTCGGCCCGGAGCCAGGCCCGGAGCGAGGCCATGAGCAGGGCCGCCCCGACGCCTTTGCCCGAGACGTCGGCCACGGCCAGGCCGAGCCGCTCGCCCTCGAAGCAGATGCAATCGAAGTAATCGCCGCCGACCTCGAGGCAGGGCACGGCCCGGCCGGCCATGTCGTAGCCTTCGCAGGACGGGAGGGACCGGGGCAGGAGGCCGCGCTGGATGTCCGCGGCGATCTTGAGCTCGCGCTGGACCTTTTCGGCCTGGATGAGCGCGGCGAACTGCCGGGCCTGCTGGATCTTCACCGCGGCGGTGCTGGCCAGCAACGTCAGCAGCCGGAGGTCGGCGTCCTTGAACGGCTCCGAGCGGCCGTGGCGGTCGGCGTAGAGGACCCCGATGACCTCCTGCTCGTTCCCGATCGGGACGCACAGGGCGGACTTGATGTTGAGTTGGACGATGCTCGCGCCCTGGGCGAGCCTCGGGTCGGCCGCGTCGTCGGAAAAGATCACGGAGAGGTGCTTGTCGTAGGCCATGGAAACGATCGACCGGCTGACCCGGATCTCGTGGCCCGCGCCCCCTTTCTCCTTGATCCGGGCCGCCCGCGTCTCGAGGGCCGGGGAGCCGTCCCCGCGGAGCATGATCACGCACTGGTCGACCGGGAGGTTCTCGTCGACGAGGTCCATCAGGTCCTCGAGGAGCTCCTGGAGCGGCTTGAGGGCGACCAGGGCCTCGCTGACCCGGACCATGATCTGGAGGCCCCGGTTCTCCTCCTTGAGATCGGCCGGCGCGGCCAGCCGGGACGTTCGCACGTCCGTGGCGGAGGCCGCCCCCAGGATCGTCCGGAAGGGCACGAACGCGCTGGGGTCGGTCGCCTCCCCGGGGGCGTCGACGACTTTGACCCGGGGCATCCTCGGCCGGTCGACCGTCACGGCGGTGGATCCGACGAGGATCTCGTCCCCTGGAGAGAGGACCACCGGGCCTTCGATCCGGCGCTCGTTGACGAAGGTGCCGTTCTTGCTGCCGGCGTCCCTCACGACGAAGCCCTCGCCGGCGCGCTCGATGACGGCATGGCTGGACGAGCAGCTCGGATCGGCCAAGCAGACATCGCTGTCCTTGGCCCGCCCCAGCGTGATGGCGTCCTTGTCGACGGTCAGCTTCCAGCCCGCGGCGTGTTTCGGATAGATATAGATCGTGGTCATGGCGCTCCCCCGGGGCATTATAGCGCAACCCGGCCCCCGGCAGCGATTGCCGAGGGCGAGCGACATCTGATAAACTGGGGGATCATCAAGGAGACACGACCATGGAATGGGAAGACCTTGCCCGGGAGCTGAGCCAACAGACCGACACGAAGATCGTCCTTCTCGTCATGGACGGCGTCGGAGGCCTGCCCGCCGACGGCCGAAGCGAGCTCGAGGCGGCCCGCAAGCCCAACCTCGACGGCCTGGCCCGGGCGGGCGTCTGCGGCCTGTCCGATCCGGTCATGATGGGGATCACGCCGGGAAGCGGCCCGGCCCACCTCGCTCTCTTCGGCTACGAGCCGCTCAAATACCAGCTCGGCCGGGGCATCCTCGAGGCCCTGGGGTCGGGGGTCGAGGTCGGGAGGAACGATCTCGTGGCCCGCGGCAACTTCGCCACGGTCGCGGGCGGGCTCGTCGCGGACCGCCGGGCCGGCCGCATCCCGACCGAGGAGAACGTCCGCATCTGCGCCGGCCTCAACGCCCGCCTGCCCAAGCGCGAGGGCGTCGAAGTCTGCGTCTTCCCGGGCAAGGAGCACCGCTTTGTCGCCCGCTTCACGGCCGAAGGGCTGTCCGACGCGCTTTCCGACGCCGACCCGCAGAAGGAAGGCAAGCCCCCGCTGCCGACGACGCCTCTCGCGCCGGAAGCCGCCAAGGCCTCGGCCGTGGTCAACCGCTTTCTCGGCGACGTCACCGAGGTCCTCGCCGGCGAGGCCAAGGCGAACGCCGCCCTTCTCCGCGGCTTCTCCAAGTTCCCGTCCATCCCGACCATGCAAGAGCTGTTCAAGCTCCGCCCGGCGGCCATCGCCAACTACCCGATGTACAAGGGCCTGGCCAAGCTGCTCGGCATGGAGGTCGCCGAAGTCGGAGGCGAGACGGCCGACCTCTTCGACGCCCTGGAAAAGGCGTGGACGAGCCACGACTTCTTCTATATCCACTATAAAAGGACGGATTCGACCGGGGAGGACGGCAAGTTCGAGGCCAAGGTTGCCGCGATCGAGGCCCTCGACCCGTTCCTGCCCCGGATCCTGGCCCTCAAGCCGGACGTCCTCGTCGTCACCTCGGACCATTCGACGCCGTCCATCCTCAAAGGCCACTCCTGGCATCCCAATCCGTTCCTGCTCGTCGCGCCGACGGCCGGCATTGACGACGTCCCCGTCTTCACGGAGCGGGCCTGCGCCAAGGGCATGCTCGGCCGCTTCCGCTCTATCTCGGCCATGCCCTTGATGCTCGCCCACGCCCTCAAGCTGAACAAATACGGCGCCTAAGCGAACCCTCCTGCGGATGTTCAGATTCTCCTGCCCTGGGCCGCCGTGGGGCCTCGGGGATCGCCTCCGTTCGCGATACCCCTCACCCCCATCTTCGGCGGCCCGGAAAATGGGGACGTTTCTG
>PDVJ01000267.1_pt3 | contig 11254 bp, 10 predicted proteins | sample 1369811 | NCBI WGS metagenome assembly PDVJ01 (sample SAMN07795376, study PRJNA414565) | Alkali sediment metagenome, whole genome shotgun sequencing project. | reverse complement strand
TCTTTCTTACACGCCCAGCAGTTACAAAGTCTTTATGTGTGATAGAAGATGCCGTTATTTGCGATATCGGAGCAAAAATACCTACACGAAGCTCAGTTACCGTTGCATTATTGTTTTTAAACGTATCAAAGAGAGTAGGGTGTTTATTGGTAGTTAATTGCTGCTTTTTCATGAGATTCCTAACTCGTCATCAATTGAGATATACTCAATCACTTTAGGTTTTTTAACTATCGTTTCAGATGGAAAAATAACAACTTCCTTTTTGTATCCGCCAAAGTATTTACTTGCTCTATAATTATCTTTTGTTAGTGAAACAATGCGTTTTGTTGAGTTTGTTTCATTGCCGTCGGAGTCTTTAATTTTATCAACTTCATAAACAGCTCTTGATGCGTCTACAAGGGCACTTGCTCCACGACTTTGAGTGGTATTTTTAGTACTGTGATGTATGAAAATAATGATTTTATCTTCTTCTGCTGCCCACTGAGTAAATAACTGCATAAATTGACGTGCATGTGAGTTATTATTTTCATCTCCTCCATAAAAGGCAATGAGAGGATCCAAAACAATAAATTTTGTGTCTTTGAGCTTGATCTTCATTTTGTGAAGAAGAGGATTTGATGTTATGGAGCGATTTTCTTCATGGATCGCATGAAAAGTTGGATCAGCTGAAATAAAGAGTCGATTATGGGTGCTTATCCCTTGTGTATAAACTTTATTTGAGATTTCATTTATACGTTCTTTGGCAATTCCTATGGCATCCTCTGAGAGCCATAGAAAAGCCTTCTCAGCGGGATTTTCAACTAAATAGCGCATTGCAAGCTGAATGATTAAAAATGTTTTTCCAGTTCCTCCACCTGCGCTGAAAATAGTCACAGTTTTTTTTGGAATCGGGATAAAATCTTTACAGACGAATTCAGGCTCTTTAGCCTCCAGTACTGAGGCTTGATGCATCGTAAACAGCTCTAATGAATTGTTTGATGCGATCTTCAGACCAAAAGAGAGCAGGGCAGCTTCTAATTCATTTGCGGATTTTCCGGTATCAATCCCTTCTTGAACATTGATAAGGGCTGTTCGAATATCTCTAATTTTTTTGATTTCTCGAAGTCTGTTGATAAAGTGTGAAGGTGATGCCGATGGAGTGAAAACGAGTATCTTTGCTAGTGTATTTTCTGTATCGTCAGGATTTACCCGCATTTTTGAAACAAGATAATCTCTGATCGTTATCTCATCACGAGCAATATTTTGTTGGTCAAGAGCTGTAATAGCCTGAAATACCTGTTTATGGAATGCGTGTACAAAGAGTTCTGGCTCAATTTGAAGTGTGCTGATGGATGGATCGTATATGAGGGCGCAAAGAAGTGAAGCTTCAATATTAAAATCGTAAGTAGCTTCAATTTTCATGCTAAACACCCAAAAAGTTTAGCCGGCTAAACTTTTTAATCATTTTTCAATTGCTCCAGTAACGATTCAAGTATTTGTATAGCATTGGATCGGTCTTCAAGCTTGTTTATGTCAAGTTTGATTTGGATTTTACTTTTATCTTTGCTTTGTTTTAATTCAAAACCAGAAAAGTCTTTTTTAGGATGTTTAGAGTTATTTGGTTTTTTATCATTGATTTGTTTGATAAAAGATCGGATTTCATCACGATTCATGGATTTATGGGCAATTTGCTTGTAAATATCAAGCTGTTTCCCAGATTTTACACTTGTCAGTTCATAAAGGAATGACGCATTAACGTCAATATTATTGGTCTTTAAAAAATCAATAAGTTCTTGATCTAATTCAGAGATTTTTACCAACTGGGATACATATCCTTTTGATTTCCCTAGTTTTTCTGCAATGGCAACTTGTTTCATTCCTATATCAATCATACTTTTAATAGCAAATGCTTCTTCTAGAGAAGTTAAATTCTCTCGTTGAAGGTTTTCAATTAAAGCATTTAGGCGTAGGTGCTCGTCATCCATATTAATAATTATTGCATCAATTGTGTCACGATTAAGGGCACGGTAGGCATGTGTACGTCGATGCCCTGCAACAATATAGAATTGATTTGGATTTTGTAAAAAAGGCGTAACTACAATTGGTTGTAACAGCCCGCTTTGTTCAATAGAATTGGCAAGTTCTTGAATATGATCTTCATTAATACTGAGTCTTGGTTGATATGGATTGTCTATAAGAGCACCCAATTTAATAGCAACAAGTTTAGCATCCTTTACGTCACCAAAAACAAGACCAATCGCTTCATCAGAGTTGATTTGTTTGTTCCCTAATGTTTTTTTACCTTCAATTTTTTTTGTAAAACCGGCCATTATTTACTCAACTTTTCTTTAATTCGATCTTTTTTAATCTCAATATCAATTTTTAACGCAATATTGAAGTATGCCAAAGAAGCATCTCCTTTTGCATCATAATCGGTGATAAGAACATTTAAAGCTTGAGTTTCTGGGATTTTAGTAGTTTTTGGGATGATATCATCAATAAAAAGTGGGATAGTGTGTTCTTCCGAAAAAGATTCAAGTTCTGAAACAAAATGACGTGATACATTTGTGGCCATTTCAGCTTTACTGATTACGATACCAAGAATACGCATTTCTCTAGGATTTGCTAGAACAGAATTTTGTCTTTTTACTGAATTGATAAGATTCATGGTTTGTTCAACCCCTAAAATACTAAAGGCTTCAGCAAGAGTTACAACGAGTACATAATCAGATGCAGTAAGTGATGAGATTACTGAAAAGCCTAAAGTTGGAGGTGTGTCTATAATGATGTAGTCGTATTTTTCTGCAATTTCATTGAGTAATTCTTTTAAAATTACTTCTTTAAATGAAGAGCTTTCCAAATCTGGCATAATTGAATTGAGAGAAAGGTCGCAAGGAATTGCGTCAAAACCGAATCTGGAAGATCTTATAACTTCGGTAAATAGGGTTTCTCCAACAGTTCCAGAGTTTTTCTTTTCAACAAGAAGGTCTTTGATTGTTTTAGGGTAGGGGAGGGTGATCCCTTCTTCATTTGAATGTGGTTCAAGAACCGATTGAGTGCTATTTCCTTGAGGGTCCATATCGACTAACAAGACTTTATTTCCAAATTTTTGGAGCATAGCTGCAATCGTATAAGCAGTTGTTGTTTTTGAACAACCACCTTTGTGATTTACAAATGAAATAACTTTAGCATGGGTTTTCATTGATTCAAGAGTTTTCTTGTGCTCTTGAGAAAATTCATAATGTTCTATAGCAATATCAGTAGAAAGAAAGCCTTTGCCGGCAAATAAAGCCTGTATTTCTCCGTTATTGATCTTTCTGCGCACTGTAGTAGCATCAACTCCAACTTTTTCCGCTAATTGCTTAACTGTAATTTCTTTTGGCACTTTTGTAGTCTCTTTCATGAATAATATGCTCGTTCAGGAGTGATTATAGCCTTTTGAGGGCATCAATGCAAGAGATATAGCAAAATGTATTCCAAATATCACTTATCAACACTTTGAATGTGTGTATTTTATTACTTGTGTGCATGAAAGAAGTGGTAATGAAGTATTTTGTATTGAACACTTATCGAAGACAGTTAATGCAGATATGAACGATGTATACGGCTAAAAGTAAAAAGTGATATTGGTAGACGGGATTATTTCCCTGCTACCTTCTCTTTAAGTGTTGAACCCGCTGCAAATTTAGCAACAGTAGTTGCTGGCTTACTATAAGTTTTATCAGTACCTGGTACTTTTCCCTCTTTAGCTGCTTGAGTTGCAGTTTTGAATGTACCAAATCCAACCAATTGAACATCATCTTTGTTTGACAGTGCTTCTGTAATAGCAGCAGTAACTGCGGTGATCGCTGCGTCTGCCGCTGTTTTAGTAGAGTAATCTCCACATTTTTGAACCAGGTCTACGAATTGTGCTTTGTTCATGATTGTCCTTTGTTTATAAAATTTACGTGATTATAGCATGAAGCCCACAGGGCAGGTGAACGTGTGACATTTTGAAATACATTTCATGACAAAAAGACAATAATTTAATAGGGTTTGGATAATTGATTTACAATACTATACGTAGATTATACCAAACAAAGCAGGGCATCTTATGATCATTCACTTAGACCTTGATTGCTATTTTGTATCAGCTGAGCGAAAGCGCAGTCCTTATTTAAAAGGCAAGCCCGTCGTTGTTTGCAAAGGGACTGATAGAGCTATCTTCTCGACAAAAGATCATAAAAGTGTTATGACTGAGAGAACAGGAGGATTTAACTCCTTATTTCAGCATGAGCGCCAATTCAAAAAGTTTGATACCTCTTCATGGAAAGATGAATTCAAAGATGAACAGGGCAGGGTGAGCGGTATTGTTATCGCCAGAAGTTATGAGTGCAAGCCTTACGGTATAAAAACAGGGACAACATTGGGTGATGCATTAAAAATGTGTCCGGATCTTGTGGTAGTTCAGGGTGATCATCTCTTTTATCAACTCCTCTCAGGAAGACTGCGCGAATTTCTTCAAACAAAAATCCCCGTATTAGAGCAATATAGCATTGATGAGTTTTGGGGAGATTTGAATGGTTGGGTGGAAGATGAGGACATCTACTCTTTTATTGCGGCATTGCAAACAGAGATATTAGAGAAGTTTGATCTACCCATGTCCATAGGAGCTTCATCCGCCAAGTGGATTGCTAAACTGGCTACGGATTATAATAAACCCTATGGAATCATCATCGTTCCAAAAGAAGAAATAATCAACTTCGTCTCACCAATGAATATAGACGTTTTTCCAGGTATAGGCAAGGCATTATCAAAGCGTCTTGGAAGCTACAAGATAAAAACGTTAGGAGAGGTGTTAGATTCGGCGCATATGCTTCTTTCGTGGGGCAGAGTGGGTCAAGACTTGATTAAACGTATTAATGGCACTGACGGCGAGCCTGTGAACGCGCACCATGATCGTAAATCGATCGGCATATCGCGAAACTTTACGGCAACCATGGACAGAAATGAGATCAAGCGCCGTGCCATCATACTTTCACGCCATTTATCCCATACGATTATCAAACTAGAAGTGAATCCAACCACTTATCATTTTACACTCAAATACAATGGGGGAGCCTCTTCAAGTATTTCCACAACTATTGATAGAGCATTCAGTGAAACCCTGATGCGTAATATTGCCGTTGAGACCATAAGTAAAATAGACAATATGCTTCACATGGGCATACACAGTATCTCAATCTCAGCTTCCAATTTTACTTCCATCGATCACAAACCAAAAACGTTTTCCCTATTTGACAGAGAGGATGATGAAAAGTCACGAGTCTTGGGGGAGCAGATCACGAAGTTGCGGGATAAGTATGGGGTGGATATCCTTCGGTGTGCGATAGAAAAAGGGTAGGGCAGTGAAAATGGATACAATCGAGATGCATTTATGGTTGGAAAATCAACTTACGGGAGGTCTATGGGATTTGGTATGGCAAACGAGAAAATGCTTTATCATGGGGCGGATATCGAGTAGATATTGTCGATCAATTAACTACGGCTTTAATAAGCCGCAGTGCTCCCATTTTCAGTTTCGAAAATTACGGCTTGAAGCGTAGCCTTGTGTTCAGGATGTTCATTCATCAATTTAACACTATGTTCAAAAAGAGCTTCCTCGACGATTTTATTCATCGAGACCCCTTCAATAAGTGAGCTAATGTATGCTGCTTTGTGAAGATTGGAGCCAACACGCACATTAAAAGTTCCCTTAAATGGCTTTTGCGGCTCAACGTTTTGTTCTGCACACAACAAAAGGTAATCTTCGACGGCGTCAATGAAGTTTACTTCGAGATCGGCTGCATTATTGGCTTCAAAAGTAACCAGTGCATCGATGAGTTCGAGCTTACCCCAAAATACTTTGTCTTCGTGAGAATAATGAATACTCCCAACATAACCTTTGTGGCTTAGTGTTTCCATCTTTTCCCCCTTTTTTAGCCTTCACGAACAATTCCTATTTAGGTTTGTTGTTCCGAAAGACTTCGTAATCGTTCCTGCAATTGCTTGACGATATACTGTTTTAATTCATTCCCCGGATGAGGCTTGTGGAGCATAATAGGCTGCTCGCCTTCTTTCACAAAAGCAACTCTGCTTCCGGCACGTTCTTGCATGATAAACCCAAATTTGTTCATGACAATTTTAAGATCCTGAAACGTCAGATCGCTTCTTGTGGGACTTTCCAAAAATCTAGCTAAAAGCTTTTCAGATTTCGACATTCATAGATCCTTTCCAAATAGCGCAAAGCAACACCATCCGAAACACAAAGAGTATAGTACCATATTTTAGTTGCAAATTCAACACAATTAATAAAATAGCAATTTAAATAAAAATGGATGTTTACAACATACTTTTCCCGAAACCCAATTTAAGTTCATTAACGATTTCAATAAGATGTTGAAGTGAGCGTCCAAGACGATCTAACTTCTACACAACGAGGGTGCCTCCGGATTTTACATATGCGAGTGCTTGGGCTAAACCAACGCGATCGTCCTTGGCAGCTGATGCTTTATCTTCAAAGATATTTCTCTCAACAATGCCTGCACTAATTAGTGCGTTACGCTGAAGGTCCGTACTTTCTCGATCACTATCGGTTGATACATGTATATATCCTATTAGCAGGCGGAAAACCTCAGATTTTAGTTTTCGTATGTATTTAGTGTTCATTCAGGCCATTAAAATTGAAAGCAGGGGAGGGCGACGGTTTTGTAATGAGATACAGATTTCTCAATGGATATAGGATGTATTGTATATTTAATTGATCATTTTCATCAGAGAACAATGAACGTTATATAACATAGTATTAAAGTTAAATGTTACATTTTGTAATTAATAGAAGATTTATTTATGTAAAATACCAATAAATGAAGAAAAAAGACCAGTTGGTATGTAATGATATCTGTTAACATCTTTAATAATTACAGAAGCTTCAATGAAACAATTTTTATTACCACTAATAACTATCAGTGTAATGTCCTATGGTCAGGAAATCAGCTTTGATACGTTAAAAACCTCTGCGTTAGAACACTCCTCCCGACTGAAACTTCGCAGCATTGATACCTCTATTGAAACAGCCAGGCTGGAGAGTGTTTACTCAACCCTTTATCCTCAGCTTTCTCTTGGGTACAGCGGTGAATACAGTAAAAATCTTGATAATACGGCATCGGGCAGTATCCAAGTTGGAGATACGACGATCAATTCAACAACACTGTATAAAAACTCCGCATCCTTGCGTCTCAACTATGAACTGTATCACTTCGGTACCACACTCAAGCAAATCGAGGTCTCCAAAAAAGAGATTGCGGTTAAAAAACTCGAACAGTGCAATGAAACCATCAAGCTGGATACCGAACTGCTAGATCAATACGTAAAAGGGCAAAAAGCATTCACCACGTCAGACTATAAATCTCGCATGCTCTTACTGCGTAAAGAGCTCTATGTACTCAAACAGCGTCTTTATAATGCCGGAAAAGAATCACGTATTTCAATAGGGGATGAAGCGATTCGGATTATTGATATAGAACATGAGATCGAAAAAGCAAAAATGGATTACGCAGAAAGTCTCATTGTCTTAAGCAAGCTTTCTTTCGTACCGCTCAATCCCGAGGATACACAGCTGCTTTCCCTTGCAATAACGACACATATGAGTAATACGATTCCCTTTACACAGACACCGCAATCGCAGCAATATCAAGAAAAGCTCACCCAAAAATATGCCGAAATTACCATGAATACCAGATCACAGCTCCCAACGATTTCTCTGTACTCTAACTACTATTTGTACGGATCTGACACAGCAGGATTTACAGATGCTATGGACGCTACACGTCCCAACAGCTGGAATGCAGGGTTGAGTCTTCGCTGGAGTTTGTTTGAAGGATTCAAATACAACAGTGAGTCCCAGCGTCTGAAACTGGAGCTGCAGCGTATACGTGAGGAATCCGATTTGGCAAAGCGCGAATTTGATTATGACACACAGATCAAACAAGATCACCTAAGCCGCTTGGAGCAGCTCACCAAAAATGAGACCGAAGCACTCAATGAAACCAACACGAAAATCATGATGACCAAACGTCTGCGTGATCACGGTGAAACGGATGCCGTAAGTGAAGTGAGTGTTAAACTCGAAGGACTTGAGCGAGAGCTGACACTTACGACCGAATCGATACAGCAAGCCTATGAAGCAAAATCGCTACAACTACAACACACAAAGGCAGATCAATGCACTCAGCTCTAACGGCTATATGCAGGGGAGCGGGATGATAGCTATAAATAATCAAAACTTTACAAATGTAAGGAGCGTAGCGTGAAACGATTACTAAAAGCATGGATATTTGGATTGGGATTATCATTGGTTTGGGTGCCATCAGTGATAGCTGGAGAGTCACCTATTTATAAGCAAGCTGGAAACAAGTTCTCTAATTTAATTAGGAAAAGTATTACGGATAAGTTTGGAAAAGTAGATGGTCAAATTGCTTATGATCCCGCATCAGATGGTTTTTTTATACATACCTATGAAATAACGGATAAAAAAATACTACAAGATATTACCCATCTTGTCCATCAAGAGTATAAAGAACATAACGGAACTATGACCATAGGTCTTATAGCGTATAAAGAACCTCACTCTGAGGCTATGAGAATCATAGCAAGATTATTGTGGATAAAACCTATTCTAAAAATTGAACTAAAAGGAAAGAAAAAATGAAGTACACGATGAAAATATGGCTGTTAGGATTGGGATTATTGTTTATTTTTACATCACCTGTGTCTGCAACAAAACCAGGGGCATACAATGATTATGCACATAGTTTAAGAAAAAAAGTTGACAGTGTATTTATACGTTCAGGACATTGTTCTAATAGCAATGAGTGCAACAAAAAAGAGTATTTACTTTATGTTGGTTCATCGGAGGGTTTGAGCGTAGAGCTGTATCAAATTCCTAATGCAGAAATATTAAAAGAGATTATTGATATTTATCTTTTGGCTTACAAAGAAAATAACCAAAAAATTAATATTGATTTGGTTGCGTATCGAGAAGCTCATAAAGAGTTGATGGGATTCAAAAAATTGTATAAAAAACCATATATTCAATTAACATTGCAAGGAGTAGAACAATGAGTTATTCAGTAGAGATTAGAGTAGATACATTTAGTGGTCATGGTGATTTAAGTTCTTATTTGATTCCGCATACATTTTTGGTAGTTACTGATAGTAATGGGGTTGAATATAGTTGGGGATATGCTCCGCAAGAAACAGGATTGAGTGGACTAGGTAATGTTTCAGATAATACAGGACATCCATACGATAGCACCTCCGGCAAAATTCCTATTACGGAACAGCAGTACAATGATTTAATCAACTATATTAACCAAACAGATGCAAATCCTTATGAATATAATCTTCCATTGGGTGCGCAGTGTGCGGTATGGGCAATGAATGGATTGCAAGAAGCAGGAATAATTAATCAACTGATGTTGCCTGAGTATGATGCAGCGATGAAAGATCCTTTGCTAGGAATTTTACAAACACTAATTTATAACCCATACACTCAAAAAATAGGATTTGAAGTCAACGACCTTTGGAGTGCCTTTAAAAACTGGATTGTCCCCCGTCGTGACCCCCTCGTCCTAGACCTCGACGGAGACGGTATCGAAACCCTCGCTATCAATGCTGTTTCTAATGTTGTGTTTGACTATGACGGTGATGGGTTAAAAACAGGTACAGGATGGATTTCTGGGGATGATGGGTTCGTTGTTCTGGATAGAGATGGTAACGGAACTATCGATAATGGTGGAGAACTATTCGGTGATCAAACCCTCGTCAATGGTGTCAAAGCTACCGATGGGTTTGCGGCACTTTCGGGTGAAGATAGTAATAGTGATGGAGTGTTTGATGCACGAGATAGTAGCTTCACGGCTGTTCGTATTTGGCAAGATACCAACAGTGACGGTATCAGCCAATCCACTGAACTGCATACCATGAGTGAATTGGGTATCACCTCCATCAACCTCACCTCGACAACCTCCAATACCGTGTCCAATGGTAACGTCCAAATCGCCGCTGGAACTTTTACTAAAACCAATGGAACAACAGGAGAGAGTGGAACATTGGGTCTCTTGGATGAGACTGGTGTTGCTGGAAACCTCAACTTCGCACAAAACCCTTTTTACCGTGAATATACCGACCACCTCACCCTCACCGATGTGGCATTAGCATTAGCTGATATGCAAGGTAGTGGATTAGTACGAGATCTACGTGAAGCCTCAACCCTCTCAGCAGGTTTGACAACGACACTGCAAACGATGAAAAACACTTATATGACTCATGATGAGATGATGACTCAAATCGACACATTATTGATACACTGGGCAGGGACTTCGAGTATGGCGACGAGTGTTCAGCAAGAAGAAGCCGTAAACGGAAAAAAACTTGTCTATCTCCCGACACAGACAAGCAGTGATTTTGATCTCTATTTTGAAATGAATGTGGCTCGTGGAATGACGGGAACGGGTGGATTTTCGAGCACAATAACAATAGAGGATACCCAGCGGTATCAGGTTTTATTGGCAGAACAGGCTCGAATTACTTCGATGATAAATATATTGGAGCGTTTTAACGGAGAGACATTTATCACGATAGTGCCAGATAGTGTTACAGCGGGAGGTGGTACGGTAATAGCAACGCGTACATCAACGACAACAACTAGCTCTTCGGTGCAAGTAGAAGAGTCTCGTGTGTTTGTCGGACTATCGGCAGCGCAAGTGAGCTTTTTAGAGCAAGGCTACAATGCCCTCAAGCAATCCGTGTACGATGGGCTCGTACTGCAAACACGCCTCGGTGGGTATATGGATGCAATGGAAATCACGATTGATGCGAATGGCTTTGAGATTGATGATAGTGCGATGATGGCTAAACTGACCGATCGTCTCTCAGTCGACCCTGATAATGCTTTTATAGATATGTTTGAAATTAACAAAAATGCAGGTTCTAATCTAGGGGCATTAGGTTGGAATGGCGATGGACGAGTTTCGGACATACTGGCGGCATCGGATGGGATTTACGATGCAACAGTGGTATTTGCAAAATATGGAATGAGTATCGCGGATGGTGTATATACAGGCACTACTGGTAATGATGTTGTTTGGGGGAAACAGAGGGATGACACCCTCAACGGCTCAGCGGGAGTCGATCTTCTTTACGGCGGGGATGGTGATGATATTCTCAACGGGGATGATGACCTTGTAAGTTCAGG
>PDVJ01000717.1_pt1 | contig 11265 bp, 11 predicted proteins | sample 1369811 | NCBI WGS metagenome assembly PDVJ01 (sample SAMN07795376, study PRJNA414565) | Alkali sediment metagenome, whole genome shotgun sequencing project. | reverse complement strand
AAGTGCACATGCTCACCAAGGAGGCCTTCAACGCGCTTCTGAAGACGCTCGAAGAACCCCCGCCCCACGTCATCTTCGTCTTCGCCACCACGGAGACCCACAAGATCCCCGCCACGATCCTGTCGCGCTGCCAGCGCTACGAGTTCAAGCGCATCTCCCTGAAGGAGATCACGGCGACCCTGCGCAAGATCGCCGTTGGGGAGAGCATCCAGGCAAGCGATCAGGCCCTGACCTGGATCGCCCAGGGAGGCGAGGGGAGCCTTCGGGACTCCCAGAGCATCCTCGATCAGGCCATTTCCTTTGCCGGCACCGACATCGGCGATGCCGATGTGGAGGCCCTCCTGGGGATGGGCGACCGTAAATACCTCTTCGATCTCTCCCGTGCCATCCTGGGCCGCGACGCTGGCGCCTGCCTCAAGATCATCGACGAGGCCTTCTATGCCGGGGCCGACCTCAAGGTCTTCTACGAGAGGATGCTTGCCCACTTCCGCAACCTGCTGCTCGTCAAGATCACTGCGGGAGAAGGGGACCTCCTGGAGCTGTCGGATCACGAGGTGGCCGAGCTTAAGCGGCAGGCCGCACCCGTCTCACGGGAAACGCTGCAGCGGCTTCTCGACGTTCTCATGGCAGGCGAGGAGGAGATGCGAAAGAGCCTCAACCCAAGGCTCGTCCTGGAGTTTACGTCCGTCAAGATGGCCTGGCAGGAGCCCCTGATCCCCGTCGACGAAATCCTCTTGCGCATGGAGGGCATCGAGAAGCGACTCGGGCAGCAGGCCCCGGCCGAGCTCTCCTCGCCGGTGAAGACCTACCCGCCGTCCCCCGAGCGGACGCTGCTCGACGAGGGGACAAACGAGCCCGTCGTCAGGGAGCCGGCGCCGCAGGGTGCCGAGGAGCGCTGGAGCGATTTCAAGCAGTTCGTGAAAAGAAAAAACCAGCCCCTCTGGGCGAAGATCGAACCGGGGAAACTCCTCGCGTTCGGCAGCGGGGTGCTGACGATCGGTTTCCCGAAGGGCTACCTCTTCCTCGATTTCTTCGAAGAGAAACCCCAGCGGGAAAAACTCGAGGAAATGGCCCGGGAATTCTTCAGCCAGACAGTCACCCTGTCCGTGGAGACGATCGACAACGGGCCCGGAGAGGCCGGCGGCCCCGCGCGAAACGGTCCGAACCAGACCCGGGCGAACCAGATCCGCCGCGAGGCCCTGAACCACCCCCTTCTGCAAAAGGTCATGGATGTCTTCGAAGGGGCCGAGGTGCAGGAAGTGATCGTCAAGGAAAAATGAGAAAGTGAGAAGTTAAGAAGGTGGGAAGGTAAGAAAAAGGATCGGACGAGAAGCCACTGCTCCATTCGTTTGCCGATAGCTGCAGTGACGAAACAGACCAAACAGACCAGATAGACGAGATAGACCAGTTTGGGAGGATACGGTTTTGAACTTTCAAAATCTGATGAAACAGGCACAGAAGCTTCAGGAGAAAATGGCGAAGGTCCAGGAGGAGCTAGCCGCAAAGACGGTAGAGGCCACGTCGGGGGGCGGCATGGTGACGGCCGTTGTCAACGGCAAGTTCGAACTGATGGCCATCCGGATCGAAAAAGACGTCGTCAACCCCGACGACATCGACATGCTGCAGGACCTCATCATCGCGGCGGTGAACGAAGGGGTCCGCAAGGCCCAGGAAATGGCGTCGGCGGAAATGGCGAAGGTCACCGGCGGGATGAAGCTTCCCGGCATGATGTGAGAGGGCGCGTGCAATGACGGGATACGCAGCGCCCATTCAGCGACTCATCCAGGAATTGGGCCGCCTGCCGGGGATCGGCGAGAAGACGGCCACGCGCCTGGCCATGTTCATCCTGCGATGGTCCACCGAAGAGGCAAAAAGGCTTGCCGAAAGCATCGTCGACGTGAAGGAGAAGATCCGGTTCTGCTCGGTTTGCTTCAACCTGGCCGAGGGCGAGCTGTGCGCCGTCTGCGCCGATCCGGCCCGGGACCGCGAGCGGATCTGCGTTGTCGAGAACCCCGACTCGCTCACTGCCATCGAGGAGAGCGGGAGCTTCCGCGGCACCTACCACGTCCTTCACGGGGCCCTTGCCCCCCTGGACGGGATCGGCCCCGATCAGATACGGGTCCGCGAACTTGCCGAGCGCCTGGAGCGGGGCGGCGTCCGGGAAATTATCCTGGCCACCAACCCCAGCGTCCAGGGGGAAGCGACGGCGCTTCTCATCACGAGGCTTTTGAAAGACAAAGGGATCGAAGTCACCCGGATCGCCCTCGGGGTGCCCGTAGGGGGCGATCTGCGATACACGGACAAGATGACGCTGGCCAAAGCGATGGAATTCCGGCGCGGCATGTAGGCGGCCGTTGACCGGGGGCGAACCCTTTCCTCTGCCCCCATGCTCTCCCCGGTCATTACGAAGACGGCGGTCGGCTTTTTCGGATCAGGTCAACCCCCAGCCACGTCAGCACGACGGCAAAGATGACCCTCAGGGTCTGCTCCGGCAGGTGATTGGCCGCAATCCCCCCCAGGAAAGCCCCGAGGATGATCCCGGTGGCCAGGCCCGGCAGGATTTTCGTGACCACGTTCCCAAGGCGCCAGTGGGTCCAGGAGCCGACGGCTGCCGCCGGCACCATGCTCAGCAGCGAGCTTCCCTGGGCGATGTGCTGGCCCATCCCGACGAAGAGGACCATCCCTGCGATCATGAAGGCCCCGCCGCCGATGCCCAGCAGCCCCGCGATGAAACCCGTTGCGAGTCCGGTTACCGCCAGGGCGGCAATCGCGGGTGCGCCCTTCAGGGACATTATGGCCAGTGCACCCAGGTGGGGTTTTACAATCAGAAGGGCTGACACTGCGAGCAGGAGGCAGCCGAAGTAGCGCTTCAGCTTCCATGCGGGAAGAACCGCGCAGTAACGGGCACCCGCCCGGGCCGTGATGGATGCGGTGACAGCCAGGATAAGGGCTGCCGTGAGATCGACGGATCCCTCCAAGGCGTAGGCGCAAGCCCCTGAAAGCCCAGCAAAAATCACGATCGCAAGGCTCGTGCCATGGGCTTTTGCTTGGGGAATACCGAGCAGCCGCGTCATCAGGGGGATCATGACCACCCCCCCGCCCAGCCCCACGAGCCCCCCGAAAATCCCGGAAACCAACCCGATCAGAAAGCTCATGCCCATTCTCCTTCCGCTCGCGACAAAACCTACCACATAACGGACCCTTATATCCACACCGGAGTGAGGCCGCGCTGTCCTGTCGCGCCCGGAAAAGGGACGAAAACATCTGAAAAGTTACCACTTTGGTATTGACAGGGAAACCCGATTCGGATAAGTGAAATCGTCTGTAATCCGATTTTCATCAAACATTCGTTCAATCAGTACGTAAATCATTCCGGGGGAGAATCACCGATGATCGAGATCAGATGGCATGGAAGAGGCGGCCAGGGGGCAGTTACGTCCGTCGAGATGATGGCCCTGGCGGCCATCGAGGCAGGGAAATATGCCCAAGGCTTCCCGGCTTTCGGGCCCGAGAGGCGCGGTGCGCCCGTCATGGCCTTCAACCGCGTATCCGACAAGCCGATCAAGATCCGTTCGGGCATCTACCAGCCCGATGTGGTCGTCGTTCTGGACCCGAGCCTCGTGGGCCTCGTTCCCGTCACCGATGGGCTCAAGCCCGGAGGGATCCTCATCATCAACACGGCCAAGCCCGCCGATGAGCTTCGCAAGAAGTTGAATTACAAAGGGATACTGTTCACTGTCGATGCCACGCACATCGCCCGGGAAGAACTCGGGGTCCCCATTGCGAACACGACCATGCTGGGGGCCGTTCTCAAGGCCACGGGCGTTCTCGGTCTTGCCTCCATGAAGCCCCCCCTCGAGCACCGTTTCGGCCGCGTGGCCGCAAAGAACATGTCCGCCATGAAGCGGGCCTTCAATGAAATGAAAGCAGCAAAAGCCGCCTGATCGACATGAGGTTCTGATATGGCAACGAAAAAGACAGAGCAGAAAAAGTGGCCCGAGAAGTGGCATGAAGTCAACCCCGGCTGCATGGTCTTTGCCGCGGGAAACGCCGCAAATTACAAGACCGGAAGCTGGAAGTCCCAGCGCCCCTTGACGGACAACGCCAAATGCATCAAGTGCGGGATCTGCTACATCTTCTGCCCCGAGGGATGCATTCAGGAAGTAAAGGACGGCTTCTTTGAGGCCAACCTGGACTACTGCAAGGGCTGCGGGATCTGTGCCCACGAGTGCTGGCCCGGGGCCATCGTGATGCGCGAGGAGGAGGAGTAAGATGGGAAAACGCATTGGAATGGAAGTGGCCATCGCGGCGGTCGAGGCTGTCGCACTCTGTAATATCGATGTGGCGGCCGTCTACCCGATCACACCGCAGTCCCACATCGCCGAGCACATGGCGGACGTCATCCACGACGGGAGGATCGACTCCGAGTTCATCACCGTCGAGAGTGAGCACTCCGCGATCAGCGCTTGCGCCGGCGCCTCGGCGGCCGGGGCCCGCGCCTACACGGCGACAAGCTCCCAGGGGCTCATGCTGATGCACGAGATCCTGCCCATTGTCTCCGCGATGAGGCTTCCCATCTGCATGGCCAACGCCAACCGCGCCGTATCGGGCCCGCTCAACATCTGGAACGACCATGGCGACATCATGCCCCAGCGAGACAGCGGCTGGATCTGCCTCTTCACGGAAAACGGCCAGGAGGCCATCGATCTCTCGATCATGTCCTTCAAGATCGCCGAGGACCCCGAGGTGATGCTGCCCTGTGTCGTCAACATCGACGGCTTCCAGCTCACCCACATGATCGAGCCCCTCGAGCTCCCCAGCAAGGCCGCAGTGGAGAAATTCCTGCCGCCGAGAAAACCGTTCGCGCAGCTGCACCCCGACAATCCGCTCTCCATGGGCTGCTTCGCCATGCCCGACACCTTCACGGAGACCGTGAAGGCGAAGGAGACGGCCCTGGTCAACTCCAAAAAAATCGTCACGAAGGTCTTCAACGAGTGGGCCAAGCGTTTCGGCCGCAAGTACAGCGTCGTCGAGACCTACAAGAGCAAGGGCGCCGACACCCTCATGCTCACCATGGGCTCCATGGGCGAGACGGCCTCAACCGCCGTCGACGAGATGAGGAAGGCGGGCAAGAAGGTGGGCCTCGTGAAGCTTCGCCTCTGGAGGCCCTTCCCGGTCGAGGAGCTGAAGGACGCCATCAAGGAGTGCAAGACGCTCATCGTCATGGACCGTGCGATCTCCACGGGGGGAGCCGGCGGCCCCGTGGCCACGGACGTCAAATCGATCCTGTACGGGGAGAAGAAAAAGCCCCGGGTCCTGAACATCATTGCCGGCCTTGGCGGGCGTGACCTGACGGTGAGTGATTTTGTGGCCATGTTCGAAATGGCGAAAAAGAAAAAAGACGAAACCTTCGAACTATACGGAGTGAGGGAATAATGAACCCGGTACAGAATTTCGAGATCTTTGCACCGAAGCTCGTTGACAAGAAGGAATATCTCAGCCCGGGCCACCGGGCCTGCCAGGGATGCGGAGAAGTGCTTGCGCTTCGCCACATCCTCAAGGCCCTGGGCGACGACATTGTCGTGGCCAATGCGACGGGCTGCATGGAGATCATCTCCTCGGGCTACCCCCAGACGGCCTGGGAGGTGCCCTATGTCCATGTCGCCTTCGAGAACGCCGCCGCCGTGGCATCCGGTGTCGAAGCGGCCCTTAAGGCCCTGCGGCGCAAGGGCAGGATCGCCGACCGCTACGTAAAGACCATTGCCGTGGCGGGCGACGGGGGCACCGCCGACATCGGCCTGCAGGCCCTCTCCGGTGCCATGGAGCGCGGACACGACATGATCTTCTTCTGCCTCGATAACGAGGCCTACATGAACACGGGCATCCAGCGCTCGAGCGCCACCCCGTTCATGGCGGCCACGACGACATCGCCTGCCGGTCACGCCATCCCGGGCCAGAGGACGCAGAAGAAGAACGTCCCCGAGATCATGGTGGCCCACAAGGTGCCCTATGTGGCCACGGCCTGCCCGAGCTACCCGCTGGACCTGATCAACAAGGTGAAAAAAGCCAAGGCGGTGAAGGGCCCCTCTTACATCCACGTCTTCTCCATGTGCCCCACGGGCTGGCGCTGCGCCTCGGAGATCACCATCAAGATGGGGCGCCTCGCCGTCGAGACGGGCATCTTCCCCCTCTACGAGGTGGAGAACGGCAAGTACAGGCTCACGATGGAAGTGCCCGAGAAGCTTCGCCCCGTGAAGGACTACCTGGCGCCCCAGGGACGGTACCGTCACCTGGGCCCCTCGGACATCGAAAAGGTCCAGGAGTATGTCCAGCGCGAGTGGGAGATCCTTCTCAACAAAGTCGAGTGCATGCAGCCCTGGTAATGTTTCACGTCATGCGGCGAAAACAGAAAACGGAAAGATAGGGTGACAGGGAATGAGCGCAGTATCCTTCAGCAGCTGGAACGGAAAAATCGTAGACAACCGCGCCGGAAAATCGGCGAAAGCCGTTGATGCCGGTGTCCCGAAGATGCTGGGCGACAAGTCTTTCACGGCCCTGATGGGCTGGAACGGCATGGTCATCGCAGATGCCGGTGCCAATGTCCCGTCGCTGGCCCTCGCCTACCTGAAGGAGGCAAGGAAGCTGTCATGCGGCGAGTGCTCCGTCTGCAGCATCGGAATCGACAAGCTGACGGCACTCCTGGAGGGGCTTATCGCCGGCAAGGGAAAGAAGCAGGACATCGCCGAGATCGAGCGCATCACCAAGGGTGTCATGGAGCTCTCCAAGTGCAACTTCGGACGAGCCTCGGCTGTTACGCCCGTGTTCGACGCCATCCGGTACTACAAGGAAGAATTTCTGGCCATGACCGCGGGGAAGAAGGGAACCACGAGGCCCTACAAGGTGGCCGTCACGGCCCCCTGCCTCGAGGCCTGCCCGGCAAAGCTCGACATTCCGGGCTACCTCGAACTGATCCGCAACAACAAGTTCGGTGAATCCCTCAACCTCATCCGCAAGCGCTGCATCCTGCCCGGCGTCATCGGGCGCGCCTGCACGCACCCCTGCGAGGAGGCCTGCGTGCGCAACGGCATCGACAAGACCCTGGCCATCCGGCTCCTGAAGCGCTCGGCAGCGGACAACGACCTGGCCGCAGGGGCAAGCGCCCTGAAGAAGCCCGCAGCCGAGAGGCCGGAAAAGGTGGCCATCATCGGCGCGGGGCCCGCAGGTCTTGCCGCGGCCTACCACCTCAGGAGAATGGGATACCAGGTCACGATTTTTGAAGCCTTCCCGAAAGGGGGCGGCATGGCCGCCGTGGGCATTCCCGACTACAGGCTTCCCAAGAACATCCTCGAACACGAGATCAAGCTCATTCGCGAGCTGGGTGCTGACATCCAGTACAACAAAAAGATCACGAAGCTCGACATGGACGAGCTCACGGCCCAGGGCTTCAAGGCCATCTTCCTGAGCGTGGGCGCCCACGAGGGCACCAAGATCGGCTGCAAGGGCGAGGATGCCGGTTACGACGGATTCGTAGACGGCGCCGTGTTCCTCCGGGAGCTGGCTCTCGGCAAGCCCGTCGAGCCGAAAGGCAAGGTCGTCATCGTCGGCGGGGGCAACGTGGCCATGGACTGCGCCCGGAGCTGCCTGCGACTTGGCTTCAAGGAGGTGGAGATCCTCTACCGGCGTACCCGCAAGGAGATGCCCGCAAGCCCCGTAGAGATCGAGGAGGCCCTCGAGGAAGGGGTCAAAATCCGCTTCCTCGTCGCCCCTGTGAGCGTGCTCGTGGACGGCAACAAGGCGAAGGGCGTGGAGTGCATCCGGATGAAGCTTGGCGAGCCCGATTCAAGCGGGCGCCGGCGTCCCATCCCGGTGAAAGGCTCCGAGTTCAAGGTGAAGGCGGACATGGTCATTCCCGCCACGGGCCAGAAGCCGGACCTCAGATTTGTGAAGGACCTCGTACCGGTGACGGGCTGGGGCACCATCGAGGTCAACCCCGAGACCCTTCGGACCAACCTGGAGAACGTATTTGCAGGCGGTGACTGCGTATCCGGCCCCGCCACCCTCATCGAGGCCCTCGATGCGGGCAACAAGGTGGCCCGCAGCATCGACGCCTACCTTCAGGGCAGGACCGTCGAGCCGGAGGTGAGCTTCAAGGGGATCGACGTAAAGGCCCAGCGTGCAACGGGCTTCAGCGATGTCTGTGCCCAGGAGAAGGTGAGCCTGCTCGAGCCGAAAACTCGCGTCAAGGGCTTCACCGAGGTCGAGGCCCCTTACAGCGACGCCGCGGCCATGAAGGAAGCAAACCGCTGCCTGCGCTGCTACCGGCTGGTGGTCTGGGGATAACAAACGGTCTGTCCGGTCTTTTCCGTCTATTCAGTCAACGGATTCGGACAGAACAGGCGGAACGGACGGAATAGACAAGATTCTTGAGGGGAATTTCGATGCTGAACGTCACGATTGATGGCAAGAAGTTGGAAGCGAAGGATGGGGCGACGATCCTGCAGGCCTGCCAGGCCAACCATGTCTCGATCCCGACCTTGTGCTTCCACAAGGACCTCATGCCCTTTGGGGCCTGCCGCCTCTGCGTCGTGGAGGTGAAGGCCAACGGCAAGTGGCAGATGACGAGTTCCTGCGACACGCTGGCAAAGAACAAGATGGAGGTCCGGACAAACACCGACAAGGTGAAAGAAAGCCGCAAGCTCGCCGCGGAGCTTCTCTACTACAAGTACCCCTCGACGAAGGCCGTTCGCGATATGGCGGAAAGCCTGGGCGTGGAAGTGGCCGAGGGGAAAGCCGAGGGCAGCGACTGTATCCTCTGCGGCCTCTGCACGAGGACCTGCCACGAGATCGTGGGTGTCGACGCACTCAAGTTCGTCGACCGGGGCCTGGGCCGCAACGTGGCCGATCCCAAGATCGAGTTCGTCGCCGATGCCTGCATCGGCTGCGGCTCCTGCGCCTATGTGTGCCCCACGGGGTTTGTGAAGATGGAAGCCTCCGGCGACCGCCGGATGATCTGGGACAAGTCCTTCAAGATGGTGGCCTGCGGCAAATGCGGCCGCTATTTCGCCCCCGAGGATCAGCTCAAGTGGATCAGCAAGAAGACCGGCGTCCCCATGAGCGTTTTGACGGTCTGCACGAGCTGCAAGTAGGCGGGCAGGAATAGGTATTGCGTATCAAAAGACCGCTCTTGACAAGGGGCGGTCTTTCCATTAATATGCGTTTTCGAATTTTTTGCACCGACATATTCCTCGGTAGCTCAGTCGGTAGAGCAGCTGGCTGTTAACCAGCGGGTCACATGTTCGAGTCATGTCCGAGGAGCCAAAAATAATAAGGCCTGGCCAAGCGCCAGGCCTTTATTATTTCCCTTCCCGTTCCGACGAGATGCAAATGGATGCAATATTTCTGGTGCAGTGAACGATTTGCTGAAGGACTGAAGCATTTGCTGCAGCCGTTAAGCCTGCCGATATTTCTGCTGTTTTCCCCCGACAACCTTGGCCGCATCGCTTTTCTGTTAATGATATGCTTTGCTGTACAACAAGGATTCGCCGAGGGGGAACAGTAAAACATTAAAGTTATTAGATACATAGCAAAATGACCGCCCGGGCATGGTCTGTGCTGTAACAAAAGATCCAGATCATCAGGAAGGGAGGCCTGTTGCCGACATGAAGGCGAAAGCGATGCGGAAGCCGATATTGCTCGAGCCGGATAAAATGGGGGAGACTGCGGAGATCAAGATCAGCCATCACGACTTTGCAAGGCTGCTTAGGAAACAGGAGGAAGTAGAAAGATACCTGGAGGAGATCAAGAGGGCCACCGCGGCCATCGAAAAGATCCTCGCGGGGGATGCCCCCAAGCGGTCCTACGAAATCAGGCATGTAGCCGATATTGACGATTACTACATGTAGTCGCCGGACTTCACGAGCAAATAGTTATAAGCCTTCAGCGACCGTATGCCGGGGAAAGTCGGAGAAGGACAATTTCGCCCGGCCGAGGGGCGTCCTGTCCGTGGACTTGTCCTGATCTGTCGAAAAAGCCGCAACGCACAACGGGACCTCTATTGCGAGGCCCCGTTTTTTATGATCCCCGTCTAAAAAATGGAATCAATGAACCACGTCGATTCCAAAAAGGATTCGGGCGGCAAGACCTACACCGTATGTGACGGCGCAGGTCCCCATGATGACGGAGATGTTGTGCGCGATCTTCAGGGAGATCTTTTTCCCTGACAGAACAGCGACAAAGAACCCTGCTGTCGATATGGTGAGAACGGCAAGGGTGAAAGCCATGATCGCGGGAATCAGCGGACCCACATCCCAGATGACCCCGATAAAGAATGGGATCAGGCTTGGCACCGCTCCGATCGAGAAGAACAGGCCCGTGGTCATGATGGCCTCTTTCGGCTCACCGACCTCACCCATTGATTTCATCGACTTGACCAGGTTGGACAGGATAGACGTGTCGTCTCCGATGATCCCCATGATGTCCCTGATTGATGTCCCTTTTTACATGGATTTCCCGGGTTCTTCCCTCGTGCAGGTCATAATTTGCCTTCGATGTGACGTAGGAGATGGACATGATCGCAATGAGCCCCCCGATTGCACCGATGAGCCCCGTCAAGCCGATTGTCAGCGTCGATGCGTGCGCGGCGAGCAGGCCGATGACCAGGCCCAGCGTCTCGATGATGCCCACGGTCATGGCATCGAGCGCTTCCCGCGCCTTGGCGATATAGGATTCCTTGTCGGCCACCTGCTCCATCATCTGCCACTCGTGGGTGATTTCCTGCCGGATGACATTGGTGATGATTTTGCGGGTGTCTTCGTCGTGCGTGTATGCGTCGAGCAACTTGGAGTACTCCAGAATCGCATTCCGTTCCTGGTGTTCCATGTAGTGAATGAAGATGGTGAACGGCAGGACGAGGGAAAGCAGTTTTCCCAGAAAAATTTTAAGTCGCAGGAAAAAAGTAACCTCGAATGCAGAGCCATGGGATTTCTCGGCGATCCTGTTCCAGACCGTTGCATGCCCCTGTTCCATCCGCCCGATTTTCGCGATGATCTCCCTGCTTTCGGCATCGCTGCATCGAGCGGCGAGAAAACGATACAAGCTGTCGGCAATGATTTCCGATTGCCAGTACTGACGAAGCAAAGACAGATTTCCTTCCACGGTTAACGGCACCTCTCCGACGTTGGTCCCGATCCCATTATCATGGCGGACCGGGTTTCTGCTACCGTAATCCTGCTGCCGCAGAGATAGTTTGAATGAATTTTCCCGGAC
>PDVJ01000715.1_pt1 | contig 11286 bp, 11 predicted proteins | sample 1369811 | NCBI WGS metagenome assembly PDVJ01 (sample SAMN07795376, study PRJNA414565) | Alkali sediment metagenome, whole genome shotgun sequencing project. | reverse complement strand
AAGCCTAAAAATGCGGTCTTTATTACATGTTTGGGTTAACGCTCGAATTCACCAAGGGAGAACTCCAGAATGGATAAGTTCCCCTCAGTCGATCAACCTATCAGAGGTTTCCGCCCTGCCTTCGCCGAAGCGGCTTCGCGCAGACAGGTTTAAGGCTTTTCCACCCCACCTCTCTGCTCTTTGGCAAAGTTTTTTACAACATTGAGGTTAAGATAGACCATCAAGCACCCAACGATGCATCTCTTTGACGAGACGTGAAAGTTCATCTCTCTGAGTGGGGTTTGGATGTTCAATGGGAATCATACCGATCATTGCTTTAAAAAATCCTCACGAATCGGACTAAATGTATCAACGAGTCTTACATTTTCAGTCAGCAACTGGATACTATGGGGTGCATTGGGCGGCACTGTAAAAATATCTCCTGGGCCTAAACGTGTTACCTTACTGTCCAGGACAAGATTAACTTCTCCTGAGACCACATAGGAAATTTGTTCATGGGGATGGGAATGAGGTGGATCAGGTTGAGGGGTTGGTCCATCATGAAAATCGATCACCACCATCATGAGATTGGGGAGATGGGCAAGATATCGCATTCGCCCTTGGGCGATTACTTCCGGTGTTACATCAGAAAACTTAATCGTTCCCATACGATTTAAACTCCTTAAGATGGTAATTGAAGAAAAATTGGATGCTTAAATTCATTTCCACCCTTTGAATTTAGTCTTCCGTTTTTTGATTTTGGGCCTTTCCGTTGCATTAAGCAGACTCGCCGAGAACACTTTCAGACCCTTGGAATGCGGGTTTTATTGGAATGGAATGGGTCATAGAGTGCTTAGCTAAAAGTGACCTCCAGCAAAGTTGGTGGACCGTAGTGCTTGACATTCAAAAGGGTCCGCTCCAAGGCTCTTGCAGTGTCCCCGCCGAGTCTGTTTTGTATTTTATTCCACGGTAAGGTTAAATATCATTTGTATCTTTTCTTTTTGGGGCTCTGTTTTCCTCTGGAAAGCCCCTGAAGGAGTGAGACCATCTCCGTTTGAAAGTTATCATAAGCGGACTTGAATTCTGAGAGTGTCTTTTGGACGGGGCCGAATTGAGACCAATCCTCCGGCTCACGCCCTCCTCGACCCAAGTCTTCAGATATTCCTGCTTCCCTTAAAATCCCAGCAAGCTCCAAATTGATCTCATAAGCCTTTTGAAAATCCTCCATCTGATTTAATAATTCAGGGACATCAGGTGGAAAGGTGTGGGAGATGGAGTCTTCGAATTCCTTGAGATTGAACTGGGGGTCTTGAGCCATTTTTCTTGTGTTTTCTTGATGGTCGGGAAATTCCGTATGGACAAGGTTTCGAGACGACAGAGTCCAGTAGGTATCAAAGGGTTTTCGCTTTGAGGCAGGCAAATAATGAATCCGGTTCATAATGAGACTGGCCTGATCCACGGTCAGATCATGCTTTTTCATTAAGTGAGCGATCCATCGTTCTCGATTCTTTTCCGAAAAGAAGATCCCCCACAATCTTCTTGCCACAAGGGTTCCTGATTTGCTAATCGCTTCTTCCCATTTCTGGAGGGATTCTCTTGAGGCCACATCGCCGAGAGCTTGGAAGATAAATTCGTTCAGAGTTTTTTGGCCATGGGCGTATCGCGTTGCTGCCACCACCTTGTCTTCATAGGTCCTTGCCTTGGATACCTTGTCCTTTGTCCCATTTGCTTCTGAGAGTTGTTCGATCTTCATGAGGGCTTGCTGCTCACCCATCTTTTCTTTCAATTTCGAAAAGAGTTCTTCCAACTTAATCTCTCTTAAATGGCTCTCCAAGCGGCCCCCCATGTTGGTCATGTAGAGTTGGGTCGGACGAATCCCCATCTTGACTGCCTCGGCCATGCCCTCGATCTCCTCGAGGAGGAGAGTTGCCTCTTGGCTTAAGGTGAAATCAACCGTGATATTCGATCCGAAACCGAGGGCATTGATCTTCCTGGTGATGATCCTGGCAGCGGGAGAAGTGGCAGCGACTTTGATAACCATATTCGGCCTTCCTATCTCTCTGTCGATGTGATAACCGGACAGCAGATAACGGTCGTAAATGGCGAGATTTTCTGAGGCAAGAGAGAAGGCCAGAAGGGCATCGCGAATGCTTTCGTCAACGAGATGGGCGATGTTGGGGTTGAGCTGAAAACTGACCACCCCGCCTCCAGAAGTCTCCCTTAAGTTGAAGAAGATGGGGCGGAAGATATAGAGATTGTCCCAAAGGGCGAGAAGGGTTGCGAAGAGGGTGATCTCTTCTGCATGTTTCTTCGGATTGGAACGCCATGCGCGAAAGTTTGGATGGTGTTGCGTTTCCTCCTTAAACAGGGCCATCAGCCCAGGCTCGTCCTGATAGGCACGCGCTGCCAGAACAGGATTGGTTGAAACTTGCTCAAAGCCAAGGTGCCTGAGCCACCTCAGGCCCAGGGCATAATCATTCCCGAATTTGCATTTCCCTTCCTTTACCATTCTGTAATAGATGTTCGTCTTGATCTCTTCTTCAGTCTTTCTCAGGAATTCAGGGAGGATCTGCTTTTCCTGGCCGAAAGTGCCCTCAATCCGCTGTGCTGTCTGGGCAACCATGCTGCTCCCCTTTTGAACCCTCTTCATCCTCAAAAGCCATTTTCCTACCACAGCCTTTGCAATAGAGATTTCTCCTTCCTTCTTTTCAAGCCCTTCCCATTCGGTTAATACATTCCGTAAGAATTGAAGGCACTCCCCTTTTTTCTCCTCATCGAGCCAGCGACTTTCGAGGCCATAGAAATTGAGAACCATCTCCAACAATGTTTCATAAGCGTACCCCCGGAGGGAAGCTTTCCGATAAAAAGATTCCTCTTTTTCCTCCAGGAGAGGTCTGGATGTATAAAAGAGGATGTTGAGCTGCCGAATCACCGCAGAGACAGTTTCACAGAGCATTTCGTTTATCTCAGGGAAGAGAAGATGATCTGCGGCAAGGGAGGTCAGCCCTAACTGGGTCAGTTGAACGATGTGAGAAGCATGATGATCGTTGATGGGGGGTTTTGTTTCGAGGGAAAGCCTCTCAGGACGACTTGAGTTTATCAATTGATTGATGGTTTCTTGCGTTATCCCTTTCATCTTTTTCTCCCAAGGGAAATCAAATGTTTTTCAAAATGGGTCTTAAGGAGAGACCAGTAGTCTTCCTCATAGTTCATTAGAAGATGATACAGCCTCTCTCGAAAAAGGTTTTCACCCTCGGGCTTCTTTGCATTGAGCAGGAGGCCATAAGTGATATGGAGGAGCTGTCTGGCATCCTCTTGATCCAAAAGAGAAGGAAGGTCCTGGTCCGACAGATCCTCGAGCTTCGGGATTTGAGAGAGATTGGTTGTCACATGATAGAGTGTGGATGCCTCTTCAAATTTGGAGAGAGCATATTGGTGCATCTCCCGGTAGAGAGATGGATTGACCTGAGCAACCAGACGCATTGCCTCGAGCCAACTTGTTCCGGCTGTTTTCAGATGGAGTCTCCCCTCTGACAGTTCTCCCATATGCGGGAAGACAGAAAATTTATCACTTCCGGAATGAATGGAGATTTTATAGTTTCCGAAATCCTCGGCAATGAGCCTGTGTTGATAGAAATGTCTGCGAAAAGCCTTGATGTCTCCACGGTAATCCACCCCTTTTTGGAACTCACCAATGAATCGGGGTGCGAGAGAATCGATGTGGACCCCTCTGTGGATTAGCTCAAGGCTAAAGAAAAAATGATTTTCAGGAGAGGTAGGGAAGGGGGTCTCATCGATAGAGACTTCAAAGTCAACAGGGGTCTGGTGTCTTCTCTTAGAGCGGATCCATTCGTAAACCTCTTCAGTAAAGTCAATGGCTCGGTGGAAGAGAAGGGTATTTCTTTTGACACTTTCAATATCGAATTGAATGGAGAGTTCTCCGTGGGACCCTTTTAGAGAAAAGGTTTTACCCAAGAAAAGATGGAAAATGACCTCAGCGTCTCCTTTATCAATCTCCTCCTTGAATTTCCGGTCAACCTCTCCCGCTGAGCTGAGGTAGGTCTGAAAATTTAGCTTCTCAGATAGATCGAGTGTGACCATGGAGACCCCGGCATCAAGGGCATCTTTGACCTCAAGGAGGGACTTCAGGTGGTCTCCATCGGCTCCATAGCCCTTCTGATAGTTTTCCTGGAAGGCAGACCAGGCCGCATCGCGAATGACCTCTCTAAAATTCCTTCCCGTTTGTCCATTCTCTCGAACGGATTGTTGAGCCAGAACAGGGTAGACGTTAAATTTTTCAGTGACCCGTATGTGACCTGGGGAGGCGACACCCAATCGATCTCCAGTGCCGATGGTAAAAGGGTATTCTCGAAGAGAGACAGGCCGGGTGTATGGGAAAAGGGTCATCAGGCACTCGGTGTTTTCAAGGGAAAGATCGCAGACCTTGAGGGAAGAACTTTGATGATAATATTTTCCCTGGAAATCGTCCGACAAGACACGGCTCTTTTCTCCTGTGGCCACGAGTTTTTTGCCTTCGGTGGTGCGGATCAATCCATAAGTTAATCCATTCAAAGAACAGACGGATTTGGGATAATCCCGTAGAAAATCGACAGGAAATTCCTTGACCCTTTTGAAGAGATCGTTGCCTTTTTCTTTCATCAGAGGTCCTAAAAGATCGATCTTTCTTCTTAGTCCAAACCCGTCACGCGTCTTTCCCCATGAGAGAAACTAACCAGAGAGAGGTGCCCGTGTCTTCCCCATCACCTCACGATTGACCACAGAGACTGGCCATCTTCCCTTCAAAACATCAGAAACGTTTTTTGCAGTCCTTCGTTTCAATTCACTGATCGATTCTTCGGAATAGAATCCCACATGGGGAGAGAGGGTGACGTTATCCATCTTTAATAAAGGGCTTTGGGGATCGGGAGGTTCCTTTTCCAGCACATCCAACCCGGCTCCGGAAACACGTCCTTCTTTTAATGCTTCAATTAAGGCAGTTTCATCGATGATCGGACCTCGGGAGGTATTGACGATGATAGGTCTCTTCTCCATTTTTTGGAATTCTTTTTGTCCAATGAGATGACGCGTCGAATCGTTCAGGGGGCAGTGGATGGAGATGAAGTCCGATTTCTTTAAGACGGTATCAAAATCCGTCAATTCGATCCCCCCTTGCCACTTCCAGACCGATTTTTCCGCATCCGATGAGGCCCAAGGTCTTTCCCCGGGTTCGATAGATGGGGGTTCCCAGGTGGAAATCCCACTGGCCTGATTTTATCTTTTGATTGAAGAAAGCAGTCTTTCTTATCAATGTCAGAAGCATCGCAATGGTTTGGTTTGCCACCTCGTCCATACAATAGTCGGGGACATTGGCAACCACGATTCCCAGGTCCGTAGCCGCCTTGAGGTCCACGGAGTCCACCCCCACTCCGTAACGGGAGACCACCTTGCATTTTGGGAGATTTTCAAGGACTCTTCGAGTCAAGAGGGCATACTGATTCAAAAGCCCATCGGCTTCTTTGCATGAGAGGATCAAATCTTTCTCCTCCTGGGCTTGAGCCAAAATCAATTCGGCTCCGATTTGATCAAACTCCTCTTGTTCTTCTTGGATGGATCCATGGTCGCAGTCGGTAATCACAACCTGATACAAAGGCTCTTTCATTTGATTCACTCTTTCTTTTTAGGGGATTAAAATCACTTTGGCTGCCTGCAGGTTTTCTAATAGATGGAAAGCCTCCTCCCATTTTTCCAGTGGAAGTTTGTGGGTAATTAATTTTTCTGCTGGAAGAAGACCCTTGGAAATCATGCCGATTGCCTTTTCCCAGGCGGTCCAGCTACTGGAGAAACAGAAATCGTAACGGAGGGCTTTGAAGATTCCGCGATCATAGGGAATGGGAACTTCTTCCTTGCCAGAGATTCCAATTGCGCAGATCCTTCCGTATCTTCTCACCATCTCAAAAGCTTGAGAAATTGCCTTTCCGCCTCCTGAGGTCTCGATGAGAATATCCATCCCCAATCCATTGGTCATCTGTAAGAGCTTCTGAACAGGGTCCTCTTGATCGACGTTAATAGTGAAATCCGCTCCTAGTTCTTTAGCTTTCCCAAATCTTACTCCTTCATCCGAAGTTCTTCCGGTCACCGCTACCATCCTTGCTCCGGCTGCTTTGGCAATCGTTAAAGAGATGAGACCAATTGGACCAGGGCCAGTAATGACCACCGATTCCCCAGCCTGAAGCTGAGATCGTTCAATAATCGATGTGATACAAACAGCCATGGGTTCAATTACTGCTCCAGCCTCAAATGATATGCTGTCTGGGAGACAATGGAGGAGACGGGCGGGGCCTGCCACATATTTTGTATAAGCCCCATCGATCCCTATACCATAGGGCCTTTTTTGTTCACAGGCCTGAGGATGCCCGCTCTGACAGGTATAACAGATACCACAGGAACCTGTTCGTGTCTCCGTGACAATTCTATCGCCCACATTCCAATCTTTGACTTCTTTCCCAACCTCCGCAATCACTCCAGAGAATTCATGTCCTAAGATCATTGGCGGCCAGTAAGGATGACTATCATGATAGATATGAAGGTCGCTTCCGCAGACCGAAACGGCTTTCACCTCGATCAGGACCTCGTCATCCTTGATTTTTGGTTCAGGAACCTCCCTCACTTCGATAAGCCCCTTACCCTTTCCATATTTTACGACTGCTTTCATGGGACCTCCTTTATTCGGTAACCATTTCTATCAAATCCCCCTTTATCCCCCTTTGCTAAAGGGGGATTATTTACTTTTGGATGATCGGCAGTATTTCACCGCCTCGCTGAAGGACAGCCACTTTCGAGTCTCTTCCAGATAGCGAGAAAGCTATTTCCAAGGCCTCTTGTGGTCCCTCTGCATGAATAAATCCAAGCCTTTCTTTTTCCTTTTGTGAAATTCCAGGACAGACCATAATCCCTCTTGCCCTCTCTTTGATGACCCTTCCGACATGGACAAGATGGGCAGCCGCGGTCAATTTTTGAATCTTCCCCTGCCGAACCCATTGATCAACCGTTTCGAATGTCTGGTATCCAAACTCCAGAACCTCTGGATGGCTCGGAGAGATTCCCTCCGGACATGGAGAGACCAGGATCACCACACCTCCCTGCTTGACTGCTAATTCCGAAGCATAGATTCCTTTTGAAGCCAGCCAGAGCTCGGAGTCATAGGGATGGGAATCTGCAACAACAATATCCGCATCTTGAGGGAGCTCGGCTTGATAGACCTTGAGAGATCGTCCTCCACCCTTTCGATAGGCTAGAATTGGGTCTCCGGCCACAGCATCAATCAGTCTGCCAGTCCCGTCCTGAATGGTATTGATGATCCATCGCAGTCCTGCTTTCAGGGCAACCCGTTCAACCTCATCTTTAACTGGATTTTCTATTTTCCCGAGAATCTCTCTACCCTTGAATTGAGCGCTGAGCCAGTGGGTCTTTCCTGTGGTCTCTTCTCCGCAGATCCCGGGTTGAACAATATTGCCTCCGCCACTGAATCCAGTAACCCGATGGGGAACAATCTGGCCGATGCCAATCAAAAAATCTGTTTCTTGGGCAAGGCGATTGACGAAAATGGGCGTTCCTTTGATAGTTTGCCCTAAATGAATCAGTTGAGAAGGGTCCTCCCAGGAATGGTTAAGAATTGGGTATTGCCTGGAGATCTCCTCTCCGAATTTTTCAGCAATTTCTCCTTGGGACATGGGTCGGTGCGTCCCGAGGGCGATGAGGATTTTGATGCCGCCTAATCTGATTCCGCTTTTCTTTAATTCTTTGATTAATCGGGGAAGGATTATTTGAACGGGTGTGGTCCGCGTGTAGTCATCCGCGACGATCAAAACATTCTTATGGCCCTTCAGTATTTCAGAGAGAGGAGGAGAGCCCACGGGATGGGAAAGGGCCTCCTCGATGATTTCCTCTTCACTCTTTTCGATTGACACAGTAGAAGGGGAAAAGATCCCAAGGAGATTCTTCTCTGGAATATCAATCGAATGTATCTCGGGATATGGGAAAGAAATACGCATAAGAAAATCAATGCAAAATAGTCAATTAGCAATTAACAATTAGCAATCCAAGAATTCATAATTCATAATTCATAACTCATAACTCTTCCTCGCCTCCTGGATGGTCTTGAGAAAAGCACGGGCATTTTCTGTGATGATATGGAATTTCTTATCCTTAATGGCTTTCTTGTCTATTAGTTCTCCTCCTACTCCAAGGGCGGCTACTCCAGCCTTGATAAAGGCACCTGCATTTTGGAGGTTTACGCCACCTGTGGGAACAAGGAGAATTTGTGGGAGAGGTCCCCGAATGGCTTTGATGTACTCCGGGCCTCCTAATTGGGCAGCGGGAAAGACTTTCACCATATCCGCTCCTGCATTCCAGGCAGTGAGGATTTCTGTAGGGGTCATTGCTCCTGGAATGACGACAGCGCTGTAACGGTGCGCGAGCTGGATAAGATCGAGGTTAAGGGTTGGACTGACAATGAATTGAGCTCCAGCAAGCAGTGCTGCCCTACCAGTCTCAGGGTCTAAGACCGTTCCCGCACCCATGATAATCTCGTCTTTGTATTTTTGGGTCAGCTCTTTGATTACATCGATCGCTCCCGGGACGCTCATTGTGATTTCAATAAAACTTACACCACCTTCCTTGATGGCATCGGCCACATACATCGCTTCCTGAGCCGAAGTCACACGGATGAGATGGGGGAGGGTAAGGGTGGGAGTGAATAAATTTAGTTCCCCCTCCCCTTTATCCCCTCCCGCCAGGGGAGGGGAGATATCGGGGGGTATCTCTAAAGTGTTAGAGATAATCTCTTAGACTTATTCGTGTAAGGATCTAATGCAAATTATGGAAATCTCCGACTAACCTTATGCGACTCCTTAACTTTACATTTTACATTTTTCATTTTGCAATTTGCATTGGTACCGTACCTTACCTTGAAATCCTCAACCCCGCACCTTTCAGTTGGGCTTCCACTTCTTCCAGGGTGCTCCAGTTAAAATCACCCGGCAACGTGTGTTTCAATGCGGCAAAGGCATTTCCATACTGAAGCCCTTTTTCCACGTCCTTCAATTTAAGCCAGCCATAGAGGAGCCCCGCAGTGAATGCGTCGCCAGCACCCACTCTGTCCACAATCTCGACCTCATACTTTTTATCCCTATAAATCTTTCCATCGTAATAAACAATGGCTGTCCAGTTATTCCTCCAAACAGAGAGGTCTTCTCTGAGTGTAATGGCAACCATTTTGAATTTGAAGGTTTGGGCCAGTTTTTCTGCTACCGCTTCATAATTTTTTTCCTTGATGCCGAAGACCACATTCGTATCTTCTTCGGTGGTAATGAGGAGGTCGACATCTTCCATTATCGGCTCCTGGATTTTTTTAGCATCTGCGGGTGACCAAAGTTTCTTCCTATAATTGAGATCATAAGAGACAGTTAATCCTCCCTTCTTGGCGGCCTTCATGGCTTCAACGGTTGTTTCTGAGGCAGAGACACTCAGGGCGGGAGTGATGCCACTTACATGGAAATGTTTCGATCCAGTAAAGATCTTAGCCCAGTCAACCTCTCCAGGTTGGATCATACTAATGGCTGAGTGTGCACGATCATAGAGGACAGCCGATGCCCTGGGCGATGCCCCAAACTCAACGAAGTAGATACCGGCCCTTCCTTTGTCAGACCAGACGACATGGAAACAGTCAGCTCCAGCCTCTTGAACGCGATTTCGGATTAGGTAACCTAACCCATTCTTCGGAAGTTTAGAGACCCATGTGCTCCTCATGCCGAGGCGGGACACTCCAACCGCCACATTCAATTCAGCTCCGCCCACATAGAGCTCAAGACTTCGAGCCTGCTCCAGTCTTTGAAAATTGGGAGGAGAAAGCCTGATCATTGCCTCTCCAAAGGTTACTACATCATACATAAAGATTCACTCCTTTTTAATGGATTATCTTTTCAGTTCTATCCGCATTCCTTTCTCTGCGGAGGCATAGGCTGCGTAAATCGTCTCCACTACATCTCTTGCCAAATCTATTCCTGAAACGGGTTCCTTGTCTAATAGAACGGCACCGATAAAGTCTTCCAATTCTTGGGGAAATCCTTTCATCCAATCATCATCAGGGCTTGGAAAGTTCCATCCTGCCTTTGTCTCAAGTTTCTCGGCGATATATTCTTCTCCGAAAATATGAGATTCTGGTGCATAGACCTCCAATACATCATGAGGGTTGATGTTGACATAAACGACTGCATTTGAAAGATAAACATTCAGTATATTTCTCACCCCCCCCAATACGGTGTCGGAGGCAAAAACCGTTGCATTTGAGTTGTCCTCGAAATGGATGATCATCACACCCCAATCCTCCACATCCTCCCATTCAGAGACAACGTACTTCTTCTTCTCTTTCATGAAAGATTCTATTTTTGTGTGATGTCCCACCTCGGCCATCACTGACTTTGGACGGATGGGTCTTCCATACTTCAGCATTCCCTCATAGTGCTTTAGATGGAGAACACCTCCCACTGGATGGGAGCCCAATCGCATCAACGCTCCTCCCCCTGAAGTCTTCCATCTTCTCGAATATTTGGCCTGGGAACCCGAATGCCCTTGCTCTGCCCTGATCTCAAGAATCGTCCCTCTGCTTGCCTTCATCAAGTTCTTCAGTTTTATGAGAGCTGGAGCATAAATCCAATTTTCAGCATACATAAACTTGACCTTATTTTTTTTCACTGCCTTCGCTACACGGTCGCACCCCTTGAGCGCTTCTTTCAACATCAATGCTTTCCGAACCGCCAACCCTACTTGTTCCTCTTCTCTCTCCTTTCCAAAATATCCTGTTAAGGGCTTCTCACAGATGATATGCTTCTTAGCTTCTGCAGTTTGGATGGAAAACTCCTCGTGAAGGTCTGTAGGGATGCACAGATCAACGATATCGACATCGGGTCGCTCCAGGATGCGGCGGTAATCATCATAATAGTAAGGGATATTAAATTTCTTAGCAAAGGCTTCAGCATTCTTCATCCTTTGGGATGCAACCGCAACGACATCCACCTTGAGCCCCCTCAGCTTCGAGAGGTTGTTTAGATGAAGGTTGGCAGCCAGTTGAGAACCGATCATCCCGAGCCTAACTTTTTCCATATCCTCTCACTCCTTTCTCACCTTTAGGCGATCACTTCATAAACCTGAACCGTGCTCTCATTATAAAGGGCTTTGATCTGGGGCGAGAGGGCCTTATGGTCTGCTGAATCCCTCCACGCTGCAGCGGTCTCAAGGGATTGGAACCGG
>PDVJ01000714.1_pt1 | contig 11286 bp, 13 predicted proteins | sample 1369811 | NCBI WGS metagenome assembly PDVJ01 (sample SAMN07795376, study PRJNA414565) | Alkali sediment metagenome, whole genome shotgun sequencing project. | reverse complement strand
ACCAGGGATACGGAACTACCGAGTTCTGCGGAGCCATTGGTATGTCCTACGCTGAGGACGGGCCTCCCCCTGTCGGTTCTGCGGGCAAGATCCTCCCTGAGAGCAGATGGAAACTCGTGGACCCGGATACCCTCGATCCTGTAGCCCCCGGTGAACCGGGTGAACTCCTGGGAACCTCTCCGTTCGCGGTGAAGGGATACTGGAACAAACCTCAGGAGACTAAGGAGTGCTTTATCGAAATCGACGGAGAGACATGGTACAGAACGAAGGATATCGTCCGAATCGATGAGGAGAACAGGGTCTTCTACCTGGATCGATCGGTGGACATGATCAAACACAAGGGATATCGCATCGCCGCGGCGGAAATCGAAAGGGTGCTCCAGGAACACCGCTCGGTTCTGTCTGCCTGCGTCGTAGGCGTTCCTGATGAAAAAATGGGGGAGAGAATAAAGGCCTTTGTGGTCCTCAAGACCGATTCAAGGGGTGTGAGCGCCTATGAACTCACGAAATGGTGTCGGGAGAGAATTGCTCCTTACAAGGTTCCCCACTATATTGAATTCAGAGATATGCTCCCCAAGTCCAAAGTGGGAAAGATGTTGAGACGTGAGATAAGAGATGAGGAGAGGAGAAAACAGGTTGCATGACCCCTGTTCCGTTTTGATCCTTCTCCATTTGCCGAATTGACCATTCGCTGACTAAGGCCCGGTACTGTGATGCGTGACAAGTAACGAGTGCGGGGTGCCATGGACAAGCTTGTCACTTGTCCGTGCCAACTCGCAGTTCCCTAAAGTCCCGCAAAGGGCGCCATGCGCCCGTCCTCCGTAACAGTGCTACTGCGGAGGGTGGAGAAGCACGGGGTAGTCGAAGGGTTGACATTCCAGTCGCTTATCTGTTAACANATGACAATGTGTCTCGNNATTAGACTCTTGGAAGCTGTTGTAAGTCCACGCGTCTTGNCTTGCGCTTCATAAATNGAAATCGGGGTCTTGATTATCACCAGCAAGGGAGGGAACTANATCATGGAAGGCGAAGAAAAGAAACTCTCAGAACACGAATTCGTCNTCAGAGCGATCAAGAAACTTCGGAAACCTCCTTACAAGGGGATCCACTCTGTTTACAGTGGGTTCAACAGGGCCTTCAAAGATTACTTCAANGCGAATCCTGTGGAGGCAACCACGAGGCTGGCCCAGGAGGGGAAAATTGTGACCCGGCCTGTGAAGGGAGGCGTGATGCTCTATTTACCTGAAGAAGCGCCGGCCGGCCGGGGATCAGAGGATGTGCTTGGAAAGATTCTCGGAGATGATTAGCCGAAGCAGGTTTTGGTAGGATCTGTGAAGGGTCCCGGGTGGGGGAAGGGTGAATGTCTATGTGGTTCGCCCTATCTGCGATTGACGGCTTTGCTGTCGGCGGGGTTATTGCATGGCTCCTTGCTAAAGAACGGACCAGAAAGGAGCTTGCCGCTACGCTTGAAGCATCCCTATCCCGCGCTAGTACCGCAGAAGAAAACAGATTGAACAGCAACGCGTCAGGGCAGAAGAAGACTTCAGGACCCTGAGAGAGAGGCTTGCCGGGGAACATGAGGGCCGGGTCAGGGCGGAAACAGAGCGCAAGGAGGTCCTCGATCATCTTGAGGAAGAGAAAAAACTCCTTTCCGAAGCCAAAGGGGATCTCGGGAAGAAGCAGGAAGCGATCAACGGGCTGGTCAGACCACTCTCCGAATCACTAAAGAATGCGCGTTCTGGCGGAACACATCGGGAGTATTGGGAAAGGCCTGGAAAAGGCCAATGAGGCTTACAACAGCGCGGTGGGGTCCCTGGAGGCACGGGTGTTGCCCGCAGCACGGAAATTCAAAGACTTCGGGGTGGTGCCGGGCGCCGAAATCCCTGTTCTCAGTCCCGTTGAAACAACCCCGCGCGCTCTTCAACTTCCTGATGGGAACGAAACCGGGGAAAAGGATGAGTGAGAAGTATTGGTTCACCACGGAGGCACAGAGGGTGTGTCCTCTGTGTCTCTGTGGTGATAATCCTGGTTTTGACAAGCATGAAGAAAGTGCAGGACAATCGTGAAAGAAGAAATCAAAAAAAGGATTCTGGAAGCTCTTGGCAAGATCCCCGAGGGATACCTGAGTGATCTCGTGATCAAAGAAACGATCCGGTGTGTTCTCTTCGGCTGGCTGAAGGAGCAAGGACTCACGCCCATCCCTGCTTTCCGCAATCCCCGCTACCCCGAGGGGCCTGTGGACATCGTGGGAATTAAACCAGGACCGGTGATCGAAATTGCTTTTCGATGCAATGCGGCGATTGAACTGGAGGATGTCAAGAGCCTTGAAAGGGTGCCTGCCGAGAAAAAATTCGTGATCACTTTCTCCAAGCTCCAGAAAAAAGTCCAGATGAGCACTTTCTATCTGAAGCCGGGAATCGAACACATCTCCCTGTATTGATCAGAGTGTAGGCACAAAGCTGCAAAGGCACAGAGGCACAAAGGGGTACAAAAAATGACTTTTCTGCTTTGTGACTTTGTCCCTCTGTCCCTTTGTCCCTGAGGAAGCAGTTTATTCTCTGGCTATACTCCTCTGAGGATGGAGAGATTGCTCAGTGCTTTGCCCGCGCCGACGGCGACGGCCGACAGAGGATCCTCTGAAATGTGGATGGGAAGCTTGGTTTCGTTGCGCAGCAGTTCATCCAGATTCCTCAGTAACGCCCCGCCTCCAGTGAGCATGATGCCGCTGTCCACGAGGTCCGCAGCCAGTTCAGGCGGCATCTGTTCGAGCGCAGCGTGAATGGTTTCAACAATGGTGTTGAGCTGATCGGAAATCGCCTCCCTGACCTCATCCGAATCAATGGTGAGGATCTTCGGAATTCCGGTCACCAGGTCTCTTCCTTTGACTTCAACGGTGTCGATTTGCTCGCGTGGGAAGGCATTCCCCACGGTCGTCTTAATGATTTCCGACGTGCTGGCTCCTATGAGGAGATGATATTTTCTCCGGATGTAATCCACAATGGCTTCATCCATCCTGTCACCGGCCACTCTCACAGACTTGCTATAGACGATTCCTCCCAGGGAGATTACGGCAACTTCCGTGGTTCCTCCGCCAATGTCCACAACCATATTCCCTCTGGGCTCTGTAACGGGCATTCCTGCTCCGATGGCCGCTGCCATGGGTTCTTCGATGAAAAAGACCTCTCTTGCTCCGGCTGACTCGGCGGATTCCCGCACCGCCCTTTTCTCCACCTGGGTAATGCCGCTGGGCACTCCGATGATGATTCTGGGCCGGACAAGCCTGCTTCGTTTGTGTACCTTCCTGATGAAGTAGCGGAGCATGGCTTCTGTAATCTCAAAATCGGCAATGACACCTTCTTTCATGGGGCGGATGGCCACGATGTTTCCAGGGGTACGGCCAAGCATGAGTTTGGCTTCCNTGCCGACAGCNAGNANTTTCCTGNCTACTCCTTTCTCCCCTCCCTTCACGGCCACAACCGAAGGTTCATTTAAGACAATTCCCTTCCCCTTCACATAGACCAGNGTATTCGCTGTGCCCAGGTCAATGGCCAGGTCATGAGAAAAAAGAGCTGAAATCGGACCGAATACCATCTGCTTCTTTGTGTCCTCCTGTCCATTTTTGGGTGAGTAACATCTAAACACGCTACCTCTACCCTGAATGGCAAAAAAAAGAAAGCTCTAATTTTGTCGGAGCTTGACACAGCGGAAGAGCTCAGGCACCATATTATCATCCCTTCGAGCATGTTTTTCCAGCCAGGGGAGAGTTTTCTTCCATCATGATGGGGTAGGATGCCAGGCGTAAACATACAGGGTATGACAGGAACAAGGAAACGCGCTGAGTGCCCGAGCCAGGTGAAAAGGGGGCATACCCTCAAGGGCTGGATAGGCCTTTGCGGTGTGGTCCTGCTCCTTCTTTGCGGGGGGTGTGCCGGAAAATCACCGGTCCCTCCAAAACCACCTCCTGCTCTACCCGGTAAAGAAGTGCCCCGCATGGGATACTCGATTCAGGTTGGGGCCTTCACGAATGCGGACAACGCGATTCGTCTCGCAGAGTCCCTGGAAAAGCAAGGCTTGACGGCTTACTATTTCCATCATAAGTCTGGCCTCTTCAAGGTTCGTTTTGGTGATTATCCCACTCGAGAGGCTGCTCGTGTCAAGGCGGAGGCTCTGGTTCAAGCCGGAGTTTTCAGCGAGTACTACATCGTGACCCCTGAAGACTATTCGCTGGCCAGGGTGAGGCTCTACGGGGAAGCCACGGTGAGGAACGAGATTGTGGAAACGGCTGAAGGTTTTATCGGTCTTCCGTACCAGTGGGGCGGTTCTTCGACTGAGGAAGGTTTTGACTGCAGCGGACTCACCATGGCCGTCTTTCAGTTGAACGGCCTCAACTTACCCCGTTCTTCAAGGGACCAGTATACCATCGGGGCTCCGGTTGAAAGGACTGAGCTTGCAAAGGGAGATCTGGTCTTTTTTGCCACAAAAGGTCGGGGAAAGATCTCCCACGTGGGGGTGTATGCCGGTGATGACCGGTTTATTCATGCTCCTGGAAAAGGCAAAACCATAAGGGTGGATTCTCTTTCAGACAGGTACTACCACGGTCGATATGTGGGCGCGAGAAAGTATTTGTGAAGTAGCGTCCTTTCCCAAGGGTTTGGAAGAGACAAGGGTTATGGTGTTGGGGGACGGATGTTTATTCTGAAAAACATTACAGAGAAAGCAGGGATAAACGATTTCGCTTTGGAGAGTCTTATTTTCGACCTGGACGGGACGCTCATCGATTCCGTAAAGGTTTATTACGTCATGATGGAGTCGGTATTTGAAAGGCTTCATTGGCCCCGGGTGTCAAGAGAGGCCATGCGAAAAGCTATAAAGGACGATGGCTTCGAGTGGGGCTTGGTGCTGCCTGCCGGATCGGGGCGTTCGGAGGAGGAACTCATTGCCGGAGCGAGAGAGGTCATCAGAGACATGTATCCTCGCGTATTCGAAGACATGGTGAATGTGGTGCCTGGAGCGGATCACCTTCTGAGAAGGCTTCATGACCGAAAAGTGAAGCTGGGTCTTGTGACTTCCACCCTCGGGAGATTCATCGAGTTTAAGCTGATCCCGTTGAAGAGATGCGGCGTCCACCATCTGTTCCATTCCGTCATCACCCTTGACGACGTGAAAAACAGGAAACCTTCCGGAGACCCCTTGCTGGAGTGTGCGAGGAGGCTTGGCGAAAACCCTTGGAAATGCGCCTACGTGGGAGACACGACGGGAGATATTGTGGCCGGAAAAGCGGCAGGAATGAGGACCATCGGCGTGTTGACGGGACTGGATGACTATCAAGCGCTCAAGGGAGAGGATCCGGACATGATCCTCGATAGTGTCTCTCAGTTGCAGGAACAACTGAACCTATGAAAACGATGAGCCAGGTATTCCGGGCCTGCACAGAGCCGGATACGGATGATTTCACGTCCAGCGGGGTTTGGGGGAAGAATGATCCCCGGGAGGCAGATCCTGAAGAGGCAAAGGCGCGATTTGAGGAGAGGGTGAATTTCCTGGTGGAATTCATCAGGGTCTGGAAGACCATTCCCATCCCTCCTGCGTTCGAAGAGTAGAATGGGCAAGTCGGTGATCTCATGAAGAAGCCACTCACAGAAATCGTCATCCCCAAAGAAGAGGCGGTATTCTTCCTGGACAAACACGGCTTCTGGCGCCACAAGGAGCAAGGGAAATTCGAACACAGGAAGATCATCAATTACTTCCATTCCAGCATTCGAAAAGACGAAAAAGGCTATCACCTCAGACAAAAGCTGGGGAATTGCATCGAAAAAGTTTATTTCTATCACGAAGACGCGGCATTGTTTGTCTTCGACGTGATCAAGGGAGAAGAGATTTTCCTGGTGCTGAATACACAGAAACGGGTCAAGCTCAGACCGAGAAGCCTTTTTGTGAACGATGACAGTTTATACATGAACTCCGCAGAACACCGGATCAAGTTCACGGACCACAGCCTCATCCGGATTTCGGACCTCCTGGATTTCGAGGGCGATGACTATTTCATCACCGTGAAGGGGAGGCGGTACAAGATAGGGAAACTGAAAAAGGAAACCGTCTGATATGGAATCCCATTTCCCAATCACACCCCTGAAGGTGAAGAGGTTTTTATTCCTTTGCGCGTGTATTGTGCTCCTTCTTACCTTGGCCTGTTCCAGCGGCACACCCCTGATGAGTCCGGTTCTAAAGAGATCCGATCCTGCTTCCGATATGATCAAAGACTATCAGAGCTTGACCATCTCGAAGCCAGGTCTGGTGAACTCCGGGGTTAGGTTATCCACTGGAGATGCCTTTACGTTGCTGCCCCGGGAGACTCGCCCTAAAGAGCTCCTAAGATACAAAATAGGGAATGAACCCGCCTTTGCCAGCGGAATGTATCACAACATCGCCGCGTCATCAGGATATCTTTATTTGGGTGCCGAGCCCCCTCAGGAAGTGAAGTCCTGGAAACCGATGGATGTGGAAGTCATCGTATGGAAGAGAGCCGACTGGGTCCAGATCGCCGCTTTCTTTGAGACGATGAAAAGAGATCACCCGAATAGTCCTTCAGTGGCTGTGGCCTATCATGAGGCGAACCTGCGTCATGAGGCCGACGTGGCCTCCAGAGAGACCTCGGAACGCATAGAGGAGGCTAGGAAACAGTGGGAGGAGGAGAGGGAGAAGACCGCGACGCTTTCAAAACAACTGGAGGACAAAGAAAAAAAGGAAAGAGCTTTGATGGGAAAACTCACCGAAGGGGCGAAGATACCCCCGGTGATTCTCGTTGCCTCACCCAAAGACAAAGGGGAGACCGAGGCCAGCGTCGTCGCGCTCTCAGGGGTGATAGAGGATGAGCAGGGGCTGGAGGCCTTGGAGATCTGGATCAATGACCAACCTTTAAAGACACAGAGAATGAGTGAAGGCCTGCCACCCGGCGAGGAGAGGGTCAAGCGTCTTGAATTCCAGGAAAGGGTGCCGCTGCGAAGGGGAGAGAATCGAATCAAAATAACCGCTGTGGATTCGGAAGGTTTTTCTTCTGAGAAGGTACTCACCCTGCGAAGTGTGGAGAAACGAAGGAACGTGTGGGCCGTCGTGATTGGAGTAAACAGCTACCCCAACGTGAGGCCACTGAAATACGCGGTGAACGATGCCATGGCTTTTTCCAACCATCTCGTCGAGTACAATCAGATCCCCCGCGAGAATGTGATCCTTCTCCTGGAGGAGGAAGCTAATTTGATGCGGCTCCGGAGCGCCCTTGGAGTCCACTTGAAGAATAAGGCCTCTAAAGATGATATGGTCATTATTTATTTTGCAGGGCACGGAGCGACGGAGAGGGACGCGACAAGCCCTGACGGGGATGGGCTGGAGAAGTATCTTCTCCCTTATGATGCCGACCCCAAGGAGCTCTACGCTACGGCAATGCCCATGGAAGAGATCTCTCGTGTGTTCGGCAGGATCAGGTCGGAGAGACTGGTTTTCATTGTCGATACGTGTTACAGCGGTGCCAGCGGAGGCAGAACGATCAGTGTGTCGGATATCAGGGCCGGCATTTCCGACGGGTTCCTGGATCGAATCACGGGCGGCAAAGGAAAGATCATTCTAACGGCAAGCGGAGCCAACGAAGTCAGTGCGGAAAACGATGAACTCCAGCACGGTATCTTCACCTACTTCCTCATCAAGGGGCTTCAAGGACTGGCAGACACGGACAGCGACGGTTTGATCACCGTGGATGAGGTTTACACCTATGTCTCCAAACAAGTCCCTCAGGCCACGAATCAGGAACAGCATCCGGTCAAGAAAGGGATCGTCGAGGGAACCCTAGTCCTGAGCATCGTCCGGTGAGCAGTCCGGCTGCCGCTGTTTAAATGAATCCGATCAGAGGGACCGGTGAGACTTCTTTAGGGGTCTTCTCTGAGCTACGCTCGCGCCATTCTTCTGATATCGATGGAGTTTGCATTTAGAAGGTCCTGGAGGCGGTGCGGGAGGGAAGGGCTAGTGCGGATTCGCGCCTTTGCGAGAGCGATCTTTTTTGCTCAGGCGGCATGGAGTTCGGCAAGGGAAGTAACTTCCCGCTCGATCCTGCCGGAAAGCGATTCCTCTGCAACAGTGAGGTCGTAATGGGTTTGCAGATTCATCCAGCTCTGTGCGTCGGTTCCGAAAAATCGGGCCAGACGCAACGCCGTATCCGCGGTAATCGCCCTTTTTCCTGCGACGATTTCTCCGATTCGGCGTTGGGGCACGCCAATGGACTTGGCAAGCCGATATTGAGTGATGTTCATGGGCTTGAGGAAATCCTCCAGCAAAATTTCACCGGGATGCACCGGCGGCATATTTCTCTTCATCGGTGTACTCCTTCAATGGTAATCGGTAATTTCAACATCATGGGCATGGCCGTCTTGCCAATGAAAGCAGATCCTCCATCGGTCATTGATCCTGATGCTCCATTGGCCTTCTCTATCGCCGGAAAGCTTCTCCAGTCGGTTCCCCGGCGGGACTCGCAGAAAGGTCAGTGTCGCTGCGCCGTGGATCTGTGTCAGCTTGCGCAAGGCCACCCTCTGTATTTCCTTCGGAAAGCGGGTGGCAAATCGGCCATGAAAGATTTTCTCTGTCTCTTTGCAGCGAAACGACTTGATCATCGCAAAATACTAACAAGCGGCATTAGTATTGTCAAGCATTAGTATCCCCCCGGTCTCTAGACAGCCGGCGGTCATTATGCATGCTTTGGACAACCTTTTGACGACGATCAAGGGGAGTGTCTTTATTTTGAGGCAGAAGAGGAACCGGTTATTTTGACCGCCGTAAAGAGGAAAAAGGGATGGAGGTGATCAGAATTGAGAATTGAATATGATAAAGATGCGGATGCCTTGTATATCCAGCTTAGGGAGGCCTATGTGGAAGACAATGTTGAGATTGAAGAGGACATCACCGTCGACCTTGATGAAAACAGGCATGTCGTGGGGATTGAAATCCTGGATGCCAGCAGGAAACTATCGTTAAGTGATATGGTCAACATTTCGATCCAGAATCTCCCTCTCGAAAACGTTGCCTAGGGTAAGAGAACCGAAGCTGGAAGCCGCAGATTCTTTTCGCTCGGCTTTTGCCTGTTATAGAGAAAATTGCCGGACTCCACCCAGGTTCAATCTGGACAAGCGAGGACTTCGACGAACCGCTCCCCGATACTTTTTGAACGGCTTACCACCAAGAGTATCCATTTGACTGAGGACCGCTACGACTCTTTGACGCGGTTCAATTTGCAGATTTTGCGGAAATGATGGCCGTAAATCGCAAAGGTAACCGTCAGAGAGAACAAACGGGGCCGATGGAAAAAAGTCCACAACAAGAGCTTCCAGTATTGGAATCGCTCTCTGCCGAGAATACCCAGGCGGATGATTGAACGGAAGAATCCCACCAGACGGTGAAAATCCATGGGGGTTCTAATCTCCGGCGTTTTGTACTCCCGAAGAAAGGTCATCGCTCGCTTGTAGTAAGGTTTTGGCGAGTAAATGTGCTGCATGATGCTTCTGTATCCGTCGCGCAGCGCAGCATTGCCCATCTTGGAAAGGATGTTGGTTGTGCCGTCCACGTTGTCTCCGGAGAGGAGGCCGATCAAGCGGCCCTCCTTTCTCATGCGGTCATAGAGTCTGGTGCCGGGAGGAGCGTTCAGCCTGAAAGATGGAAGGGGTGTCGCTGTCGAACCCTATAATGAAGCCTCCTTGCACTTGCAGCCCGGCCCGCTGCATGAGCTTCACACTCTCGATCAGGTCCCGGTTCTTGTTCTGCTGCTTGTTGCACTCAGCGAGGCTCTCTTCATTGGGCGTTTCAATGCCTATGAAGACCGAGTCAAAACCGGCCTTGGCCATCATCTCCATGAGCGGCTGGTCGTCGGCCAGATTGACCGATGCCTCTGTGTTGAAGGGAATTCCTTTCTTGCCTTCTTGCCACTGAATCAGGGCGGGCAGAAGATGGGCCTTGAGATAGGCTTTGTTCCCGATGAAGTTGTCATCCACGAAAAACACAGGACTGCGCCAGCCCAGATTGTAAAGCCCGTCCAGTTCCACAATAATCTGTTCAGCGGTTTTGGTGCGCGACCGATGCCCGAACAGTGCCGTCACGTTGCAGAAATCACAGTTGAACGGGCAACCGCGGGAGAACTGGAGGCTCATGGAGGCATAGTGTTTTAAGTCCATCAGCTCCCACATGGGAGCAGGTGTTTTTTGAATATCGCAAAAATCGGATGTCTCGTAGAGGTGCTTAGCGCAACCCTTCTCCAGATCCTCCAGAAATGGAGGAAGGGTCAGCTCGGCTTCATTCAGCACAAAATGGTCCACCTCCCCAAACTGATCGTGCTCGCTGGTGAAGAGCGGCCCTCCTGCAATGATTTTTAGACCGGCGCTCTTGCACCGGGCAATGATTTCACGCGCCGATTCCCTTTGCACAACCATCGCGCTGATGAAGGCGCAATCCGCCCAGGCCAGGTCTTTTTCCGTGAGCTTTGCCACATTCAAGTCCACTAACTTCTTCGGCCATGCTTTGGGGAGCATCGACCCGATGGTCAGCAGCCCCAGCGGCGGGAAGGCCGCTTTCTTGTGAATGAATTTCAGTGCGTGCTTAAAGCTCCAGAAGGTATCCGGATATTGAGGATAAATCAGCAGGGTTCGCATCGACTTCCTTTCCTCTAATCCTCTCGGGTGTTTAGGCTGAAGACTGAAGACTGAAGGGCAATAATGATCATCCATGACACAATCACCTGCCAACGTATCCAAACGCTCTTGGCTTTGTGTGATCGCGCATGTCTTTTCCTTCAGTCTATCTACCTTCAGTCTATCTACCTGAGAAGTTACGATTTTTTTATCAAGGTTGGTGGATGGTGATCATCGAGCAGGAATGGGAGGCGCGGGCACCCCACCTTAATTCGGCAGGGTGCCCTTTACAGTTAAGAGCCGTTATTAAACTGCGGTGACATTCGCCGCGGCCGGGCCTTTTTTCCCTTGCTCTATGTCGAAGGTAACTTTATCGCCTTCTCTGAGAGACTTGAAGCCGTTTCCCTTGATCGCTGAATGATGAACAAATACATCAGGACCGCCCTCTTGGGCAATGAAGCCGAAGCCCTTCTGGTCATTGAACCACTTAACAGTTCCATTAGCCATAGTGACAACCTCCTTTCAAAAAGATTCTAATAGTTTCAAACTTCAGGGTGCCACTTTTGACAAATGGATTTTCCCTCAGAAGGAAACCGGCCAGCGTACAAAGCCAAGCCTTCTTAGTTAT
>PDVJ01000710.1_pt1 | contig 11337 bp, 8 predicted proteins | sample 1369811 | NCBI WGS metagenome assembly PDVJ01 (sample SAMN07795376, study PRJNA414565) | Alkali sediment metagenome, whole genome shotgun sequencing project. | reverse complement strand
TCATACGATATATCTGTCCTGCCTCCCCCTTCTCGGTCTGGATGGCATCAATAATAATAACCCTGTCGTAGCCTACAATAGAATCTAACAGGCTAAGGCCAGCTGCACTTGTTTCAGCTACAGTTACCCGGGGGTCGTTGAGTTGGTTCGCGACCTCGTGTGCCACCTGAATCCCCACCCCATCATCAGTTATGATAGGATTCCCCATCCCTAAAACCAGGGTTTTCATTTGGACTTGCTACAACTGCTGTTAAATGCCCTGGCTTAGCTTCTTGACCTCGTTGCCCTGGGCATCATAGATGGTCACTTCCAGAGGCAATTGGCCCGGCAAAGCGTGGGTAGCACAAGACATACATGGGTCATAGGGACGCCATGCCATTTCAATACGATTAAGCAAGCCCTCAGTTATCTTTACTCCAGGCTTTATGAGGTCCGCAGCTGCTTTTCTAACCGACATAAATAGAGCGGCATAGTTATTGGTAGTGCCCACAATCAAGTTACACTTCTTTATCACGCCTTTTTCGTCCGTTATGTAATGATGGGTGAGAGTGCCCCTCGGTGCCTCCACAATGCCTACCCCTTCATCAGGCGTCGCCGTCGGTATGTTGCGAATATTGGGGCTGGTTATTTCCGGATCTCGGCTAAGTTCGAGCAATCTTTCAGCAGCGTAAAGGAGTTCAATCAGGCGTGCCCAGTGGGTCGCCAGAGTATAGTTGACTGGTTTGCCCCCGAGAGTAGAGTACATCCTTTCGTACTCTGCCTGAGCTAATGGGGTAGCCATGCCGTCGGCAGCATTCAGCCGGGACAGAGGTGTGGCCCGATAAACTCCACTGTCTTTTCCGTCAACAAACCCCTTCCAGCCAACTTTCTTGAGATAGGGAAACTTGAGATATGTCCAGGGTTCGACTCGTTCAGCTATATGTTCCAGATATTCTCGGGGACCATACTTGCAGAGCTCTTTGCCATCAGGGCCAACCACACGAACTTTGCCATCATAAAAGTTGACTTTGTTGTTTTTATCGACCAAGCCCATATTATAAGACTTTTGGGTAAAGGTATCGCTCAGGATCATGTCCAGGTAAGCCTTGTTCTTGAGAACAACATCGCCGAAGACTTTGAGCGTTAATTTGGCGAACTCTATCGATCCTTTGGCTATCTCCTCTATCTTGGCCCTCTCTTCTTCATTTATGGCTCTGCTCACACCGCCAGGCAATCCAAAACAGGGGTGTATGGGACGGCCACCAACCGTCTGGATAATCCAGTGATTCTGTTTACGGGTATTGATTACAGCACCGCCTAGCTCCAATCCTACCTTGCCGATTACTCCCAGAATATTGCGCTCTGCAGGTGAAGCGTCCGGGCCCATAACGAAATCAGGTCCCGCGAGAATGTAAAAGTGGGTGGTATGGTCAGTTACGTATATAAAGGAGCTCACGCAGCTTTTTGGCAGTGCTGGTCGGTTCGACATGAAACAGGTCATCTAAGGCTTTGGTCCCTGCCATGTGGTGGGCTTCCGGACAAACGCCGCAGATACGCTGAGTTATCTGAGGCATATCCTCAGCTATACGTCCCTCAGAGAATTTCTCGAATCCCCTGAGCTCGGGAATCTGGAGATAGGTATTGGCTACACTGCCGTCTTCGTTAAGGAAGATGGTAATCTTGCCATGGCCTTCAAGGCGGGTAATGGGGTCAATCGTTATTCTCTTCATTTTACTATTGCCCTCCTAAGCAGTGAATCTGGCAGACTGTAACGGTAAAAAGTGCCTGCCGGGTCAGGAATATCATCAATTATCTTCTGAATCTCCTCGGGATCGTTGGAGTCAATAATAGATGAGAGAGCGCTCAAGAAATGAGCCCCCTGGTCAATTACTCCTTCCACTGGTCCATAACAGCCAGTGCAGCGCATGTTGGCCTGAGGGCAAAGGGCACCACAGCCACCCCGAGTAGCCACGCCGTAGCACAAGAATCCCTGTTCCAGCAAACATCTCTCCGGTTCAGGGATCTTCTCGTAAGCCCGATAGAACTTCTTGATCTTCTTTTCCTCTTTCTTAAGGGGACACTCATCGCAAACAGCCTTTACCGCGTGACTTATGACAGTCCCTTTCGGCGGCAATTTGCCTGAAATCAAAGCCTCGAGAGCGAGCCAGGTAGTCCTTTCCTCGGGGGGACAACCGGGAACGATGTAGTCAACGTCTACCGTCTGGCCTAGAGTCTTAACCGTATCATAAAGTTCAGGAAGCTCAAGCTCACCTTCAGGTACTTTAACTTTCGTCTGAGGGAGAATTTTCTTGGGATTATCGGTAGACGGCGTTTCAATGTAGGCACGATCCATCGTCATCTGGCGGTTATAGAAATTGGACAGCCCGGGAATACAGCCTTCGTAAGCACAGGAGCCATAGGCTATCATTATCTTCGACTTGGCTCGTAAGAGTTTGGCCATGTGCTCATTCTCTTCATTCCGAATAGCTCCGTTGAAAAGACAGACATCTACGCTTTTGTCCGCCATCTTCTCCACGTCAGCATACTTGAAATCCAGACCTACCGGCCAGAACACGATATCCGCAACTTCAGCTAGCTTCAGTATCTTCTCGTGTATAGCCAGAGTCGCAATCTCGCATCCACCACAACTGGACGCCCAATAAAGCGCTATCTTGAGTTTAGCCATGCTTTGCCTCCTTAGAACTCTGCTGTGAATGGACCAACGAATTTGGCCCAAGTTTCCTTACGGATTGCGTGAAACCATTAGTTACCTCAGCAAATTTGGCTCCTTCGGATGCGGAGACCCACTCCAACCGGACTCTCTCTTCCTCTATCCCAAATTGCTTCAACATCTTCTTCAGTAGCGGAATGCGGCGCATCGTCTTGTAATTTCCTTCAATGTAGTGGCAGTCACCCGGATGGCAACCAAGGACCAGCACGCCATCAGCACCAATGCTGAGTGCCTTAATGACAAAGAGGGGATTTACCCTACCACTACACATCACTCTGATTATCCTTATATTGGGAGAGTACTGCATTCTGGAAGTGCCAGCCAGGTCAGCACCGGCATAAGAGCACCAGTTGCAGCAAAAAGCTACTATCTTTGGCTCAAAGTTGTCCTTGTCCATCTATCCTCCTAACTGATTGCCCATGAAAAACCGCTTGTTTGCTTTCCATGGAGCATAAATCAAACAGAAAGGGTAGTCCGCACAGGTCCTGAATCGCGAGTCTGATAACACGGCCTGTAATGATAGCACGTCTGGCAAGAAAAACCAAACGTCCAAACATCCAAGTTAGCTGTGATTTTTGAGCCTACCATCTATATCTGTAGCTGCTCGCCGACCTGCTCCCATGGCACTAATGACCGTGGCCGCCCCGGTGGCCATATCCCCTCCACACCAGACCCTGTCCTTGCTTGTTCTCCCGGTGACCTCATCGGTCAACACGGTGCCCCACTTGGTAAGTTCCAGTCCTTTCGTCGTGGAGGGAATAATGGGATTAGGCCTCGTGCCCAGAGCAGGGATGGCAGTATCTACCTCCATTATGAACCCAGAGCCTGGCTTTCGAACGGGCCGTGGCCGGCCACTTGCATCAGGCTCTCCCAATTCCATTTCATATAGCTCCACCGCTTTGACTCTACCTCGCTCATCACCGATGAACTTGCTGGGATTGGTCAGAAGCTTGAAAATGACTCCCTCCTCTTCGGCATTCTCTCTCTCTTCAAGTCTGGCCGGCATCTCCGCTTTGGAGCGCCGATAAATAATATAGACTTCTTCCGCTCCAAATCTCAGCGCACATCGGGAGGCATCCATAGCCACATTTCCAGCCCCAAATACTGCCACCCGTCTCCCTACCTGTATGGGAGTATCATACTCAGGAAAGCGGTATGCTTTCATCAGGTTTGTCCTAGTAAGAAATTCGTTGGCAGAGTAAATGCCGCTCAGGTTTTCCCCGGGTATATCCAGAAACATCGGCGCCCCGGCCCCGGGAGCCAGGAAGACGGCATCAAAGCCATTTTCCAGAAGCTCATCTACAGTAGCTATTTTGCCGACAACATGATTTAGCTTGATTTCCACCCCCAATGACTTCACATAACCGACCTCGCCCTGGACGATTACCTTGGGCAATCTGAACTCGGGAATGCCGTACCTCAATACCCCGCCAGCCACATGCAGGGCCTCAAAAATGACTACGCTGTATCCAAGCTTCGCCAGATCAGCAGCCGACGTTAGACCTGCTGGCCCGGAGCCAATTACAGCCACTTTCTTACCATTTGATCTTGCTTGCCCCTTCTGTTGTTCTCTCATTTCCGGGTGAGCCCTTTCCCAATCAGCCACATATCGTTCCAGCCTGCCGATAGCAATCGGGCCGCCTTTCTTGGCCAGGTTGCAGGTCATTTCGCACTGTGATTCCTGAGGGCAGACGCGACCGCAAATGCCAGGAAGGCTATTCTTGTTCTTAAGTATTCTCACTGCCTCGGTCATGTCACCTGCCCCTACTGCCTTGATGAATTCGGGGATTTCCACATTGACCGGACACCCGTCCTTGCAGCCGGGTTTCTTACACGTAATACAACGGCCGGCTTCCTCCAGAGCTTGCTCGTCAGTATATCCCAGAGCTACTTCGTTGAAATTCCTCTTCCTTACTTCCGGAGCCTGCTTGGGTATCGGCACTCGATTTAGATTCAGTTTCGATTTTTCAGCCATTTTGCACTACAGAGACTCGCCCAGGTAATTTGGATAATTCTGCAAGCCGACGGAGGTTATCAGGTTGCCAGAGGTCAAACGCCTTTGCCTCTTCTCTTAGATAAGCCCGTTTCCGCTTAATGAGCAGTTCCCAATCCACCAGGTGGCCATCGAATTCGGGGCCATCAACGCAAGTGAATTTCGTCTCGCCGCCCACAGAGACTCGGCAGCAGCCACACATACCTGTGCCGTCAACCATTATTGGGGTTAGACCAACAATAGTCCTAACCCCAAACGGTTTCGTTGCCTTGGAGCATTCCATCATCGTAAACACACGTCCAAATATGAATACCCTATCGAGCTTGTTACCTGATTCCAAATAGTGTTTGACGAACTGATTCGCCTGCCTGTATTTCCCACGGCTTCCGTCTCCCAAAACAACATGGGTTTCATCACTCACACTCCTTAGTCTATCCTCCCAGAATAGATAGGTTTTGTCTCTTGCCTCCGTTACTGAAACTACCTTGTTGCCCTTTTTCTTGAGAGCCTTTGCCAGAGTTACGGTAGGGCCGACGCCAAAAGTGCTACAGACACACATCGTGTTACCATAGGATTCGATTTCCGTAGGCCTGCCCAAGGGCCCCACTACATCCATGATGCAGTCGCCTTCTCCAAGAGAGGCAAGCTTCATGGTGCTTCTTCCCATGATGAGGAAGAGAACTTCAAGTGTCCCTCCCTTTTCGTCCCAACCAGTTAGCGACAAAGGAAACCTCTCCCCAACCTCATCTATTCGCAATATGACAAACTGGCCCGGTTTAGCTTTTCGGGCAATTTCGGGAGCTTCTACCTTAAGATAGATTGTGTTGGGAACAAGGACCTCCCTTTTCAATATTTTGTACATATCAGCCTCCAGAACATTACTTCCTTGATGAGTTCCTGCCCCGGGTCTGAGCAAGTATACCGGTAGTCGCGGGCAATCACTACATGAGGCAAGTTGGCAGCATATTTTGCTAGTTCCTCACGTCAACCGTGCCCGCAATGTCTAACCCACAGTGACAGATGTAAACTCCAATCCTTTTCTCATTCTCCATAAGCACAGTCACCTTCTAGCTGCAATCCTCCTCATAATCTAATATCACTTTCATAGAAATCTCCTTCCTTGATAAGAGACGAGTAGGATAAGAGTGAGTTCGGCAGCCTTTCTCCCTTTCTCTAACTTCCTCTTACCGGGGAAAGAGGCTTCTTAGTCTTGGCAATTGGTGTTAGTCGTAATAATTCCTTAGCTAAATAAAGCTTCTACTTGAGCTATAATTTGCTCATCAGTGAAATGGTGCATAGAAATAGCTCCTGAGGGGCAGGCAGCACCACAGGTGCCACAACCCTTGCATACTGCTTCATTGATATGAGACACCCTCTTGTCATCTCTAGGTTGAAGCTCAATAGCTTGAAAGGGGCACAATACTTCGCAAACCCCGCAACCTGAGCATTCATCTTCATTGACAAATGCATTTATGGCCTCAGCCTTGACAAAGCCCATCCTGAGGGGACCTGCCGCCTTTGAAGCAGCGGCATAGGCTTGCGAAATCCCTTCAGTTACATCGGTAGGCCAGCGTGCTGAGCCACAGACATAAATTCCGTCCATGGCAAACTCTACGGGGCGAAGCTTCAAGTGTGCTTCCAGGAGGAAACCGAACTCATCTAGGGAGACTTTAAGCATCTTGGAGATACTCTGGTTATCCTCGGCAGGGATAAGGGGAGTGGTCAAAACAAGCGTGTCGCAAGGAAGTTCTATCTCCCTTCTCCATAGCTCATGGTACACTTTTATTTTTTCAACCTTTTCATCCCCGACAACCTCCGGAGGCTTTTCTAAGCTATATCTAATGAATCTAACCCCTAGCTCCATGGCTTTTCGATAATAAGTCTCGAAGTCTACGCCATAAGTCATGAGGTCCCGGTGCAATATCCAGACCTTTGCCTTTGGATTTGACTCCTTAATGAGGAAGGCATTCTTGATTGCCGTCATGCAGCAGATTCTGCTGCAATAAGTTCTCTCGGGAACCCGGGCTCCCACACAATTGATCATCACCACGTTCTGCCCCACCGGTTCCCCTTTTTTCATCCGCTCCTCTAGCTCCAGTTGAGTGATTACATTTGCCATCTTCCCATAGCCATACTGACCCGTGGGTTTTAGTGGCTCGGCTCCTACAGCTACCACAATGGTACCCACAGTGAATTGATCCTCCTTGCCCTTCCCATCCAGAGTGACTTTGAAGTTACCTATGAAGCCGGTTACTTGTTTTACCTTGGACGAGAGATAAGTCTTAATCTTAGGATGGTTCTTAACCTGCTCAACAAGTGGCTTGATTACTTTGACCGCCTCCTTATTCGTGGGAAAGAGTTTATTAATACGGCGAAGAAGTCCACCGAACTCCAGCTCCTTCTCCACTAGATGAACATCAAAACCCTGATTGGCTAAGTTTAAAGCTGCCTCCATCCCAACAATTCCTCCACCGATCACCAATGCCGCAGGAGCCACCTTCATTTCAATCTCTTCCAATGGCTGCAACAACCTGGCTTTGGCCACTCCCATCCTTATCAGGTCTTTAGCTTTTTCCGTGGCCTTCTCCGGCTCACGCATATGCACCCAGGAGCATTGGTCTCTTATGTTGACAAACTCGAAAAGGTACTTGTTTAAGCCCGCTTCTTCACAAGCAGCTCGGAACAGCGGCTCATGGGTTCTAGGAGTACAGGAAGCTACGAGGACCCGATTCAAATTGTGTTCTTTTATCCCTTTCTTGATTGCTGAAATCCCTTCCTCGGAACAGGTGAATAGATTGCGTTCGGCATGCACTACATTCGGCAGCTGTTTGGCATATTCCACAACGTCCGGCACCTTGACATATGCTCCAATATTTATGCCGCAATGACAAATAAAAACCCCAATACGAGGATGAGAAAGATCTTTTTCTTCCATGGCGCTTACTTGCCTCCTGTCATAGCTTCAGCAGCTCTGCCTGCCGCTCCCGAAGCCTGGGTTACAGAATCAGGAATATCCCGAGGACTATGTACATAACCACAGGCAAAAATGCCCGGCTTTGTGGTGTCCAGCGGTTGTACCAACCTGTCTGGAACCTTCACAAAGCCATCTTCGTCTAATTCTATGCCGAGTGTTTTCGCCAATTCTTTGGTGATTTGAGGAACCATGGCTTGAGCAAGAACTACCAATTCTGCCTCAAAGCACTTTACCTGTCCGCTGATGGTTTCCTCATACCAGATAACAGGGTTGTCATTCTCAGGGTTAACTTCAATCCGGCCAGGACGCCCTCTGACATAAGTCACATTGTAGTCTTTATTAGCCCTGGCAATGTATTCCTGGAACCTTTTACCGACAGCCCTCATATCCATGTAGAAAACAGTGGATTTTGTCCCCGGATGATGCTCGAAAGCCAGCATCGCTTCTTTGGTGGCGTGCATGCAACAGACACTGGAGCAATAAGCCTTATTCCTGAAATCGCGAGAGCCGACACATTGAATGAAAGCTATATTCTCCGGTATCCTGCCGTCCGAAGAACGCCTGAGTGCTCCCATAGTGGGCCCGGAGGCAGCAGTCAACCTCTCAAACTCCATGGCAGTAATCACATTCTTTATTCTTCCATAGCCATATTCTGTCAGTGACGAAATATCGTACAAGCCAAGTCCTGAGGCGACGATTATCGCGCCCACATCAAGTGTGATGGTCTCGTCTTTCATCGTGTAGATTATCGCTTTGGGTTCACATCGTCGTTCACATTCATGGCATTCTATGCAGCCCTCTACTTGTCCAGCCAGACAGCGCGCAGCTTCCTCTGTGGCTTCCCCCAAGGAATATCCTGATGCCACTTCGCGGAAGTCCTTCACCCTCTCCTCAACAGTCTCTTCCCTCATCCCTACCTTATTTCTGGAAGGAAAGCGTTTCTTGAGGTCTTTTACCTCTTCCTCGGACAACTTCTCCGGTTCTTTCCCCGGTTCTTCACCCGCAATAGGTTGCCCCGTCAAGTATTGGTGAATGGAGCGGGCTGCTTTCTTCCCTGCTGCAATAGCATCAATCACAAAGGCTGGCCCAGTCACCACATCGCCTCCGGCAAATACTCCTCCAATATTGGTCGCCCCGGTCCCATTGTCTATTTCTATCGTGCCTCTCTTGGAAACTGAGACTCCCAGCTCTTTAACAAGATCGGTTTCTGGAGCCTGTCCCAATGCAGCAATCACAGTATCCACAGCAATAGTGAATTCGGAACCCTTGACGGGGATTGGGCGGGGACGACCACTGGCGTCTGGTTCGCCAAGCTTCATTCGCACGCACTCCATCTTGGCAAGTTTCTTGTTCTCGGCAAAGAAACGAGTGGGAGTGGCAAGAAGTTCAATCTTTATTCCTTCGTGTTCTGCCGCTGTTACTTCTTCCTCGGAAGCTGGCATCTCAGTGCGCGAACGACGATAGACGATGGTTACCTCTTTTGCCCCCAGTCGCTTTGCTGTGCGGGCACAGTCGATAGCCGTGTTACCTCCGCCAACCACTGCTACTTTCTTTCCAACATTCACCTTTTCCCCAAGACTTGCAGCACGCAGAAATCCTATCCCCTCCATTACTCCCTGAATATTTTCACCCTCTACCCCGAGCTTCATACCACCGTGCGCTCCGATACCCACGAAAATAGCATCATAGTCCTTCTTCAATTTTCCGAGAGTGATATCTTTGCCAACCTGAACGCCGGTTTTTATCTCCACGCCAAGCTTCTGGATGTAGCCTATCTCCTGACGCAGAATTTCCTTGGGAAGGCGATACTCCGGTATGCCAACACGAAGCATACCGCCCGGTTCAGGGAGCACTTCAAAAACTGCTACGCTGTGACCCTTCAGCGCAAGGTCATTGGCAGCGGCAAGACCTGCCGGACCTGCGCCCACAATCGCCACCTTCTTGCCTGTCTTGGCCACCACTGGGACTTCAAGCTCTTCGATATTCCACTGGTCTCCGGGGACCCTCTTAAGGTCGCGGATACACAGCGGCTCATCTATCTGCCCGCGATTACAGGCTTCCTGGCAAGGGGCATAGCATACACGCCCAACACTCGCAGGAAAGGGATTCGTCTCCCTGATAAGCTTGTAAGCAGCTTTGTATTGCCCCTCAGCAATGAGCTTGATGTATCCCGGCACATTGGTATGGACGGGACAAGCATCCATACAGGCCGCCTTGCAGAGCCGCTCTTCTCTTTTGTCTATAACACATTTCTTAGGAACAGCCTGGGGAAAGTACAAATATATGGCCTTTCTTGTTCCAATCCCCTGATCAAATTCGTTCGGTATGATGACGGGGCATCCCTCCACACAAAGTCCACATCCCGTACACTTGTCCCAATCAACAAAAGACGCCTTTCTCCTTATCTTGACCTTGAACTTCCCTATTCCTCCCGAAACCTTCATTACTTCAGAATAAGTTAACAGCTCTATATTGTGATGGGAATTGGCCTCGATCATCTTGGGGGCAAGGATACACATGGCACAATCATTAGTGGGGAAAGTCTTGTCCAGTTGTGCCATTCTTCCACCGATGCTGGGCGACTTTTCCACCAGATATACCCTAAAACCCATATTGGCCAAATCAAGTGAAGCCTGAATCCCAGCTATGCCACCACCAACCACTAGCACCGATTTACGTCCGTTTTCGCTGTTACTCATTTTTGACAAGCCTACCTTCCTTACTCAATCGCATTTGCCACCAGATTTGCCAAATCCATTATCTCAATCTTCGGAGTTAATCGATGCTCCTTTCCCCTATCCGTCATGGCACATCTGAAATGCGTCTGGCATTTAGGACAAGCAGTTATGAGCAACTCAGCTCCTGCCTCCGTCGCTTCACATAACCTTTCGGCCCTTAACATGTTGGAATACGAGTCACAATTAGTAAAAGCACTGGTGCCACAGCAAACGGACTCCAATCCGCTGTGTGCCATTTCAACCAGTTCAATGCCAGGAATTGATTTGAGCACCTTCCGTGGGGCTTCGTACACACCTAAATGCCTCCCTAACCGACAAGGGTCTTGATAGGTGACCTTTTTCTTGATTTCCTTAAACTTTACTCCGTTTTGCTCTATCTTCTCAGCCAAGAATTCGGAGATATGCAGCACTTCGCAACTCAGACCTACATAATTGGGATAGTCTAATTTGAATGTGCGATAACCTTCGGGGCAGGAAAAAACTATCTTCTTGACGCCAGCCTCCTTGATTTGGGCAGCATTGTATTCGGCCAGTTTCTTGAATGTCTCTATGTCGCCAGTCCAAAGTGCATCATGCCCACAGCATTTCTCATTAGGAAGCAGCTTGGGCTCGATCCCCAGCATGTTCAAGGTCTTAAGGTTTGCCCTGGTTATGTCAAGAGCATTGAATTCGATATCTTCAAAGATGGGCGCAAAATACGGAGCGCATCCCACCCAGAGAAGGACGTCGCTGTCTTCTGAAACTCGATACTCCTTGGACAGCCACTCCAGTCTTTTTTGCTTAATAGCAGGGCCTGTCATAAGCCTCGCCAGAGATTGCAGTTGTCCAGAGTGAGCACAAACTCCATGTTGTTCATTGTCCTGGGCCAAACTTCTGGCTTTTTGTACAAAGACGGGAAAGTCAATATCACTGGGACATTTCT
>PDVJ01000709.1_pt1 | contig 11337 bp, 28 predicted proteins | sample 1369811 | NCBI WGS metagenome assembly PDVJ01 (sample SAMN07795376, study PRJNA414565) | Alkali sediment metagenome, whole genome shotgun sequencing project. | reverse complement strand
CTTCAGGTATTTGACCACCCGCCAGCCCCAGGCCCGGTGGTCGTCCATGCGCACGATGCGGCGGCCCTCCTCCTCTGGAGAGCGGCTCTCGTCGTCCGGCGCCTCCAGCTCAAGGATGGCCGCGCGCACGGCCTCGACTGACAGGCCGACTTCCTCGGCGATCGCCCGCGGGTGGATGTCGCAGATGCCATGCTTGTCGCAGTGCGCGAGCATGTTGGTGAACACCAGAATGCCGTTCGAGTTGCCTCGAAGGGTGCCCTGGTAGATGCTGGTGAAGAGCTTGGCGTACACGTAATCCCCCGTAAGCAGTGTCTNCTTACTATAAGCGAAGAATCAACCCCCGAGCAGGGAATTCACCGCCTCGGTCTGGCTCACCTTGGCCTTGCGCATCAGCGCGTCCAGGCGCTTGGTTGCCTTCGGGCTGAGGCGCACGTTGATGCGCCGGCCGCCGGCTTCCTTGAGCGCCTGCTCGCATCGAGCGAAGCGCTCGGCCTGGGCTTCTGGGTTGTAGGTCTTGGGCATATCGGCCTCCGTTGAAAGAGCCGATTGTATGTGCGCATTCATCAGGCACCCAGGGCCGCCAGGTTATCGAGGCACGCCTTGCCCCACTTGTGCAGATCCTCGTACGAGTGCTCAGACCCGGCCGGGCCCGGCGGCAGCGTGCTGATGAACGGCTTGTCCCAGCGGCCCAGGTTCACGTCGACATACCAGCCGACGTCGAAGTAGTCCGACTGGATGTCGCTGCGGTCATGGTTGCCCGTGTTCAGGGCCGCCACGATCGCCACCAGGGGGTGGCCCGCGCCGTAATACTTCTCGACGTAGTACGGGTTGACCGGCTCGGACTTCTCGTTGCGCAGCAACCGCAGGGGCGCCTCGCTGATCGTCATCACGATCGTCGAGTGATTGCGCACCGACAGGCTGTACTTCCAGCCGGCCGGGACCACCTTGGCCACCTCGGCGGCCAGCAGCTTCTTGCGCTCTTGGTCCATGAATGCCATCGACTACTCCTTCGGTGCTTCGATTGAGACAGAGGCGACAAGGTCCAGCGGCACGAAGCCCAGCCACTGGTCGCCGATGCAGTTGGGGTCGGTCGCGATCACCAGGCACAAGCCCTGCGCGCCCCACTCGATGAACTTGAGCGAGCCGGCCGGACGGTTGCCCTTCGTGTAGATGCTGGCCTGCGGGAAGCGCGGCAGCTTGATGGCCGGCCGGCCCACCAGGGCGAAGTTCAGGCCCTTGCCGACCCAGGACTTGGGCAGGCTGTTGCCGTCCATGCCCACGTAGATCTCGTCGGCATCCTTCTCCAGGAAGCTGCCGCGGTTCTTGTCGAACGTGCTGCGCACGTAGCGCAGGCCGGTGACGATCGACTCGACCGACTCGATCGCTCCGATCGAGCAGCGGTTGATGTTGGCGGCGTTGATGTTGGAGAGGTCCATCACTTGATCCCGTAGAGAGCCTTCAGCTCGGCCTTGAGGGCCTTGGCCGCGTCGCCGCGGAAGCTGGTGGCGTTGCCGAGGAAGTACAGAACGATCGACTTGCCGCTGTCGGCGCCGTAGTTGTCGGCCGGGCTGGTCAGGCTGGACATCGCGTCGAGGTAGGGGACCGCGGCGTAGTTCACCTTCGGCCAGGCCTTCTTGATGTCGCGAGCGATCGCGTAGACGGGGCGGGGGACTGGGTTGCTCATCTCTGGGTTCCTTTCTCTGTTGCTTCGCCTCTAGTGTATGCGCAAACGCTGCAGCCAGTCAAGCGCTTCTTGCCTTCACCGCGAGCATGGCGTCGGCCCACTCGTAGGCGTACCCTGGGAAGAACATCAGGCCAGCCTTCCCGCGCTTGGTGCCTTCCTTGTCTGGGTTGGCGAGCATTGCGGCCAGCGCCTTGGCCGCGAAGTAGTCGCGCAGGGTCATGCCATCGCACGGTGCCATGCCTTGCCACGATTCTCCGAGGCTGATCGGGATCGGAAACGCCGGCCCGCTTTGGTCTTTGGTGCTCATCAGATCTCTCCCCCCTCAGAGTCGCTCTCGTCGACCTCGACCCAGACCTCGCCGGATCCGCCGCACGTCGAGCAGCGCGAGCCGTCGAACATGCCCTCGCCGCTGCCGTTGCAGGCCGAGCAGATCACCGACTCCATGTCGCCCTTCGGCGGCTGGGCAGCTCCAGGCGCTTACAGGCCGCCACGAAGGCGGGGTAGTTGATGGCCACGTCGCTCATGCGCATCGAGTTGTTGCGGCCGCCGGTGTAATCCTTGCGGCCGTTGCAGCTGCGGTAGAGCACCGAGACGCCGCCCGGCCGGCTGTACCACTCGGCCAGCTGCACGTAGATCCGTTCGCCGTGCAGGGTCGCCTCGCCGGACACCGCGATGCCGGCCACGTTCGAGCGGATGTCGAAGGTGCCCTTGGCCAGGCCCAGGTCGGCGGCCAGGCGGCGCAGGAAGGCCCGGCCCTTCGAGTGCATCGCCTTCTTCTTGGTGTAGCCCTCGTCGGTGTAGGCAGAGATCGGGCTGGCCATGCGGGCCAGAGCTTCCAGGCTGTTCATCAGTCGACTCCCAGGTAAACCATCCGGCCGTCATCCGCCAGCGCCCAGGTGGGCTTGTCGGGAGACGGGACCACGCGCCACTCGGTGACCGAGAACCAGCGCATCATCAGATCCTGCGCGGCCATCTTGGCCGCGCCCTCGGTCAGGTAGCGCGCGCCGTTGCCGCACCACTTGCCCGACTTGTCGGCGATCACCTCGACCGCGAAGCTGGTCGGCGCCAGGACCGGGTTGTTGACGCACTCGGCGGCCTCTGCCGCTTCGAGGCAGGGCGACAAGACCAGCTTGCCGCAGCGAACACAAGGCATGGGGAAGCCCATCAGAATGCTCCGGTGAGGTTGATGATCAGCGAGTCGGCGTCGGCCGTGAAGCCGATGCCCTTCTGCACCAGGCCCTCGATCACGTCGAGCATCTGGGACAGCGAGTCGCACTTGATGAGGAAGAGGTTCTTGCTCATGTTGATCACAGGTCGTAGAGGGAAACCGAGACGGACGGGGCGCCGAGCTTCTCGCACGCGGCGAGCGCATCGGCGGACAGCAGGGACTTGGCCATCTTCGCGTCGAAGAGAACGGCGCCAGCCTTCTTGACGATCACCGCCTTGAAGAGCTTGCCCTCGATCGAGTCGTAGCCGCTGGCGATCAGCTTGGCCTTGATCTCTTTGGCTTTCTTGTTCAGGCTCGCGATCTCGGCGTCCAGGGCGCCCAGCTTGTCGACGTTGGCCTTCAGGGCCGCGTCGGAGATCTTGACTACTGCGCTCATCTTCAGTTCCTTTCTCAGTTGCTTCGCGTTCAGTGTATGCGCAAACGACGCGGCTGTCAATCGACATCGGCCCAAGAAAACTTCCGGCCCAAGCCGACGATCTTCTTCAGCCCCTTGGCTCGCGCGCCCTCCTCCATCTGCAAGGCCTTGGCGTACTGGGCCGGGCTGTTCATGCGCAGCCAGACGATCTCCTCCTTCTTCGAGGCGGGGCAGTGGAAGCACGCGCTCTTGACCGGGGCCGGCAGGCCGGCTGCGGAGATCTCTGCCAGGCACCGCTCGCGGTCCCAGCCCCACTCGATCAGTGGGAAGCGGTTGCTGAAGCCGGGGGACTCCTTGCCCTCGGACTTGTAGCGGCGGGCTGAGTCACGCGGCCCGGCGTCGTAGCCGATGCAGGTCGTGACCTTCAGGCCGGCCGCCCAGGCGTCGATCGCCGGTTGCCAGGCCTTGATGAACTTGTGCTGCGGGTCGCGCTTCCAGACCAGCGAGCACTGGTGCATGCCGTAGGCCAGCGCCGGCAGCGTGCCCAGGCGCAGGCAGGAGTCGGACAGCGACTTGTCGCCGCTGATCGGCCTGGCGTTCTTGACCACCGTCACGGCCGGGAACCCGACCGACGCCAGCCAGGCGTTGATGACCGGCAGGTAGGCGTAGGTTTCAGGCTTCTCGTCGCCGGTGTCGGCGAACAGGATCAGGTCCGGCCGCTCCCCCTTGGCGGCCATGCCGACCAGCATGGCCGTGGAGTCGACCCCCATTCCGTAGGCGACTACCAGGGGGGATTTGTTCATGGGGCTCCTTGTTTCCACGCCCCGAGTATATGCGCAAACGTGGAGCGGGGTCAAGCGCCTAGACGCCCTCGATCAGCACGCTGATCTTCTCGCCGTGGCAGACGATGAAGGTCCGATGGACCTGGATGTGGAGCCGGCGCCAGCGGCCCATGTAGTGAACCAGCCAGCGGTCGCCGTACTCGTTCTTGACGGCCACGCGCTCGGTGCAGAAGGGGCCGGCCGTGCCGGCGCCGTGCTGGATGTAGCCGATGTCCCCAGTCATGCCTTGCTCCAGTAGACGGGGTCGAGCTTGGCCACGACGACGCCGAAGCCGATGATCGGGTCGTAGCGGCCCGGGTTGGTGTTGTCGAGCACCAGCACGCGCTTCTGGTCGGCTACGGTGTAGACCCAGAACTGCGACATGGGGACCGACGGGCTGTACATGGGGATCACGCTGCCACCTTCGCTTTCTTCAGGGGTTTGCCGTTGACGCCGAGCGATGCCTGGTAGGCTGTCGCCTCGGAGATTGCGGCGTCCAGGCTTGCCTGGCTGGCCACAGACCGCATGGTGCTGGTCAGGTGCATGCCCCAGTGGCACCCACCCTTCCCGCCGCGCGAGATGTTGAGGATGACCATGCCCTCGTTCAGCGTGTCGGGCTTGATCGAGTCGATCGTGTACCAGCCAACCCTGCCGCTCAGCGGATACGGGTCGTACCAGATGAACTCGCCGACCTTCAGGTCAGCGACCGGCCGCTGCTGCAGCTCGATCAGCTTGGCGCGAGCCAGCTTGCCGCGCTTCGTCAGCGCCAGCCCGGTGCCGCCGCAGCCGTAGCAGCGGTCGCCGTGCATCAGGTTGAAGGAGTACCGGCCGCCGCCGCCGCAGCGGCCGCAGGAGGTTTTCTCGAACTCGATCTTCATGCCTTGACCCCGGTGATGTCTTCGAGAGACTGGCGACCCTTGGTCTTGCTGGGCATCATCATCACTTGCCCGGTGCTGCGCTCTAGGTCGACGTAGCGCTTGTAGAGGGAGGGGTTCAGCTTCGCGGCCGTCACCAGATCCGCCTTGCTGGACATGATGCAGAAGCAGCAGGAGAACCGGGTCATCCCGGCCGCGTACACCCAGTGAGGCTTCTGGCCGGCCGCGGCGATTGCGGCGAAGACCTCGCCCACCTTCATGTCGTGGATCGGGAGCCAGTCGTACCATTCGCGGCCCGCCAGGCTGTTGCGCTTGCTGAAGGAGAACTCGTTCAGCTTGGCGCGGCCGGGGCTCTCTTCGGCCCGCATGCCCATGCAGTTCACAACGATGTTCCAGCCGGTTTCGCGGTCTGCCTTGCGGCGTTCGACGATCGCCCGGATCTGCTTCTCGATCGGGCCGCGCTTCAGGTCGCTGGTGCATTGGCGCTGGCTGGGGGAGGGGAACATGCCGCGCTCTTCGATCATCTGCAGCAGGCCTCGCCTGGAGCGCACAACGAAGAGGGGTTCGCCGGCCGTGGTGGCCTTGATCTGGTCGACTGCGCCGGCCCACTCGACTTCACCCAGGTCGGCGTGGACGATGACGATCTGCTCGCGCGGGACCATCGAGGCGATCTTGAGGTACATCGCCTGGCTGTCCTTGCCGCCGCTGTGGTTCACGACGAAGAGGGCGTTGCGGGCGATCAGCCCGGGGATGGCGCTGTGGATCACGCGACCACCTCGACTTCGCGAGCGGCGGCGATCGCGGCGCCCAGCGTGGGGAAGAAGCCCTCGATGTCGGCGGCACCCCAGACGGCGAGGATCCAGTCGCGGGGGTCGGTGGTTTCGCGGGCGATCTCGAAGACGACGCCGTCTTCGCGCTCAAGGCGGAAGAAGACGCTGGAGATCTTGGTGAGGGAGAAGTTTGTCATCCGGGGGTTCCTCGTTGCTTCGCCTCCATTGTATGCGCATACGAGGAGCCCCCACAAGCTGTTCGTTTATCCAGTCATGAGCGCAGGCTGAAGTTGCCGCGCCACTCGAAGACCGACGGCGCCAGGCCGTGGAACACCTCCTCGCTGCGCGGCTGGTCTGCTGACAGTGCGCTGCCGGCCGCCAGGTAGGTGGCTGTGCGCACGTTGTTGGGCAGGATGGCGTCTTCGCCGCGCACTAGCTTGCCGCTCTGCAGCATCGACGCCAGAGCCGCAACGAGCTGGCGCTGGCCGCCGCCGATCTTGCGGTAGATGTCGGCGCGCGTCAGCAGCTCGCCTTGCGTGGCCTCCAGGATCTTCTGCTCGCGTTCTTGTGGGGTCATGACTTCTTCCTTGCGGCCTTCTTGGCCTTCTTCTCGCTGATGACGCGCTCCTTCACGGCGCGGTAGTAGAGGCTGGCGACGTCGACCACTTCGGTCTGGCGCCGGCCCTTGGCTCGAAGCTCGATGACCGAGCCCACGATCGTCACGGCCACGGCCCGGGAGCCCTGGTCGCGCACGTAGGCGCTGGTCATGCGGCTGACTGGCTTGGTGCTGGGCGTCATGCAATCAACCCAGCGCGCAGCGGCTCTAGCGCCTCGCGCACCTTGGTCTGGATGTCGACCATCTCGTTGCAGTTCTTCACGGTCCTGGCCACCTCGCGCTGGGCGCTGTTCGTCGACAGCTTCACCAGAAGCTCGATGAGCAAGCCGTAGGCCGGCAATCCTGCGCGCTGGGCCTCGGCATCGGCTGCGTGGATCGCGAGCGCGTGCGTCTTGGTCAACTTGTACTTCATTGCTTGGGCTCCTCGGTGGTTGTGGGCATCATCAGGCGCGCCAGGCGCTTGGCGTACATATCGGCCATGGCCTGGTGGTACTCCGCCTCGGCCGCGTGCTGCAGGGCCCTGGAGTGGGCCTCGTCGTACTGCTGCTGCGCCAGCTGCTCGGGCGTCTGGGCGAATAGGGAAAAGAACTTGGTCACTTGCTTGCTCTCCAGTTAGGAACACGAGAAGGGCCGTTGCCGCCAGGGCGGCGCCGGTGCTGAGGAACTCGAAGCCCAGGCCCAGCACGAGGCCGGACAAAAGCAGAAGGGAGGAGGTGGTCTTCATGGATCTCCTAGAAGCTGAAGTCGTAGTACGCGCCGCGCTCGCCGATCCGCAGGCCGCGGTCGCCGGCCTTGACCCAGCGCTTGATCTCCGGGTTCCACTTGACCCGGTTCCACATACCGTTGGCCTCGCGGCGCCAGTAGCTCTTGTTGCCGTTGACCTTGACCGTGAACTTGTAGGTCTGGTCCTCGCTCATGCCGTTCTTGTCGATGCGCTTGTAGTCGTCATCGCGGCACTCGATGATCGTGCGCGAGCCCACGACGAACACCTTGAAGATGGTGCCGGGTCTGCGGTCGGTCCAGCCCAGGAAGGTCACGCCCATGCCGACGGCCGGGGACGGCTGGCCCACGACGCTGCGCGAGTACAGGTGGTTGACGACGCTGGCTGTTTCGCTTCCGAGTCTCATTTGCTCTCCTAGAGGTGAAAGATGGGGGCCGGCTTGCCGGCTTCGATTGCTTCGCTGAAGATCTTGCTGGCCTCGACGATGTCGGGGAAGTCGAAGATCGCTGTCGACCCGTTGGCCCAGCACAGGCCGATCTGGCAGGACGGGCTCGAGCCGGGCTTCGGCACCAGCCCGTTGGGGGCCCAGATGTCGATGCGCTCCAGGCCGGGCAGCAGCATCAAGACTTCCTTGAGGCCGCGCGCCTGGGCGACGACGTCGAAGTCTGCGTTGCGGATGTTGAAGGGTTTCACTGGCTCTCCTGGGTTACGTTTCGCGATCTCTGGAGCAGTAGCCCCAGGGGTAGGCCTCTTCGAGAGCCTTGCCGGCCGCGGCCACCACCTGCAGGATTCGCGCTTCGCGATCGATCCTGACGTCGGCGATCCTGGTCGCATGCTCGATGTCTCGCGCCATGACCGTGAAGCTGCCGACGCTGGTGGTGACGACGAAGAGCTTGGTTTCCATGCGGTTCCTTGTTGACTCGATTCGATTATGTGCGCATACACTACGGGTGACGGATCAGCAAACAGCAAGGAATCAACGATGTTCAGTGTCTACTTCAATGCCCTGCGCAACGACGAGGCGGGCAACGCCAAGGTCGTCAGCGGCGAGCTGGGCTCCTATGAGTCCAAGGCCGAGGCCGACGCGATCGCCGGCGCAGCGGCCAACGCCGCCAAGTACGCCCCCTTCGACGGCTACTACGCCTTCAACGCCCGTGTCGTCGACATGAGCGCCAAGCCCTCCGTCAACCCCGAATTCTTCGAGGAGGACTGAAATGCGCTACACCGTTGCCACCCAAGACGTTGACGGCAGCCCGCCAGTCCGCAAGTACAAGACCTTCGTCGCCGCGCGCAAGTATTTCGAGGACATGGCCGGCATGACGATGGAGGCCGCGATCTCCGAGCAGTTTTACATGCGAGAGCCCAAGGATCTGCCGCCCGTCGAGGTCGTCAAGTTCCTGCGCGCTGTCAGCAACTACGGCACGGTCGTGGTGTACCGCGCCATCGAGGAGGCCTGATGAACCTCGCCCAGTGTTACGAGGAGCAGGACGCCTGGTTCAGCCGGGCCGACCGCTTCGACGGCTTCGACCGCGGCGACATCGGACGCGACCAAGAGTACGTGCCCGACGCCGAGGAAGAGGCTGAGATGCTCCGCCTGGCCGCAGAGTACGTGGACACGTTCGTCGGCCCCATGCAGCCCGTCGATATGTGGGACGACATTCCCTTCTGAGAGGACGACACCATGCTTCTCTACATGGTTTGCTACAAGACTTCGCCCAGCAGCTACCAGAGCTACTGGAACGTCTACCCGGCCGACAAGCCCGAAGACGCCACGCGCCAGGCTGAGCGCGAGGGTCTGTTCCAGCACGGCCGGTTCCACCTGTGGACCGTGCCCTACAACGCCGCCGGCAAGACGCCGGATCAGACCTACGCCGACTACCTCAAGGAGGTCAAGACCGCATGAACACCGACCGCATCCCCAGCGAGAACGCCCTGAGCCGGTGGGGCATGTTCACCTGCCCGCAGGGGTCCATCGTGACCAACTGCTTCGCGCACGTCTCGCGCTGCCAGTCGATGCTGAACTGGCGATCGCCGGACTCCCCGGCCTGCGGCGCCTACGGCAACGACGACCCGGAGGCGGGCGAATAGCCAGGTATGCCACGCTCGACATTCCGGCCAGGGACGGCATCATCGTGACCTGATCCGCAAGCAGTTGCCGATCGATCTGGTGTCCCCCTGCCCGCAAGGGCTTTCCCGGCTACGGCCGGGCTTTCTTCATGAGCCCAGAAAACGACCAGCCGGAACTGCCAGAAGGCGACGCAGCCACCGCCCAGGCGATGGCGCTGACCCAGCAAGACCTCCTCTCCCTCACTGACGACGACCTGTCCCAGATGGATCCGGCGCTGGCCGGGCCGATGCTGGAGGCGCGCAACGCGCTCAAGCAGGCGATGGAGGAGCAAGAGCAAGCCAGGCAGAACACGGTGGCCGGCCTGGGCCAGCGAATCATCGGCCTGTACCGCGAGCGCCAGGCGCAGCGCATCACCCTGGAGCAGCGCTGGCTCGAAGACCTGCGCCGGTACAACGGCGAGTACGACCCGCCGATCCTGAAGGCCCTGCAGAACCGGGCCTACGGCTCCCAGATGTACGTGCCGCTGACCCGGCGCGTGGTCAACATCGTCGAGGCCCGCCTGACGGACCTGCTGTTCCCGACTGACGAGCGCAACTTCTCGATCGACTCGACGCCCGTGCCCGAGCTGGTGCAGGCCGAGGCCCTCGCCGCCCAGCTGCCGCCTGGCACCCAGGTCGGGGCGCAGGGAATGACCGCCGGCCAGGCATTGCTGGGCATTCGCGAAGAGCGCGAGCTGGCCAAGGCCAAGGCCGAGGCGATGCAGCGCGAGATCGACGACCAGCTCCGCCAGGCCAACTACCCGTCGGTTTCGCGTAGGGTTATCCATGAGGCTATGGTGCTGGGCACCGGCGTGGTCAAGGGCCCGATGGTCCTGAACCGCACCAAGAAGGTCTGGGTCACCGAGGCCGGCCAGAGCAAGTTCAAGCGCATCGAGGATCTGTCGCCGACCGCCACCCAGGTGTCGATCTGGGACTTCTTCCCGGACATGAGCGCCCGGAACATCAAGGAGTCCGAGAGCGACATCGAGCGCCACTACTTCACCAAGGTCGGGCTGGCCCGCCTCGCCAAGCAGCCGGGCTTCGACACGCTCGGCGCCCAGGCGATCGCCAACGCCCTGAAGGTGGAGCCGTCGCACGTGCGCGACCAGAACCGCGACGCCATGCGCGAGCCCTCGGGCACCCAGGGCGTGCCGGACCCGCGCTACGTGGTGCTGGAGTTCCACGGCCCAATCGAGGCTGCCGAGCTCGAGGCCTGCGGGTGCGAGGGCCTAAACAAGGACGACCCGCTGGCGATCTACGAGGGCGTGATCTGGGTGCTGGAGAACGGCCAGGTGCTCAAGGCCGTCATCGAGCCCATGGACACCGAGGAGCGCCCGTACAGCGTCTTCTGCTGGGAGGAAGACCCGGCCAGCATCTTCGGCTTCGGCCTATCGTACGAGGTCAAGGACATGGCCGAGGCGGCGAACAGCAGCTTCCGCGCAGCCCTGGACAACCTGGGCCTGTCGGTCGGGCCGCAGATCGTGGTGAACAGCAAGGTCATGCGGCCGAAGGACGGCAACTGGACCATCACCCCCAACAAGCTGTGGGAGATGGTCAAGGCAGACGCAGACGCCCGCGCCGCGTTCGCCTTCTTCCAGATCGACAGCCGCCTGTCCGAGCTTCTGGCCGTGTTCGACCGCTCGAAGCAGATGATCGACGACCTGGCCGGCCCGGTGATGGCCATGCAAGGCCAGGAGGCGCCGAGCTACCTGGACACCGCCAGGGGCGCGAGCATCGCCTACAACGCGGCGAACATCTGGATGCGCCGGGCCGTGCGCAACTGGGACGACAGCGTCAGCGCTGAGCTGCCCACCAGGTTCATCGACTGGAACATGCAGTACAACCCGAAGCCCGAGATCAAGGGTGACCTGTTGGCGACAGCCCGCGGCGTCTCGACCCTGCTGGAGGCTGAAGGCCAGGCGAACAAGATGGGCATGTTCATGCAGGCGGCCAAGGACATCCCGATGCCCTTCAAGCGCAAGATCGCCCAGCTCAAGGCCATGGCCAAGAGCATGCGCCTGGATGTGGTCGACATCATGCCGGACGACGCCGAGGTCAAGCTGCTGGCAGACAAGATCGACAACGCGCCGCCTCCAGTCCAACCTGAAATAGAGCGAATCAAGCTCAGGCAGGCTGAGATTGCTGACAATCAGGCACAACG
>PDVJ01000383.1_pt1 | contig 11342 bp, 7 predicted proteins | sample 1369811 | NCBI WGS metagenome assembly PDVJ01 (sample SAMN07795376, study PRJNA414565) | Alkali sediment metagenome, whole genome shotgun sequencing project. | reverse complement strand
CTGGATCAAGGGAAAGTCAAAAGGGCCTCTTTACCTCGTGGTTGATGAAAAGGGGGTCCTGTTTAAAGACGGTAAGGATTTGTGGGGAAGAGACACCTTTGAGACAGTAGACATACTGAAAGCGCGAGAGGGAAAAGGGACTGAGATAGTCTCTATTGGTCCGGCAGGAGAAAAGGGCGTTAAGTTTGCCTCAATTCAGAATGGATACTATCATTCCTTTGGTAGAACCGGCCTTGGGGCCATAATGGGAAGCAAGATGGTGAAGGCCATCTGCTTCAAGGGCAATTCTGAAATTGCGGTAAAAGACAAGAAACGTCTTATGAAAACTGCAAAAAAACTCAGGGATCGGATCATGTCTTCCGATTCCTTCGGTTACACACGACGATACGGCTCCATGGTCGTTTCCGATGTTTATAACAAACTCGGCATCCTTCCCGGCCTTAATTACCGAAAGGGATCGTTTGAGAACTGGGAAGAAACGAGGGGGCGCAAGACCTTTGAAGAGCGATACAAGGTGAAGGATTTTGCGTGCGTTTCCTGTCCCATAGGCTGTCTCCACTGGTCAAAGGTGACGGATGGGCCTTTTGCCGGATTAGAAACCCATGGCCTTGAGGTGACGTATGTTCTCGAAATGGGTGCGCGGCTCAACCTTCCAGAAGTACCTGAGATTTTCTCCTGCGTGGAACTTTGTAACCGCCTTGGAATGGATGTTATCTCCACCTCTTCTGTTGTCGCATTCATTCTCGAACTCTTTGAAAAAGGCATGCTCAAGGAGTCTGAAATAGGATTTAGACCACAATTCGGGGATTTTGCAAGTATCAGTCGGCTTATTGCCATGGTTGGGAAGAGAGAGGGCATCGGGGAACTTTTCGGTGAGGGTGTTCGGGGAGCCGCGAAACAATTTAAGGGCTCTGAACCTTTTGCCTGCGAGATAAAGGGTCTTGAGATGCCTGTCCGCGATCCACGGGGTCGGTTTGACACGTGGATGTTGGGATACCTCATCAACACCCGTGGCGGAGACCACCTCCGTATACGAACCCCTGTCGATGATCTCCGCGACTTTGAAAGAAGCTATGACTACGAGCCCCTCTCGTTGAGCCCTGCAGAACTTGAGCTTGTTGATATGCCTCAATCTGTGAAAGAAAGCATCCTGAATACTCAATTAAAGAGAACATATATACCTGCAATGGCAAAGTACTCAGAAGAGCTGATGGTACTCCTCAATTCAATGGGGCTTTGCATCAGGCCCCCCGTGCTGAGGACAATTGGCCCGTCTCTCATGGCTGAAGCCTTCAATGCCCTTTATGATTGCGATTTAGATGAGAATGACCTTCTCTCCATCGCGGAAAGGGTTATCAACCTCCAGCACCTCTTTAATCTGGAACAGGGTATGACCTTCAATGATTATTGTTTCCCTGAAAGATTTTACAAAGAACAGGTTGACTTCGTCGGCGGTAAGCGGGAACCCCTCGACAGGGGAAAAGTAGAGAATATGATCAGAGAATACTTTCACCTTCGGGGCTGGGATGATGAGGGGCATGTTAAAGCAGAGACATTAGAGAGGTTTGGCATCAAAACATGGATGAACAGTTAGCAATCATTGCCCTTCAAAGGCTGAAAGGAATAGATCTGGCCATAAAACGCCGGCTCTTTGAGGGTGAGGAAAACCTTGGCAGTCTCTTTGAAGGGAAGGCATCTCTCCACGACGAGGATGTGTATAAAAAAATCATGGCCTTTAAGGACTGGAACGATGTGAATCGTGATCTTAAAATGCTCAGGGAAACGGGAGCTGAGGTTCTAACAATCAGAGACCCTGGGTATCCTGTCCAACTCCGCAATATTCCAGATGCTCCCCTCGTCCTCTACAAAAAAGGGGAGTTAAAGATCGGGCCTGATACCATTGCCATTGTTGGCTCCAGAAGGGCATCTTTCGAAAGCATCAATATGGCAGAAAAGATTGCTCAGACACTCTCTTCCGTCGGCATTACCGTAATAAGCGGTCTCGCACGGGGGGTAGATGCTGCTGCGCACAGGGGCGCCTTAAAAGAAAAAGGAAAGACCGTCGGCGTGCTTGGATGTGGCATCGACATCTGTTACCCCTCCGAGAACAGGTCTCTCTTCGAAAAGGTGGGAGAGGAAGGATGTATCCTGACTGAATACACCCCCGGAGAACTTCCCCTACAGCATCATTTCCCTGCAAGAAACAGGATCATTGCAGGTTTGTCAAAGGGTATCCTCGTCGTTGAGGCATCACAGAAAAGTGGGTCCCTCATCACTGCCCGCCTTGGACTGGAATATGGTAGAGAAGTCATGGCAATCCCTGGCAGTATCTTTGACGAAGGATACAAAGGCGCAAATTCTCTCATCAAGCAGGGTGCTAAGCTGATCGATGGCATGGACGACATTATTGCCACCTGTTTCCCGAATCTCACATTGAAAAAAAACGAGCACGTTGATTTAAACGGCGATGAACATTATATTTATGGGATTATCGGGCTTGTAAAGATTCACGTCGATGAAGTAATAGAAAAGAGCGGTATGGAAACAAGGCATGTGATGGCAATCCTCACAAATCTTGAGCTCAAGGAGGCCATACAGGGAATCCCAGGAGGATTCTATTTAAGAAGGTAATCAGAGCACAGAAGACAGACGACAGACAAGTACATAAGGCCTCCCATCAATCGATCCTCCCGGTGTTGACTTGTCTGACCTCTCAAAACCTGACCTCTGACATCACGAAAAGTTGGAGAGAATAAATGGGTAAATCGTTATTAGTGGTCGAGTCACCAACAAAGATGAAGACCCTGTCAAAATTTCTTGGCAAGGATTATTTGATAAAAGCAACCTACGGCCATATCAAGGACCTGCCGAAGAGCAAGCTCGGCGTGGATGTGGAAAAAGGGTTTACCCCCCAGTTCTTGACCGTAAAGGGCAAGGCAAAGGTCGTGGATGAACTGAAAAAAGCCGGGAAAGATGTTGAGAAAATCCTTATCGGGTCTGACCCTGACCGTGAAGGCGAAGCAATTGCCTTTCATGTTGCCGATATCATGGGTAAGAAAAAGGAAGTTAAAAGGGTTCTTTTCCACGAAATCACGAAGAAAGGTGTGCTTGACGCACTGAAAAGCCCAACAACACTGGATGAGGCAAAATACGACGCCCAAAAGGCAAGGAGAATTCTTGACAGGCTCGTGGGGTACAAGATCAGTCCGCTCCTATGGGAGAAGGTGAGTTACGGCCTCTCTGCGGGAAGGGTGCAATCCGTTGCCCTGAGACTAGTGTGTGACAGAGAAGAGGAGATCGAGTCATTCGTCAAGGAGGAATACTGGGTTATAGATGTGGAGCTAAAACTCAACTCAGGAGAGACCTTCAAGGCAACCCTTGAGAGAAGGGGTAATGAAAAGATCAGGATTACCTCCCAGGATGAGGCTGAAGGGATCAAAAAGGAGATAGCGGGCAAGGACCTGGTCATAGAAAAGATGGAGATCAAGGACAAGCATGTCTCTCCTCAGCCTCCATTTATCACGAGCAGACTTCAGCAAGAGGCATCGAGGAAACTGAGATTTTCTCCCAAGAGGACCATGGTGCTGGCCCAGAGGCTCTATGAAGGTGTAGATATCGGTGAAGAAGGAGTAACAGGGCTTATCACCTATATGAGAACCGATTCTGTAAGGGTCTCAAATGAAGCTGTCAAGGATGCCCGGAAGTTTATCGGGGACAATTTCGGAAAAACCTACCTCCCCAAGACCCCTCATCTTTTCAAAAATAGAAAAACTGCCCAAGATGCTCATGAGGCAATCAGACCGAGCTACGTTGAACTCAGCCCGGACAGGCTAAGGCCTTATATCGAAAAAGACCTTCTCGCGCTCTACGAGCTGATCTGGAAGAGGTTTATTTCCTCCCAGATGGCACAGGAGAAGCTTAAGGTAAAAATAGTTGACGTTGAAGGTGGTGGTTATATCTTTGTTGCCCGGGGTTCTCAAATCATTTTTGATGGCTTCACCAGGATCTACGAAGAGGAAAAGGAAGATGCAGAAGAAGGTGCTTACCTTCCCGACATGAAACAGGGAGAGAAGGTGTTTCTCGAAGATACAATTCTTAACCAGCGCTTCACCATGCCGCCTCCGAGATACTCTGAGGCCTCACTCATCAAAACCCTTGAAACCAAGGGCATTGGAAGGCCATCAACATACGCCACCATTGTAACCACTGTCCAGGAGAGAAGTTATGTTAAAAGAGACAAGGGGAGGCTTTTTCCGACATCCCTTGGTAGGACTGTAAGCAAGCTCCTCAAAGAATTCTTTCCCCTCATTCTCGACGTTGATTTCACAGCCAAGATGGAGGATCGCCTTGATCTTATAGAGGATGGCAAGAAAAGCTGGGTAAAATCCCTTGAAAAGTTCTACGAGGTTTTTGAAAAAGACCTTTCGGCAGCGCAGGAAGGCATGAAAAGCCTCAAAAAAGAGGAAAAAGAGACAGATATAGTCTGCGACATGTGTGGCAAAATGATGCTCCTCCGGTGGGGAAAAAATGGAGAATACCTTGTCTGCAGCGGCAAGCCGGCCTGTAAAAACAAGAAGAACGTGAAGGTAGAGGATGACGGGACCATCAAAGTGGTTGAAGCTGAGATCAAAGGAACTTGTGAAAAATGTGGAGGAAACCTGATTGAAAAGAGAGGAAGATTCGGCAGGTTCCTCGCGTGCAGCAACTATCCTGAATGTAAATTTACAGCACCTTTCCATATCGGCTTCCATTGCCCCGAAGAAGGCTGTACCGGAAAACTGGTNGAAAGAGTATCGAAGAAAAAAAAGAAATTTATCAGTTGCTCCAGGTATCCTGACTGCAAATTTATTACAAACACAGAGCCTGTCGANGGCCCCTGTCCAACCTGTGGTGCNCCCACCCTTTTTTCTTTCAGGAAAAAAACCCGCTGNCTTCGTAAGGACTGTGGATGGACATTAATGTAATCGGTGGCGGNCTGGCNGGCGTAGAAGCTGCGTACCAGATCGCTACNAGNGGNCACGATGTTTCTCTCTTTGAGATGAGACCTGTCAGNTATACCCCGGCNCACCAAACATCTTTTCTTTCCGAACTTGTCTGCAGTAATTCCTTCAAATCTCAGGAATTTACCAATGCCCATGGGCTCCTGAAAGAGGAACTAAGAAGGTTGGGTTCAATAATCATGAGGAAAGCGGATGATGCATCAATCCCTGGTGGAAAAGCTCTTGTCGTGGATAGGGAACTGTTTGCAAAAATGGTTACAAGGGAAATTGAGGCCCATCCAAGAATAAATGTAGTCAGGAAGGAGATAGAGGATATTCCGGACGGTACAGTCATTGTCGCTACAGGCCCCCTTACAAGCAACTCATTTGCAGAGCAGCTGGGAGAGCTTACGGGAACAGCTAATCTTTTCTTTTTTGATGCAATCTCTCCCATCGTTGATGGAGAGACAATCGATATGAATAAGGCTTTTTTCGGGTCAAGATATCTGGAGGGCAGCGATGATTATCTTAACTGCCCCATGACCAAGGAAGAATACGATACATTCTATGACGCACTTATAGGTGCTAATAAAGTAGATCTGAGACAGTTTGAAAAAGTATTATTTTTTGAAGGGTGTCTGCCAATAGAAATCATGGCAGAAAGGGGCCGCCAGACCCTTGCCTATGGGCCCATGAAACCGGTGGGGCTTAGGGATAAGGTAACCGGAAGGGAACCGCACGCGGTTTTGCAGCTTAGAAGGGAAAACAAATCAGGCACAATGTATAACATGGTCGGTTTTCAGACAAAGCTCACATACACAGAACAAGACAGAGTCTTCAGGATGATACCTGCCTTGAAAAACTCCATATTCCTAAGGTACGGAAGCATACACCGTAACACATACATCAATTCACCTGCCCTCCTTGATAACTCTCTTCGCCTTAAGGGCCACGAGAATATATTTTTTGCCGGGCAGATAACAGGGGTTGAAGGGTACATGGAATCCACGGCAATGGGACTCATAGCAGGAATTGCAGCGCATGTTAGCACCATGGGCAAGGTCTTTTCACCGCCCCCTGGTGATACCTGTGTTGGCGCCCTGCTCCACTATATCACTTCGCAGAACGATAACTTTCAGCCTATGAATATTAACTTCGGACTTGTAAATAATTACAAGAAGAGAGAGAAGGACAGGGTTGTAAAAAACGCCCTTCAGGCAATTTCAGCATGGAAGGAAGAGATAGAATGATTGATCGGAGGATGTAGATGGAGTCAAGGATAAAGGCGCTGGCAGAAAAAGCCATCAAGCAAAAGGGTATTTCCGAGAACGACGCGAAGTCCCTCTATGAGATAGGAAAGGTGCATCCCTTCCTGGTAATCGCATACGGATCAGAAATCAGAGAACATTTCAAAGGCAAAAAGATCAGCCTCTGTTGCATTGTCAATGCAAAATCAGGGATTTGTCCGGAGAATTGCAGATTCTGTGCCCAATCGGCTCACTATCAGACCGATGCGCCTGTATATCCCCTTTTGTCCGCTCAAGAGATCGTGGAGAAGGCAAGAGAAGCAAAGAAGTGCGGTGCCCATTTCTTTGGTATCGTTACAAGCGGCACGTCTATAGGCAGCAAAGAGGAGTGGGGGGAGATTTATGAGGCTATCAAAGGCATCAATGCTTTGGGCATCAAACCCTGCGGCTCACTGGGGATGTTGAACGACGAAGAGGCACGCAACTTAAAAAATGCAGGGCTTTTCAGATACCACCATAACCTCGAGACATCACGAAGCTACTTTCACAATATCTGTACAACCCACGATTACGAGGATGACATTGAGACGAACAAGGCAGCCAAGCGCGCAGGCTTATCGGTCTGCTGCGGAGGCATCATCGGTCTTGGCGAAACAATGGAGCATCGCATCGAAATGGCCATTACTCTGCAAGAAATAAATATAGACTCAGTACCAATCAATATCTTGAACCCCATTCCCGGCACACCCCTTGAAGCGAATCCTGACCTCTCCCCCTTAGAAATCCTCATGACAATTTCTCTTTACCGGTTTATTCTGCCGGACAAAGACATCAAACTCTGCGGGGGCAAGGAAAAAAACCTTCGCCAGTTACTGCCCCTTGGGATCGTTGCCGGCTGCAATTCTCTCATGACAGGGAATTACCTCACTACCACCGGAAGGGATGCAGCTCATGACATCGAGATGATTCGCGACCTAGGACTTGATGTCGGATACGAATAGAAAAGCTTGAAAGACGATGGACGCCCACTTCGTTAGGACGAGGGACGTAAAACAAACCCGATTTGAACCCCTTTTACATGCTGTGTGGGGTTTATCGTCCTACGTCCGAGCTATCCCGCAATACGCGGGAGAGCGAACGTCCGAGTGAAGCGAACGAAAGTACGTGAAGTTTTATCCTACGACTTGTCCGAGTTTAAAGATAGGCAGGTACATGGCAATGATAAGGCCGCCAATTATAACACCGAGAAACATCATGATGATTGGTTCCATGAGTGAGGTCAGGTTGGTGACGAGGTTGTCCACGTCCTCTTCATAAAAGTCTGCGATCTTATTTAGCATGTTGTCGAGGGCACCGGTTGACTCACCTACCTGAACCATCTGAACGACCATTGGGGGGAATATACCGCTTTCCTGGAGGGGTTCGGACATGCTTTTTCCTTCGCTGATCCTTGCCCGGGCGACTATGAGGGCATCCTCAATGACCTTGTTTTTTGCAACCCTCGCAACAATTACGAGGCTCTCAAGAATTGCAACACCGCTTGAAAGAAGCGTTGCAAGGGTTCTTGTCACCCTGGCCACAGCTGATTTGAGGGCCAGAACACCAAAGACAGGGACCTTGAGAACCATCCTGTCAATACTTCTTTGCCCGCTTTCAGTCTTATAGAATCGCCTGAAGAGGAAAACCGCAATGGCTAAGGCAACCACCATGTAAATTATGTATGATTTAACAAATTTACTGAGGTTGATAACAACCTGGGTTGGAAGAGGAAGTTCCGCTCCCATATCTTTAAACATACCTTCAAACACCGGAATAACAAAGATGAGCAATACCATGACAACGCCGATAGCAACAACAACGATACTTATCGGATAAATCATCGCTGATTTGATCTTCTTTTTCAGCTTCTCGATCTTCTCCATATAGATTGCCAGCCTGTTGAGGACAGTGTCAAGCATACCACCCTCTTCACCTGCCACTACAAGGTTTACGTAAAGCGCATCAAAACATTTCGGGTAGTCCCTCAATGCATCAGCAAATCTTGAACCGCCCTCTATCTTTGCTTTTATTTCTCTTACGATGCCACGTAAATTTTTATCTTCTATCTGTTTGGACAGGATATCGAGCGATTGAACAAGGGGCAAGCCCGATGTGATCATGGTTGCAAGCTGTCTTGTAAAAAGAACTACGGCAAGGGGCTTGATCTTTTTGTTTGTGTTGTATTTTTCAGTTTTCTCACCACTCTTTTTCTCGGCCGCTTTGGTGAGAATAATCCCTTCTCTCCGGAGAGAAGCCCGCAATAAGGCCTCTGAATCAGCCTTTAAGGTTCCACTTCGTTGTTCCCCTCTGGCAGTTTTGCCCTGCCATTCATATAGTGGCATAGCCTATCTTACCCTATAAAAATAAAGTTTGAAAGAAAAAAGCATCGGATTTCGCCTCGTTTTAACATCGCAGGATAACCTTGTATCATACTCACTATACCGGTAAAATGATAATTATCACTGGCCTCACTATCCCCGGAGAACCGTATAGAAAGTAACGTTTTCCCTTTGGATGAGAAGCACGGCGCCTTCTTTGATATTAACGTTTTTCACGGCCTCCTTAAAATCTTCTATGTTCTTTATCGGCTTTCTGCTAATTTCTTTAATAATATCTCCGGATCTTATGTCTCCCTCCTGTGCCGGGCTCCCTGGCTGGACATCGGTCACGATAACGCCTCGTTTGTCTTTGAGGTTAAGGTGTTTAGCGATCTCAGGTGTTATATTCTGCACAACAAGACCAAAATCCTTTTCTACTTCTGGTTTTTTTGAAGCCTGGAGCTTTTCATCCTTGAGCTCCCCTATGACCACTTCCATCTCAAGCGATTTTCTGTCCCTGATGATTCCAACCTTCGCTTTTTTGCCAATTTCAGTAGCACCAACAAGTTTTGGAAGGGTATCTACTTCCTTTATGGCCTTTCCATTAAATGATACGATCACATCACCTCTTTTAATGCCAGCCTTTTCTGCCGGGCCATCTTCGGTAACATCAGACACAAGGGCGCCTTCTGTTTCTTTAAGTCCAAATGTTTTTGCTATTTCAGGGGTTATCTTCTGGATTACCACTCCCAGCCAGCCCCGTGTTACCTTGCCTTTGCTCTTCAGTTGGGGAAGAAGCTCTTTGGCCATGTTTATGGGGATAGCAAAACCAATTCCCTGGCCACCTGAAACAATGGCAGTATTGATTCCCACAACCTCACCCTTCAGGTTGAAAAGCGGGCCACCACTGTTTCCAGGGTTAATGGAAGCGTCTGTCTGGATAAAATCATCATATGGTCCTGCTCCGATAACCCTGCCTTTCGCACTCACAATTCCTGCAGTAACTGTAGTTTCCAGTCCAAAGGGGTTGCCAATGGCAACAACCCAGTCTCCTATTTCCAGGTTGTCTGAGTCCCCGAAGGCGGCAGAGGGTAAAGCGTTTTTTGCGTCGATCTTGATAAGAGCCAGGTCTGTTTTTGGATCCCTCCCCACAACTGTGGCGTCGTATTCCTTTCCATCGATCAATTTTACCTTGATGGTTTGAGCCTTTTCAATAACATGGTTGTTTGTAATGATGAAGCCTTCCCTGTCAATTATACAACCCGATCCAAGGCTTCTCTGTTTAAACTCCTTTTTTGGGGAATCACCAAAAAATTTTTCAAAAAAGTCTTCACCAAAAAAATCCCTAAAGGGGTTCTGCTGACCAAAAAACCTGTCATGCATATTGGGGCCCTTGATCACGCTTGTTGTGCTGATGTTTACAACCGACGGCCTGACTGATTTCACAAGACCGCTGAGGCTTGGAAGGCCCTTGTCAAAAACAACGTTTTTTACATTTGCGTGATTGGCATCAAACCACGTGTCCTCTGTGATCACTTTCCCTCTCACATACGCAAAAGCAAGTACCGTGATGATGAGCGCAAATATTGTGAGATACCATTGTTTGTTTCTCATGAACTCCTCCAACTATATAGGCAGTTTTATTGTAAACACGCTTCCCTGGGCGGGTTGGCTTTTAACCTCAATGCTTCCCTTGTGGGCCCCAGCAATCCATCGGCTGATAGAAAGACCAAGCCCGCTACCGCTCTCCCTTTTCCGTGATCGGTCAGCCCTGTAAAACCTGTCAAAAACATATTTGATATCCTCTTCAGAAATTCCGATACCATCGTCTTTTACGTCGATCCAAGCATGCCCGTCATTTACATAGGATGAAACGCTGACCTTACCGCCAACATGTGAGTATTTAATGCCATTTTCAACAACATTGAGGAGCATTCTTCTCAGCTTAAGCTCGTCTCCTTTGAGTCTTACATCCTCCAACTCGCTTATCTGTAATTCAACACTTTTTTTATCGGCAACAACCTTCATATTCATGCACACATCCATAATGAGATCCCTTAAAGCAACATCTTCGATGTTGAGCTTAATCTCTTTTGTATCAGCCTTGGAAAGAAGGAGCAGGTCATCTATGATACAGGACATTCTATCTATTTCTTCGAGATTGCTCAGAAGGAGCTTTTGATAGTCGTCTTTCTCCCTTTCCTTGCGCAACGCCACCTCTGTTTCCCCCTTTAATATTGTGAGGGGTGTCTTCAGTTCGTGGGAAACATCGATACTGAACTGGTTTATTCTCTGGAAAGCATCCTTCAGCCTTCCAATCATGGCGTTGAATGTCTCTGCAAGGCGACCAAGTTCGTCTTTTCTCCCCGTAATATCAATCTTCTCGTCAAGATTGCTCGAAGATATCTTCACTGCTGCCCTTCTGATCTGGTCAACGGGCCTCAGGGCCTTTTTCGCCATAAAGTAACCAACTACGATCGTTACAATGATCGACGTTGGTATGCTTATGATCATGATAAGGAGGAGCTTTCTTATCGTTTCATCGAAGTCCTCAAGTGATGTACCTACCTGAACCACGCTGGTTACCTTTTTGTTGTCCATTATCGGGATCGTTACCATCCTCAGACGGGTTTTAGTCCGCTCGATGGTCTCGTAAACAATCTCTCCTCGCATTGCCCTTTCAAGAGCATTGAAGCTTGTCGGAAGGGCCTCGCCTTCGATGTCGCTCATTTTTGCGCCGATTCTTCCTGAAGAATCCA
>PDVJ01000706.1_pt1 | contig 11366 bp, 10 predicted proteins | sample 1369811 | NCBI WGS metagenome assembly PDVJ01 (sample SAMN07795376, study PRJNA414565) | Alkali sediment metagenome, whole genome shotgun sequencing project. | reverse complement strand
GTGAAATCCGTGAAACAGGCATCGGGAAAAAAGCGAAGGACCCGCAAATCGAATGACAGGAAACATTTGATAATACCTGCTCCGAAGCATCAATTTCAAAATGCAATATTCCGTGTCTCGCCATACCCGATTTCAATGATTTCAAGAAGGACTTCTCGGCAATCCAACCTTGAGAAGCGGAACTGTTAGTCCTCGTGTCGGCAGTTCAACTCCGCCCTGACCCACCAGGAAAATAAAGGGGTTAGAGATTACATCTCCAACCCCTTTTCTTTGTTGCTACCCTTTTCGTTCATATTTCATTGTCGTGATGAAAAGTGCCTGTGCATCATTCCCGGTTCGTCTTATTGATAACGCTTCTTCAGGTTTTCGATTTCTTCTTTGAGTTCACGATTTTGCCGTCTCAAATCCTCCAACTCATCGTAGTGCCCACCCTGCGTCGGAAAACTGCGACTTCGGAAGTAAAGGACAAGCACGATCGCGACCATGATGATTAAACCCATCACCGGAACCATGACACCAAAACCTCATCAGATGACCGTTTTATCACATTGCACTTTGAGCGATTCGAGAATCGAATAGATAACATACTAAAAGAATCAGATGCTCCTTGCATCATGTTTTATCGGAATGTCACTCCGCAACATGCGTCAAAATAAAAGGATCATCGGCTTGTCTGTGATGGGTTCTCGTGCTGCTGGTTGCACACTTCCGGCCCTGGCCTGCCTGCTCGAGCCCAGACTCCGCCCTGACCCGCCAGGAAAAGAAAAGGGGTTGTGGTTCTGAAAGCCACAACCCCTTTCTCATTTTCAGGCTCAGCGCCCCGCTATTTCCGGGTCGCTTTGGTTCGCTCTTTCAGCAGAATCTGCTGCGTCGTCTCGATTTCCTCGGCCGTGACGGTGCGGCGCAGGCTCTCCATGTCGTCCATCACCTTCTGGAAACGGATCCCCTCGGCCGCGCTGATCCACTCGAGCCCCAGCCTCTCGCGGCGCAGGCCGAGTTTCTCCATCTTCTTCCACATGCGTTTGACGCGCCGCTCGGTGTAGTGGTTGGCGTTGATGTAATGGCAATCCCCGATGTGGCATCCCGAGACGAGAACCACGGGGGCGCCCTTCTCGAAGGCGCGCCAGACGAACTTCTCGTGGACGCGGCCGGAGCACATGGTCCGGATCAGGCGGTTGCCCGAGGAGTAGGAAAGGCGCGAGACGCCTGCGAAATCGGCCCCGGCGTAGGAGCACCAGTTGCACGCAAAGACGAGCACCTGCTTTTGCGGCTCCTCCGCCAGGATGGCGTCGATCTGGGCCTCGATCTGCTCGTCGGTGAAGTGATTCATGCGGATGGCGCCCACGGGGCACTCCGCCGAGCAGGTGCCGCAGCCCGAGCAGGCCGCTTCCGTCACTTTCGCAGGGACCTTGGCCTTGGCGTCAACGGTGATGGCCTTGTAGGGGCACACCCTGGCGCACAGGCCGCAGGCGTTGCAGAGCTCCTCGTCGACCTCGGCCGTGATGGCCTCCACGGTCAGAGCCCCCGGATTCATGAGTCGCATGGCCCGGGCGGCTGCGGCGGAGGCCTGCGTGACGGAGTCCTTGATGTCCTTGGGGCTTTCCGCACAGCCCGCGAAGAAAATCCCCCGCGAGGCCGAGTCCACGGGCTGGAGCTTCGGATGGGCCTCCAGGTAGAAGCCGTCGGAGGTCTTCTGGAGCGCCAGCATCTCCTGGATCTGCTTCATCTCCGCCGGGGGCTCGAGCCCCACGGCTAAAATCACCATCTCGGCCCGATAGGTGTCCAGATCGTTGGTCGCCGTGTTCTCCACGGTGAGGACGAGGTCCTGGCTTGCCGGATCCTGCCTGACGGATCCCGGCAGCCCCCGGATGTAGCGCACCCCCATGCCCTTGCTTCGCCGGAACAGGTCCTCGAAGCCCTTTCCGAAGGCCCGGATGTCGATGTAGAAGACCTTCACCTCCATCTCCGGGTAGTGCTCCTTGAGCATGATGGCGCTCTTCACCGTGTTCATGCAGCAGATGTTCGAGCAGTACGGGCGGCCTCTCTGCGGGGAGCGCGACCCCACGCACTGGATGAAGGCCACGGAGCGCGGCGTCCTGCGGTCCGTGAGCCGGATCACATGGCCGTGCGTGGGACCGCCGGCGTTGATGAGGCGCTCGAACTCCATGCTATTCGTCGAGGGCCTTAGGGTCGAAGGGCTCCATGCCCGTGGCCACCACGATCGTGCCCACGTCGAAGGTGAGCTCCTCGTCGTTCATGTTGAAGTCGATGCAGCGCTTGGCGCACTTCTCGATGCACTTGCCGCAGATGATGGGGTTGTGCCCCAGGCAGTGGTTGATGTCCACGACGTAGGCCGACGGGACGGCCTGGGGGAAAGGCGAGTAGATGGCGTGGCGCGAGCTCAGCCCCATGTTGAACTCGTCGGGCACCACGACGGGGCAGACCTTCGTGCAGTCGCCGCAGGCCGTGCACTCCTTTTCCTTCACGTAGCGGGCCCGCTTGAGGACCTTGACGTGGAAGTTCCCCACGAAGCCCGTGATCTCCTTGACCTCGCTCTGCGTCAGAACCGTGATCCGGGGATGCCGACCGGCATCCGTCATCTTCGGCCCGAGTATTCAGATGGAGCAGTCCATGGTGGGAAAGGTCTTGTCCAGCTGGGCCATGATGCCGCCGATGCTGGGCTGCTTCTCCACCAGCACGACGGGGTATCCCGCGTCGGCCAGGTCGAGGGCCGCCTGGATTCCGGCCACCCCGCCGCCGATGACCAGGGTGGAGCGGCGCACGGGCACCTCGAGCTCCGTGCGGACGTCCAGCAGCCGCGCGCGGGCCACGGCGGAGCGCACCAGGTCGCGGGCCTTGGCGGTGGCCCCCTCGCGGTCGAGGCTGTGAACCCAGGAGCACTGCTCGCGGATATTGGCCATCTCCATGAGGTAGGGGTTGAGGCCCGCCTCGCTGACGCATTTGCGGAACGTGGGCTCGTGCAGCCTCGGCGAGCAGGAGGCCACGACGACGCGGTTGAGCGCGAATTCGCGGATGTCCTGCTTGATCTGCCCCTGCCCGGGCTCCGAGCAGGTGTAGCCCTGGTCGCGGGTGTGGACGACCCCCGGGAGGGTGCGCGCATAGTCTGCGACGGCGGCGCAGTCCACGGCTGCCGCGATATTCGAGCCGCAGTGGCAGACGTAGACGCCGATGCGGACGGTGTCGTGGGATTCTGTTTTGCTCATGGTGCTTCCTTTCCTATTCTCCTCCGTACCAGGCGATCTGATCGGCCAGCACGGACAGGATGTCCCGGATTTCCATCTTCACCGACCCGTGCCTGAGGCGGTCGCGGACCGCGCAGGTCAGGTGGATCAGGCACTTCGGGCAGGCCGTGATCAGCAGGTCGGCCCCGGTGGCCTTCGCTTCCTGGAGCCTCTGCACCTGGATCTGCTTGGAGTGGGCATCGCAGTTGATGAAGCCGCAGTTGCCGCAGCACAGGGCGCTCGGCCCCGCGTTTTCCATCTCCGCGAACCGCATCTCCGGGATGAGGCCCAGCAGATCCCGCGGCGCTGCGTAGCGTCCCGCCATGCGGCCCAGCCGGCAGGGGTCCTGGTACGTGGCCCGGCGCTTCAGGCCGCGGAAGGTCATTCCCCCCTTGCGCACCTCGCGCTGCAGCATATCCAAAAGCAGCGTCACCTTGATGTCGAACCCCGGGATGACGCGGGGCATGTGCTCGCTCAGCATGAGGTAGCACTCGGGGCACGAGACGATGATCTCCTTCAGCCCCGCCGTCTTGAAGGTCTCGTAGTTCAGGCGGCAGAGGCGCTCGAAGTTCTCGCGGTCCCCCGTCCACAGAAGGTCGTGGCCGCAGCACCGCTCGTCGCGCAGCAGGACGGGCTTGATGTCCATGAAGTTCAGCAGGCGGATGCTGTCCTTCGCGATGGAGAGCGTGTCCACCTCGATGCCCGCGAAGAAGACGTCGAAGTAGGGGGCGCAGCCCACGAAGTAGGCAACCTCCCCGGAGTCGGCCACCTGGAGCTCCTTCGGAACCCAGTCGAGACGGTTCTGCCTGAGCTCCGGCGCCGTCATCATGCGCATCCACGAGTGGACGGCCCCGTCGTGGGCCCGGTAGCCCTTGAGGCCTTTTTTTTCGGCCAGCAGGGTTCGCATCTCCAGGATGAACCCGCTGAATTTGACGCCCGAAGGGCAGCGTTCGCTGCACATCCCGCAGCTCAGGCAGTCCCAGACGGCGTTCTCGATGAAGGCCTCGTCCTCTTGCTCCGCGACGACCTTGTGGGCCAGCAGCCTCGGCGAGTAATCCTTGCCCGTGAGCCGCCGGGGGCACGCGGCGGAGCACTTGCCGCACTCGAGGCACTGGAAGAGGGAATGGTCCTTTATGATCCGGTCGATCTCGCTCATAGCGCAGGCCTCTTCACCCCGAGGGCGTCTCCCTCCGTCATCGGCCCGAGAGCCTTGATCTGATCGTCGAACCGCCAGAGGGTCTCCACGAGAATTTCCTTTTCGTGGGCTCCGAAGCTGCACTCCACGAGCCGCTCCTGGTCGACGCCCAGCAGGTGCAGCAGCTTCCGGACCCTACGGACGTTCTCGTGGCCCACGCCGGGGCCGGGGCCGTAGCGGCAGTCTTCGTCGAGGCATTCCAGCAGGATCACCCCGTCGGCCCCGTACTCGAAGGCCCGGAGGATCAGGGCCTGGTTGATGCGCCCGATGCACATCACGCGCATGATCCGGAAATCGGGCGGCACGGCAAGCCGGTTCATTCCCGCCGCGATGTAGCAGGCAAAGGGGCTCCAGTTGCAGCAGATCCCGAGAACCCTCGTCCGTTTCTTTTCGGCGCCCGCCTTCATGTCAGCGCTCTTTTTCTTCACATCAACGCTCCTCGCCCAGCGTGCAGGCCGTGATCTCCTCGAGCAGGCGGTTCGAGAAGTAGGGCATGTCCATGGCGGTCACGGGGCATCGCCCCACGCAGCCCCCGCAGCCCACGCAGTTGTGGCGCAGGACTTCCGCCGTGAAGAACCCCCTGTCGTTGGGCACCAGCCGCACGGCGTCGAAGGTGCAGATCTCCACGCAGCGGCCGCAGCCCCGGCAGCGCTCGGGGTCCACCCGGGGGCTCAGTTCGTGGTCCTTCAGGAAGGCCTCCGCCGCGGCGGTGGCCACGTGGGCGGCGCCCGCCTGGAAAGGCGACACCCGCCCGAGGGTCCGGGGCATCACGCGGAAGACCCCGATCTGGGGGGTGTTGAAAAAGGCGAAATTGAACCGGTAGAACTTCTTGAGTCCGAACATCTCCACGGGGATCGCCAGCGGCAGCAGATTGAGGTCGGTCAGGCAGACGATGTCGGCTTTCCACTGGCGGCGCTGCCCGTTTTCGGAGACCGTCACCTGGAAGTCCCCCAGGTGCCCCTTGATGCCTTCAATCTCGGCCTCCGGCACATGGGTGATGCCCTTGCCGATGGTGTCCGTGACGGGCCGCAGGGCGATGCCCTCGGGCAGTTCCGGCCCGCCCTTGATGCGGCACCGGTGGACGAGGCGGACCTTGAATCCCTGCATGTCGAGGATGTGCGCGCAGCTCAGGCCCACCTCGGAGCCGCCCAGCACGAGGATCCGGTTTCCCATCTTCGTCGTGCCGCCGCGCAGCGGTCCCAGCAGACGCACCCGCAGGAATGCCTCCCGCAGGAAATCCCGGGCATGGGCCACGGCCTGATCGTCCGACATCCCCGGGTCGCCCAGGTGATCGCGGATGTTGATCATCTCGAACCGGCAGCGGTCGAGACCGAGGCGGTTGAAGAGGTGGACGCGCGCGCGGTTTCGCTGGTCGTTGCAGGCAATGCACTGGAACTCGAGGGGACAGCACACGCACGAGGCAAGGATAACCCGGCTCAGTTTCCTGCTGCGGTAGGCCGCGGCGATGCGTTCCGCGCCGCCCGGATGGCACGCCGAGACGATCAGCTCACTGTGCACGGCCCCTGGCAGGCGCAAGGCCATCTCCCGGATGCGCTCGAGCGCCCCAGGCGAGGCCAGTGTGCTGTTGCAGGTGCAGACGAAGACGCCCAGGCGCGGCTCCCGGTCGTCGGGAAGCTCCCGGGGCTCGGCGGGCATGTTCGGGTGCCGAAGGGACAGGCATTCGGCCATGGCCTGGCCCGCCGAGGCCGATCCGGCCATCAGCACGTTGACGATGTCCGTTGCGCTCTTGAATTCCCCCACGCGGTAGATGCCCTGCTTGCCCAGCAGTTCCCGCCGGTTGAACTCGTCCTCGCTTGCCACGATCACGGCAGGGCTCACGAAGCTCAATCGCCGGGGGGCGCGGGTGTGATCGATGGCGCCGATGTCCCTGCAGACGGATTCGCAGAGGCGGCACTCGCAACACGTGGAGCACTGCAGGCAGCGCTTCGCCTCGGCTACGGCCTGCTCTTCCGAAAAGCCCTTCTCGACCTCGCCGAAATCCTTGAGTCGCCGGGCCGCCTCGCGCAGGGGCATCCGGGCGCGCGCAAGCTTCGGCTGATCTTCCGGGACATCCAGGTATTCCCCGACGCTGTGCGTCTCCGCGGTACCGTCGGGTGAAATCCTGGCGCCCTTGAGCCAGGCCGCAATGCGTGCGGCGGCCTGCCTGCCCTGCGCCATGGAGCCCACCACCGTGTCGGGGCCCGTCACCACATCTCCCGCGGCAAACACTCCGGGGCGGGAGGCGGAGAATTTCTTGTCCACACTCACCCTTCCGCCGGAATCCGTCTTCACATGATCCTGCAGGCCCGAAAGGTGCGGCTGCTGCCCGATTGCCACGATGACCCGGTCCGCCGGGACGGTGAACTCGGAGCCCGCAATGGGTTCCGGCCGGCGGCGCCCGCTTGCGTCGGGTTTCCCCATTTTCATCCGGATGAGAGTGAGGCCCGCAGCCTTTCCGTTCCGGACGTCGATGCGCACGGGCGCGCAGCGGAATTCGATCCGGACGCCCTCCTCCTCGGCCTCGAGGATCTCCGAGAGGCTCGCGGGCATATCTTCCCGTTCACGGCGGTAGTATACCGTCACGGACTCGGCCCCCAGGCGCACGGCGGCCCGGGCCGCGTCGAAGGCGGAGTTGCCGCCGCCGATGACGGCCACGTGCCTCCCGAGGGAGGCCAATTTGCCGGTGTGGAGGGATCGCAGCATCGCCACGGCGCCGAGCACCCCTTCGGCGTCGTCTCCGGGGATACCCAGGCGAAGATCCCGGTGAGCCCCCGTGCAGACGAGGATCGCCCGGAACCCTTCGTCAAAGAGACCCTGCAGATTCTCGATCGCCGTGCCCGTGCGAATCTCGATGCCCGAATCGGCAATGGCGCGGACCTCGTCATCGAGGACGGCCCGGGGCAGGCGGAAGGCGTTGATGCCCAGCCGGAGCATCCCGCCGGCCTCGTGATGGGCCTCGAAGACCGTGACGGCAAACCCCGCCCGGTTGAGGAAATGGGCGGCCGTGAGCCCCGCCGGGCCTGCACCGATGACGGCGATTCGCTCGGGTCTTCTGTCCTTTCCGGTTTCGTCGAAGCGGGGCCTTTTCCCCGGGAGTTCCCGATCCGCCAGGAAGCGCTTCACCGAGCAGATGGCCAAGGCCTCGTCCACCTCGGCGCGGCGGCAGGACTGCTCGCAGGGGTGATGGCAGACCCTCCCGCAGATGCCCGGCAAAGGGTTGTCCCGTCGCACGACGTCGAGGGCCTCGTCGAAGCGCGAGGCCGCCGTGAGGGCCAGGTAGGCCTGGACGTTCACGCCCAGCGGGCAGGCCGTCCGGCAGGGGGCCGGCTTGCGCTTTTCCAGATCGAGGGCCCGCGAGGGGCAATAGGCAGGCGTTCTGCGCAGGGGCGGGTGGGCCGTGTCCTGGACCGGGCAGACCTCCATGCAGCGGCTGCAGCCGGTGCAGAGGTCGTAATCCACGTAGAGGGGATCCTGGATGGCGGTGACGCGATACCCCTCGGGCCCGCGCTCGATGGAGTCGATCCGGGCGTGCGTCAGGGCCGTCACCCTCGGGTGGCGGGTGACCCGCAGGTACAGGGGCCTGAACTGAAACTCGAGGTCTTCGGGCCACTCCACGAAACTGGCACGGCCGCCGGGCAGTTCGAGGAAGTGGGGGGCCTTCGTCACCCAGACGAGAAAATGGCCGGACTGGGCCAGGTCCTGCGCCACCTTCAGGGCCCCGTACCCGGAGCCGACGAGCAGGACGGCCTTTTTCACGCTGCCGGCGGAAGAGGCTCGTTTCATGACGTCTCCCCGGCTCGCCCCTGCTTCGCGCGGCCCTTCAGGATCGCCTCGCCGTATTCGCGGCCCCGGTCGAAAGCCTTCAGGTTGCTCTCCTTCGTCGCAGGCGGGACAGAGTCCGCAACCGCCTCGCGCAGGGCGCCTGCGCTCACGACGTTCTCCACGGCGGCAAGGAAACCGAGCATGACGATGTTGGCCATCATCGCGTTGCCCAGCTCCTCGGCGAAACGCGTCGCCGGGATATTGTATGTGGTCAGCCCTGCCGCCGACTTGCGCGACTTCACAAGATCCGAGTCCCAGATGAGCGTGCCGCCGCGGCGCAGGTTCCTGACGTTTTTCGTGTAGCCCTCCTGGCTCATGCAGACGAGCACCTCCGGCTCGCGAATGCTGGGATAGAGGATCTCGGAGCCGGAGATGATGACCTGGCTCGAGCAGGAGCCCCCGCGGGCTTCCGGGCCGTAGGTCTGCATCATGGTGGCGTGCTTGCCATCGTAGAGTGTGGCGGCCTTGCCCAGGATGTCGCCGGCCATGACGATCCCCTGGCCGCCGAAGCCGGTGATGAATACCTGCCTCTCAGAGCCTGTCTTCATGGCCGCCTCCGTCCCTTCTGTATCTCCGGCCCGGGCGCCGGCGCGCCCTGGGGCCGGTTGAGGGCCTCGTAGTTGTCCATGAAGGTGGGCCGCTCGATGTCCACGAACCGGCCCACGACGATCTGGTTGTCGTAGTCCAACAGGGCGTCCTTCGGGTCGATGCCGTTCTTGATGACGGAGCGGTCGTGGTAGAACTTCAGCGTATCGAGCGCGCTGCCCATCCGGTTGCGGCGGCCGAAGGAGGAGGGGCAGGGCGTCAGGACCTCGAGGAAGCTGAACCCCCGTTTCTGCATGGCCTCGGTAATGGCGTTTGTCAAAAGCCGGATGTGCAGGGCGGTCCAGCGGGCCACGTAGACGGCTCCGCAGGCTGCGGCGAGGTGGCAGAAGTTGAAGGGCTCCTCCGGCGAGCCGGCCGTCGTGGTGGTGGTCTTTGCCCCGAAAGGCGTGCTGGGGGCCTGCTGGCCTCCCGTCATGCCGTAGTTGAGGTTGTTGACGCACAGGACGGTGAGGTCGATGTTGCGCCGGGCCGCGTGGATGAAGTGGTTGCCGCCGATGGCCAGCAGATCTCCGTCACCCGATACGACGAGCACCTTCGTCTCCGGCCGCGCGAGCTTCAGCCCCGTGGCGAAGGGAATGGCCCTGCCGTGGGTGGTGTGGAAGGAGTCGAGCCGGATGTAGCCCGCCATGCGCCCCGTGCAGCCGATGCCCGACACCATGGCCAGCCGGTCGAGATCGCATCCGGATTTCTGGATGGCCGCCATGACGGCTCCGAAAACCGTACCGATCCCGCAGCCCGGGCACCAGATGTGGGGAATCCGCTCCGTTCGCAGCAGAGTGTCCTTGGGGTGGACCGGCGGCTCCTTTGAGGGTTTCCGGGTTGTCATGCCTTTCCCTTCCATGCCTTCTGAACGGCGTCGAGCACGCTGGCCGGGGGGATCAGGGCTCCCCCGTAATGGGCCACGAGCCTCACCGGGCAGGCGCCGCCCGCGCAGCGCTCGAGTTCGAGCACCATCTGGCCTGCGTTGATCTCGGGCATCACGAGGGCCCGGACGCGGGAGGCCACCGACCGGATCAGCTCCTCGGGGAACGGCCAGACCGTTTCGAGCTTGATGAGCCCCGCCCGAATCCCCTTTGTCCGCGCTTCCTGGACGGCATGCCGGGCCGAGCGCGCGCTGATGCCGTAGGCCACGACGACCACCTCGGCGTCGTCGAGGAACACGTTCTCCGTCCGGATGATCGAATCGCGGTTGGCGCGGATCTTCCGGATGAGCCGCTCCATCATCTGCCCCTGGGTCGCCGCGTTCATCCCGGGGTAGCCGCGCTCGTCATGCGTCAGGCCCGTGACGTGGATCCGATATCCCTCGCCGCAGTTGGCCATGGGGGCCACGCCGTCGGCATCGGGCATATAGGGCCGGTATTGCGCAGGCGGCACTTTCGGCTTTCGCCGCTGCACCACCTCGATTGCGTCTGCCGGCGGGATTACGACCCGCTCGTTCATGTGCCCCACGACTTCGTCGGCCAGGATGATCACGGGCAGCCGGTACTGCTCGCTCAGGTTGAATGCCCGGACCGTGAAATCGAACATCTCCTGGGGACTCGAGGGCGACAGGGCGATGATCTCGTAGTGGCCGTGCGATCCCCAGCGGGCCTGCATCATGTCCCCCTGGGCCACGAGCGTGGGCAATCCCGTGCTGGGACCGGCCCGCTGAACGTTGCAGACCACACAGGGGGTTTCCGTGCAGATTCCCAGGCCGATATTTTCCATCATGAGGGAGAAGCCCGGGCCGGAGGTGCTCGTCATGGCCTTCATGCCCCCCCAGCTTGCGCCCAGGATGGCCGCCATGGAGGCCAGCTCGTCCTCCATCTGGATGTAGATGCCGCCCAACCCCGGAAGCCTGCGGGACATGCGCTCGGCCACTTCCGTGGCGGGTGTGATGGGGTAGCCGGCAAAGAAGCGGCACCCCGCCGCCAGGGCTCCCTCGCAGCAGGCATGATCCCCGTTCATGAACCAGGTACCCGTCTGGACCGCTTTATCGGACAACGCTTCGCTCCTCGGCCGGACATTCAGGCTGTGGTGTCGGGCTCAACGACGTAGATGGCAAACTCCGGGCACAGGGCCTCGCAGAAATGGCACGCGGCGCACTTCGGCGCATTTACGACCTCGGGGGGGTGATAGCCCTTCTTGTTGAAACCGGAAGACAGGCGAAGCACCCCCCGGGGGCAGTAGGCGATGCAGAAACCGCATCCCTTGCACCGGTCGACGATGACGACGATCTCGCCCCGGCTCTTGGGGTCGGTCGCCTGATCCAACGGTTTTCTCCAGTATTTCATGCCCGCTTTTCCCTCAAGGTGCAGTGATGGAGTATAGATAGAACGCAGGCGATTGTGTCAAGCGAAAAGGCCGATCCCGCCAGGGGTCAAGGATGAAATAAACACGGGTTATGATTACAAAAAAGTAACTCCGGGAACATTTGGAGCCGGACGCAATGACGTAGGGCGCGTTTCGTCGCGCCTTTACGCGCGGGTATCGCGCCCAGATGCTCGCACCTATATGAACCG
>PDVJ01000705.1_pt1 | contig 11367 bp, 8 predicted proteins | sample 1369811 | NCBI WGS metagenome assembly PDVJ01 (sample SAMN07795376, study PRJNA414565) | Alkali sediment metagenome, whole genome shotgun sequencing project. | reverse complement strand
AGACCCATTCCATCATTCGTTACAGCCTGTAATCTTGCAGCTCAGCACAAAACTTTGAAATCCTCGCTTTCAGTCAACTATAGTTAATTCCTCCATCAACACGATATGTTTTACGGCTCAGCATGACAAACATAATGCGAATCAGTTTATGAGCATAGTGCTGCGTCTTGACATCCGGACAGCAAACATCTATTTTTAAGGTGGTAGGCTTCAGGTTACAAGAAGGTATTATTCATTTTGAAGGAGTAAAATAATGATACGGGCAAAATTATGGTTTCGTTGTGCTGCAATGCATGATCCTGTGACGCCAATGGTGGCTCAGCCTGCCCAGGTTGGCTGGGAGGCGAAAAGAAGACGGGTTGACCTTACCATAGAACGGTCATTCAGTGGGGAAGAACTCGTCAAGAGGATGAAAGGCTGGGTAACCACAGATCCATACAAAGTAATCGAAGTGGTCAAACCCTATGCCAAGATGAAAGTTCTGGATGATCGCGAGCTTGTCCTGGAGCTCGAACGCGAGGAGGATCTCGCAAGGTTGAACGAGGTATTGCAGGATTCTTTTGGCGGAGAAGTAGATGCCGAACTCATAGCGCTATATACGATATACGAGAATTAGGTTATGCAACAAAAATCTATCACCAGAATCCTCGAAGACATAGCCATGCTCCTTGAGATCAAGGGTGACAACCCCTTCAAGACCAGGGCATATTATAATGCTGCCAAAACGCTCTCAGGTATAACCAACCTTGACGAACTGATCAAAGAAAAGAAACTGAAGGAAATCAAGGGCATTGGTGAGGCCTTGTCAAAAAAGATTGAGGAATACAGCGAAACGGGGAAAATGGAGTATTACGAGGAACTGACGAAAGAGGTCCCCGGATCGCTCCTCGAACTCATGGAGATTCCAAACCTGGGTCCTAAGAAAATAAAGGTCCTTTATGATGTGCTCGGTATTACCAACATCGGTGAGCTTGAGTATGCCTGCAAGGAAAACAGGCTTGTCCATCTCACAGGGTTTGGTGACAAGTCGCAGGAAAAGGTCCTCAAAGGCATTGAATTCCTCAAGCGCCACAAGGGTGAGTTTCTTTTCGGTGACATATACCCCGAGGCGGAAGGAATCAGGATGCGGTTATCATCGCTGATCCCGCCCCAATTGATAGAGGTTTGCGGGAGCATACGACGACGCAAAGAGATTGTCCGGGATATGGATATTCTGATCGCATCAGATAATCACGAAAAGGTCACATCTTTTTTTGTCTCCATGCCCGAGGTAGACGAAGTGCTCGTTACCGGCGAAACAAAGACCTCGGTCAGGATGAGATCTGGAATCGTGGCGGATCTTCGGGTAGTGAGCAGGGAAGAATTTCCCTATGCCCTCATGTATTTTACCGGAAGCAAGGAACACAATGTTCGGCTGCGAGGGATCGCAAAAAGAAAAGGCTGGAAATTGAATGAATACGGACTTTTTGATGGTGATAGCCTTGTGAAGTGCATCAATGAAAAGGAGATATACCGGGCCCTTGATCTTCCCTATATTCCCCCGGAATTGCGTGAGGATTCAGGCGAAATTGAGTCAGCGGAGCAGGACACGCTCCCCCTTCTGATCAGGCTTGAGGATATTCAGGGCACCTTCCATGTCCACACTGACTTCAGTGACGGCGTTGACGCCCTTGAGCTGGTGGTCCAAGCCGCAAAGAAACTCGGCTTCTCCTATGTGGGCATTTCCGATCACAGCAAAACCGCCTACTACGCGGGGGGGTTGAAGCCCGATGCTGTTCTTAGGCAGTGGGAGATGATCGATAGAATCAATGAAAACAGTTCGTCCTTTCACATATTTAAGGGCATCGAGAGCGATATCCTGCCTGACGGTAATCTTGACTACGATGATTCTATCCTTGAAGGTTTTGATTTTGTCATTGCCTCAATCCATTCCAGTTTTACCATGAAAAAGGACGCTATGGAGAAGAGGATATTAAAGGCCATGGAAAATCCTTATACCACCATGCTGGGACACCCGACCGGGCGGCTTCTTCTCTCACGGGACGGATACCAGGTTGACATGATGAACATTATCGATGGCGCTGCCAGGAACCATGTAATCCTGGAATTGAACGCCAAAGGGGGTGATGATCTCTATCAATCCTGATGCCCATGCCATTGCCGGTCTTGGCGATGTTTTCTACGGGGTTAATATTGCCCGCAAAGGGTGGCAGGAAAGTAAAGATGTGTTGAATACGAAAGGTGTAAATGATATAAAGGATACGTTCAAGAAGCTTCGCAATGCAAAAAGACATCAAGTCCATCATTCATGATCTCAAAGAGATGCACGGCAAGCCACGGTGCGAACTTATCTTCTCTAATCCCACCGAACTTGTTGTGGCTACGGTACTCTCGGCGCAGGCAACTGACCAGAAGGTGAACGAGGTTACCAGGTCACTTTTTAAGAAATACCGGACCTGGAAGGACTACATAAATATTCCGGTTGAGGAACTTGAAGAAGATATTAGGCCAACGGGTTTTTATCGGAATAAGGCAAAGGCAATCATGAATATCGCCGCCGAGATCGAGGGACGATTCAAGGGGCAGGTCCCCCAGGATGTTGATACCTTTGCCACGGTGAAAGGTATAGGCAGAAAATCAGCGAACCTGATCGTGGGATTGGCGTATGGAAAGCCTGCGATCATCGTCGATACCCACGTTATAAGGGTGTCCCAGCGCATTGGTTTTACAAAAAACAAGGATCCGGACAAGATTGAGCTGGATATCAGGAAGGTAGTTCCGGAGAATTTGTGGACAGACTTTTCTCTTCTCATAACGCTCCACGGTCGTTATCTCTGTAAGGCCAAAAAACCTGAGTGCGAGAGATGTCTGATACAGAAGAGTTGTGACTATTTCATGGGAGGGAAAAGGGATGTTTGAGAAAGAACGGTTGGGCGAGTACGAGATAAAAAATCTAAAAGAGCTTTCACGTTATGCCAAGGGCGATATCATTAAAATGACTACCCTGGCCGGAACCGGGCACCCGGGCGGTTCTATGTCTTCCCTTGACATCTATCTCGTGGTATTTTTCTTTGCGAAACTACTTGATGAACCCCAGGACAGGGTTGTTGTCAGCCATGGCCACACGTCACCTGGCGTTTACGCAAGTCTGGCACGTCTCGGGTATCTTCCACTCCATGATGTGATAGCCTTCTTCAGAAAAGCTGGAAGCCCTTTTGAGGGGCATGTCGTGAAAGGCACACCTTTTATCAATTGGTCCACCGGCAACCTTGGTCAGGGTCTTTCCGCCGGATGTGGATTTGCCCTTGGCGCAAAGCTTCATGACGAAGACAGCCACGTCTATGTTCTTATGAGCGATGGCGAGCAACAGAAAGGTCAGATCGGGGAGGCCAGACGTTTTGCAAAGAAATTCGGGCTTTCAAACATCACGGCGGTCATCGACTACAATCATATCCAGATCAGCGGTAATATTGAAAAGGTTATGCCCCAGAATATCATTGAAAACTACCTCTCTGATGGCTGGGATGTCATTGAAGTGAACGGTCACGATCACAACGAACTCTACAAGGCCATGAAAAAAGCACGGGAGGTTGACAATCCTGTGTGTATTATAGCGAATACCATCATCGGCAATGGTGTTGGCTTTATGGAAAATACAGAGAAATACCACGGAAACCCCCTGAACCAGGCAGAATACAAACAGGCAATCGAAATCCTTGACCTGGAGGATGACCTTGAATTCTATAAGGAGCGGAGAAAGGGGGCCTGTGCATGGCGCCCATCCCCTACAATAAAAGAAGAAATTATTGATGGCGGAGAGCCCTTTACCTACCGTGATGAAGACAAGGTTGACAACCGGACAGCTTTCGGCAAGGCCCTGAAGGACCTCGGGGACAAAAATATCAGCAAAGGACAACTCGTGTGCGCTTTTGACTGTGACCTTGCAAGCTCTGTGAAAACCTCAGATTTCGCAAAGGCATTTCCTGAATATTTCTTTCAAAGTGGTATCCAGGAACACAATACAGCCACCATTGCGGGGGCTGTGTCAACAACCGGCATCCTCACCTTCTTTGCCGACTTCGGCGTCTTTGGTATCGATGAGACTTACAATCAGCACAGGCTGAATGACATAAACAAAACAAACCTTAAGCTCGTTACAACTCACCTTGGGCTTGATGTGGGTCCTGACGGGAAGACCCATCAGTGCACAGATTACATTGGGCTCACGAGCAACCTCTACAACTTCAAGGTCATAATCCCATGCGATCCGAACCAGACAGACAGGGCAGTACGATACGCTGCCAAGGGAAAAGGCAACTTTCTTATCGGCACAGGGAGAAACAGGTGGCCTATATTGTACCGGGAGGACAGCAAGCCTTTATTCGGCGAGGGCTACAGCTTCGAATACGGCAAGATGGATATTGTCAAGGAAGGGCAGGATGGAGCCATCATTACCTATGGCGGTATGGTAACCAGAGCGATCAAGATCGCCTACGAATTTGAGAAAAAAGGGGTCAGCCTCGCAGTTGTCAATATGTCATGTGTCCGGGCACCGGATGACGAGGTACTCGGCCAGCTTGTCAAACTTCCTTTCGTATGTACCTATGAGGATCACAACATCAACACGGGCATTGGGCCGTTCATAGCACAGCAGCTCCTGACTCGTCGTTACAAGGGAAGAATGGAATCGTTCGGTGTTAAAGGCTATGGCCCATCAGGTGAGACCGACGAGGTAATGGCTGCAGAAGGTCTTGATGTTGATTCTATGGTCAAGGTTTTGTCGGGAATGCTGAAACGTAAAAAAAGTAGGAAAAAATAAAAAAGTGGGCGATAGGCAATGGGCTAAAGGCGATAGGAAATCGGTGGATGCGAAGATGAGTGGATGGGTGAATGGGGAAGAGCGAGGCGAGGGGGCAAAGGAAGTAAAAAGTTGAGTTGTTGATTAGCTGATAATCCGACACATCACTCGATACAAATTTTGTTTTTTTATGAGCTCATGAGCTATCAACTATGAGCTTTCGATAAGGGGGAGAGATAATGGAAGACATCAAGGGGATGTATAAGAAAGTTGTCAAGGATAGCTTCCCTGATACCATCAAGATTGACATGGGTGGACAGGTCCTCCTTTACAAGAAGAGGGTGTGGAATATCTTTGATGCCGATGAAAAGTGCGACGTGGAGCGAGGGCTGAGATACGGCGAAAATCCAGACCAACCTTCTGCCATCTATGAGCTTGTCAATGGGAATATCATCCTTGGTGACGTTCGTTTTTTTGACTTTGACGGCGGATTGGTGAGCAGGGTATCAGAGAAGGACATGCTTCAGGTGGGTAAGCATCCCGGGAAGATAAATCTTACTGATGTGGACAACGCCCTCAACATCATGAAATATCTGGATAAGAAGCCGGCTTGTGCCATCTTGAAGCACAACAATCCATGCGGTGCAGCATATGGCTCGTCTTCTGTGGAGGCTTTTGAGAAGGCCTTCTGGTGTGACCGGATCGCAGCGTTTGGTGGTGCTGTCGTTTTCACGAAGACTATCGATGTAGAAACGGCAAAGGCTATGGTGCCTTACTACTTTGAAGTGATATGCGCTCCAGATTTTGAGGGTGGGGCCATCGATGTATTGAAAAAATGGAAGAACCTCAGGCTGCTCCAGATCAAAGAGATCGAAAGGCTTCAGAATTACAGGGGAAAACGATATATCGACATTAAGTCACTCATGGATGGGGGACTTGTGCTCCAGGAGTCCCAGCCTTTCAAGGTCAAGGATAAAGAAGATCTCAATCCGGCCGAGGCAACCTATAAGGGGCAGGCATTCAAGATCAAAAGAACGCCAACCGAGAAGGAATACCAGGATATGCTTTTCGGATGGTACGTGGAATCGGGCGTTAGCTCCAACTCGGCCCTTTTTATAAAAGATGAAGCAACGGTGGCTATCGGGACAGGAGAACAGGACAGGGTCGGTGTGGTTGAGATAGCCGTTTTTAAGGCGTATACGAAGTTCATGGATAAAGAGGTGTTTAGGAAGTTTGGGATATCGTATGCAATTTTCAAACTTGAGGCGCAAAAAGGTTTGAGAAAAATGGAAGAGCTTATCGAAATTGAAAAATACACGAGAGGACAGAAGGCCGGTCTTGCCGGTTCGGTGGTTGTCTCGGATGGATTTTTTCCTTTTAGAGACGGTGTTGATGCGGCTATAAAGGAAGGGGCAACGGGGGTCATCCAGCCGGGTGGCTCCGAGCGGGACTACGAGGTCATCGAGGCCTGTAACGAGTCGAATGTGACCATGGTGTTTACCGGGCAGAGATTGTTTAAACATTAACGAAACAGGCGATAGATCTAAACTGATAGCTCATAGTGAAATTCTAAAGAAAATAGACGGTGGAGAAAAAAATCACAAGGCAAAGTAAGGACCTCCCGGGAATCCAAAAAATCATAGAAAAACATTAAATATTGTTACGTTTTCTGTTGACAAGATGCTTTACAAAAAATATAATTGTGAAAATATGAACAAATAGCAATTTACTAAAAAATTAAAGCCACTGGAGGTAAGGGATGAGACCGTATTTTGAAAAGATGCAGGACTGGGGCAAGCCAGTAAAAGAAAACAAAGCAAATATTGACGAAATCAAGAAAGTTGAGCAGGAAGTTGCGGCAATCGTAGAAGAGAAGAAAAACGCAGGAATGTCTGCAGAAATATTAAATAAAAGAGGTGAGTGGACAGTCCACCAGAGGCTCGCATATATTGTGGAGCCAGGAACATGGTGTCCTCTTCATACCTTGTATGATCCTATGGATGAAGAATCCGGGACAACCGGTGTTGTAGATGGTCTCGGCAAGATTAATGGCAGATGGTGTGTGATTATCGGTTTTGATAACAAGGTCATGGCAGGCGCATGGATAGCAGGCCAGCCGCATAACATCCTCCGGGTTACTGATCTTGCGAAGAGGCTCCATTGCCCACTAGTATGGCTCGTAAACTGCAGCGGTGTGAAGTTACCAGAGCAGGAAAAGATGTATGCAGACAGAAGAGGAAGTGGAACTACATTCTTCAGACATGCAGAACTGAATAAACTCGGCATCCCCGTTCTCGCAGCTATCTATGGAACGAACCCGGCAGGCGGCGGTTACCAGGGAATCAGCCCGACACTCCTTCTTGCCCACAAAGATTGTAACATCGCAGTCGGCGGCGCCGGTATCGTAAGCGGTATGTCCCCCAAAGGTTTTTTCGATGAGGAAACGGCAGAGCAACTTATCGAGGCAACACGGAAATTCAAATCTATTCCTCCGGGCAGGGTTGAGATTCATCATGATGTAACAGGGTTTTTCAAACAGGTATTTCAGACCGAAGAAGCAATTCTTGATGCAGTGAAAGAATGGGTGACTTATCTACCTGCCTATAACAGCAAGTTCTTCAGGGTAGCAGAACCGGCAGAGCCGAAATTCTCCGCTGAAGACCTGTACAGCATCGTCTCCTTCAATCAGAAGATGACCTATGATGTTGAACAGTTCATGGCAAGACTCACCGACAACAGCGAGCATATGGAATTCAGGCCTGGTTATGGTCCCGAACTCTACACCGGTCTTATCAAGGTTGATGGGTTTCTTATGGGAATCGTAGCCAACAGACAGGGTATGATGCCGAAGGGCTATCCTGAATACGCACCGTATCCCGGTATTGGCGGGAAGTTCTATCGTCAGGGACTCATTAAAGTGAATGAGTTTGTCAGCCTTTGCGGTAGAGACAGAATCCCCATGATTTGGATCCAGGATACTTCCGGTATTGATGTCGGTGACATTGCTGAAAAAGCAGAACTTCTCGGCCTTGGCCAGGCACTCATTTATTCCATCGAGCAGAGCGATCTCCCCATGATAGCCGTCATATTGAGAAAGGGTACCGCAGCAGCCCACTACATCATGGCAGGTCCTCAGGCAAACAACAACAACGCCTTCACCCTCGGTACCGCAACGACTGAAATCTACGTCATGCACGGTGAGACTGCCGCAGCGGCAAGTTTTGCCAGAAGGCTCGTGAAAGAGAAAGATGCCGGGAAACCTCTTACAAAGGTCATTGAACAGATGAACAAATTAGTAAAAGCATACTATGACAATTCAAGACCGGCATACTGCGCAAAGAAAGGTCTCGTCGATGAAGTTGTGCCGATGAAAGACCTGAGAAGATATTTTGTTGCCTTTGCGAACTGCTGCTACCAGAACCCCATATCAATAACCCCGCAGCACCAGATGATTCTGCCCAGAATTATCAAAGGTTAAGCGGAAAAGAAAACAATTCCAAGGGTGGATCAACCGATCCACCCTGTTTTTTTACCTTTTTGTTAACCATCGCGACAATTGGTGTTGACTACGGGTCCATAATGGTGTAATTTTCGTTGTATTTTTAGCGAGCACAACCATGCGAGACAGGCTATCTTCAATACTCAGCAAGATCAAAGAGAAGGGTAACTACCGAACCATTAAATACCTGAAGCCTCTTTCTTCGACTCGAATCTTATATAAAGGCAAGGAATATCTCAATCTATGCTCCAACAGCTATCTCTCACTTCACTCCCATCCTGAAGTTATTAGAGCCGCTAAGGAGGCTGCTGACGAGTATGGGGCCGGCATATGTTCTTCAAGGAGCGTATCGGGGAGCATCGATCTTTATGAAATCCTTGAAAGGGAGATTGCTGCATATAAAGGATACCGTAAGGGGCTGATATTCTCGAACGGTTACATGGCGAATATCGGTATCATTTCGACCCTGACCCACGAAGGAGATGTCATTTTTAGCGACGAGTTGAATCACTCAAGTCTCATTGACAGCATGAGGCTGTCAAGGGCAAAGAAAGTGATATTCAGACACAAGGATGTTGATGACCTCGAAAGGAAGATAAAAAATGAGAAAGCAAAAGGTAAAAGGTTCATTGTTACCGAGAGTGTCTTCAGTATGGATGGCGATATTGCCCCCCTTGCCGATCTCCATAAACTCAAGGAACGTTTCGAGGTATACATCATTGTTGATGATGCCCACGGAACCGGGGTCTTTGGTAAGAAGGGCATAGGTGTTGAGGAATTGCACAACCTGTGTGGAGCCATGGATATACACATGGCAACATTCGGTAAGTCACTTGGATCTTTTGGAGCTTTTGTGCTGTCTGATGAAATTATTATCGATTTTCTTATCAACAGGGCGAGAACATTTATGTATACAACTGCATTACCGCCACCAGCCCTTGGTGCGGCCCATGCTGCCCTTAAACTTGTTCGGGAGAGTCCTTCTTTCAAAGATGAGCTATGGAAAAATATTGACTACCTGCGTAATGGCCTGAAGGAGACTGGTTTTGATTTACAGGATAGTTTTGGCCCCATCGTGCCTATTGTGGTGGGAGAAGACAAGGCCACCGTTGAAATGCAGGAGGCGCTCCTTGAAAAGGGACTTTTCCTGCAGGCAATCAGACCGCCAACGGTTCCCGATGGCACCTCCAGGCTCCGTTTCACGGTGGTGAGGGACCTGACCAAAGATGATATGGACTATACGATTGAAGCCATAAGTGATGCAGGAAGGGAAAATGGACTCATTTGAGACGGAGGCTGAATGAACAAAAGCAAACAACTGATAGATTGGGATAAACGATACATCTGGCATCCCTTCACCCAGATGAAGGATTACATGGATACGAATCCCCTTGTGATCGAAAAGGGGGATGGTTGCTATCTCATTGACATAGCAGGCAATAAATATATCGATGGTGTTTCATCCCTGTGGGTCCTTGTCCATGGTCACGGGAAGAAGGAACTGGTGGATGCCATAGAAAAACAATCAAAAATCCTTTGCCACTCAACGCTTCTTGGCCTTGCTAATGTTCCATCAATTCTCCTGGCGAAGAAGCTCATTGAAATAGTTCCCCGTGGTCTATCACGGGTTTTCTATTCCGACAACGGCTCAACCTCCGTTGAAATTGCACTCAAGATGGCGTACCAGTATTGGCAACAGAAAGGCAATAAGAAGAAAAAAAGATTCATTTCCTTCACGAATGCCTATCACGGTGACACGATCGGCTCTGTCAGCGTGGGGGGTATCGATCTCTTCCATCAGGTTTATGGGCCTTTGCTCTTTAAGACTTACAGGGCGCCATCACCCTATTGCTACCGGTGTCCGCTCAAACTTGAAAGAGAGACTTGCGGCCTTGCCTGTGTTGAGGCCTTTGAGAAGGTAGTCAAGGTACACCACGAAGAAGCCTGTGCAGTGATCGTTGAGCCCCTTGTCCAGGGCGCTGCCGGCATGATTATGCAGCCTCCGGGATGGCTTCATGCTGTCTGGAAAATCGCCAAGGAGCATGACCTTCTTTTTATAACTGACGAGGTGGCAACCGGGTTCGGGAGAACAGGGAACATGTTTGCTTGCGATGAAGAAAAAATATCTCCTGATTTCCTCTGTGTAGCGAAGGGAATTACAGGAGGATATCTGCCTTTGGCTGCAACCCTTTCAACTGAAGAGGTTTTTAACGTTTTCCTCGGGCAATTTGATGAATTCAAGACCTTTTTCCATGGCCATACATATACCGGAAATCCACTTGCATGCGCCGTCGCGGTTGAAAACATCAATCTTTTTAAGAAGGACAGGGTGCTACAAAAACTGAAACATAAAATCGTGAATCTGAGGAAAGACCTGGAGCGGTTTCAAGACCTTTCCCATGTGGGCGAGGTTCGGCAGAAAGGCTTCATGGTCGGTATCGAGCTTGTCAAAAGTCGGAAAACGAAGAGACTGTATCCGCCTTGCGAAAAGATCGGCCAGAAAGTGATTTGGGAGGCAAGGAAACGCGGGGTCATCATGCGGCCCCTTGGAGATGTAATCGTCCTCATGCCGCCTCTAGCAATCGACGAGCCTACCCTTGAAAAACTTGTTGATATAACCTATGAGAGCATCAAGGCTGTGACAGGCATCTGAAAAAGAGTTTTGAGAAAAGTTCCCGCAATGAATCCTATTAGATAGTCAGGACCTTGGCTCCGCGAATCTTACTGGTCTTGAGTTCGAGAAGGGCCTTGTTGGCATCTTTAAGCCTAAACACCTGCACTTCAGGACGTATCGGTATCGCTGCTGCCAGTGCAAGGAACTCGCTCACGTCCTGTCTGGCAACGTTTGCTACGCTCTTGATCTCTTTCTCGTGCCAGAGGTGGGTCGGGTAGTCGAGCTCGAGAAGGCGCTCCTTATCGACATTTTCCTTGCGGATTGCGTTGATAACGAGCCTGCCTCCGGGGGCAAGATTTTTGAGAGCCTCCACGATAGGCTTCCAGGCAGGTGTTGTATCGATAGCGCAGTTGAGTTTTTCAGGGGGCACCTCACCGATATCCCCTGCCCATGCAG
>PDVJ01000704.1_pt1 | contig 11371 bp, 4 predicted proteins | sample 1369811 | NCBI WGS metagenome assembly PDVJ01 (sample SAMN07795376, study PRJNA414565) | Alkali sediment metagenome, whole genome shotgun sequencing project. | reverse complement strand
TCGCGTGCCGTTAGGAAAGCACGCGTGAGAGCAGGCGTCGAGGCGAGCCGCATGGTCGAGCCGACGCCCAGGATGCCGAGGAACTCGTTGTGCCCGACGTAGATCATCACCGCGTCGGGTTGCTGCGCGAGAATCTCGTCCACGAAGTCCACCAGCGCGTAGGAGTTCACGGCTGCCATCGCGGTCGAGATCACTTCGATCTCGCGTTCCGGGTACTCGCGCTCGAGCCGCTGGTCGAGGACGCCCGCCAGCGCGGCGCCGAGGCCATACGGAAAACCGGCAGTCGTGGACTCGCCCTGCACAAAGATGCGGAAGGTGCCCGGGGACTTCTCGGCAGGGAAATACGCGGTCTCGATGCTCACCGACGGCGCCTGCGCGGGATCGGTAAAGAACCGTTCCACGACACGAGGATTGGCCTGCAGGTAGGCCGGCTGTTGCGGGCTCGCGATGAACAGCGGCGCGCGGTCCTGGCCGTAGCCCGCGAAACGCAGCGCGAACTCCGCGCCGCCGAGCAGCAGGACGGGCAGCGTGAGTACGATCAACCACAACAGCGCCCACCGTCCGCGAGACGGTGTACGAGCGGCTGCGGTGTCGACAACGGCTGCCGCCAGACCTGCATCGCGCGTCGCGCGTTTGGTTCGGCTGCTGCGTCCCAACGAAGCTCACCCCTGGCAAAACTCGCGGATGCCAGGCCGTTTAGTGTGGATCAATCAGCCTTCGGCCGTCACGGACCGGAGACGGTGACCTCGCCGGCCGTCGGGGTGTCGCGCCGATACTTGAACGTATAGGTGCCTTCCCTCGCCGGCGTCAGCTTCAGGTTTCCGTTGCCGCTGTTGCAGCCGATGGCGAGTGGCGTGCCGACGGTTACCGTGTCGCCAGCCGCGCCAGCGCCACAGTCCACCGTCGCCCAGTCGCTGCTCGCCACCTTGAACTCGTTCGCGGTGGCCGCGACCGCCTTGTTGAGCGACCAGATGCCGCCACCGAAGTAACTCATCTGGTTCGCAGCCGCGTCCGTCCAGTCGCCGCCGATGCCGCGCACGAACACCGGCACGTTTACCGGCACCTTCTCGACCGTCAGCTGCGGCGCAGCCGGGTTGGTCGTGTCGAGCGCGAACAGGTAGAGGCCGGTGCTCGGCCACGTTACGCCGATGTTGTCGTTGCCCGGGCTCGTGCAAGCTAGAGTCAATGGCTGGCCGATTGTAAGAGGCGTCGACGAACCGCAGTTCGTGCCAGCGGTCCAGCCGGCATCGGCGATCTTGAAACCGCCGTCGGCGTCGGCGCCCGCAGTCGCCACGTTGAGTACGGCCCGGTACAGGTTCGCGTCGGCCGCCGGCGTCATGCGTTGCACAGCGGTCGGGGGGTCACTCCAGTCCGTGCCGACGCCACGGACGTAGATCGGCACCGAGAAGGCCGGAGTCTTCGACACCGTGAGGACCGGATTGGCCGTGCTCGCGGCGTTCAGGGCGAACGTGTAGTTGCCGGTGCTCGGTGCGTTCATCCTGAGATTGCCCGTGCCGTCCGCGCAGGTAAGCGTGATCGGCACGCCGAGTCGCACGTCGCTGAGTCCGTTCGGGCCCACGCCGCAGTTGGTCGCGGGCGACCAGCCAGCGTCTGCGATCTTGAACTCGTGGTTCCCCGTCGTGCCAACCGGAGCCGACACTGCGAGGGTCGTGCCGCCCAGGAACTGCAGCTTGTAGTTCACGGGCGGTGGATTCGCCCAGTTGTTGAACGAGCCGCGCACGAACATGTCCACCGGGTACGGCGAGCAGGTCGTCTGCGCCGGCGCCGTGCGAACGAACACCGCCGTCGTGCGCGCAGGGACGAAGAACCCGTTGGCGCCGTGGCTCGCCGTCTTGACGACCGGATCGTCATTCACCCCGTCCTGCAGCACCGGGTGCAGTGCCCAGGTTTCGCCCGTGGAGAGCTGCAGCGTCCGCGGGTCGTCGGAGGCGTTGAAGATCACCATCAGCGCGGCGTCCTCGGGCGCGAAGTTGGTCTCTGCGCAACCGTCGATGCCCTTGGCGATCACGCCCGGGATCTGGAACGGACCCGTGTTGTAGAACCTCACGCGCTGGTCGATCTGCGCCTTGGTGCGCAGGCGGAACAGCAGCGAGCTCTTGCGGAGCTCGAGCAGCTCGGTGAAGTTCGCGAACGCGGCATCGCGCGCCGCCTGGTCCTGCACCGCCGTCACGTCCAGGATGACGTTTCGTATCTGGTCGTAGCTCGCGGAGTTGTCCGCGGCACGCGGCAGGCCTTTGTTCCAGTTGCTGGTGCCTACGTCTGGAGTCGTCCTCCAGTCGATCGCGTTGAACCAGTCGCCGGAATCATACGAGTTGCGGTCCATGGACTTCGAGCGCAGCAGCTCGGTACCCGCGTGGATGAAGGGCACGCCCTGCGCCAGCATGATCACCGAGGTGGCAACGTTGTCGGCCCGCACCCGCTCCTCGATCGCCGTGCCCGTGGCGTGCTTGTACTGGCTGATGTCCCAGATCGTCTCGTTGTCGTGCTTGGAGGCGTAGTTGATCGCCTCCTGTGGGTCCTGCGTGTAGCCGGACGGCTGGCCGCGGTAGTCCACGGCGGCGCCGGTCGTCACGGTGCCCGCGGCGCTCTGGAACCGGTAGCCGGCAAGGCCGCCGGCCAGCCAGGCACGGATGTTGTCCGAGTCCTTGATGAGCGCATCGCGCTCGGCCGTGCTGCCGGTGTTGGCCGAGTTCGGCGCATAGAACCAGCCGGAGATGAAGCCCTGGTTCTGGACGTGCTGAGCGCCGCTGTCGAACGGCCCGCCGCCGCGGATCGGGTCGCGGATGCGGTCGCTGAAGCTGCCGATGCCGGTGCCGCCGAGGTTGGCCTGGCGGGCCGTCACGAAGCGCGCGTCGTCCTTCACCGAGCCGAAGTTCCAGCCCTCGCCGTAGATGTACACGGTCGGATCCACGGCCTTCACGGCGTCCTGGAACTTCTTCATCGAGTCGAGCGAGTGGAACGCCATGATGTCGAAGCGGAAGCCGGTGATCTTGTAGTCACGCACCCACATGACACCCGTGTCGATCATCAGCTTTTCCATCATCTTGAACTCGGTCGCGGTGTCGTCGCAGCAGGAGTTCTTCTCGACGTTGCCGCTCGTGATGTCGCGCCGGTGGTAGTAGCCGGGCACGAGGCGGTCGAGTACCGCGCGGCCGTTCTGCCCGGACGCGTTGGTGTGGTTGTAGACCACGTCCATCACCGTGCGCAGGCCGGTGTCTCTTAGGCCTTTTACCATCGTGCGAAACTCGCGCACGCGGTGCCTCGCGGGATTCGTGCCGTCCGGCTTGGTCGAGTAGCACTCGGTGATCTGCTGCGGCCGGTCGAGCTGTTTGGCGGCGACCGCGTCCTCCATCGCCTTGCGGATGGTCTTGCCCGCGTCCGTGATGCACAGACTGGCCGCGGCGCTGTTCGCTGCGCAGAGCTTCGAGACGGGGTCGTCGAGGTTGACCTGATCGGCCGCGTTCTCCCTGACGGTCGCGAAGTCGAACGCCGGCAGGATGTGCACGTGGGTCAGACCGGCATCCGCCAGCTTCTCCAGGTGCTTAATGCCATCGGTTTCGCCAACGATCCCGCGATCGAAAGCGGTGAACTTTCCACGATGGTCCGGATCGTCCGCATTGGCGGGCTTTGGCACGGTCCCGTCGGCGATGCTGAAGTCGCGCACGTGCAGTTCGTAGAGGACGATGTCCTCGGGCGCAGCAATCGGTCGCAGGACATTCGGATCGTTCCAGTTCGGATCGTCCCAGCCGGCGGGCTTTAGTTCCACGTCGTTCAGGTCCACGAACTGGCTGCGAACGCTGTTGGTCGAGAGGCTGACCGAGTACGGGTCGGTGACCTCGTTGGTGACGATGGAGTTCGTCGCATACGAGTAGACCTGCAGCGAGATCGTGTAGAAGTTACGGTTCCACGCCGCCGTGCCGGCCACGCTCCAGACGCCCGAGGCTTCGTCGAGCGTCATGGGCTTGCTCTCGATCTTGGTGCCGTTTGCGTCGTAGACGTTGACCGTCACGCCCGGGGTCTTGAGTGCGGTCGGCGCCCAGACGGCGAGCGACGGCACGCCGGCGTTGTAGCTCACGCCCAGCGCCTTGCCGTAGGCGTCCGTTGCGTAGATGGCATCGAGCGCGCCGGCGGTCTGCACCAGGGTGCCGATCACCGTCTCGTTCTTGGCGTTGCGACCGAGCGCGATCAGCTGACCGCGGGCGAGGTCCTTCGCCTTGGCCGTCGCCGTAGCGGGCAGCGCCCAGGCCTTGAGCGCATGCAGCTGCTTGTTGAAGGCCGGCTGCGGATTCGTGCCCGTAGCGAGCGGAATCGTCTCGTAGTTGCCGGTGATCCCCTGCAGACCCACGTTGATGGATGCGTCTGGCGAATACAGCAGTTCGACCTTGATGACGCCGGCCGGCGGGGTCCACAGCAGCGTGCCCTGGTTCACCCAGTGCGCGGCGGCACCGCCGATGCGCACCGTCGTGCCGCCGTCAGGCGGCACCGAGCTGACGTCGTTCACGCCCGAGACGACGAACACGCTCGTGCCGCTGTCGGCGATCTCGATCGTCTGGTCCGGACCCGGATCCTTAATATCACCCTTGTGGATGATGAAGCCCAGGCGATTCGGAAAGGCGTCGAGGGTGGGCGGATTCGCGCTGTACTTCGGGTTCTCCTTCCCGGGCAGCGCGATGCGGAAGTAGGCGCCCCACACCGGGTCCACGCCCTCGAAGGGGTGCGGCTGCGCCCAGAGGGTCCATTCGGGGGTGGCCGGGTCCTGCGGGAACAGGTGCACTCCCCAGCCCGTGTAGTTGTCGTCGTCGCGGCGGTAGAACAGGATCACTTCCTGCGTGTTGCGCGGAACAGCCGCCGGCTTGCCGGGCTCGCCCGGGGTTCCGGTGCGGGCGACCGGGCTGCCGGAGTAGGCATACACGGGCTGTCCACCGAACGCGTTGAAGGTGATCGACTCCCTAGTACCGTCAGCGTTGACGACGGACATGATCGTGTTCGCGAACGGAAAGGCCGACACCGCGCGCGCGACGCAGCCGACGCCGGTGGGCAGCGGGGTGCAGGCGTACGCCTTGCCGTCGACCGTGATCTGCGTGCCGGCAGTGCTGGCCGCCGGGCGTGTGTAATGGATGTCGACCGCGACGGCGGACGGCGAGAACTGCGGATTCGAGGTCCAGGTGAATTCCTCGACGCCGATCGCGCCGGCGGAACCCGTGTTCTCGATCTCGATACGCGTGATGCGCGTCGCACCGCCCTGGCGCAACTCGTCCACCGACAGCGTGCCCGAGCCCTTGATCGTCTTGAGAAGGGTCGACTGCGAGCCAGCGGTCAGCACATCCTTGGCGTAGATGCCCACCGCCGCCGGTGTCGCGGGCCACGGTCACCTTCGGCGCGGTCTTGTCAGAGCCGGTGGCGTCGAAGGTGAACTTGTAGTCGCCGGCGGTCACGATGTTGAGACCGATGTCCTGTGAGCCATTGCTGCAGCCAAGGGTCTCCGGCACACCGATCGTGACGGGGGCTCCTTTCTCGGAAACGCCACAGTTGGTCTCGCCAGTCCAGCCAGCGTCCGCGATCTTGAAGAAGTATTCGCCCGGCGTGAGCGGCATCGTCACCGCCAGCACGTTGTCCCTGACCTCGGTCAGCTGGTTCTCCGGCAGCACGGCCCAGTCGCCGCGCACGCTGCCGCGCACGTACATGGCCGTGTCGAACGGTGCATCGACCTTCTGCGCGCCACTCGGCAGGAAGGTCGGCTTGGAAGCGTCCGAAGTACTGGCCGCGGAAACCGTGTAGTTGTCCTTGGTCGAGAACTTTACCGCGTCGGCCGGAGTGCCGAAGTCCACCGAGGCAGTCCGGCCCGCCGGGATGATCCACGCGCCGGTGCCCCGCGCCTCGCCGTCCCGGAACAGCGCATGTATCGGCGGCGTGCCGACCTGGAAGCAGCACAGCGAGGCTGAGAAATTGAACGTCTCCGTCACCGTAACCGGTGGCGGCGGGGTCGAGACTGAGGGACCCTGACTCAGGTCAGCGGCACCGTTGCTGCCGCTGCCGCAACCCGAAAGCAGGGCTGCGGAAAGGAGGGCAGGCGCGGAAAACTTCAGCAAGTCTCGGAACGAGCGCGACATGGACACACTCCTGGTCATGCGGCCGAATACGATGCGCAGATGGACACCCCGGCGTGCCGCATGGCCGCCGACGGCTGCGCCACGCAGCGCGTAACGCATGTTGATTTGTAGTTGATCACGTCCAAACGTGAACACTCCCCTGTCACTCGGGCGTCACCGCCCGGTCCACTGCCATGATTGATCGTGTTACCGGCGTGGACAGGCCGGGACGATGCCACCATCTTCAGTGCGAGGCAAGAGCGGAGAAATCTGTACAGGGACTGTCCGGCTCGGGCGATTTCGAACCATCGCCGCGGGGCTCAGACCCCGGAAGCGGAATGCTGCGATTCCAGCAGCACGGTGCTGCGCGGCTCGAGCTTCAGCGTTTCTTTGCAGCGCACAATCCGCGGCTTTGTTTCGCCGTCGGGACGGGCCGTGTCCATGACGAGGCTCCATTCCGTGCCGTTGATCGCGTCCGGCAGGACGAGATGAACAGCGGCGCTGTCCGCATTGAATGCAGCGAGCAGGTCGCCGCCCAGACCGAGGCGTGAATCCACAGAGCCCGTCAGCCTCAACGCGAGGCAGCGCAGCGAAGAATCGTTCCAGTCGCGCTCGGTCATCTCGCGGCCCGACGGGTGCAGCCACGCAATGTCGCGCGCGGCGGCCGTTCGCTGGATGCCCTTGAGGAAGGTATCCCGTCGCAGCCAGAGCCGCGAGCGGCGCAAGTCGGTCAGTCGACGAACGAAACGCAGCATCCCCGGGCAACAGTCCTGCAGGCGCCAGTCGATCCACGTGGCCTCGTTGTCCTGGCAATAGGCGTTGTTGTTGCCCTGTTGCGAGTGACCCATCTCATCGCCGGCGAGCAGCATCGGCACGCCCTGCGAGAGGAACAGCGTGGCGAGGAAGTTGCGCATCTGGCGGGCCCTGAGCTCGAGCACGGCCGGGTCGTCCGTCGGACCCTCGACACCGCAGTTCCAGCTCAGGTTCTCGTTGTGGCCGTCGGTGTTCTGCTCCTGGTTCGCCTCGTTGTGACGCAGGTTGTAGGTGACCGCGTCGCGCAGCGTGAAGCCGTCGTGCGAGGTGACGAAGTTGATGCTCGCCGTCGGTTTGCGGCCATGGTGGCGGAACAGGTCGCTCGAACCGGCGAAGCGCTCGGCGAAGGCGCCCGCCAGACCCGGGTCGCCGCGCCAGAACGCCCGTACGGTGTCGCGGTAGCGGTCGTTCCACTCCGACCACCCGGCCGGGAAGTGGCCGAGCTGGTAGCCGCCCGGGCCGACGTCCCAGGGCTCGGCGATGAACTTCACGTAAGCGAGCACGGGATCGGAGCGCATCTCGGCGAAAAACGGCGCGGAGGCGCTGTAGCCGCTGGCGTCCCGACCGACGACCGGCGCGAGGTCGAAACGGAACCCGTCCACGCGCATCTCGTCGGTCCAGTAGCGCAGGCAGTCGAGCACCAGCGCCCGCACCGCGGCCTCCTCGAACCGCACTGTGTTCCCACCCACAGCCCGAGAAGTTCTTGTAATGAGCCCGATTGTGCGCGAACAACCGGTAGTAGGTGGCGTTGTCGATGCCCCGGAGGCTGAGCGTCGGGCCCTCCTCGTTCCCCTCGGCTGTGTGGTTGAACACCACATCGAGGATCACCTCGAGCCCCGCATCGTGCAGGGCCCGCACCATGGTCTTGAACTCGACCACCGGATCGACGACCGCATAGCGCGCATCCGGAGCAAACCACGCCAGCGGGTTGTAGCCCCAGTAGTTCGTCAGCCCCTTGCGGGCCAGGAACTCCTCGCTCACGAAGGCCTGCACCGGCATCAGCTCGATGGTGGTGACGCCCAGCGCGCGCAGGTAGTCGATCACCACTGGGTGCGCGAGTCCGAGGTACTTGCCGCGCAGGTGCTCGGGCACGCCGGGATGACGCTGCGTGAACCCTTTCACGTGCAGCTCGTAAATCAACGTATCGCGCCACGGCACGCTCGGCGCGCGCACGCCGCCCCAGTCGAACGCCGGATCGGTCACCCGGGACTTCGGAACCCACGGCGCGCTGTCGGCCGCATCGGGTAACCAGTCGTTGCCGGGCTCTGCGCCCCGCAATGCGGGATGCCAGGTGAGACCGCCCTCGAGCGCGGTCGCGCACGGGTCGACCAGAAGCTTCGCGGGGTTGAATCGATGCCCCTCGCCGGGCTGGTAAGGTCCGTGCACGCGATAGCCGTAGAGCGTTCCGGCGCCGCCGAACTGCGCCGGCAGGAAGCCGTGCCAGATGTCGCCGGTCCGGGAGGGAAGCTCGAGGCGCACCTTCTCGCGGCCGGCGTGATCGAACAGGCACAGCTCCACGCGCCTCGCGTGCGCCGAGAACAACGCGAAATTGACGCCGCGTGGCGTGAGGCTTGCACCCAGCGGCTGGGGGACCCCGTGCTCGAGGAATGGCCCGGCTTCGAATTCCGCCATGTCGGCGTCGCTGCTCATCTACACGCGCCCCTGCCAGTGCGATCCGACCCGCTCGAATGCCTGGCGTATCGCCGTGTGCTGCGAGGGATCGAGAGGACCCTCTGCGACAGCTGCCACGTTGCGCTCGAGGTGCCGGGGATCGGTGCCGCCGACGATAGCGCAGTCCACGCCCCGCGCCCAAGCCACGAAACGCAGCGCAAGCGACTCCCAGTCGTCCGTCTCGAAGCCAAACTCGCTGCGCAGCGCCGCGAAGCGTTGCCAGTAGTCGGCGTGCACGTCGTCGGCGGGCGGCCGAGCGGACGCTTGGCGATCGTCCCCATGCCGCAGGCTCCGGCCTCCGCCAGCACCCGCAGCGCCTGCTGGTCGCAAAGGTTCAACGAGGCCTGGACGGCGCCGAACTCGCCACTGAGCACCGCATGACGCAACTCGGCGCCGTCGCCCGAGTAGGCCGCCACACGCAGCCAGCCCCTGGCGGCACAGTCAGCAAGCGCCCGTGTCGCCTCGCCGGCCTCGAGCAGGTCGAGTCCGCAGGAGTGCAGGTGCACGATGTCGATCGTGTCGCTGCGCAGCCGGTCCCGTGCGGCCTGCACCCCAGCCACGATGCAGTCGTAGGTCCAGTCGGGGACGCCGTCGACGCCGTAGCCTACCTTGGTGGACAGCACGAACTCGTCACGGCGATGTGCCAGGTGGCGGCCAATGCGTTCCTCCGACAGGCCATATGAGCGTGCCGTGTCGATGAGGGTCAGGCCGAGGTCGAGCGCGTGGTTGAGGAGCCGCGCGGCGGCCTCCTCCGGCAGGCGTGGGTCGCCCGCCTGCATCGAACCGAAGCCGAGTACGGGCACCACGAGGCCGGTGTGACCGAAAGCCCGGCGCTGCATGCTGCCGGTCAGCGCTCAGGGTGCAGGAACAGGGCCGCGAGCGGCGAAGCGCTCGCCAGGCACGTAGCCGGAACCGCCGTAACCCGTCCAGTCGGTGTCCATGACCTTGAACCAGTTGCCGGCCTCGGGCACACCGATCCAGTAGTCCTCACGCGGCACCGGCGTGGCGTTGAAGATGCAGACCAGTGGCAGCGCGCCCGGGTTGGACGGGTCGCGGCGAAGGAAGGCCCAGATGCTCTGGTCGACGTTGTGCAGATCGATCCACGCGAAGCCGGCCGGATCTGCGTCGCTCGCATGCAAAGCCGGCGAAGCGCTGTAGAGACGGTTCAGGTCGCGGTTCAGGTCGAGCAGCCCGCGATGCTTCGCATCGTCGAGCAGGTGCCAGTCGAGCGAGTGCTCGTCGCGCCACTCGTGCCACTGGCCGAACTCGGTTCCCATGAAAAGCAGCTTCTTGCCCGGATGCGCGGTCATGTAGGCCCGGAACAACCGGTAGTTGGCACGCTTCTGCCACTCGTCGCCCGGCATCTTGTCGAGCAGCGAGCGCTTGCCGTGCACGACCTCGTCGTGGGAAATCGGCAGCGTGAATTTCTCCGACCAGGCGTAGACGAACGAGAACGTGATGAGTCCGTGGTGGTAGCGACGATGGACGGGGTCGAGCGCCGCGTAGCGCAGCGTGTCGTTCATCCAGCCCATGTTCCATTTGAAATGGAAGCCCAGACCACCAAGGTGCGCGGGCTGCGTCACGCCCGGAAACGCCGTGGACTCCTCCGCGAACACGAGCGCGCCCGGGTGATAGCGCCCGACCGCGGTGTTCAGCTGCCGCATGAAGTCGATCGCGTCCAGGTTCTCGCGCCCGCCGTAGCGGTTCGGCACCCACTGACCAGGCTCGCGGCTGTAGTCGAGATAGAGCATCGAGGCGACCGCATCCACGCGCAGGCCGTCCACGTGATACTGGTCGAGCCAGTACAGCGCGTTCGCCACGAGAAAGTTGCGGACCTCGTGGCGGCCGTAGTTGAAGATCTTCGTGCCCCAATCGGTGTGCTCGCCGAGGCGCGGGTCGGCATGCTCGTAGAGCGCCGTCCCGTCGAACCACGCCAGACCATGGTCGTCGCGCGGAAAGTGCGCCGGCACCCAGTCCATGATCACGCCGATCCCGGCCTGGTGGCATCGGTCGACGAAATACATGAAGTCCTGCGGCGTGCCGAAGCGAGCCGTCGGTGCGTAGTAGCCCACGACCTGGTAGCCCCAGGAGGCGTCGAACGGATGCTCGGCGACGCCCATCAGCTCGACATGCGTATGGCCGAGATCGAGCACGTAGGGGATCAGTTCCTCAGCGAGCTCGCGCCAGTTGAGGAACTGCGGCGTGCGGCCGTAGTCGCGTCGCCACGACCCCGGGTGCAGCTCGTAGATGTTGATCGGTCGCATGAGCGGATCCGTCGTGGCGCGTGCGCTCATCCACTGCGCGTCGCCCCACTCATGGCCCTCGAGCGTCGCGACGACTGAGCAGTTGCCCGGTCGCAGCTGCATAGAGCCATAGGGATCCGCCTTGAGCACACTGTGGCCACCGCGAGTGCGGAGCTCGTACTTGTACTCCGTGCCCGGCCCGATGCCGGGGATGAACAGCTCCCAGATGCCGGAGGCGCCGCGGACCTGCATGGCATGACGCCGCCCGTCCCAGAGGTTGAAGGGCCCGACGACGCTCACGCGCTCGGCGTTCGGTGCCCAAACGGCGAAGCGCGTGCCGTCGAGCCCGTCGAGCGTCATCGGATGCGCCCCGAGCTTGTAGTAGATGCTGTAGTGGTTTCCTTCACCGAACAGGTGCAGGTCGAAATCCGAGAGCTGCGGCGCGAAGAAGTAGGGATCGTGCTTGGTGAGATCGTGCCCGTCGCGGTAGTGGACGCGCAGGCGGTACGGCTGCAGCGGCCGGCGGAAGGGCAC
>PDVJ01000703.1_pt1 | contig 11377 bp, 13 predicted proteins | sample 1369811 | NCBI WGS metagenome assembly PDVJ01 (sample SAMN07795376, study PRJNA414565) | Alkali sediment metagenome, whole genome shotgun sequencing project. | reverse complement strand
GCAGGAAGCCTTCATGCTGATGCGTCTGATTGCCGCGGGCACGCGCATGCCCGCCTGGGTGGATGCCGGCTTCGCGGACTACGCCGGGCGCCTGCGCGGGGACTACCGGCTCGAACTCGTCGAGATACCGCTGGGCCAGCGTGGGCGCGGCGACACCGCGAAGGCCGTCGCAACCGAGGGCTCGCGCATGCTGGCGGCCGCCGGCGAGCGCTGCTGTGTCGTGGCGCTGCAGGCAGGTGGCCGCGCGCTCTCGACGGCAGAACTCGCCCACTGGCTCAACGATCGGTCCCGGGACGGGCAGCCGCTCGCATTCTGCATCGGCGGTCCGGACGGCCTTGCGCCGGAGGTCGATGCGCGGGCGCGCCTGCGATGGTCGCTGTCGGCCCTGACGCTGCCCCACGGGCTGGCGAGGATCGTCGTCGCGGAGGCCTTGTACCGCGCGGTGAGCGTGCTCAAGGGGCTGCCCTACCATCGTGCCTGACTCCTGGCGCTGCCCGGTGGACAGCAGGGTCCGGGCGGGTTTGAATGAGCCATTGAAGCGCGTTTCAGGACGGAACCATGCACCCCTACCCGCACATCTACACGGTCCAGGCTTCCTCGATGCCCGAGGGCGACGTGCCGGTCTCCTCGGCCGGGCTCCCTGTCCTCGCCACCGCCCCGCCGGCGGAATTCGACGGGCCAGGCGACCGCTGGTCCCCGGAGACGCTGCTTTGCGCGGCCGTGGCGGACTGCTTCCTGCTCAGCTTCCGCGGCGTGGCACGGGCGCAGAAGTTGCCGTGGACGTCGCTCCAGTGCGAGGTGCAGGGCACGCTGGATCGGGTGGACGGCAAGACCCGGTTCACGCAAGTACTCGTCAAGGCCGCGCTCGTGGTGCCGGAAGGCACCGAGCAGGACAAGGCGCTGAAAGCCATGGAGCGCGCCGAGCACGTCTGCCTGATCAGCAACTCGCTGGTGGCGGAACGGCGCATCGAGGCCACCGTGAGCTTCGCCTGACGCCCGCATGACGCCGCCTCTCATCCTGCTGGCATCGGCGTCGCCGCGTCGGAGCGAGCTGCTGCGCCAGGTTGGCATCGCCCACGAGGTCCGCCCGGTGGACGTGGACGAATCGTCACGGCCGGGAGAGGCTCCCGCTGAATACGTGCGGAGGCTTGCTGAGGAAAAGGCTCGCGCGCTGTGGGACAGCCTGCCTGCCGCCGGGCGCCTGCCGGTGCTGGCAGCCGACACGACCGTGGCGCTCGAAGGCGAGATCTTCGGCAAGCCGGGCAACCGCGCGGAGTCGATCGCCATGCTCGCGCGCCTCTCGGGCCGCACACACCAGGTCCATACGGCGGTCGCGGTGCTGCACGCCGGCGGCTCCGCGGTGCGAGTCAGCAGCAGCAGCGTGACGATGCGCGAGATCACGCATGCCGAGATGGACTGGACTCGGGCACCGGTGAGCCGTGCGACAAGGCAGGCGGCTATGCGGTGCAGGGGCGCGCCGCGATCTTCATCCGGCACATTGCCGGAAGCTACTCCGGCGTCGTCGGCCTGCCACTCTGCGAGACCTGGGAGCTGCTGAGCGGCATCCCCGGGCTGCTCGCCGGAGGGATCGCGGCATGACCACCGAGATGGTCGTCAACGTCAGTCCGCGTGAGACACGTGCGGCCCTGCTCGAGAACGGCGTTCTGCAGGAACTGTTTGTCGAACGCGCGAGCAAGCGCGGACTCGCGGGCAACCTGTACAAGGGCCGGGTATCGCGCGTGCTGCCCGGCATGCAGGCCGCCTTCATCGACATCGGGCTCGAGCGGACGGCTTTCCTGCACGTTTCCGACATCGTGCAGCCGGCGGATGCGGAAGGCTCGAGCGACGCGCCGCGTACCGACAGCATCCGCGAACTCGTGGGCGAGGGAGCCGACATCCTCGTGCAGGTCCTGAAAGATCCGCTCGGCACCAAGGGCGCACGGCTCACGACCTTCATCACGATCCCGTCGCGGTACCTCGTCTACATGCCGTTCGGCCATGGCGTCGGCGTGTCGGCGCGCATCGAGAACGAGGCCGAACGGCAGCGGCTGCGCGAGGCCGTCAGTTCCGCGACGCCTGCGGGGGCCGCCGGGGGCTACATCGTGCGGACCGCCGCGGAGGGTGCCGCGCACGAGGCACTCGCAGCCGACATGCTGTTCCTGCGCAAGCTCTGGGAAGTGCTGACGGAGAAGGCGCGCCTCGCGGGTCAGGGTACGCTCGTGCACGAAGACCTGCCGCTGCCGCTGCGCCTGATGCGCGACCTGATGGGGGAGGGCGTCGACCGCGTGCTGGTGGACAACGAGCGCAGCTGCGACGCCATGCGCGAGTTCGCGGCGACGTTCATGCCGGGGCTCGGCGCCCGCGTGGAACGCTACACCGGGAGCCGCCCGCTGTTCGACCTGCACGGCGTCGAGGAAGAAATCCAGCGCTCGCTCGACCGCAAGGTGGCGCTCAAGTCCGGCGGCTACCTGGTCATCGACCAGACCGAGGCGCTCACCACCATCGACGTCAACACCGGCGCCTACGTCGGGCATCGCAACCTCGAGGAGACGATCTACCGCACGAACCTGGAGGCGGCGGTCGCGATCGCGCGCCAGCTACGGCTGCGCAACCTCGGCGGCATCATCATCATCGACTTCATCGACATGGGGGAGGAGGAGCACCGCCGCCAGGTGATGCAGTCCCTCGAGAAGGCGCTCGCCAAGGATCACGCGAAGACGCATTTCTCCACGGTTTCGCCGCTCGGCCTCGTCGAGATGACGCGCAAGCGCACACGCGAGAGCCTGGTGCACCAGTTGTGCATGCCGTGTCCCGCCTGCTGCTGGTGCTCGCGCACCAGGACGTGATCGATCGACTGCTCGACGAGGAATCGGCGGCGCTCGGCGAGCTCGAGGTGCTGGTGGGCAAGCCCATCCGCCTGCAGACGGAGTCGCTATACCTGCTCGACCAGTACGACGTCGTGCTGATGTGATGCGGACACGCGGAGCGATGCGATGACGGTCGTGGCGGCGGTGCAGATGGTCTCCTCGGCCGACCGGGACCGGAACCTCGCCGATGCCGGCCGGTTGCTTCGCGAGGCGCGTGACGCCGGCGCCGTTATTGCCGCGCTGCCGGAGAACTTCGCGTTCATGGGGGTCGCCGAGCCGGACAAGTTCGCGATCGCAGAGGACGAGGGCGGCGGACCCATCCAGGATTTCCTGTCCGCGACCGCGCGTGGGCTCGGCCTGTGGATCGTCGGTGGAACGGTCCCGCTCAGGGTGCCCGGGCAGTCGAAGCTGGCTGCGGCAGCGCTGGTCTTCGACGCGGAGGGCCGTCGCGTCGCGCGTTACGACAAGATCCACCTGTTCGACGTCGCGGTGCCAGGCAGGGACGAGCGCTACCAGGAATCAGCCACGATGCAGCCGGGCGCGCAGCCCGTGTGCGTGGACACGCCGGCTGGACGGCTCGGGCTGGCCGTCTGCTACGACGTTCGCTTCCCGGAGCTGTTCCGGCGGTTGCTCACGATGGGCGCGCAGTGGTTCTGCCTGCCGTCGGCGTTCACGGCGCCCACCGGCCGCGCGCACTGGGAAACGCTGCTCCGTGCCCGGGCCATCGAGAATCTCTGCCACATGGTGGCCCCGGCCCAGTCCGGGTTCCACGAGAACGGTCGCGAAACCTATGGCGACTCGATGATCGTAGACTGCTGGGGCCGCGTCATCGGACGCCTGCCGCGCGGCACGGGCATCGTCCTCGGCGACATCGACCTCGTGCGACAGCGCGAGGTCAGGCAGAATTTCCCCTGCGTGGACCATAGACGACTGGAATACTGAGCAACATGCGACCCGCCATTCCGCCTGCACTCTTCGCTCCGTCACCATGGCCCGCGGTCCACGACGCCGCGCGCGACCCGCTCGCGATCGCGCGTACGGCACTGCTGGCGCCGGCGGGGCTCGACGAGGACGGCGTCGCGCGCATCCTCGGCGAGGTCATGGGGCGCGCGGTGGACTATGCCGACGTCTATTTCCAGCTGACCCGCGAAGAGTCCTGGGCGCTCGAGGACGGCATAGTGAAGGACGGCGCGCACAGCATCGACCAGGGCGTCGGCGTGCGTGCGCTTTCCGGGGAAAAGACCGGCTTCGCCTATTCTGACGAGGTGGTGCTGCCGGCGCTGCTCGAGGCGGCGCACGCTGCGCGTGCCATCGCACGCTCGAGCCCGGGCGGCTCCATGCAGGCCTGGCGCGCCCGCGGAGGTCACGGGCTCTACCTGCCGATCGATCCCGTCGAGTCGCTGGACGACGACGCGAAGGTGCGCCTGCTCGAGGCCATCGACCGCGAAGCGCGTGCGCTCGATTCACGGATCAGCCAGGTGATGGCCAGCCTGAGCGCATCGCACGACACGATCCTGGTGCTCGCGAGCGACGGCACGCTGGCGGCCGACGTGCGCCCGCTCGTGCGGCTGAACGTCTCGGTGATCATCGAGCAGGACGGGCGACGTGAGCAGGGCTACGCCGGTGGCGGAGGACGCTTTGCATACACGGAGTTCCTTGCGCAGGAGCGCTGGCGCGAACTCGTGCGGGAGGCCGTGCGTTCCGCGCAGGTGAACCTCGAGGCCGTACCTGCTCCGGCCGGCACCATGACCGTCGTGCTCGGGCCGGGCTGGCCCGGCGTGCTGCTGCACGAGGCCGTCGGTCACGGCCTCGAGGGCGACTTCAATCGCAAGGGCACCTCGGCCTTCAGCGGCCGTATCGGGCAGCAGGTCGCCGCGCGCGGCGTCACGGTCGTGGACGACGGCACGCTCGTCGCGCGCCGCGGCTCGCTCAACGTCGACGACGAGGGTACGCCGACCGGCTGCACGACGCTGATCGAGGACGGCGTGCTGAAGGGCTACCTGCAGGACAAGCTGAACGCGCGGCTGATGGGCGTCGCTCCCACGGGCAACGGGCGCCGTGAGTCGTTCGCGCACCTCACGCTGCCGCGCATGACCAATACGTACATGCTTCCCGGGTCGCACGCGCACGAAGAAATCATCGGCTCGGTCGCAAAGGGCATCTACTGCCGCCACTTCGGCGGCGGCCAGGTCGACATCACCTCGGGCAAGTTCGTGTTTTCCGCGAGCGAGGCCTACCTCATCGAGAACGGACGGCTGACCGCGCCGGTGAAAGGTGCCACGCTGATCGGCAACGGCCCGGACGTGATGACGCGCATCTCGATGGTCGGCAACGACCTCGAGCTCGACCATGGCGTCGGCACCTGCGGCAAGGAAGGCCAGGAAGTCCCGGTTGGCGTCGGCCAGCCGACGTTGCGCATCGACGGCATCACGGTCGGCGGGACAGCCTGACGATGTGGTTCCCGCGGCCGCTCTACGAGGCGTTGCCGTACTTCTGCATCGCGGTGGGGGCCGTGGCGCTGGCCGCCGCGTTCCTGGTGGACGACGCGCCGCACGGCCTGCTGATGCTGCTCGGGGGGCTCGGGCTCACGCTCGGGCTGGTCTTGTGGATGCGGCGTCGCGACTTTCGCGCGAGCCAGCGCGAGTACGATGAGCACTCAATCGACGAATGAGGCGTCAGGCCTCGCGCTCCTCCTCGTCATCGCGCTCTTCATCATCCGCCTCCTCGTCGTGCGGTAACAGCGCCGTAGCCGTTGCCTGCGGCTCCGTGGCGAAGTACGCGATCTGGTGAATGCCCACGTCCACGACGTCGCCCGGCTGCAGCCGATGGCGGCGCACGCGCTTACCCCGGATGAATACGCCGTTCGTACTGTTCAGGTCCTCGATCCAGGTGCCGTCCGCATTGGTGATGACCTGGGCGTGACGTCGGCTCACGTACCTGCTGTCGACCCGCAGGTCGTTGTCCGCCGTCCGACCGACGAACAGCCGGCCCGGCACGAGGTAGCTTTCGGTGACCGTCTGCCCCTCGAAAGTCAGCACCAGCCGACCGACAGGCGGCAGTTCGTGCGATGCCGTGTCCTCAGCAATGCCGGCCAGCCGCGTGGACGTTCGTGCTGCGTACTCGTCCCACTGCAGTTCGTCTATCGCCGCCTGCAGGTCGTCAGTGGACACGGTGGTCCTGTCCTGTGCAAAGGCAGCCAGCAACGCCGTATCGCACAGCGTGTTGATCAGGCGCGGGATGCCGCCGGTGTACCGGTAGATGGCCGGAAAGGTTCCCGGCTCGAAGATCTCGCGGTCGCCCGCGCCGGCGACTTGCAGCCGGTGGCGCACGTAGGCAATCGCGTCCGCCTCGCTGAGCGCGGTGAGGTGGAAGCGCAGCCTGACACGCTGTTTCAGCTGCACGAGCTCCGGCGAATCGAGCTTGTCGTTCAGCTCAGGCTGGCCGGCCAGGATGATGCGCAGCACCTTCTCCTTGGTGGTCTCGACTCCGGAAAGCAGCCGCACTTCCTCGAGCACCTTGTTGCTGAGGTTCTGCGCCTCGTCCACGATCAGCAGCACCTTGCGCCCGTTCGCGTACTGCTCGATCAGGAAGCTGTTCATCGTCGCCAGCAGTTCGGCCTTGCGCATCTTGAACGGGCTGTAGCCGAACTGCGCCAGCACGGACTGCAGGAACTCGATCGGCGAGACCTGCGTCTGGTTGATCTGCGCGACCGCGACGTCCTGCACGAGCTCCTTCAGAAAGGTCTCGATCAGCGTGGTCTTGCCCGAACCGATCTCGCCGGTGATCACCACGAAGCCGTCGGTGAACCAGATCGTGGACTCCATGTACGCCTTGGCGCGGGAGTGGATCTGGCTCAGGTACATGAACGACGGGTCCGGGCTGAGCCGGAACGGCAGTTCGCTGAGTTGGAAGTGGTCGAGATACATCGAGTACTCCAGACCGTACTATAAAAGATTGGATCCCGGGGATTGCGCCTCCGGTCACACTCCGGAGGCCTGGCCGGTCAGCGCGGCACGAGGCGCAGCAGTCGCCGCAGCACGCGGTCCCGTTCCGCGGCCGTCCTGGCGACGATCGTGCAATGCCCGAGCTTGCGACCCTGGCGGGGTGCCTTGCCGTAGTCGTGATGGTGGGCGCCGTGCAGCGCGAGCACACGGTCCAGGTCCGGCAGCGTGCCGATGAAATTGACCATGGCGCAGTGGCCGACCGCGCGCGTTTCGCCGAGCGGCAGGCCCATGATGGCGCGCAGATGGTTCTCGAACTGCGACGTGACCGCACCCTCGATGGTCCAGTGGCCGGAGTTGTGCACGCGCGGGGCCATCTCGTTGGCGACCAGCCGGCCGCGCTGCACGAAGAACTCGATGGTCAGCACGCCCGCGTAGCCGAAATGATCCATTACGCGACGCAGGTGATGTTCGGCCGCCTTCTGCAGCCGCGCATTGGTCGCGGGTGCCAGCGTCACGCGCAGGATTCCCTCGCGATGCGTGTTGCCGCACAGCGGATAGCAGCGCGTCTCGCCACGTGTGCTGCGTGCGCCGATGATCGAGACCTCGCGATCGAAGTCCACGAAGCCCTCGAGGATCAGCGGCACGCCGCCGAGCGCCTTCCAGGCCGCCTCGACGTCCGCGGGCCTGCGCAGGTAGTGCTGGCCGCGCCCGTCGTAGCCGAGCCGTCTCGTCTTGAGAACGCAGGGCAGCCCGATCGCGGCGACCGCGGCGCGCAGGTCCGCGAGGCTGTCCACGGCGCGAAAGGCCGGCGTCGGAATTCCGAGGCGGCCGAACAGTTCCTTCTCGAGCAGCCGGTCCTGCGAGACGCGCAGCGCTTCGACGGGAGGATGGCAGGGCCGCGACTTCGCAACCGCGGCAAGCGCGGCGACGGGCACGTTCTCGAATTCGTAGGTGACGAGATCAGTCTCGGCGGCGAGACGCTCGAGGCTCGCCGGGTCGTCGAAGGCGCCGGTGATCATCGGGCCCACCCGGCCGCCGGGCGAATCCGCGCTCGAGTCCAGGAACAGGAAGCGCTGTGCCAGCGGGTAACCCGCGAGCGCCAGCATCTGCCCGAGCTGGCCGGCACCGATGATGCCGATCCTCATTTACTCGAGGGTGGCTGGTTGGGGTCGGGCTGCGCGAGAACCTTGCGTGTCTGCTCCGCGCGAAAGGCGTCGAGCGCCTCGCGAATGCCCGGGTGCGAGTTGCCGAGAATCGCGGCCGCCAGCAGTGCGGCGTTGGTCGCCCCGGCCACGCCGATCGACAGGGTTCCGACCGGGATGCCAGCCGGCATCTGCACGATGGAGAGCAGCGAGTCGAGGCCGCTCAGCGTCTTGGACTGCACGGGCACGCCAAGCACGGGGAGGGATGTCTTGGCCGCGGTCATGCCCGGCAGGTGCGCCGCGCCGCCGGCCCCGGCGATCAGGACCTCGAGGCCGCGGCCGCGGGCCGAAGCGGCGTACTCGAACAGCAGGTCGGGCGTGCGGTGCGCCGACACGACGCGTGTCTCGTGCGGGATGCCGAGGCGCGTGAGCATCTCGGCGGCGGACTTCAGGGTCTCCCAGTCGGAGGTAGACCCCATGATGATGCCAACCAGCGGTTTCACCGCGGCATTGTAGCACCGAGCCAATTGGGCTCTAGGCAGGGCCTGGCAGGGCCTCCCTGAGCCGGCGGAAGAGCTGGCGGGCGGCGGCGGGCGGGCGGGAAGCCGACTTCTCGGCCCGTGCCTGCCGCGCCAGCGACCGGATCTGCTGCAGCGCGGTCGGATCGACGAGGCCCGCGAGCTCTGTCCATGCGGCCGCCTCGTCGGACAACAGACGGTCGCGCCATTGCTCGATGGTCTTGTCGTGGTTGATACGCTGCCGGTCGATCTCGCCGCGACGGACGAGGGCCGCGGCAATCGGCGCCGTGTCGATCTGGCGAAGCAGCTTGCCGATGAAGAGCCGGTGACGCGCCTTCGCGCCGTTGCTGGTGATGCGGCGCCCGGTCATCACGGCTTCGCGGACGTCCTCGGGCAGCGGCATCGAGTCGAGGTCCGGTTCGGGCAGTTCGACGAGTTGCCAGCCCAGGTCCTGCAGGTCGCGGCTCTGGCGCTTGAGCTCGCTCTTGCTCGGCAGTTCGTCGGAATCGTCGAATTCTTCGGGGTCGCTCATCTGGCCTCCGCAGCCGATGCTAGCACGCGCGGCCACGCGCCCGACCGCTGCTAGAATGGCGGACCCTTGCAGCCAGGCGCAGACATGCCGAGCGAAAAGACACTGGTGCCCGCGGCGAGCGGGGACGACCTGCTCGCACTCGTCGAACTCGCGCTCGAAGAAGCGAAGGTGCTCGGCGCCACGCAGGCCGAAGCGGCCGTGAGCGTCGACGTTGGCCTGTCCGTGTCGGTGCGGCTCGGTGAAGTCGAGACCGTGGAGTACCAGCGCGACCGCGGCATGGGCGTCACGGTCTACTTCGGAACGCGCAAGGGGTCGGCCAGCACGGCCGACCTCGGCGCCGCGGGACTGCGCGAGACCGTCGCCAAGGCCTGCAGCATCGCCCGCTTCACGGCCGAGGACCCGTGCGCCGGGCTCGCGGACCCGGATACCCTGGCGCGCGAGATCCCGGACCTGTCGCTTTCCCATCCCTGGGAACTGACGCCCGAGCAGGCCTGCGATCTTGCGCTCGCCTGCGAATCCGCTGCCATGGGCGTGGACCCGCGCATCACCAATTCGGAGGGCGCCGGCGTCAGCAGTCACCGCGGGCTGCGTGCCTACGGGACTTCGCACGGCTTCCTGGCCGCCTATCCGGGAACGGTGCACAGCGTCAGCTGCGCGGTGCTCGGCTCCGAGGGCGAGACAATGGAGCGCGACTACTGGTATTCGACCGCGCGCGACTGGCGCGACCTCGAGGATGCCGCGAGCGTCGGGCGCCGCAGCGGGGAGCGCGCGGTACGGCGCCTCGGCGCGCGAAAGTTGAGCACGATGAAGGTCCCGGTCCTCTACAGCCCCGACGTCGCGCGCGGCCTCGTGAGCCATTTCGTCGGCGCCATTCGCGGTGGCAGCCAGTACCGGCGCGCCTCGTTCCTGCTGGACTGCGCCGGGCAGCCGGTGTTCCCGGACTGGTTTGCGATCTCGGAACGACCGCATCTGCCAAAAGCGCTCGCGAGCGCGCCGTTCGATCACGAAGGCGTCGCAACGCGCGACCGTGAGCTCGTCGCGGGTGGCGTGGCGCTCGGCTACGTGCTCAGTACCTACTCGGCGCGAAAGCTCGGGCTCAGGACGACCGGTAATGCCGGTGGCACGCACAACCTGGTCGTGCATGGGCGCGGCCGCGACTTCGACGCGATGCTCGCGCACATGGGCCGTGGCCTGCTCGTCACCGAGCTGATGGGGCAGGGCGTGAACGGCGTGACCGGCGATTATTCGCGCGGCGCCGCAGGCTTCTGGGTCGAGGACGGCCGGATCGCATACCCGGTCCACGAGGTGACGGTGGCCGGGAACCTGAAGGACATCTATCGCTCGATCGTCGACGTGGGCTCCGACGTGGACCTGCGCGGCGGCATCCACACAGGCTCGATCCTGGTCGAGGAGATGACGATCGCCGGTGAGTGACGGCTCAGGGCTGCCCGCCCGCCTGCACCAGGTCCCGCAGCGTCCGGTCCCGCGTGCTGGCCCGTAGCGCGTCGTCAGCCTGCTGCGCTGTCGCGTCCGCGGATGCGACCGGGCGCAACTTCGGGCGGCGCGGGTCGGGCAACTCGTGGCGAATCGCATCGAAGATCGACGCGACCGTGATGGCGCCGAGATCGCGTGCGGGCATGAGCGAATCGTCTTCCGCGGTGAGCACCAGGTCATGCGCCTCGAGTGCGGAGACGGCGTCGCCGAGCACGGTGGCAGGGACGTCGAGCCGGTCGGCAAGGCTGTTGACCGTCCAGCGCGGGCCGCCGTCGATGAAGCGCTCACCAAGCAGGAACATCACCGAGATTGCGAGGCGCTCGCGCAGCGCGCCGGTCATTGGTATGTCCGCATGGCCGGTGCGCAGGTACTCCGGATGCTGAACGTAGAACGACAGCTGTGCCCCGAGCAGCACGATCAGCCAGCTCACGTGCAGCCACAGCAGGAACAGCAGTACGACCGCGAAACCCGCGTACACCATGGCCGCCTTGGCCGAGTAGATGACGACGCGCGCGAACAGGGCGCCCACCGCCACCCAGAGGAAGCCGCCGAACAGCGTGCCCACGGCGGCCGGCCACGGCCGCACGCGCGTGTTCGGCATGTAGACGTACACGAACGCGAAGAGTGCGATGGCCATTGCGTACGGGGCGACGTGCGACCGTTCGCTGCCGCCTGCGCCGCCGGTCGCGAGGCCCGACAACTTCGCCACCACCTCGCTGGCCTCGAACGACGCGAGCGTCACCATCGCGAACACCGAAAGCGCCGGGACCACCAGCATGACGACGACGTACTCGGTCACGCGCCGCGCGATGCTCCTCGGCCGCTCGACGTGCCAGACGAAATTCAGCGCATCCTCGATCTTCTGGATCATGCCGAACAC
>PDVJ01000603.1_pt2 | contig 11413 bp, 14 predicted proteins | sample 1369811 | NCBI WGS metagenome assembly PDVJ01 (sample SAMN07795376, study PRJNA414565) | Alkali sediment metagenome, whole genome shotgun sequencing project. | reverse complement strand
TGACGCAGAACCAGTACGTCGGCACCGAACTCATCGCGCTGGTGACCGAGCCGGACTTCAATGCCGCAGCCGTGGACGCGCTGAAGAATCGCGCCGCAAGCCGGCCTGCCGAACGCGCCAAGGCACTCGCCGCGCTGATCGCCAAGCGCAAGCCCGCGCTGGTCGGCCTGCAGGAGGTCTACAACTTCACCTGCCTGGAGTTCCCGGCCGTCGCGGACGGCAAGGGTTGCGACAACCCGACGATCGCCGGCGCGTTCACGGACCAGCTGGCCGACACGCTCGCAGTGCTGGGCGATGACTATGTCGAGGCCGCCACGGTCGTGGACCTCGACCTCCCGAACGGACTGACCCTGCCCGACGGCAGCCCGCTGCCGATTTCGCTACCGGGCATCCCGCTCACGGTCGACGGCCTGACGATCTACGTGGGCGTGATCGATCGCGACGTGATCCTGGCGCGCAAGGGCGTCCCGTACGAGAAGGTGCCGTACAACGCCATCTGCCCGCTGCCGGCCGCCGACGGCTGCAACTATCAGACCGTGGCATCGGCCGATGTCGTCGTGCAGGTCCCGGGCGTCGGTAGCGTAACGGTGGTCGTCAAGTTCCAGCGCGGCTTCGTGGGCGTGGACGCGACCGTGGACACGGTGCGGTACCGGTTCGTGAACACGCACCTCGAGACGCGGCTCGAAGAGTTCGGCGAACCGGGTCGCTACTTCCAGTCGGCGCAGGCCGCCGAGCTGCTGCAGTTCATGCTCGTGTACCTGCCGCCGGAGCCTGGCCGCAAGCTGCTCCTGGTCGGCGACATGAACTCCGACCCGCGTGACGAGGTGTTCCCGAGCGTACCGCCCGGCTTCCTGGTCGGCGACATGAACTCCGACCCGCGAGACGAGGTGTTCCCGAGCGTACCGCCCGGCTTCCCACCGATCGTCGCGGTGCCGCCCTACCAGCAGTTCACGGCGCTGGCCTCGTTCACCGACATCTGGACGAAGCGCCCCGGCGCGATGACCGGCAAGGGGGCCCCGCTGGTGGGCTTCAGCTGCTGCCAGGCCGAGGACCTGCTCAACCGGAAGTCGGAACTCTACGAGCGCGTCGACCTGATCTTCTCGCTCGCACCGCCCAGGAAGGTGCAGGACGCGCGCCTGCTCGGGGAGTCGGTCTCGGACAAGACGCCGCCGCCCGGCCGCGGCCTGTGGCCCTCTCTCGCCCGAGGCAACGATGATCAAGGCAACCGCGCGAACCATCCGGGAATTGCTCGACGGTCAGCGCGTGCTGACACTCGCGGTGATCGCGGATGGCGTGCCATTTGCGGGTCTGCTGCCTTTCGTGCCCCTGCCCGACTACTCGGCGGTGCTGGTGCATGCGTCGCGAATTTCGAAGCATGGCGCCGCGCTCGCGGCCGGCGGTCGCGCCGGCATCCTGCTGAACGAGCAGGACGGTCCTGAGAAAGACCCGCTGCAGTTGAAGCGCGCCACCTTCGACTGCGACATCCGCGGCTTCGAGCGCAAGGGCGAGGAATGGGTCGCGGGCCGCGAGCTTTACCTGCAGCGTTTTCCGGACAGCCGCATCACCTTCAACCTCGGCGACTTCACGCTCTACCGGCTCACATTCCGCGAGGGACTCTTCGTCGGTGGATTCGGCCGCGCGGTCGAAATCCCGCCGGAGGACGTGCCGAAGATCGCGACGCTGGGCGCGGCTTAACGCCTGCAGAACTGGTCGTGCAGGGTCGCCATGACCGAGGCGGCCTGCGGGCTCGCGAGCGAGTAATGGATCGCCTGCCCGGCGCGCCGCGTGCGCACCACGTGCCGGCGTCGCAGCACGGCGAGGTGCTGCGAGAGCGCCGACTGGCTCAGGCCGATCAGGGGCTGCAGTTCGCTCACCGACTTCTCGCCCCCGGCGAGCTGGCAGAGGATCATGAGGCGTGAGGTGTTCGCCATCGCGCCGAGCAGGTCGCAGGCCTTGTGCGCGTTCTTCTCGAGCCGGCGCAGGCTGGCTGGATTCATCTGCGATGCGGGCTGGACGGCGGCGGCGCGCGGGCGGCGTGTACGGGTCGGGGTCTTCATCGGAGCCAAATCGTAGTCGAATTCACGTCGGGCATCCTGCCCTGATTCACATTCGGACGCTGGCACTCATCTTATCCGGATGCTCAACCGCTCGCCGCCCGGCCCCGCCACGTGGACCGCGCAGGCGATGCACGGATCGAAGCTGTGGATGGTGCGCAGGATCTCGATCGGCTGCGCCGGGTCGTGCAGAAGGTGTCCGGCCAGCGCCGCCTCATAGGCGCCTGGTTGTCCGGTCCCGTCCCGGGGCCCTGCGTTCCAGGTGCTGGGTACGACGGCCTGGTAGTTGGCGATGCGGCCGTCCTCGATCACGATCCAGTGGCCGAGCGCGCCGCGCGGCGCCTCCATGAAGCCCGCGCCGCGCGCCTGCGACGGCCACCGGGCGGGCTCCCAGAGCGCGTCGTTGAAAGTCTTCGTGTCCCCCGACTTGATGTTGGCCACGAGCTGGTCGTACCAGCCCTGCATCGCGTCGGCGAAGATCTTGGTTTCGAGCGTGCGTGCTGCCGTGCGGCCGAGCGTCGAGTAGAGTGCCTCGAGCGGCACGTCGAGCGTCCTGAGCGTGTAGTCGACCAGCTCCTTCGCCTGCGCGTGACCCGTCGCCACGAGCATCAGCATGCGCGCGAGCGGCCCGACCTCCATCGCCTTGCCGCGCCACCGCGGCGACTTGAGCCACGAATAGGCCTGGTCGACGTCGAGCTGGGTGTAGGGGGGCTTCGGTCCAGTGTAGTTGAGCGCGGTCTCGCCCTCGTAAGGGTGCAGGCCGCGGTCCTTGCCGCCCGAGTAGTCGTACCAGGCGTGACTCACGAACTCCTGGACCTGGGCCGGGTCGTTCAGATCCACCGGCTCGATGTGCGAGAGGTCGCGGTTCAGGATCGCCCCGCGCGGGACCATGAAGCTGCCGACGTCGAAGATGGATTTTGCGGGGAAATCGCCGTAGCAGAGGAAATTGCCGAGCCCCTCGCCCTGCGTCGCCCAGTCCTTGTAGAAGCCCGCGATCGCCAGCGTGTCGGGGACGTACACCTCATCGACGAACTGGCGCATGCGCGCGATGATCTCCTGCACCTGTGCGAGCCGCTTGGCGTTGATCGCGGAGTCGGACTCCAGGTCGATCGGACTCGGCGCACCGCCCACCAGGAAATGCGGGTGCGGACGCGCTGCCACGCGAGCGCGTCGAGGTAGTGCGCCACCGCCATGAGGTTCGCCTCGGGCGGCAGCTTGTAGGCCGGGTGACCCCAGTAGGCGCCCGCGAAGATGCCGAGCTGGCCGCTCTCGACGAGTCCCTTCACCTTCTTCTGCACGTCGGCGAAGTACCCGGGCGAGGAACGTGCGTAGCCGCTGATCGACTGCGCCAGCGTGCTGGTCGCCGCCGGGTCCGCGCTGAGCGCCGAGACCACGTCCACCCAGTCGAGCGCGTGCAGGTGATAGAAGTGCATGACGTGGTCGTGCACGTACTGCGCCCCGATCATCAGATTTCGGATCAGGTTCGCGTTCGGCGGAATCTCGTAGCGCAGCGCGTCCTCAACGGCGCGCACCGAGGCGATGCCATGCACCAGCGTGCAAACGCCGCAGATGCGCTGTGCGAACGCCCACGCGTCGCGCGGGTCGCGCCCGCGCAGGATGATCTCGAGCCCGCGCACCATGGTGCCTGCGCTGTAGGCCTCCGTGATGCGGCCCTCCGCGTCGGTCGCCGCCTCGATGCGCAGGTGGCCCTCGATGCGCGTGATCGGGTCGACGACGACCCGCGGCGTGGCGGCGCTCATGTCTCTTCCTCGACGAGGTTATCGGCAACGAGCTCGAGCAGACTGTGCATCTCCGTATCCCACTTGAAATGGGCCTGCCCGTCGTCGAAGGTCTGGCGGCAGTTGGCACAGGTCGTCACCGGCATCTCGGCACCGGTCTTCTCGATCTGTTCCATCTTGATCCGGAAGGTCTTGTAGCGGATGTCGTCCGCCCTGTGATTGGCGATCACGCCCCCACCGCCGCCGCAGCACCAGTTCGTACCCTTGGTCGGGTACATCTCGCGCAGTTCGACGCCAAGCGCCTTCAGCACATCGCGCGGCGCCTCGATCGCGCCACCGCGGCGCACGACCTGGCAGGGGTCGTGGAAGGTGACGCTCTTCTTCACCTGCTTCAGCCGCAGCCGGCCCTCGTGCACCTGCTCGGCGAGGTACTCGGCGATGTGCATCACGCGGAACGGCAGCGGCTGGCCGTACATGTTGGCGCCCATCCAGCGCAGCGCCGTGTAGGCGTGGCCGCATTCGGGGAGGATCACGGTCTTCGCGCCGCAGGCGACCGCGGCGTCGATGATCTTCATCGTGAGCAGCTTCTGCGCCGCGGAGTTGCCCGACAGCAGCCCGAAGTTCGTGGCCTCGTAGCCGTCGAGGCGGAAGGTCCAGTCCACCCCGAGGTGGTTCATGATGCGTGCCGTGGCGACGACCGAGTCGGGGTACTTCATGATCTCGATCGAGGACATGGCGCACAGCACGTCGGCGTTCGCCTTGTCGCATCGTGCAGAGCACGTCGGCGTTGCCCTTGTCGACCGGGATCTCGACCTCGTGGTCGTCGGCAAGCCATTCGAGCCGGTCCTTGAAGACCTTGGGCGTGGCGCCGAGCGGGCTGCCCTCGAGGCGCGCACGCTCGGTCACGGACCAGAGCTCGTGCGGAATCAGGCCGGCATTGAACATGCCGTGGCGCGCCTGCGAGACCAGCGAGGCGATGTCGATGCCCATCGGGCACATGAGCGAGCAGCGGCCGCACACGGTGCAGGAGTCGTAGATCAGTGAGGTTGAGCGCACGGTAGATCACGGCGAACGGACCGTACTCGCGCTTGTAGGCCTGCTTGAACGGCTCGAGCTTCCAGATCGGCGTGTACTTCGGGTCCTTGGTCACCTCGTAGAAGTGACAGGCCTCGGCGCACATGCCGCAGTGGATGCAGGACTCCATGTAGATCGCGGCCGTGCGCCCGAAGTCCTTGACGAAACTCTTCATCGCCCGCTCGACCCGCTCGGGCTCGGGCATCTCGCCCTGCATGTCGAAGCGGTACTCGGGCTTGGCGATCGAGACGCGCGGCTTGTCGAACTCGAGCGGCTCGGGCTTGCGGGTGTGTGTATGGCCGGTGGGAGCAGTCACAGCGAGGCCCCCTTGCGTTCGAAGATCATGCCGGTCGCGCCGCGCGCGGCGAAGATCGTGAAGGCGTGCATCAGCTTGCCGAACGGGAACCACACCAGCAGCAGCTCGACCGCAAGCAGGTGATAGGCGAGCAGACGCTCGTAGGGCCAGCCCGAGAGGTGCGAGAAGGCCGCCAAGCCTGTGACGAGCGGCGCCACGGTCACGAACCAGCTGAAGTAGTCGTCGAAGTTCGAGATCAGGCGCTTTACCGGGTTCACGAAGCGATGTATCAGCACCGCGAACAGGGCCGCGACGGCGACCGCGCTAAGCAGCGTGATGATCCCGTTCGGCAGCGTCGGCCAGCCGACGCCGATGAGGCCTCGCAGGTCGGTGCCGATCAGCCCGCGCGCCACGTCGGCGAAGAACAGCACGTGCGGTGCGAAGAAGAACAGCGAGACGAGGAAACCCACGTGGAACGTGTAACCCATCACCTCGCCGAAGGCCGTGCCCTCGAGGAACTCACGGCGCGGCCAGGAGCGCAGCGCGATCAGGCGCAGGCCTTTCCACGCGGCCGGCCGGCGCGGCTCGGAGAGGTCGCGCTTGCCGCGCAGCAGGAATACGCCGAGCAGGCGCCACAGGACGCCGACGATGAAGATGGTCACGGCCCACTGCAGTCCGGGTCCGCGCGCGAACTCGAGCAGGGTCATGTCAGGTGCCCTCCGCTTCGCGCTGTCGCCTGCGGGCCAGCGCGGCCGATGCGATGCCGAGCGCCGCGCCAACTCCGACGGCGGTGGCCACCGTGCGCGCGTTGCCCCAGTTGCCGGTGGACAGCGGCTGGTAGAAGCCGCCCTGGTCCCAGAAGTGGGGCTCCGAGCAGCCGATGCAGCCATGCCCCGCCTCGATGGGGAAGCTCGTGCCGTTGTTCCATTTCACAGTCGCGCAGGCGTTGTAGGTGGTGGGCCCCTTGCAGCCGAGCTTGTAGAGGCACCAGCCTGCACGCGCGCCTTCATCGTCGAAACTGTCAGCGAACTGCCCGCGCTCGTAGAAAGGGCGACGGTAGCAGCGGTCGTGGATGGTCTGACCGAAAAAGGACTTCGGCCGGCCCAGCGCGTCGAGCTCCGGCACCTTGCCGAAGGTAAGGAACTGCGTGAGCACGCCCGTGATCACCACCGGAATCGGCGGGCAGCCCGGCACGTTGATGATCGGCTTGTCCTTGACGAGGTCGCCGACTGCGACCGCCCCGGTCGGATTCGGTTTCGCGCCCGGGATGCCGCCGTAAGCCGCACAGGTGCCGAGCGCCACGATTGCCGCCGCCCCCTCGGCGGCCTCTTTGAGCATCGACGCGTAGTCGTGGCCGGCGATCGTGCCGAAGCCCGGATTGCCGGTCGGGATCGAGCCGTCCACGATCAGCAGGTACTTGCCCCAGTTGTCCTTCATCGCCTGCTCGCGTGCGTGCTCCGCGGCGGTCCCCGCGGCGGCCTGCAGCGTGTGCTGGTAGTCGAGCGAGATCGCGTCGAAGATCATCCCTTCGATGGTCGCGCCGTGCGCGCGCGTGATGGACTCGGTGCAGCCGGTGCATTCCTGGAACGGCAGCCAGATGACCGATGGCCGGCGCGCCTTCTCGAGTGCGTCTGCGATCTGCGGGACGAGCGCCGCCGGCAGCGCCATCGCCGAGGCCGCGGTCGTGCAGAACTTGAGGAAATCGCGACGCGAGACGCCGCGCGAGCGCAGATATTCGCCGACGGTCGTTGGTTTCATGGCGGCCTTCCGGTGGGGCGCCGCGCCCGTTCGCGCGGTTGCGCATAAGGTAGCCTTTGTCCGTGGCGCCGCAATCACTGCTCGCTGCGCTGCGCTAGGTACTTTCCGAGAGTATTAGATAATCCTCATAAGTGGCCTGGGCTGAGAAGCCAGTCCGACAGCATGGCGCGTGCCGCCCGGACTGCCGCAGGCAGCGCGCCTGCGACCGGATCGCTCAACGTCTCGCCCCAGCCAACCTCGAGCGGCTGCACGCCGACGAACGCTCGCCGCTCCGGCAGGTGGTCGGTCAGTCGCGCAACGTCGAGCAGGTCGCGCACGCCGACCTCGTGCACGCTGCACCGCGCGGTGCGCAGGAAGTCGTCCATCGCGGCGCCCTCGAGGCACCGGATGTCGCCGGGCGCCTGTTCGAGGTGGGCGGCGTCGAGCACGAGCAGCGCGCGGCACTGCTCGATCATCGGCAGCAGCAGGAAGCTCAGCGTGCCGGCATCCACGTACTCGACGCCCGGCAGTGCCGGTTCGGCCGCGGCCAGCGCTTCCATGAGCCGCACCCCGACACCGTCGTCGCGCATCAGGGTATTGCCCACGCCGAGCACCAGGATGGGCGGGGCCGTGTCGGAGGGCGGCGGACTCAAGTCTGGTCTTTCCGCGCCGGAGACTTCGCGCGGTCCGCGAGCGTCAGCGCTTGCGCTTCGGCGCGCAGAATTCCTCGTGCAGCGTCTGCATGAGTGCGGCCGCTTCGTGGCTCGCGAGACGGTAGAAGATCTGCTGGCCCTCGCGCCGCGTGCGCACGACGCGTTTGCCACGCAGCACCGCGAGATGCTGCGAGAGTGCGGACTGGCTGAGCCCGATCAGCGGTTGCAGCTCGCCGACCGACTTCTCGCTCTCCGCGAGCTGGCACAGGATCAGCAACCGCGACGGGTTGGCCATCGCGCCGAGCATGCTGCAGGCGCGGGTCGCGTTCCTCTCGAGCCGCTGGATCGCCGAGCGATCCACCACGAACGCCGGGGCCGCCGCCTTGAGCGCGACGCTCCGCCGCGTACTCACGCGCAACCCGAGAATCCGTCCGCGGTCATCTTGGCCTCGTAGGGCCCCGCGACCTGCGCGCCCGGGACCAGGCTTCCCTTTACGCCGTCCCAGTCCTCCGGCTTCAGCATGATCAGCCAGCCTTCGCCGTACGGGTCGGAATTTGCCAGACTCGGGTTCGTGGCGAGCGCGTCGTTGACTGCAACCACGGTACCGCCTGCGGCGGTCTTCGCGGGGCCGACCCACTTGCCCGACTCGACGGTCGCGCAGGACTTGCCCGCCTTGACCTCCTTGCCCACGCCCTTTGGCGTGAAGGCGACGAGCTTGCCCGCCATCGCCGTGGCAACGGCCGTCATGCCGATCCTGACGGTGCCATCGCCGACTTCCTTGAACCAGATCTGGTTCTCGACGTCGTAGAGCAGGTCGTCCGGCAGGTTGCAGCCTTTTACTGTGGGCATGGTCGATGTCTCCTCAGGCCTGTTCGCCGCGGGCGGCCTCTTCGCGCACGGGACGCGATGAGCAGCAGAAATCGCCGAGTCCGGCGACCTGCATCTTGCCGACCACGAAAAGTCGCAGATGGTTGGCGACGAGCGCCATCATCCGCAGCCGGCGAGGATTGTCCTCGTGCTGCGGATCCATCTTCAGCAGGTTGTAATGGTAAACGAGTTCGCGGCAGGTTTCCCGGCACGCATTGAAGCTGGGCTCGCCCGCCGTGCCCTGCCTGTGCAGTGCCAGCAGCCGGAAGCCCTCGCGCTTCTGCTCCGTCGGCTCGAGCCCCCTGGCGGCTACCCAGTGCTCGAGTATCCCCTCGCCGAGCGCCAGCAGCTCCGCGGCTGCCGCCGGAAATCCGGTGCCAGGAAACTCGAATTCGGTGCCTGGCGCCGGCCTGCCTGAATCGGTGCCCGACACCGGATTTCCGGTGAGCCGGTCGAGCCGCGCCTCGATTTGCGCCAGCTCCCTCACGCGAGGCCCTTCTCCTTCAGGAACCCGAGCGAGTCGGAAATGTTCTCGTGCACGCCGAGCTGCCGCGGCGAGAGTCCCAGCGCGAGGCCGAGCAATTGCGTGAAGTACAGGATCTTGACGCTCGTCGCCTGGCCGAACTTCTTTTCCGCGCGGACCTGGTGCATTTCGAGCCCCGAGTGGCAGGTCGGGCACTCTGTCGCGATTACCTCGGCGCCCGAGGCCTCCGCGGTGCGCAGGATGTTCAGCACCAGCTTCGTGGACGTGTCGCTGTCCGACAGCGTATGAGCGCCGCCGCAACACGCGGTCTTGAGCGGAAACTCGACGTTCACGGCGCCGGCGGCGGCCAGCAGGTCGTCCATGAAGTGAGGCTTCGAGGTGGACTCGCTGCCGGGCCCCTGGTCCTTCTCGGGGAAGATGTGTCGCGGCCGCGTGTACATGCAGCCGTAGTAGTTCGCGACCTTGAGCCCCTTCAGCGAGCCGCGCAGCCGCTTCTTCAGGCCTTCCTCGCCCAGTCCAAGCTTGATCCAGTCGAGCGCGTGGATCGTCTCGACCTGGCCGGACTGGTAGGTCGCGTGGCCGGCCTTTTTCGAAAGCGCATCCACGACCAGGGCGGACTTCGGGTCGTGCGCGAGGTCGTACTCGGCCTTCTTCAGGTTGTGGTAGCAGCCGTTGCACGGCGCCATCACCACGTCCATCTTCATCTCGGTGGCGGCGATGGCCATGACCCGCGACGACAGGTACGTCTGCAGCTTCGGGTCGATGTTCTTGACTTCCATCGCGCCACAGCAGTTACAGTTTTTCACCTCGACGAGGTCGAGGCCGAGTGCCTTGCCGACCTGCTGGGTCGACCGGTTGTAGGAATGCGCGGTGCCTTCGAGCGCGCAGCCCGGGTAGAGCGCGCTCCTTCGCCTGCCGTGGCTGGCCCGGCATCGCGTTTCGCCGCCTCGATCAGCGCGTCGAGACCGAGCGCCCGGCGCCGCTTGTGCTCCTGCTCGTGGAAGTATTCTTCGATGGCAGCGCGGGCACCGGACCAGCCGCTCGTGCTGGGTGCGACCAGCGTCGCTAGCCCGAGCTTGGTCAGCATGCCGACCGGCAGGTGTCGCAACATCCGTTTCACCATCTCGATGAGCCATGGCTGGTTCAGGCTCTGGCCCGTGCGCTTGAAGAAGCGCTGCATGACCCGGCCTTCCTCGATCTTGCCGCGCTGGAAGACCTGCTCCGAGAACACCTCGTCGAACACCATCGAAGGCGACGGCTTGACGTGCCCCTTGAGTTCCAGCCAGTGGGAGAGGGCCTTCATCACGCCTTCCGGCACCACGTCACGCGGGCAGGCGTACGTGCACTTGTTGCACGAAACGCACTGCCAGATGATGTCCTTGTCACGCAGGATCTCCGATTCCATCCCGATGCGGACCAGGTAGATCCAGTGCCGCGGGTTGAATTCAGGGTTGATCGCGTTGACGGTGCAGGAATTGGTGCAGGAACCACACTGCCAGCAGCGGTGCACGTTCTCGCCACCGGGCAGTGCGGCGATTTCGTCTTGCATGGCCTCGTTGTAGTCCGTTACCACCCGGGACGTTATGAACGTGCTCCAGTGGCCGGAGACGTCCACCCCGTCCACCACGAGCTGCTCGTGGGTCGTGAGGTTCTCCGGGCGTATCAGTGACTGCTCATGGATGGGCATGGGCTTGCCTTCTCAGCCGGAGACCGGCGGGCTGGATGGGTCGGCGACGCTGAGCGCCTCGCCGTCGATGGTCTTGATTCGCAGGCGGCCAGAGCCTGGACGGATGCCGTCGAGTCCGAGCAGGCGCCGCGAGTGCAGCATCGGGTCCTCCGGTGCGGTGAAGTCCGTGCGCAGGTAACTGCCGCCCTGCTCGCCGATGTATCCCGCATAGACCTGCGCGCAGAGCATGTCGACGAACTGCAGCACGTCGCGGAACACGCCGTTGCCGCTCAGGAACTGGCTCAACTCCGCGCGCAGCACCAGGAACGTCGCGTAATCGTCGCGCGCGGCGATCGTCACATGGTCGACGTCGGGACCGTGCCAGATCTCCCGCAGCACCCCGGTGTTGACGCCGGCGTCCCAGACCCAGCGGGTCATCAGTGGGTAGCGCTCGGGATCGCTGTTGTGCAGCAACTCGGCGGCGAAGTCGCGCGTCCAGCGGTGGGCGTCGTCCTGCGGGAAGCCGGCGCAGAACGCCCGGATTCGCGCATCCGTCCCGGAGCTGTCGTCGGTCGGCTCGAGCAGGGTCGCGATGGCACTGCGTAACCCGCTGAACAGGGGCTCGGCGAGCCAGGGCACGATCCGCCGCCGCACCGTCGGCAGGAATGCGCAAAGCGGCATGAATGCCGCCGCTTCGATCTGCCGCGCACGCTGCCCATCCTGGGAGAGGAGCGCTTCGCGGAAGAGGGTCTGCTTGAGCTTCAATGCGTCGACGTAGCGCTCGACGCCGCCGTGGTCATCGGCGCCTTGCACGAGGGCCTCGAACGCCCGTCGCAGGCGCGGG
>PDVJ01000701.1_pt1 | contig 11417 bp, 9 predicted proteins | sample 1369811 | NCBI WGS metagenome assembly PDVJ01 (sample SAMN07795376, study PRJNA414565) | Alkali sediment metagenome, whole genome shotgun sequencing project. | reverse complement strand
TTCCTCGCTTCTCGGCGATGGATTTTGCTGTATGATGAATCCTGATTTCTGCAAATCTCAAGCGGGCAGGGATACCCGCAGCACGGGCTAGAGCAACAAGAAGCAATGCCTTCTGCACGCAATAACCTTCGCCCTTGGCCAGTACATGGCTTGCCTTGAAGTCAGCGTCAGAAGGTCTTGGTGAGTAAATGTTGTATCTGATATCATCGCGCACGAAATAGAAGATGCGGATCGCTTTCCCCCGGGGTTCCTCGATGTTGGCGGTCAGTTCCAGGGACTTATCCTTTATGATGACTTCATCGCAGTCGATGAAGAACGTAGGGCCTAAATAGTCGCCCTTGTCCATAGCTTCTTTTATTAATCTTCTACCAGCGTCAAGCAATTCGGAGCACACCATTGCACGCACTGGGGATTGGGGGGGTCGCCACAGAAGTCGCATTTCAGGGGAATGCCGGTGTCAGGCTCCTTGTATACCGATTTTGCCGGGCAGGATGCCCTGCATGTAACACATTCGTCTACCTCAACCCCTTCGACCATCCGGGTCCCTTTTGAATTACAGGCAGCCTCAGTATACGGACCCGCGATGACAGGGTAGCAGAATTCCTCTCCCACGTAAACCCTGATGCGTGACCGCCAGGGATTAACGCTCCCTGTGTGCGCCAAAGAGCAGATGATTTCACACTGTTTACAACCTGTACATGTCTTGTGGTCTATCTTGATCTTCATATCACGCCTTCACCTTCTTTTTCCAATTTCAGTTCCTCAAGCTTCTCCTTGGTCGGCACTCCGTCTTTATCCCAACCTCTCATTTCATAATACTCAGGAAGCAGCTTATCAAGGGGGACTACCCGGTTTTTCACCCTAGGTTCTTTGGTTATGCGTGGCGGAAGAGTGTCTTTCTCGACGCCCGCCCTCATATTGAACAGTTTTTCAAGGTTCCATATCCTTTCTCCCAGCGGGTCAAGTGTCGCTTTCGTATAATTGGTACCGGTCACATAGTTAAGCCACTCAGCCATTTTATCTCCCCATTCGGGACCATGATAGATAATCCAGCACAATATGCCTGAATCGGCGGTTGCAAGATAATCCTGGTCCTTTTTTGTAAACTCCACAAAGAAGGCAGGATCCTTTCGACCTTCATAAAAAGGCATGGTTGCTTTCGTATGGGAGCCTCCGGTATTGCAGGTAGCGTATTGGAGTCCCAAGGCATCAAAAGCCTGCGGATGCCAGGCCGGTATCCCCATACCCTTTATACCCATGAAGAGCTCGGGGTGCCCGTATTGTGACGCAAAGGCTATACCGCCCTCAGCCATAAGATCCCCGATGCCTTCCCTGTGCGCAATCTGCTTGAGAAGTTTGAACATGTTTGTGTTGCCGAATTCCAGGGGATAGCCAATGTCTTTTTCAGGCAGGTGGCCTTCTTCAAAGAGTTCCATAGCACAGGAGATCATGGCGCCAGTGGTAATTGTGTCCATGCCAAGCTCGTTGCAGAGATAATTGGCCCTACATATGTCCTCCATATCCCCGAGACCGCAATTCGCACCCAAAAGGGCCATGGTCTCATGCTCAGGACCTTTGGCAGTTAACGGGTATTCAGGATCATTTTTTACACGGCTCCGCTTGCTGCAACCGAATGGACAGGAAAAACATGCTTCATCGCGGACACGGATCAGATCTATAATAACCTCAGGATCCTCGTACTTCACGAATTTTTCAAAGTACCCATCCTTGAAATTGAAGGCAGCCTGGCTTTTGCTCGCATTGGCACGTCCCGGAAGCCCCCAGGTGCCATATCTGCGGCGTTTACGAAAGTCACCACTGTCCCGGGCTTCCTTATAGAAGCTCATCACTGCTTTACGGAAACCTTCAACATCGGCGATATTGACCTGTCCTGTTCCCAGGGCGGCTACGGCCTTAATATTCTTCGAACCCATGACCGCTCCGAGGCCCGATCGGCCTGCGGCCCGTCCACCGTCAGACATGATGCAGGCAAATCTGACCATATTCTCGCCGGCAGGGCCGATGTTGGCAATGCCCATGGAGTTGAGTGCCCAGTTGTCGAGATTAAACCGTGTTTTCATATCCTCCCGGATCATCTTTTCCGTCTCATATGACTCTTTCCCCCAGAGATGGAGTGCAGGGAGTATCTCCACACGGTCATTAAGGATAGTCACATAGACCGGTTCAGGCGCTTTACCCTCGAAGATAAGGAGGTCATAGCCCGAATACTTCAAATTAGAGCCAAAGTAGCCGCCGCAGCAGGGACTCGATACGCAGTTGCTGAGCGGGGACTTGGCAGAAACCATAAAGCGGCTTGCTGACGGTGCACCGCTGCCCGTCAGGGGGCCTGTGGAAAAAATGAGTTTGTTCTCAGGGCTCAAGGCATCTATGCGAGGATCGATCTCGTCAAAAAGGATCCTGTCGCTCATGCCGCGGCCACCGATATACTCCTGCATAAGGTAGGTAGGCAGGGCCTCTGTGCGCCACGTACCTCTTGAAAGATCGATTCTTAGGATTTTTCCTTGCCAACCAAACATAATGCTCCTCCTTCAGAAATGAGCTTCTCCTGTCAATCGGGTCAGTTCCGATTGGGAGAAGACTGGCCCGTCAGTGCAGACATACTTGCTCCCCATGTTGCAGCGGCCGCATTTTCCAATGCCGCATTTCATCCGCATCTCCAAAGAGAAAAGGATGTCTTCGTCCTGAAATCCCAGGTCCTTCAGCACCGGTAGGGTATATTTCATCATTACCGGTGGCCCGCACACCACGGCGAAGGTGTTCTTCGGGCTCGGTGCGATCGACCTCGTAACATTGGGTACCAGCCCAACATGACCCTTCCATCCATCAGCTTCCTGATCAACCGTGAGGTGAAGGCTGATATCAGATCGCTCTTTCCATGCCTCCAGATCGGCCCTATAGAGGAGGAGGCCAGGCTTTCTCGCACCATAAACGACTGTCAGGCCTCCGAAGGCTGTTCTGTTCGGACCATGGAGGATATAGTTTGTGAGGGAGCGAAGCGTTGAGAATCCAAACCCGCCCCCGATGAGGAGAAGGTTCTTCCCCTGAAATGTCTCAAGGGGGTAGCCGTTCCCCAGTGGTCCACGAACACCCACTATGTCCCCTTTCCCAAGATTGTGGAGGGCCCCGGTAACCACACCTATCGTACTCACGCTGAATTCGAGGTACTCCGGCCTGGTGGGGGTGGAAGCCATTCCGAAGGGAGCCTCTCCTTTGCCGAAGACTGAGATCTCGGCGAACTGGCCTGGTACGTAAACAAAGCTCTTCCTGTCTTCTTCGTTGACGAAAGCGAGAACAAATGTCTTTATCTTTCGGTCCTCCGTCTCGAGGATGACATCCTCGATCCTCATGAGAAAGGGGATATAGGGGTTTTCCATCACTCAGCCTCGCGAGCAGAAATTTTTTGAATGACCTCCCGAATGTCCAGGTTGACAGGACATTCGGTGACGCACCGACCGCATCCCACACATCCCGGGAGATTCCCGTTCTGAGGAAGGTAACACAGCTTGTGCATAATCCTCTGCCTGAACCGCTCTTTTACCGAAGGCCGAGGGTTGACGCCAGAAGCCTGGTGTGTAAAGAGCGGAAACTGACAGGAGTCCCAGATTCTAATCCTCTCTCCTGCTGATTGTCCGGCCTCATCCAGGATATCGAAGCAATGGCACGTGGGGCAGAGATAGGTGCAGATGCCGCACCCGAGACAGGATTCGGTGATGTCGTCCCATATGGGGTCGTTAAAGAGGGCCTCCAGACGTTTCTCGATGGTTTCGCCGATCCCGACGTGCCCCATGCCTGCCTGGTTCATTGACTCCTCAGCCTCTTTCTCAACGACGTCTGCCCGGGCAAGGACCTCTTTATTCGCCTTCTTAAATACCGTGTTCTTCAGCAGATCCATCCCTTTTGGGCTTCCTGCCTTGACAAGGTACTGATCTCCAAGGTCCAGAAAGAGGAGATCTGACCCCTCTGCCGAACAAGGACCTCCGCCTATGGCAAGACAGAAACACTTCGGGTCAGGGGTATCACAGGCCATACTGATGATCACCGTCCTCGCTCTCTTATCACCATAATAATTGTCTTGCAGGGGTTCTCCGAAGACCTTGTCGAGGAGGATAAGCCCTCGTGCGTCACAGGGACGGACGCCAAAGAGGATGGAACCTTTCTTCACAGCCGAAGGTCCGTCGATCTCCACTCCTGCCTCTCCATGACGATAGGCAAAAAGTCTTTCCGTCTGGGGAAAGAGGACGTCCTTTGCAGAGTTCATCGTGTTGCCCCGACCAAGGGAAATATCATTGGCCGATTCGACACGATCGAAAAGGAGTAGATCCCCCTTTCTTGTTGGCCCGAACACGATATTGTCCTTAAAGAGGCCCTCAAGGAAACCTCCCAGTTGATCTTTCTCTAGAATTTTTGCATTGTCCGGACTCATGGCTCCACCATAAACGAATCAGGGTCATCGACGCGGTAGGTGGCCAGGGGAGCTACCTCATCGAGGCTGCACCCGGCTTCATGATTGAAGAGGTCTGCCACGTCTTTCTCAAGTTTTCTGTTGAGTTTCCGAATATCCACTCCCATGGGACAGGCCTGCTCGCAGGCCCCGCAGGCCACGCAGCGCCCTGCCAGGTGAAAGGCTCGGAGTAAGTGGAAGACTATGGTATCCGAGAGCTCCGTAGACTTGCCTACCCATTGTGGTTTAGATATATCAACAAAGCACTCAGGACAGTAACACATTGGACAGGCATTCCGGCAGGCATAACACCGGATGCACTTACCTGTTTCCTGGACCAGGTAGGCCCACCGCTCTTCCGGGCTTAGGTCACCAAAAGTCTCCACATCGGAGAAGTCTTTCTGGGCTGATTGCGGGCTTGGTTTTCCGACAAGGACGTCGTAGATGACCGGTACGGGATGAGTGCACGCCTTGCAGTTTTCATAGAGATACTCCTTGCGATCGAGGATCTTTTCGGAATCCCTTGTCCTCAGGATCAGGCTCTCTTCCCTCTCTTCAGCTTCGATAATCGTATCGTGGCCCATCTCGGCTTCTACCCTGTGTCGATCGATCATGCCCTCGCATGGAACACCGATAATGAACAACTGGTCCCTCGTGACCTGGTTCTCCTTGATCAGCTCCACAAGTGCGCGGCTGTCGCATCCCTTGGCCACAATGGCCATTTTCCCTTTTCGTTTGGGAAGATATCGAGCCACGTTGGTTTCGCAGAAGCCGTTCCATACGAGGCGCTCCACGTCCTTTTCATTCCTGATGAAACAGGGTCGGCCCCGAAGGGACAGGCTGCCCTTCTCGAAACCGATGATTACCTGAGCCTTTCCGTCCCGCAGGAGTCCACGGGCAGCTTCTCTGATTTCATTGCTGAGCTGAGACATCCAATGAACCTCCGGGGACATTTTTCATCAATTTATTTGCAGGCCCCAATGCCCTAACACGGGCAGTTACCTCTTCAACTACCTTTGCGAAGCGGAGCCCTTCCGATGCCGATACCCAACTGAACTGAACCCTTCCTTCATCAAGGCCCATGTGTTCAAGAAGGTTCTTCAGGAGGGCGAACTTCCTTCGTGCGCTGTAATTCCCTGTCAGGTAGTGGCATTCCCCGGGATGGCACCCGCTCACGAGGACCCCGTCTGCACCCTTTTGAAGGCTTGCGAGGATAAAGAGGGGATCAATCCTGCCTGAGCAGGGTACCCTGATGACCCTTATGCTGGCGGGATACTGGATCCGGCTTGTGCCGGCGAGGTCTGCCCCAGCATAACTGCACCAGTTACAGAGAAAGGCAACAATCTTCGGTTCCCATTGACCTGTTTCTATCATTGCTTACACCCTATAAGGCCCGGATTGCGGACCATGTTTGCTCATCGCTTACACCACCAAGATCCATAGCACCGCTCCTGCAGGAGGAAACGCATACACCGCAACCCTTGCAGAGGGCCTCATTAACAACCGCTATGCCATCCTCACCTTGCTTGATAGCCTGATAGGGACACACCGTCCAGCACACGCCACACCCGCTGCACCTTGTTGACTGGACCCTGCTTACCGGTCCTCCGGCTGTTAGCTCTTCCTTTGCAAGTATGGTCATGGCCCGGGAGGCTGCTGCTTCAGCCTGGGCGACGCTCTCGTCTATAAACTTGGGACTGTGGGACGTGCCGCACATGAAGATCCCGTCGGTGGCAAAATCTACAGGCCTGAGCTTCATGTGGGCTTCCATGAAGAAGCCATCTTCGTTGAGGGGCACCTTGAGGAGCCGGGACAAGGGTCGGTTACCCTCGGGAGGGATTGATGCAGAGGCCAGGCATACCATGTCGGCATCGATCTCTATCCGCTGACCGAGGATGGGTTCTGTTGCAGTGAGTCTCAGGAATGCCCTCCCGTCCTCCTCGGCAGCACGGATGTCAGGCTTGTCGTCCGCTTCATACCGGATGAACACAACCCCTTGATCGGAGGCCTTTTTGTAATAGTCTTCTTTAAACCCGTAGGTCCTCATGTCCCGATAGAGAACATAGACGTCCATTTCTGGTTTCAACTCCTTCAGCTTGAGGGCGCTCTTCACGGAGTGGGTACAGCAAACGCGGCTGCAGTAAGGTCTCTCTTCGTCCCTGGAACCCACACACTGGATGAACACTGCTCCATTCCACTTCTTAACCAGGTCGCCGTCATTGTGGATCGTCTCATCGAGTTCAAGAAGGGTCTTTACACGGTCATCTTCGCCGTAAAGGTATGCGGCCCACGGTTTCAACTCCTCTGCCCCCGTGGCCACCACGATCACGCCATGGCTTATTTCTTTGAGGACGCCTGCTGTTCCTGTTTTTACCACGGAGAGGAAGTTCCCCACATACCCTGAGCAGTCGACCAGCTCAGCGTTGGTAGTAACGTGAATGAGCCTGTTTTCTGTGACCTGTTTAATCAGTCCCTCAACAAAGCTTTGTACATCTGCACCCTCGAGGGTTTCCGGGATTTTCCTTGACAATCCACCCAAGATATCACTCTTTTCAATGAGGTGGACCTCAACGCCCTGACCGGCAAGGCTCAGGGCTGCCTTCATGCCTGCAATGCCTCCACCGATAACCAGTGCGGACCGAACTATTTTGTATGAAACGCGATGGAGGGGTTCCAGAAGGGCTGCCCGTGCTGCTGCCATGCGTAAAAGGTCTTTTGCTTTCTCCGTTGCCGTAACCCTGTCCGCCATGTGGACCAGGGAACAATGTTCACGGATGTTGGCAAACTCAAAGAGATAAGGGTTAAGGGCAGCCTCGCAGAGTGCGTTCTGGAAGACTGGCTCATGAGTTCTCGGGGTGCAGGCGGCAACTACAATCCTGTTAAGCCCCTCCTTCTTTATTGTTTCAACCATATGACCTACTGAATCGACAGAACAGGCAAAAGTTTCCTCAGCGGAATGGACGACGCCAGGAAGGCCCTTGGCATATTCCACCACCTTTGGCACGTCTACAATGCGGGCGATGTTCGTTCCACAGTCGCAGACGAATATTCCCACCCGTGGCGGCTCCCCACTGACATCACGCTCCTCGGGGTAGACCTTCTCTTCTACTAATGTCCCCCGCTCCTTGGAAAGGAGTTGTGAAGCCAGAGACGCTGCACCGCTTGCCATCGTAACTGTATCGGGAATGTCCATGGGTGCGTGGAAGACACCGCATGAGAAGATTCCTTTCCTCGATGTTTCCATAGGTGAGAATACCGGACTTTCACAGAACCCGTGATGGTTCAGTTCGATGGAGAGTTTCTCGGCCAGTCCCAGGTTGCCTTCCGTGGGACCCAATCCTATGGACAGGACGACGAGGTCGAATTGTTCATCTTTCACCTCTGTCCCGTTAATACGGAACCGTAGCGCGACTTTTCCTGTTTCGGGATCCTGTTCAAGGACGGAGGCTTTGCTCCATACGTAACGAACACCGGGCATGGCCTTGGCCCGCTCGTAAAACCGTTCGAATCCTTTTCCGTATGCCCGGATATCATTATGGAGGACCACTGCCTCTATCTCCGGGTGGTGTTCCTTGGAGAGAATAACCTGCTTTGTGGCGTACATGCAGCAGACAGNGGAGCAGTAAGAGCAGCTTGATNTCTCATCCCGNGANCCGACGCANTGTATCCAGGCAATCCTGTGAGGCACTTTCCCATCAGAGGGGCGAAGGAGNTCCCCGCCATTTGGCCCTGAAGCACTGATCATGCGCTCGAACTCCAGGCTTGTAACCACNTTCGAGAACCGGTGATATCCATACTGGCTCTGGGCAAGAGGATCAAANGGATCGTATCCGGGCGCCAGGATGATACTCCCCACCTCAAAGGTCGTCTTCTTTTGCTGCATTTTGAAATTNATTGCCTTGCTCTTGCACGTGGGNACGCAAATCTGGCATATTTTTCTCTGCAAAAACAGGCAGTGGGCAGCATCAACNACAGAAGCGGCAGGGACCGCCTGGGGGAAGTGAACATGAATACACTTCTTATTTGCGAGATTCTCGTTGTAAACATCCGGGACATAGATTGGGCAGTACTCGGCGCATGTGCCACATCCCGTGCACTTCTCCTCATCAACGTAGCGGGGTTCCTCAACAAGATGGACCTGAAAATTGCCCGCTTCCCCTTCTACGTCCTCAACATGGGTGTTTGTAATGATCGTGATGTTGGGGTTTTCAGCGCATTCAATAAACTTTGGAGAGAGAATGCACATTGAGCAGTCGTTGGTCGGGAATGTCTTGTCCAGCTGGGCCATCCTGCCACCTATGGCAGGTCCCTTGTCCACGAGGTACACCTTAAAACCCGATGCAGCGGCGTCGAGAGCAGCCTGTATGCCGCCCACGCCGGCTCCCACCACCATGACTGCACCGATTTTTTCACGGGTCATGGGATTCACACTCGCATTCATCTCATCAGGCATATTTTCTCCTGCTCTTATCCTCTATCTAACATCTAACACAAAAGGTTTTCCGCGATCTACATAACTTCATCAACAATCTCCGAAATATCCATGACTTTAAGGACGTCTTCCTTACCCAAGGTCAGGACACTGTCCTTGAAGTTGAGGATGCAGTAAGGACAAGCTGTCGCAAGGACTTCAGCCCCCAGATCAAGGGCCTGTTCAACCAGGGTGTCTGAGAAGCGCTCTCCTTTTTTGGTCTCCATCCATATCCTTGCGCCGCCACCGCCGCAGCAAAGACTATTCTCTCTGGCATTCAACTCGTCCATGAGGTTGAGGCCGGGGATGCTTCCCAAAACGCTGCGCGGTTCGTCATAAATCTCGTTGTGACGTCCCAGGTAACAAGGATCGTGATAGACGACGTTTTTTGGAAATGGTTTCTTGAACGTGAGTCGGCCTTCACCGACAAGCCGGGCCAGGTACTGTGCAAAGTGGACGACTTTGAAGTCGCCCCCCAACGCCGGATACTCGTTCTTGAAGGTCCCATAGCAATGGGGTGATGTGACGACTATCTCCTTGACCCCCGATTCATGAAATGCCTTGATATTACTCGCTGCAAGGCTTTCAAAAACCGCGTTGTTTCCTGCCTTTCGAACGCTCTCGCCGCAACAACTCTCTTTGGCCCCGAGAATGCCGAATTTCGCCCCGGTCTCTTTCAGTATCCTGGCGGTGGCCCGGGCTATGCTTCCCATCTTAGGATCGAAGGCCGGCGTGCAGCAAGAGAAATAGAGCGTCTCCGTCTCCTCGCTTACCGTCGGAATGGCGAGATCGCGGGCCCAGTCCGCCCTTTCGTCCCTTGCCCCGCTCCAGGGGTTGCCGGTACTCTTCAAACTCCCTATGGCGTTCTTCAGGCTCGCCGGGACAGCGCGGGGGATACTATCGAGGGTGATCTTGCGGACAGCGCGGATCACATCAGTGATGGCCACCCCCCGAGGACAACGGCTGACGCACATATTGCACGTCGAGCAGAGCCACCAGGCTTCCTCGCTAAGCTCCACCAGTCCGAATTTGGACTCGGTAATCATCTTGTGGGGCATGAAGATTCTCACGTTGTTCCAAGGGCAACTTGCCGTACACAGGCCACACTGGAAGCAGCTGCGAAACGCTTCACCGCCGGCTTCCCTGATCATTTCGATGGCCTCTTTGAACGGGGCTACTGTCTCCACTGTATCATCTCCTCATTCATCACTTCTCGATTCATTCGGTAAAACACGGCTGTTATTCTTAACCACTTTACTCTGAAAAAAACCATGCGATTTGCCACTTTATCTATATACGTCTTCGATGTTGACAGGGCAAGACAAATTAATTTAGTATTTTCTAAGAAAAATTAATCATCAAAAGCACCAAACTTCCGAATGTCGTTGAGATATGAATCTCAATCAGTTGCAGGCAGGATGCGAATGGTGAGACGGGATTCTCTCAGCGTGTACCCTGCTGGCTCATCATTTGTAACAACTGAATGAAACCGGTAAACAGGGGACTATTTGCAATAGCTGGATAAGGCTCAAAACGATGTCGAAAATATATATTGATAAACGTTATTTTACCGACAAAAAGGCAAAGTGGGTGAGCTTTGAGGATACCCAGGGCCTCAAAGAAACGAAAAAGGATATCTATGGCAAGTGTGTGCCCTGTATCACCAATCTTTACGAACAACTCAAGGACAATAAAACAGAAATAGACCTCGGGCCTGCACTTAAATGCTGGAAGGTGGTAGTTGTTCTTAAGAGCATGGAAGAGTGTGTTGAGCTTCTCTTTGAGCTTGAGAAAGTCCTCCCCGATGATGTAAAGGTGAAAGGGCGCTTCGGGTCGGTTGATGAAAGCAAAACAACGAAGGTGATTGTCTTTAATGTGTCAGGCGTAGTACAGAGAAAAAAACTCTATGAGATGCTCCAGGATTGCGCTCTACGAGTTCATCCTGGAGCAGAGATTACCTATCACCGCGGTTGTGCCGAACTTTACCACGAGCTTTTTGGAGACTGGAAGGCGTGGAGAGAAAAAGAGACCATTAAGAAACCTGAAGCGGTTTCGGCCCTCATCGATAGAATTCGCAAGGTCCTGTTCTGGGACAACTGATCACTATATGCTTCTCCCTCGAACCCTCGACCCCGTGAACCATGCTCTATTACTGAGGCTTGCAGCCTGTCCCGTCATGAACGGGATCGCCCCTTCCTTGTTTGCCGCACATCCGAAGGAAGACCGCTGAGCTGGGACGTTCGTTCGTCCCAAAGAATATGGGACTCACTCGGACGCAACAGCATTCAAGCGCTCTTTCGTCCCTCGTCTCAGTCCTGAATTTGTTTCAGGACGGTCGTCCCTCGTCCTTCGGATTTCCCCTCGAACCCTGCTCTTCTGTTGACATACCCGAGTAACGGCATTACGTTACTTCAACAATAAGGAGGTAACCATGAAGATTAATAAAATGTTTGTTTTATCAGTATTGGTGATGCTATTTTTCCC
>PDVJ01000700.1_pt1 | contig 11420 bp, 10 predicted proteins | sample 1369811 | NCBI WGS metagenome assembly PDVJ01 (sample SAMN07795376, study PRJNA414565) | Alkali sediment metagenome, whole genome shotgun sequencing project. | reverse complement strand
CCCTCGCGTTCGCTCGGGGCCATCGGGTCCCCCATTCCGTAACTCCATGAAATGAGGAAGGCCTCCCGCCAGTCACTTCAGAAAAGACACCAACGCCCCACTGAGAACTTCTCCGCAAATTGCGGAGAAGTTGCCGACTGGGACTCTAGTATATGTTCAGCACCACTTGGAAGGGGAAAACCCATTAAAATTCTTGACACAAGTTTTGTATTCTAATTATAACAATAGCACAAAATTGTATCGGATAAAGTTTAGGAGGGCAACGATTTGGTCAAAGCCATCTTGGGTTACGACATCTTGCCGGAAATGAGCGTCCTGGATTACGAGAAGTGGCTCAAGGAAGTGCACCTGCCTGATCTGTCAAAGGTGCCGGGTCTAAAGCGGGTTGTGATCAATACCGTCAAGGGGCTCGTGAAGGGAGAAACCACGTTCTACCGAATTGCAGAGCTCCACTACGAGAGCATGGAGGCTTTTGAAAAGGCCAGGGCATGGAGAGAGAAGAATCCGGTGTCCAGGGAGAGAAGCCCCGAAGGGAAGACGGATTTCAAGTTCTATGTGGTCTGCGAGTCTGAGGCGTTCGAATTCGGAGAAGGCAGATGAAAAGCATTTCGACGGAATACGCTGATTTCATTGTCCGCACGCAATTTGAAGACCTGGGCGCGGAGGTTCTTCAGCAGGCGAAGAAGCTGATCCTCGACCTGGTGGGCGTTTCTCTGGCCGGCTATGCCACCATGGAGTTCCCAAAGATTGTGGTTGGGTACTTCGCAGATCTTGGGGGAAAACCGGAGGCCACCATTATTCAGAGCAAGAAAAAGTTCCCGGCTGTCAACGCCGCCTTCGCAAATGCATCCTGCGCTCACGCCATTGATATGGATGACGGCCACCGTTTTGGCGCCCTCCATCCTGGTGCGGTCGTCATCCCGGCGGCTCTGGCTGCGGCAGAGCTTGTAGGGGCAGACCCTAAGACTCTCCTGGCCGGCATGGTTGCCGGATATGAGATCATGATCCGGATCGGCGCAGCCATCAATCCATCCAGTCTGAACCGGGGTTTTCACATCACGGGTATCACCGGTGTTTATGGTGCTGCCGCAGCCTGTGCGAAAATCATGAATCTCAATCAGGAAGAGACGGTAGGCGCCATGGGAATGGCCGGGCTTCAGGCATCCGGTTTGATCCAGGTGAACCATGAAGTTGAAGGGGCCAAAGTCAAGCCGCTGAATCCTGCAAGGGCTGCCTCAAACGGACTCCTGTCCTGCATCCTGGCGAAGAGGGGAGCGCGGGGCCCGGTGAACATTTTTGAAGGAGAAGACGGCTATCTCAAGGCAGTGACCGATGAGGTCAAGCAGGATCTTCTCACGAAAGGGCTGGGTAAAGAGTATGAGATCTTGAAGGTCTATGTGAAACTCTACGCGGCATGCCGCCACGCCCATGCGCCCATTGATGCGGTTTTTGAAGCTCTGAAAGGTCAATCCATAGAGCCCGAAGAAATATCCAAGGTTGTGGTGGAAACCTATTCCGCTGCGGTAAGACTGGCGGGAATCCGGGAAGCGACGACCCCATCAGCGGCTCGCTTTAGCATTTCTTTCTCTGTGGCGATTGCCATTACAAAGAAGGATGCCGGTCCTGACAATTATTGCGAGGCGGTGATCAGGGATCCCAAGGTCCAGGCGCTGGCTCAGAGAGTCGACATGTTGTTGAGTGAAAAGTGGGAAAGAGCATATCCTCAGAAGAGGGGAGCCACGGTGACCATCCACACACGCAGTGGAAAGAAGTGGTCCTCTGAAGTGGAGCTTGCCAAAGGAGAACCAGAGAACCCAGCAACCTGGGATGAGATGTACGGGAAATTTTTTTTCAATGCCACCCGGCTTCTGTCAGAAAAGGATGCGAAAGAATTAGGGCAACGCATCATGGCGCTTGAGGGATCTTCTCTTGAAGATGTTCTCAGACTTCTATAGGATAGGTGCCTTGTCCGCTCGCCCCTTTGGGCTCGGGGAAGAAGACCGAGTGGGATGCAGGAAAGCGTCAGCTCCGTCACTCCCGCGAAGGCGGGAGTCCAGAAAAACCCGGAGAAACTGGATTCCCGCCTACGCGGGAATGACGAACGAAGGGCTCTTTAGACTTGTGCCCAGCAGGGAGTTTAGGGAGAACCAGGCAGATGCGAGGTTTAAGGAATGAACATTCACAGTGCTCGCATAGACGATCTCATCCTCTTTGTTGATAACCCGGAGGACGTCTCCTGGGATGTGGAGGCCGATGTCCTCATCATTGGCGGCGGCGGGTGCGGCCTCGTCGCAGCTCTTGCGGCGAGTGAAAAAGGAGCCCACGTCTTTTTGGTGGAAAAGGAGAAAGCCGCCGGAGGCAACACCTCCTTGAGCCAGGCCATGGTTCCTGCTGCAGGGACTTCCTTTCAAAAGGATGCAGGCATCGACGACTCCACAGAGCTGATGGCCGAAGACATCCTCAAGAAGAACAAGAAGGGGAGCGACTCGGAGTTGACTCGGCACGTTGCAGCGGAATCCTCCAGGCTGGTGGAATGGCTCGACACGAACATGGGGATCCGGCTGGAATTGGTAACGGACTTCATCTACCCCGGCCACTCCCGTCTCAGGATTCATGCTAACAAGACGAGAAAGGGAGCCCACCTGGTCAACGACCTTCTTCAAGCCACAGGACGTTATGACCATATCGATGTCGCCTACAATGCGCCTGCAAAACGGATCGTGGCGGAGCGTAAGACCGGGGCCGTGCTCGGTGCGGAAGTGGAGATTGGGGGGGTGGGTCGAAATCTGGCGAGGGCCCGGAAAACCATCCTTGCGCTCAACGGTTTCGGTGCCAACAGGAAGATGCTCGCCAGGTACATTCCTGAAATGAAGGACGCCTACTACTTCGGGCACGAAGGCAATACAGGGGAAGGCATTCTCTGGGGTGAGGCGCTTGGCGCGGAACTGGAGAACATGGGGGCCTATCAGGCACACGGCTCTGTGGCCCATCCTCACGGAACGCTCCTGACTTTTGCGACGATCAGCTTTGGGGGGTATCACGTCAATCTTCAGGGAAAGCGTTTTGTGAATGAGTATCACGGTTACTCCGAGCATGCTCTCGATGTGCTTGCCCAGGAGCAGGGCGTGGCCATTTCGGTGTTTGATGAGCGCTGCTACCAGGCTGTCCTGGGCTTTGAAGACTTCCAGCAGTGCATCCGGATGGGGGCGATCAAGAAGTTCGATCACATCAGGGATCTTGCAAAGGTTTTTCGGGTGTCGGAAGAGGAGATGGAGAAGACCCACGAGGCCTTTCAAAAGGCGGCGCTTGGCGAATCGGCGGATCCTCTGGGCCGCAAGGATTTCAATGGACCTCTGAAGCCGCCGCTTTACGGGGTTAAGGTGACAGGGGCTCTTTTCCACACTCAGGGCGGCTTGAAGATCAACAAGGATGCTCAGGTCCTCAGAAAAGACGGATCTGTGATAGCGAATCTTTATGCCGGCGGAGGAACCGCAGTCGGCTTTTCAGGGAAGGCCGGCCCGGCCGGATATCTTTCCGCAAACGGGTTGCTGGCTGCGCTCGTCCTGGGCAAAGTCGCAGGAGAAAAAGCAGCGGAGGCTGCTCTGGCACAAGGGTAATTTATCTCATCATTTTAAGAGGAGGAGGAAGCGATGAAACGAGAGAAGAAGGGCATGACACGCAGGGAGTTCATGAAGAGCACCGCGGTGGCAGGCGTTGCAGCGGCCGCCGGCACCATCGGTTTTCCAAACGTGCTGAGAGGCGCGGATCCCAAGGAGATCCTGATCGGGCACATTCATCCTCTTTCAGGAGCCCTGGGTTTTGACGGCCAGGAGCTGAAGAAGGGGATGATGCTTGCAGTGAAAGAAATCAATGATGCGGGCGGAATCAAATCCCTGGGCGGAGCCAAGTTGAAACTTCTGGATGCGGACAGTGAGGGAAAGCCGGAACTCGCCGTGTCTGCAGTGGAACGTTTCAACCGGGAGGGGGTCGTGGCGGTTATGGGGGCTTACCAATCAGCAGTCACTCTGGTGGCGACCCAGCAGGCTGAAAAGCTTCAGATCCCCTATGTGGTCACCGTGGCGGTTGCGGATGAGGTTACGTCCAGGGGCTTCAAGTACACGTTCCGTGTTCAGCCGAGTGCGGAGCAAATGGCCTCTCAGACGGTGAAATACGTCAGCGAGATTGCGAAGGCCACGGGCCAGACTGTGAAAACCATCGCTTATCTCCATGACGATACCGCCTTTGGCACATCCCTCGCGGGCCACGTGAAAAAGTATGCGCCGAACTATGGCATGGAAGTCATTGTCGATGTCGCCTATTCGCCCAGGGCGGCGGACGTTTCCACGGAGGTGGGAAAGATCAAAGCTGCAGGAGCCGATGTGGTGATGGATACAGGGTACTTCGGCGACGGCGTTCGTGTGCTCAAAACTATGAGAGATGTGAGAATCAAGTCAAAGGGGATCATTGGATGCGGGAACGGCGCTTTCAGCCACCCCAAGTTTGTAGAAGAGCTTGGCAAACTGACGGAAAACGTGATGGACGGGAACTACTGCGCCAACCCGAGAAGCCCTCTCACCAAAAAAGCTTTTGCAAATTACAAGGCTGCCTATGGCACTGAAATGGGGCCGTCCACGGTGTTCTCTTATCAACCCGTGTATGTCCTTGCAGATGCGCTGGAACGGGCGAAATCCACCGACCGGGAGGCTGTGCGCGAGGCGTTGTCAAAGACGAACCTGGCAGAGCATATCTTGCCCCAGGGACCCATTGTGTTCGGTCCGGATGGCCAGAACAAGAACGCCCAGGCAGCCATGATGCAAATTCTCGGCGGAAAGATCGTGACGGTATGGCCTGAGGCATACGCTGAAGGGAAGTGCATTTTTCCTCAGCCGGCGTAATATGACCGACTTTAGTACCCTCTCTCCCTCTCTTCCTTTTGAGTGAGGGAGGAGGGCTTTACTTCTGTCTACTGTATTCTGACTCCTGTATTCTGGGTTTTTGTTCATGACTTTTTCCTTTGTTGCCGGTTCTCTGCTCAATGGGCTGCTTGTGGGTGGCGTTTACAGCCTGATGGCCATCGGGTTGACGCTCATCTTCGGCGTGATGAAGGTCGTCAACTTTGCCCACGGGTCCCTTATCATGCTGGGCATGTATACGTCCTATTGGGCGGTCATGCTTTTGCGGATTGATCCCTATCTTTCCATGCTTGTCTCCCTGGCCGTTTTGTTCATCATCGGTGCATGCTTCCAGAGGTTCCTGATCAATCCCATCCTGAATGCGCCGGAACACAACCAGTTGCTTTTGACCCTTGGGGCGTCCCTTTTCATGGAGAATCTCGCGGTCTTTCTTTGGTCCCCGGACTACAGGGTCCTCAAGACACACTATGCCGATGTGAACTTTTACATGGGTGACGTATCGATCTCCCTGGTTCGTCTCCTGGCCTTCGCTTCCGCCATGATCCTTGCAGGAATTCTTTACCTGGTCCTGACCCGGACGGACCTGGGAAAAGCCATTCGCGCGGCAAGCGAAGAGCCCAAGGGGGCTCTTCTCATGGGGATCAACATCCGGCGTCTTTACATGATCACCTTCGGTATCGGCGCGGCGTGCGCCGGGGTTTCCGGTGCGGCGATCGCCCCCTTTATCCCTGTGTACCCCTATGTGGGCTGGCTCTTTGTCATTACGGCCTTTGTCGTGGTTGTGCTGGGCGGCATGGGCAACATCCTGGGGGCCTTTGTGGGCGGATTGATCATCGGAGTCGCAGACAGCGTGGGGGCCATGTTTCTGCCCGGCGCGATGAAGTCCATCATTTCTTTCACCATCTTTATCATCATCCTTCTTTTCAAGCCCGCAGGTCTCTTCGGGAGGAAAAATGGCTGAAACGAGGGAGTACCTTAAGAGAAAACTCGGCCGCAACACGTGGGTCGCCGTGGTTTTTGTCCTGGCGGCGCTCCATGTTCTGCCGTGGGTCTTCCCGAGTATTCTCCATATCATGATCATGATCTTTCTCTTCTCCCTCATGGGCCAGGGCTGGAATGTGCTCGGCGGCTACGCCGGCCAGTTCTCTTTCGGTCATTCCTTGTTTTTCGGCTTGGGAGCCTATGTCTCTTCCCTCCTGTTTGTTCGTCTCGGCCTGACTCCCTGGGTTGGAATCTTGTTTTCCTGTGGGGCAGGCATTCTCCTGGGTCTCTTTATCGGCTTTCTGAGCTTCCGTTATGGGCTGAAGGGTCCGTTCTTTGCTCTCATCATGCTGGCCTTCGCTGAGATCTTCCACATGACCGCCACGGGATGGAGCGCGGTGGGAGGCGCCCTCGGGGTGCTGATACCCCTCAAGGGCAATGCGCCCGGCCTGATGCAGTTCATGCAAAAGGAGCCCTTCTATTTCATCACCCTTTGGCTGATGGTGGGTTCCATTTATCTCGTGTGGAGACTCGAGGGAACGCGACTGGGGCTCTACTTCCTGGCCGCGAGAGAGGATCATGATGCAGCCGAAGCCCTGGGCGTCAACACCTTCAGAGCCCAGATGACGGCCATGGCCATCAGTGCAGGCATGACCGCCATCGGCGGCACGATCTACGCCCAGTATCTGCTCTACATTGACCCGGATTCCACCTTCGGGGTCGTCAATTCCGTTGAGATCATGCTCAGGCCGATCATCGGAGGACCGGGCACCATTCTTGGCCCGCTTCTTGGCTCCGTCGTGCTCACGCCCCTGTCGGAGGTCACACGTCTCGCGTTTCAGTCTTACAGCGGCGTCTATCTCATGATCTACGGCATGATCCTTGTGGCCGTGATCATGTTCCTGCCCGATGGACTCATCGGCCTGGCCAGGAAGATCGTTGGGAAATTCCAGAAAGGGGTGGCCTAGAGGTGGAAAACAGGCCCTTTCTCGAAGTCCAGTCTGTGTCCAAGTCCTTTCGCGGCCTGAAAGCGATTTCCGATGTCACCTTCAAGGTGATGGGGAATGAGATCCTTGGACTCATCGGACCAAACGGTGCCGGGAAGACGACCCTGTTCCATCTCATCACAGGCTTTCTCCAGCCGGATGAGGGCACCATAAGACTCGAAGGCAAGGACATCGTGAGCCTTGCGCCCCACATGATTTGCAAACAGGGCATCACAAGAACCTTTCAGATTGTGAAACCTTTCAGTCATCTCTCCACCCTGGAGAACGTGGCCGTCGGGTGTTACAACCGCACTTCCCGTGTTGAGGACGTTGAAGAAAAGGCGTGGGAGATTCTCCAGTTTGTGGGGCTTGAGAAGAAGGCCCTGCAGCCTGCAAGCAGCCTGACCACCCCGGACAGAAAAAAACTGGAGCTTGCCCGTGCTCTGGGCACCAAGCCCAAGCTGTTGCTCCTCGATGAGGTCATGGCCGGCCTGAACCCGACAGAGCAGGGAGAGATTGTGGCGCTTATCCACAACATCCACGAATCCGGAACCGCGATTCTTATTATTGAGCATCACATGCGCGTGATCATGGGGGTCAGTGATCGCATTGTTGTACTCAATCATGGGGTCTGCATTGCAGACGGCGAACCTCAGAGGGTTTGCGAGGACCCGGGGGTCATTGAGGCCTACCTGGGAAAAGGAGCGTATGCTTGCTTAGGGTCAACGACATAGACGTCTCCTACGGTCAGGTCCAAATCCTGCGCAAAGTGAGCTTTGACATTCAGGAGAAAGAGATCGTTTCTCTTCTGGGGAGCAACGGCGCCGGCAAGACGACCACGGTGAGCGCTATTTCAGGGATTCTCCCTGTCAGCAACGGGCAGGTGGTGTTCCTGGAGGAGGATATCACCAGGGTGGAATCCTTTCATCGGGTGGAGATGGGAGTGGTCCAGGTCCCTGAAGGCCGCAAGATCTTCCCGACCCTGACCGTGATGGAGAACCTGGAGATGGGCTCTTACCTGAAGGGTCCCAAAGCCATGCGCCGGGAGACCATGGCTGCTGTGTTTTCCCTTTTCCCTGTCCTTGAAAAGCGGAAGAAACAGTTGGGCGGTACGCTCTCGGGTGGAGAACAACAGATGCTGGCCATCGGACGAGGGCTGATGGCCAAGCCTAAATTGCTGATCCTGGATGAACCGTCGCTCGGACTTGCGCCCATCGTGGTGGATGAGATTTTCAGCGTCATCGACAAGATCAACAGGGAAGGGGTCATGCTTCTCCTGGTGGAACAGAATGTGTCGCAGGCTCTTTCTCTTTCCAGCCGGGGTTTTGTGCTCGAACAGGGCCGGATTGCCCTGTCCGGCAATGGAGAAGATCTCCTCGCCGATCCCCATGTGAAAAAGGTGTACCTCGGTTTGTAGGAATGGAGTAGTGGAGCACTGGAGTAATGGAGTGCTGGAAAGCCGGAATGATGGAATGGTGAGACAAAAGGAAGAACGACCATGACCAACTACCTCGACCACATCGTCTCCTATGTCTGCCGAACTTCTTTCGATGACCTTCCGCAAAACGTCGTGTTGCGGGCGAAAGAAGTCCTTGTTGACTCCCTGTCTGTCATAGCGGCCGGCGCGCAAGAGGATGTAGTGAAAGCCCTCAAAGAGAGGATTGTCGATCCTAAAGCCAGGCAGGTTGCATCGCTTATTGGACTGGGAATGCGGACTGAGCCTTCCAAAGCCGCATTGATCAACGGCACGGCAGGCACCTTCCTTGAACTGGATGAAGGCAATCAATTTGGGCGTGGCCACCCTGGCATCCATGTCATCCCTGCGGCGCTTGCCATAGCTGAAGATGGGCGTCTGTCGGGCCGCGACCTTGTGACCGCGCTTGTCCTTGGGTACGAAATAGGAACACGCATTGGGATCGCTTGCAAAATCAGGATGTCCATGCACCCTCATGGCACCTGGGGAACGGTGGGAGCGGCTGTCGCCGTCGCAAAGCTCATGGGCTACGACGAAGCAGCAATGAAGGAGATGATCAATGTAAGCTCCTCTCTTGGTCTTGCCACGAGCAGGCGCACGATGCTCGAAGGAGGAACCGTCCGGAACGTGTACTCCGGAGTGAGCAACACCATGGGCATTCTCGCCCATGAACTGGTCCAGTCGGGTTTCACGGGCGAAGCAGATGGCCTGAAAAGCGTTTACGGCTCCGTGGTTTCCGATACGTTCAGCCCAGAGGTGATGACCGAAGATCTGGGAAAACGTTTCGAGATCGCTCGCAACTATTTCAAGATGCACGCCTGCTGCCGCTACAACCATGGCACCCTGGATGCCCTTGAGCAGATTCTGGCGCAAAGATTCTTGAAGGCGGATGAAATTGAAGCGGTGGATGTGGAGACCTATTCTCTCGCCGCCCAACTGTGCGATCAGAATCCCCAGAATATGCTCGCAGCCAAGTTTTCCATTCCTTTTGCTGTGGCGACCTTGATCGTCCATGGCCGCACGGATGTGAGCTGTTTCAACGCTGAGATCGTTCGCAACGACGCCGTTCAAACCCTGGCGAAAAGAGTGAAGGTGAAAGAAGATCCAACGCTCACTGCCATGATGCCGGCACGAAGGCCCTCAAAGGTCAAAGTCACCTTGAAGAGCGGTGAGAAGCTGGAAGCTGAAGTGACCATGAACAAAGGCGACTTTGAAGATCCTTACGGCCCTGCAGACCTGGAGAAAAAATACTATTCCCTTGCCGACTCTGTTTGGGGCCATGCAAAAGCCGAGCAGATTCGCTCTCAGCTCATGGGTGTGGAAAAGGTGAAGGACATCAATCAGGTCACTGCTCTTATCGCGCCCCTTGCGTAGATCAATCCGATGCATAAATGGGACGATATCCTATCGACAAAAGCTACGCCAGCGCCTTCTACGGTACTTCTCTCCTCAGTATTCTCATCAAATTGAAAGTGGATACCCTCATCGTTGCAGGCGGCACCACGAGCGGCTGTGTCAGGGCCACATGCGTGGATGCGATCAGCCGCAACTTTGATGTGGCCGTCGTTGAAGACTGTGTCTACGACCGCATCAGCGTCTCTCACAAAGTTGCGCTCCTTGATCTCTGGATGAAGTACTGCGATGTCATATCCCGCGACGAAGCGATTGAATACGCCTCACGCCTCTAGTCTCGATGCACGCGCAGGGCAGCACAAACACTTCTAAACGCGCTTCGGTCTAAGAGGACAGCAACCTCTTTCGTTCCATTAATCCAGCGATTGCTTTTTCAACAGGAATAGATTTGAAGGAAAGATCGCATGCTGCATAGTACATGGCAGTGGAAAGGCTTCCGGGAGTGGGGGTGAAGATCTGTACGTCAGTGGATTTCATTCCCTGGGATTTGAGTTTCTTCTTCATCTCTACAATGTCACGACCCTTTTCTCCCGGATGACCTATGATGAGATAGGGCGCCAACTCAATCTTTCGCTTCAGCCTCTTGTTGATGGAGTTGAAGAGGCTGACGAAGGATTCCAGAGTCTTGTAGGGTGGTTTTCTCATCAGGTTCAGAACAGAGTCCTGAGTGTGCTCGGGTGCAATGCGCAGGAATCTGCCGGAGTGGTAAAGCAGGATTTCTTCCAGCAACTCAGGATTGCTCAGCAACACGTCATACCGGATGCCTGAGCCCAGGAATATCTTCTTGACCCCAGGTATTTTTCTGCACTCTCGCAACAACTCCAAATATCTTTTTCCCGGAGAAAATATCCTGCACCTTTCGGGGTAAAGGCAGGAGGGTTCCACACATCCATCGGCATCGCAATCATTTCCGTACATTTCGGCTGTAGCTCCGCCGATGTCGGAAATGGAGCCTTTCCATTTAGGATGCCGGGTCAGGGTGAAGATTTCCCTTGTAATGGATTCCATGGAGCGGGAAACGACTTTTTTCCCTTGATGGACTTCAATGGAACAAAAAGAACATCCGCCCCCACATCCGCGGTGTGAAGTGACGGAGAAAAGATTCATTCGCAGTGCCGGTGAGTAAGAGGCCCCTTTCAGATGCGCGCGGGAGTATTGCTGATTATAGATAGGGTCAAGATCAGAGCGGTCATAGGTTTCAGCTGCATACTGCACCACGCAGCGGTCTGCGTGTTTCTGCACGATGCCCTTTCCCTCGAGTGACGCTCTTTCCATGATCAGATAGGCCTCTAGAAGCTTTGTCCTGTCCTCTAAGATGGCCTCAAAGGAGGGGAGTTCTGCGAAATCGTTTGCTTCCGGGAATTCTTTCGTTGCGGCGGCTGTTCCGGGCAGCATGATGGTATCGCTTGAAATTCCGGATTGGAGGGTTCGGGCAATCCTTACCAACTGCTTTTCCCCCATGCCGGTGACCAATAGGTCCGCCCTTGAGTCCAGCAGGACAGAGCGTCTGATTTTGTCCTGCTGGAAGTCATAGTGGGCGAAACAGCGTAGGGTCGCCTCAAGACCGCCGATGATTATGGGCACATCATGAAAAAGCTCTTTGATTCTGTTCGTGAAGACGATAGTGGTCCGATCAGGTCTGATTTGGTATTT
>PDVJ01000699.1_pt1 | contig 11440 bp, 9 predicted proteins | sample 1369811 | NCBI WGS metagenome assembly PDVJ01 (sample SAMN07795376, study PRJNA414565) | Alkali sediment metagenome, whole genome shotgun sequencing project. | reverse complement strand
GGTCCAGCGCTGCAGAGACAATGGAGAGGTACTCCCGCAGGACCACTCTTCGGTTCTTCTTCAGCTTCAGGAAGATATGATAATCTGAAACAGAGGTGAGGATGCCCGTCTCTTTTAACCCCATCTCCTTCACCAACTTGAAATCTTCCTTGACGGCACGGATCCAGCCCGTAATCTCCGGGTAGCGGTAGCCCCTCTCCTGACAACCCCTCACTGCCTCTTTGTCCTTCTCACTGTAAACAAAGAACTCACATTGCCGGATCACGCCATTGGGGCCTCCAAGGCGATGGAGCATTTCGTAGAGGCTGACGATCTGCTCCACCGTATAAGGGGGCCTGGCCTGTTGTCCATCCCGAAAGGTGGTATCGGTAATAAAGATCTCATCGGGGGGATCAATGAAGACAAACTTATTGTCGAATTCTACCCGGCAAACCTCTTCGTAAGGAAAGATACTCCGATAGAGGTTTGGCTCCTGGATATCCAGGAGAGGGTATTGCTCGATCGAGGACCTGCCTTGAAAGGCCTTCTTCCGGGTAATGGCCATTCTCTTCTCCTTATTTAGAGATGAAGCGTTTCGTGTATCGGTGACGGTAACGAGGCCCGTATCGTTGAACGGTAACGTCGATCGTCTCTTCTCTAACTTGGTTTGTTTATTCTTTATTCACCGTTACCGTTGCCCTTTGACGAAACGGGCTTCGTAACCACCAAACGTAACCTCTTATTTTATAACCAAATGAGACTCGTAGCCGTAACGCTAAACTTTTAATCTTATCCACAGCTCATCCAGTTGCTTCGGATCTACTTTCGAGGGCGCGTCCGTCATGAGATCGGTCGCCTTCTGGGTCTTCGGGAAGGCAATGACATCCCTGATGGACTCTGACTGGCTGAGGATCATGATGAGCCGGTCGAATCCAAAGGCAATCCCGCCATGAGGAGGAGTTCCGTACTGGAGCGCTTCCAGTAAAAACCCGAATCTCTCCCTGGCCTCTTCCTCTCCCATCCCCAATTTTTCAAAGACGAGGGATTGGACCTCCCTCAGATGATTCCGGATGCTCCCGCCTCCAATCTCAGATCCATTCAAGACAAGATCATAAGCCTTAGCCTTCACCTGTTCCGGATGGACCTGCAATGTCTCAATATCTTCATCCTTGGGAGCGGTGAAGGGGTGATGGACCGCACCAAAACGTTTTTCTGTCTCATCGTACTCCAGAAGAGGAAAATCTAAAATCCATACAAATCGATAAGCGTCCGAAGCGATGAGTCCCAACTTCTGGCCGAGATGAAGGCGAAGATTGGCCAGGGATTGATTGACCACTTTCGAAGGACCGGCCATGAAGAGAAGGAGATCATTCTCCGCGACCTCAAGAATCTCCTCCACTTTTTTTCTCTCCTCATCGCTGATCGACTTCTGAATTGCCGACTGCCATCCATTCGGACTAACCTTCGCCGAGATCAACCCTTTGGCCCCATAGGCATAGACAACGGGATTGAGATCGTCGATCTCTTTCCGCGAAAAAGTGCTTCCTCCTTTGACATTGATGGCTTTGATTATCTCTCCCCTCTCGATCGCCTCCTTGAAGATCCTGAAAGAAGAATGCTTTAGGATGGAGGTCACATCCCTCAGCTCCATTCCAAATCGGATGTCCGGCTTGTCCACACCATAGCGGCTCATCGCTTCTTCATAGGTCAGATGGGGAAAGGGCGTCTCCAGTTCCACCCCTAAAATCGTCTTGAAGATATGGATCATCAGACCTTCCATCGTTCTCTGAATATCTTCCACGGTGACAAAAGACATCTCCACATCGATCTGGGTAAATTCCGGTTGTCGATCCGAGCGGAGGTCCTCGTCCCGGAAACAACGGACAATCTGAAAGTACCGGTCAAATCCCGAGATCATCAGGATCTGTTTAAAAAGTTGAGGGGACTGGGGCAAGGCGTAAAAATGACCGGGATTGACTCTGCTAGGAACCAAATAATCTCTCGCCCCCTCGGGAGTGCTCTTGGTGAGCATGGGTGTCTCGATCTCCAGAAATCCAAGAGAGTCAAAGTAATGTCGCACCTCTTTCGCCACACGGTGCTAAATATCGATACTGGAGGCGCACATTCTCTGCCACCTCCTCGTCATCTTCGATCAAAAAGGGTGGATTTTTAGAGGGATTAAGGATCTTTAACTCTTGGGCGATGACCTCGATCTCTCCGGTCTTCAATTTGGGGTTCCATGTGCCTTCCGGCCGGGTCACTACCTTCCCTTTCACCCCCACGACAAATTCACTTCGAAGGGATTGGGCCTTCTCGTGTGCGTCTCGATTCAATTCGGGATTGAAGACCACCTGGACGATCCCCTGCCTGTCCCGCAACTCAACGAAAATGAGTCCACCCAGGTCTCTTCTTCGCTGGACCCATCCCAGAAGGGTCACCTCTCGATCCACATCCTTTCGTCGCAGATCACCACAGTAATCTGTTCGTTAAAGATCCTTAATCCCTCTAAAAATCCACCCTTTTTGATCGAAGATGACGAGGAGGTGGCAGAGAATGTGCGCCTCCAGTATCGATATTTAATCCTTGCCTGCGGCAGGCAGGGATGTCATCAGAGTTCTCTAAGGACTTTGAAAAACGCTCTTAGAGAACGCTGCAGAGAAATCCCTTCAGATATTCACCTTCGGGATGGCAGAGATTGAATGGATGGTCCATCGGGTGTCCTCTCCGGCCCAGAAGCTCGACTTTCCTCCCTCCATCCACTGAGGCAGAGAAGATGATCTTCTGAAAAAGATCCCAGCTCACATGATGGGAGCAACAGAAGGTGAAAAGAAAGCCCCCTCCTCTTAACAAACGGAGGGCCTGGAGATTGAGATCTTTATATCCCCTTGATGCACCTGAAAGGTGTCCCTTTCTTTTTGCAAAAGGAGGAGGATCAAGAATGACGATATCATACCCGGGTTCGAGGCTTCTCAAAACCTCAAAGGCATCCCCCCGTATGAATCGATGAGGAATCTGTCCCAGGGGGTTCAGGTGGAAATGTTCTTCTGCTCTTTTCAAAGCCTCCTCAGAGGAATCGACCAGGGTCACTTCTTCTGCACCTCCCAACCCCGCATAAATTGAAAAAGCCCCGGTATAGGAGAAACAATCTAGAACCTTACTCCCCCGAGACAGGTTCTTCAGGTCAGACCGATTCTCCCTTTGGTCGAGATAGAATCCGGTCTTCTGTCCACCTTTCACATCAACCTGAAAATGACAACCATACTCCTCTATCTCAATTCGATCGGAAACCTCCCTCCCGGAGAGAAGACCGGTAACCTCCGGCAGATCCTCTTGTCTTCGGGTGGCAACATCACTCCTTTCGTAGATGGATCGGGGTTTGAATTCACTGACCAGGAGATCGACGAAAGACCCTTTGAGCCGCTCCACTCCAGCGGTTAAAGACTGAATCACCAGGGTCTCTCCGTAACGGTCCACGATCAGTCCCGGAAGGAAGTCTCCTTCGCCATTTACGATTCGATAGGCATTCGTCTTCCCTTTGAGAAAGGTTTCTCTCAATCGAGCAGCTCTTGAAATCCGTTCTCTAAAAAAAGGGATATCGACCGGCTCCTTCTTCTGAGTCAACAGACGAAGGATGATCTGGGAGGCTGGGTTGAGATGTCCCGCCCCGAGGAATTGACCTTCTTTTGAGTAGACCTCTCCAAGGTCACCGGGGGATACCTCTCCTTCGATTTTCGCTACAGCCCCTGAAAAGACCCAGGGATGTCCCCTCAGGAGCGGTTTCTCTTTGCCTTTCTTCAAAATGATTTTAGGAAGAGTTTTGGTCATTTGAAATTGGCGCTTGGAGTCCCTGTCTGCTGGCAAGCAGGGATTTTGGATTTGGGAGCTGGGACTTAAGATGTCTTTCTTTGAAGGGCCCTTTCGAGCAAGTTCCCGATGAATTCGGTATAGGTCATCCCCTGAACCTTGATGGCTCGGGCCATTCCGGATTGAGGAGAGATGTCCGGGTTTGGATTCACCTCCAAGACAAAGGCTTTCCCATTTGGGTCGAGGCGCATGTCCACCCGGGCATAATCCTGGCATCCAAAGAGTTTAAAGACCTTGAGCGCAATGTGTTCAATCCTCTTCTGCGCCACCGGCTCCAATCGTGCGGGGCAAACCGGTTTCGATTTCTGATATTCAGGGCTCTCGGCCTCCCACTTAGCCTCATATCCGCAGATCTTCGGAACGCCTTCAGGAAACTCGGAATAATCGATTTCAGAGATGGGAAGAACCTCCACTTTCCCGTCGGTCTCTAATAACCCTACATTTAACTCTCTGCCCTCGATGAACTCCTCTACCAACGCCGGCTGCTGGTACCTCTCAACCACGTATCGAATCTGCCTGCTCAGAGCCTCATCGTCATACACCACGCTCTCCTTCGAAATTCCGAGGCTCCCATCTTCATGAAGGGGCTTGACGATCATGGGGAAGCTATTTCCCCGAATAGGGTTCACCCCCCGGTCGAAAATTTTATACCGGGGAGTGGGGATGCCTTGCGATTGGAGGATGTCCTTCACCTTCCCCTTATCCAGACACAATCCCAGAGTAAGTGGAGAGGATCCGGTATAGGGAATCCGGAAGAGGTCCAGTAGTGCAGGGATATTCATCTCCCAGCAGGAATTTCCATAGACGCTCTCACAAAGGTTAAAGACCACATCGGGGCGGATCTCCTTTAGCCAGTGGATCACGGTGAGGATTTCATCTCGAACGGCCATGACATAGCCCTGATGACCAAGGGATCGAAGCGCCTCCTCTACCGCTCCGATCTCCTCGAGGATGGCATCCTCAGCCAGCATATCTTTTGCCTCTCCTTTCTCCAACCGTTCAAGGAGATTGTACAAGACGACGACTTTTAACATGGACCGTTTATCCTCTGTTCCCTGAACCCTGTCAGGTTCAGGGCATAGCCCCAAACCATGTGAGGTTCAGGGCATAGCCGTGAATCCTACGTGGTTCACGGTTACGCCATCACCTTCTTCGAGGCAGCTTTCTCCTCCCCATTCGACTTGACCTTTTTGAATTCGAGGATATTGGGCTCCGGATACTCAAAGACTTGCCCCTCATAATTTCTTAAGACGAGCTTCCCCTTCCCTTTCGAAATCACATACTCGGGTTCTATAGGGATCTTCCCGCCCCCACCGGGCGCATCAATGACATAAGTGGGGATGGCGTAGCCCGTGGTATGGCCTCGCAATTTCTCGATGATCTGGATCCCCGTGGCCACAGAGGTCCGGAAATGCTCCGTTCCCGTGGCAAGGTCACATTGGTAGATATAGTATGGACGGACCCGAATCTTGAGGAGTTCGTGAACCAGTTTCTTCATAACATTAGGCTTGTCGTTAATGCCCTTGAGAAGAACGGTCTGGCTCCCCAAAGGAATGCCCCCGTCGGCCAGTTCGTTACACGCCCTCCTCACCGCATCGGTGATTTCCTTGGGATGGGTAAAATGGATGGAGATCATCAAGGGATGATATTTCTTCAACATCCTAACCAAACCCACTGTAATCCTCTGGGGCAGTGTCACCGGAGCCCTCGTCCCGATTCGAAGGAGTTCAATATGAGGAATCATCCTTAAGCGGCTCAAGATCTCCTCCAGCCTCTCATTTTCCAAGAGGAGCGGATCTCCTCCGGAGAGAAGGACATCTCGAACCTTTTTATGGGTTTTCAAATATTTCAGGACTTCCTCAAAATTGCCCTGGGTAATGGGCCGCTCATTACTTCCCACCAATCGTCTTCGGGTGCAGTATCTGCAATAGGTGGCACACTGATCGGTAACGAGCAGGAGAACCCTATCAGGATAGCGATGGACGAGGCCTGAAACAGGAGAATTTTTGTCCTCTCCACAGGGGTCCACCATATCATTTTTCGATAGATGGCATTCCTCAATCCGGGGAACGGCCTGTCTTCGAATGGGACAGTTGGGATTGCTTGGATCCATAAGGCTCACGAAGTACGGGGTGACGGCTAATGCCAGTCTTCCTTTCGACTGTTTGATCCCCTCGATCTCCTCAGGGATGAGCTGAAGGATCTCTTGCAGATGTTCCAATTTGGTCACCCGATGGCGAAGTTGCCACCTCCAATCATTCCATTCCTTCTCGGAAATCCCTTTCCACGCCGAAGGAATGGATTCTTTAACCTCTTCCACCTTCCTTTCTTCTTCCCGAGTGGGAAACAATACAAGTTGCGACTTCTTTTCTGTCCCTCTCAGCGGGACAGGGACACTAGAGTCCGAAGCAAGCTCCATTTTCACTCCTTCCCGCATACCCGCTCTGGCCAGCCTTTTTAGGAAATAAAAAAGGAGATATCACTCGATACCTCCTCTTATGAGATTATGTAAAGGCTCTCTTTTTTGAAGAGCAAGCATGCACCTTTTTTTCTGTTTACGTTGACGGATAATGTTGACCTCCCCTTAAGAAATGTCTTCACTTATGTTGGCGCCCCCCCCCGTCCTATTAAGAGGAGGCGCCAACTCCTCGGCACAATCATGGCCTGCTCACACTCCACACTACTTCTTGGGTGGGGCAGCAGGCGCTGCGGGCGCAGGTGTGGCTGCAGGTGCAGCGGGAGCCGGTGCCTCAGCAGGTTTGACCTCCCCCTTGGCCGCTGGTTTCTCGGGTGCTTTGGGTTTGCATGCCATTCCCATGGCAGCTAAATTAATCACCAAAACCAGTGCGAGCAAGAGCAAAATCCATTTCTTCATGTACCTTCACCTCCTTTCTGATTGGTTCGGGACCCCTCCCCTTTTTCTACCCGATGGAAGAGCCTTCACGCCATCGGGGAATGAGATCTTTCGAATCGCCCGCCTCAACATTCTCGGATCAACGGGCTTCTTAACAATATGCTGAATCCCCATCTTTTTCAGTCGGGGGGCAATTTCATCTGTGATCGAAGGGCTCATGAGAATGAAGCGATCGCCCCATCTCTTCAGAAAAGGGGGCTTTCTCTCCAACATCTCCATCTCCACATCGCCTAAGATCACCCCTCCTCGAATCTCTTTTTCCCTTCCCTCCAGTTGCGAAAAATCCTCAATCTCCACTACCTGGAATCCATATTTTTGAAGGATCTTATTTAAGCTAAGCCGAACGAATTCATCCCTATCAATGACAAATGCCCATTTCACCTTCTCGTTCATAAACAATCAGTAGTAACAAATTTCGTGCCAATCTTCTTTATGAACGAAAATAATGACATTTTAAAGAAATCTAATAATATCAAAAGGTTAAATTTATATTGTCTCTATCATCCCCTTTCTATATATAGATATATAAGAATCAAGTGTGAAAAATTGCCCTTCAATTTTTGCAAAAATGAGACAAAATGCCCTCCTCTTTCTCTCTTTTTTCAATTTTAATGACTTTTGGCCACCCTTTCTCTTTCTTCGGACCAAGCCTAAGGGAGACGAATATTTAATCATGCAGGAAAGGGCTCGTCTTTTCCTTCCATCTTCCGGTGAATGGTCCGGACATTGATTCCCAATAACTCAGCTGCCCTGCGTTTATTTCCTTTGGTCGCTTTCAGAGTTTGAATCAATAATTCCTTTTCCACTTCCTCAAGGCGTGTCCCGATCTTGATCGAAATCACCTCAGGCTTCTCCTTATACTCACGGATCTCTGGCGGAAGATGGGGAAGATCGATCACCTCAGGGCTATGGATCACCAATATCGATTCGATCGCATTCTCCAATTCCCTCACATTTCCGCTCCACTCATAATCCATCAGGAGGCTCATCGCCCTCTGTGAAATTCCCTTCACCTTCATCTTATATTTTTGATTGAATTTATCAATAAAAAAATTGATCAAGAAAGGAATATCCTCCTTTCGTTCCCTCAAAGGAGGCAATTTGATATTGACCACATTCAATCGATAATAGAGATCTTCTCGAAACACTCCGTCCTTAACCGCCTCTTGAAGATCTCGGTTGCTTGCAGCAATAAGGCGGATGTTGACCTGGATGGTTTTATTCCCGCCGACCCTTTCAAATTCACCCTCCTGAAGGACCCGTAATAGTTTGATTTGAGTGGAGAGCGGGATATCCTCTACCTCATCCAAAAAGAGGGTTCCGGGGTGGGCCATTTCAAATCGTCCTTTTCGTGAAGCGATCGCCCCGGTGAAGGATCCTCTCTCATGACCGAAAAGTTCACTTTCGATGATCCCCTCGCTCAAGGACGCGCAGTTCACTTTGACGAATGGCAAGGACGCCCGGGGGCTCTTGTAATGGATGGCATTCGCGATTAACTCTTTTCCTGTTCCGCTTTCGCCAATGATGAGGACAGAACTATCGTAAGGGGCAATGTGCTGGATGAGTTCGAAGATCTTCACCATCTTCTCGCTTCTTCCGATAATGTTTTTGAGATGAAATTTGTCCTCCAATTTGGAACGCAGATCCCGGTTCTGAAGAACCAGGGTCTGTTTTTCCAGGGCCCTCTCCACCACCAGAGAAATCACCCGGGGGTTGATCGGCTTCTCGATGAAATCGAAAGCCCCCAGCTTAATCGCCTGAACCGCCTTCTCTATCGTTCCCTGAGCAGAGATGACGATCACCTCTGTCTCCGGTCTCAGACGCTTCACCTCCTCCAAGAGTTCAATGCCATCCATTTTGGGCATGACGAGATCGGTGATGACCAGATCGACCGTCTCCTGACGAAAAAGGGGAAGGGCCTCCTTTCCGTTGGAAGCCAGAAGGGTTTCGTACCCCCTCTTTTTCAAAAGGAGACGGATGCTCTCTCCAACATTGGGATCATCCTCCACAACGAGAATCACCTTTTTGTCCATAAATCCTTTTCAAAGGAATATTGGAATAATGGAAGATTGGAATATTGGGTATAACACCAAATTAGAATAGAAAAATGTTGCTTTCAACCTTTTCGAATACCCCCATTATTCCACCATTCCATCACTCCATCATTCCATGTAAATTTCAGTTCGTCTTTTGGCCCAGTGGGATTCTTATCCGAAAGGTTGAACCCCTATTCACCTCACTCTTCACAGAGATCTCGCCGTGGTGGTCTGAAATAATCTTTTTGGTGATCGAGAGCCCTAACCCAGAACCCATCGGTTTGGTACTGAACATGAAATCAAAAATCCTGGGAAGATTTTCTTTCGATATTCCCACCCCATTGTCCTTGAGGACGACAAAGACATTCTTCTTTGAACCCCGCGTGAAGAGATGGATCTCCCCTTTCTCCGAGACGGCTTGAATGCTGTTGACGATCAGATTAGAAAGAGCCAGATTGAATTGACTCACATCGATCTTTACCGGAGGTAACTTTTTTTGGAAATGGGTCTCGATCTTCGCATTCTTCATCTGGGCATCCGACCCGAGAAGTCGGACGACCGAGTCCAGCACTTCATTCAGTTGTACCCATCCAAAGGCCAAGGGTGGGAGACGGTTGAAATCCAAAAATTCTTTCAGATTATTTTCCAAACGAAGGGTCTCATAACTGATAAAGTTGATCAATGAATGGATTTCCTCTTTCTGAGAAAGGTAGGCCTCTGCTCCCAGCTCTTCCCTCAGGAGTTCAATGTTGATATTCAGGGAACTCAGGGGATTCCGGATTTCGTGGGCCATCCATCGGGATAAAACACCAATGGTCGAAAGGTCTCGGCTCTTGCTGATCTCCCTGGAAAGCAAGCCCTTCTCCGTCACATCGGCAAAGGTGGCCAAACAGCCCAGGAACATCCCTTGCTTATTGAAGATGGGGTTGAAACTGCACCGGAGGATGTGCGTCTCTCCATCGCTGGAGGAGGGAGGTGGGACCTGGATGGCGAGTTCAATATCGTGATCGCTCTCCTTCTTCTCGTAAACCGATTCGAAATGCTTTCGAATATTTTTGAAAGGAATCACCCTTTCATATTTTTTCCCCAAGGCCTGTTTCCTCCGGATCTCAAAATACTCTTCGGCCACGGGGTTGAAGATTTGGATTCGGCCTCGGACATCCGCAAAGACGATGGCTTCCTCCAAATTCTTCAGAAGAATTTCGTAAAGGTTTTCGTCACTCCGATTCATTGAGAATGCATCACGCCATCAGCCCGTTCCGTTTCAGGGCATGATGGAAAATGGTCCTTACCAGCTGGTCGTAACTCCAGCCCATACGCTTCGCCATGATCGGAAGATCGCCATAGACAGGGGAGAGGCCCGGGAGAGGGTTTATCTCTAAGAAGTACGGGGTCCCATCCTTTCCCACACGGATGTCCACCCGTGAAACATCCCGGCAATCCAGGGCCCGATAGGCCTGAAGGGCTACCTCCTCAATCCCCTTCTGGAGTTCTGGATCAATCGGAGGGGGACAGTGGTAGGCCACCTTCTCTTCCCATTCTCTCTTAATCTCCAAGGAATAGATGGCTTCTTCGATGGGTTCCCCTTTGATCTCTATCAGCATCACCCCGAGGACAGAGGGAACCTCGTTGCCGAGGATGCCCACGGTAAACTCAGGGCCTTTGACGAACTCCTCCACCAGAACCGGAGGCCCATAGTTCTCTAACAGCCATCCCGTCTTCTCCTCCAGAGATCGGGCATCCAACACTTTTGAATCCAATCGAACCCCCTTGCTCGATCCCTCATCACATAACTTCACGAAAAGGGGGTAAGAAAGGTTGATCTCCTTCAGGTCCTCCTTCCGATGCACTCTCTTGAATCGAGGGGTGGGGACCCCTGCACTCATGACCACTCTTTTGGCCATCGATTTGTCCAGGGTGAGAGAGAGGGTGAGGGGATCGGAGCCGGTGTAAGGGATGTTTAAAAATTCTAAGAGGGCCGGGATGTGCGCTTCTCGGTTTCGACCTCGAAGGCCTTCGGCAATATTAAAGACAATGTCGATCGATGCTTCTTTCAAACGATCGACCAAACCGGTGTCCCCTCCCAGTTTTATCACTTCATGTCCATCACGGACCAGGACATCCCGGATGGCATCGATCGTTTCCTCAATATCGAATTCTTCGAAAAGATCTACGGGTTGATTTTCTTGATGGGAAAAATCTTTTTTTAAATTGTAGGTGATCCCTACTCTCAATTTCATTTCAGGAAGCTTTAACAATTTCTTTTCGATATACTCTGGTTTTCAGTCTTTGTCAACCCCGTTGAATAAAATTTGATCAGAAAAATATTTGGGCCGCGTTATGATTCACTCATCTCCATAACTGCTTGCCGCTAAACCTCTATATTCTACGGGGTCAACCCCGTTGAATAAAATTCGATCCGAAAAATGTTTAGACCAAAGAAGTCTCCAGTTCATCGTCCATCGTTTATTGTTCTTCGTTCATCATTGATCATTCATCGTTCAACGCTTCTTTAGAACGGCTTTAAGGAAAACGTCTTTTATGTTACATTACATTCGGTCAGCAATAGGTCAGAGTGAGAATGAAGCGAGAAGAGATCTTACAGGCTCTGGGACGGCTCAGACGAGGCCTTCTCCTGATGATCCTC
>PDVJ01000698.1_pt1 | contig 11440 bp, 12 predicted proteins | sample 1369811 | NCBI WGS metagenome assembly PDVJ01 (sample SAMN07795376, study PRJNA414565) | Alkali sediment metagenome, whole genome shotgun sequencing project. | reverse complement strand
TTCGTGGAGATCCCTATTGAATTCACGGACCAGCGGAGGGGGAAGTCCAAGTTCTCCATCCGGGAAATCACAGGCTACGCTGCAAATGTGCTGTGGCTGAGGCTAGGCCGCTAGCCGAGGCGCAGTGTCCGCAGTCCCCACATAGCGATGGCAATGGGAAGGTGCAGTGCAGGCATGAATATCTTCCCGATGAAGTACGCAGTGAGTATGCCCAGAATTGCCCCACCAATGATGTCTGATGGGTAGTATACGGCGGCATAGACTTTGGCCAGCGGCATCAGAATGGCCGGGACGAGTAGAATGAGACCCCATTTGCGGTTGAACTGCCAGACGCCGGCGGCAGTGGCGAAGGTGAGGCAGGAGGAGTTGCTGGGGAATGATGGATCGTGGATAGGGTAGAAGATATGGTTGGTGACCGGATCCAGCAACTGAGGCATGTCTTGGAAAGGGTGAGAGTGACGCCAGATGCTATTCGTGATCAGGACAAAACCCATGGCCGAACCGATGGTTATGGCGGCGCAAACCGCAGCCTTCTGGTTCCTGTCGCGTTCGGCGAAATCCCTGCCCATGAACCATATGTAGAGCAGGATCAATGAGATGGAGACGGGAATAAAGTAGTCGCTGGCCAGGAGTATCATGATCCTGTCCAGGATGGCGCTCTTGCCCACCAGGTGGCTGATCCAGAGGACTATGCTCTGGTCAACTTGGATGATGAGTTCCAGCATCACTTTCGTCTCTTCGTTTGAAGGCCTCTCTCAACGCCTCAAACCAGCTCACGTACCTCAGTTGATAGGCGCCCTCTATTCTTTCTTCCGGCTCGCTTGTCGCATTCCGGCGATAGACGAACATGCGGAGCAAAGACGACAGAACCAGAGTGACCACCAGTGCCGCGAACGTGGTCCAGCAGAAGACCGTGAATTGCTGCGCGCCCTCCAGTCCGGTGCGCCGCATCACTGTATCAAGGCGGCTGTCCCTGAAGAAGAACCACCAGAAGGCGAACAGGATGGCGGCGATCGACAGAACCAGCGTGATGGGCCTGTTTCGCATGAAGAGCATGCCCTTCAACTGATTGCAGGTGGCTATCAGTTGAAGCAGGCCCATGACGGCTATGAATACAAATATGCAGTATTGCCAGGCGTGTACAACTTCCAAGGTGATCCCTAGGCGCCCTTCTTGCTGCGATACGCCGGGGTGCACCACTCCATGTACTTGCGGTTCCTGCCCCGGATCACATCACCGTAGAGGCTCAAGAGCTTCCGCGTTGTCGGGCCCACCTTGCCCTCCCCGATCGGGCGGTGGTCTACTTCCACCACTGGAGTCACGTTGGCGGCCGTTCCGGTCATGAAGCACTCATCGGCGATGTAGAGTTCACTGCGGTCGATGGCTCTTTCAACCGTGTCGATCCCCAGTTCGTTCTTGGCGAGCCTGATGACGGTGTCGCGGGTTATTCCTTTCAGTATGTTGTCACAGGAAGCCGGTGTCACCAGCCTGCCATCCACGATGATGAAGATGTTCTCGCCGCTGCCTTCCGAAACGTGACCATCCTGCGAGAGCAGGATACCCTCGTCGTATCCGTTGTCGTGGGCCTCGGTCTTGGCCAGTGCGCTGTTGACATAGATGCCGGTTACCTTGCCCCTGGGCGGAATCATGGTGTCGTCCACACGACGCCAACTGGAGACGCCGCATTTCGCTCCCTTCTCGGCATCGAGATAGGGTCCGAACGGGGTCACGAAGATGAAGAAGTCGTCCTCCAGGTTGTGGAGCCTCACGCCGACTATCTGTGAGCTCTTGTAGGCCAGGGGCCGCACGTAGATGTCCTCCTTGTAGCCGTTCTTCTTGACCAGCTCCACTGTGAGCTGGCACAGCTTCTCGACGTCGAAAGCGAGGTTGATCTTCAGAATGCGGCAACTCTTGTGCAGCCTCTCGTAGTGCTCTCTGAGGCGGAAGAGGTATATCTGCCCTTCCTTGGCGTTCCAGTTGCCCCGGATGCCTTCGAAGCAGGCGGTGCCGTAGTTCAAGGCGTGCGTCATGATGCCGACCTTGGCCTCGGAAAGAGGCACAAATTTCTTCTCAAAGAACGCTACCTGCGGCATTTCAGTCTCCTTTCGTGTGTCTCAGTCTGATGCGGTCCGGCGCATCGGAAGGCCGCTATCGGCGGCAATCGCATCTGTTGGCTTGCCATCCCATTGCGGATGAACAGGCTTTGCCCTTACTGCCAAGTCGCCCTTGCGGCGTTACTATTATAGGCCTTCAAGCTGTGCAGGCACAACCACACCCGGCTGGGGTGTGGTTGTGGGTTAGGCTCTACATGGGTCTGCGCGAATCTGAGAATCGTTCTAGGCTGGTGTTGTGGATCGGATGCCCCAGAGGTTGCTGGGATGCGGGCTACAGAGGCCGGAGCAGGGGAATACGGTCATGACCGCACATGATGTAGAAATACTACCTGGCCCCCAGTGATGAGATCTGGGGCGGCTCTTCCTGGCTGGTGTCATGGACCTTTGCCGACTTGATCGCGGTCCAGAGTATGTAGAGGATAGGAACGCCCATGTTGAACTCCAGGAGGCTGTTGAAGAGCAGTACATCGACATAGTTCTGCGCGGGGCGTATGCCGGAGGCCATCAGGGTGATCTCCATGCCGAAATGGACGAGTATGCCGATGAGGAACAGATAGAGCATCCGGGGGAAAGTGAGTGACTTCATGGGCCGCCAGGTGTATTTTAGCGCCAGCAGAAGCAGATAGCCGCCTGCTACCAAGGCCACCTGAATGATCCTGGCGTTTGACATATCTCGCCCGATGTGAAGTGTTCGGTCGTCGATGCCAACGTGCTGGCTGATCAGAGCTGTGGCCAGCCATCCCCCGTACAGGAACAGAGTCCACAGTGCCTTGGTCTTAATTGACCTTGCCCCGAACATGACCGTGACATAGGAGAACTCGATCATGCCATAGGTGAAAGAGAAGTAGAGGAGGAACAGATCGCGGTTGAAGGGCACTTCCAGGAAGCGTGTTTGCTGAACGCGTAGCCACAATACGTCGTCTACCAAGAAGACGACCAATGCTCCAAACAGCCCGAACCGCAGAGCGATCGTGTGCTTCTGCCGGAACAAGACCAGCATCCAGACTGCACAGAAGGCGATGTCCAGGTATATGAAGTCCATGTCGAATGTTCGGGCCACATAGCTGTTCACAATCGACTCTCCTTGTCAGAAAAGGTGCAAGCCGCCGGCTCTTGTGAGGAATAGGGCGTGCCCAGAGACTCATGTCGGCGTGCTACGATCCGAACCGCCGACCGCCGCACAATCCGGTCAATAATAGTGGATTCGTCCGGACGCTTCAACAGCGTCTGCATGCCGGGCATGACCCCGTAGTCCGCTGTTGACACTGCATGGTGGGTCCGCTGATAATCGTAGCAGTGCAGCTAGTCTGGCCATGCCGGTTCGGCTACTCCCTACCGCGAGTGACCGGCATCCCGGGGCGAGGAACCGAGAAGTGGATTTTCCGAAGGTTGTCATAACCAAAGAGATACTGCGTCCCCCGTCTTTCGAAAGAGACGTCCAGTACGTCGAGTTCAGGGAAGACCCGTTGACGAGGAGACGATGTCGGATAAATGCCAGAAGAGCAGCGAGGACAAAGCAGGCGCTGCCCACCCCTGTCCCGGCCGAGATATCTGGGAAGCGAGAAGGGTGCCCCTTTTGTCCGGAGAACATCGAGCAGGCTGTGACGAAGTTCGACCCGGGGTTCTACCCCGCCGGGCGCATTCGAAGAGGTGAATGCTGCCTCTTCCCCAATATGTTCCCCCTGGCCAGCCACCACGTCGCCGCCACCGTGTGCACCAGTCACTTTCTGGACCTGGACGAATTCAGCGCAAAGATGGTGGCTGACTGCATGATGGCCGCGAGGGAGTTCTTATCGCTGGTCCATGAACGTGATTCTGACGCCAGATATCCCATGCTTCACTGGAACCACCTTTCGCCAAGTGCGGCGAGCGTGGTCCACCCCCACGTTCATGTGCTGGCCGATGTGAGGCCGACATCATACCAGGACACCCTCCTGGAAACCAGCAGGGAGTACCATGGCCGGACTGGGCGGAACTTCTGGAAGGACATACTCGATGAAGAGAGGCAAAGGGGAGAGAGATACATCGGAGAAAACGACTCTGTTGCTGCTCTCGCCAGTTTCGCCCCTCAAGGGAATAGAGAGGTCCAGATCATATTCAAGTGGACGGGCAGTTTGATGGACTTGCGGGATCAGGATATTGCGGGGTTTGCTGACTGTGTCGTTAGGCTGCTGAAAGGCTACAAGAGAATGGGAGTGAACTCCTTCAACCTGTCGACATTCTCAGGACCTCCAGGCGACAAGCTTGAGGGCTACTCGCTTCACGCTAAACTGATCTCGAGACCAGTGCTGCAGCCATTCTATCGAAACGACACGGGCATTCTGGAGAGGTTCCATCATGAGGCCGATATCGAAGTGATGCCAGAGACCTTTGCTGAGAGTATGAGACAGTCTTTCTAGAGGCGGTGAGGCGTTTTGAATCTGCAGAAAATGGTGCTAGGTGGCCTGCGACAAGGGCTCAGCGCCTTGGGCCGGCTCCTGGGCATGGTGCCCGCAGGGTGGCTCATTCTGATGGGGATAGTAGCGCTCCCTATTGCCATTCTCTCTGCAGTAGTGGCCGTGGTGTTCTTCATCCTGCTTGTCCTTCTCGCAGTCCTCGGGTTGCTCTTCTACCTGCTGGTACTGAGACCGGTGTTCGGGTCAAGGAGAAGACAAGAGAAGGTGATCGAGGCCGAATACACCGTCAAGTCGGAAGATGATCAATAGTGCGTCGTCGTGGAAAGTACGTGGATCATGCAGCCTCCAGGCCTAGGTGGCGGTTTGTCGGTCTGGCGACGGCGAGGTCATCGATAGAAGCTGGGCCTTCTTGGGTCTAGCGGTGCCTGTGCTGAATCGTGGTGGCATCGGTGGGAGATGCCACTTCTGCAGCGCCTTGCGCGGCATCTTGGGGGATACTCTGCGGTGGTTGCCCATACTACGTGTCTGCATGGCTGGTATCCTCTCCTAATCGTAGTGCGAGAAAGGGCCCAGCACAATGGCTCGACGGGGCAATGCGCGGTGTCAGGCCGGCTGGTGTCATCCGAGTCCATGATTGGGTCATGAGGCGCTCGCGGTGTGCGTGCGGAGGGATTGGGGGTTCGACAATGGAGGCCTGGAACGTCGACTGAAAACGTCTTGACTATTTCGATCAACCGAGATAGAATGCGGCCAACAGCTTCTCCCACAAGGCTGTTCCGGTTTTCTATATCCGCCAGGAGAGTTCCTTCTGTCATAGTTGAATGGGCGTCTGGCACACTGTGTGAGGAAAGAGGACAATGGCTGTCACCTTTGATGAACTCCGCCAATGGCTAAAGGAAGAGCGGGACAGGCTTATCAAACAGCAGGAACAGAACCGCGCTTCCGCTCCTGTTATGGGTGAAATGAAGGAAGGCAGCCCATATGGTAAGAAGGAGGAGGGAGCATCCGAAGCCTACGAGCTCGAGAAGAGATTGGCCTTGGAAAAGCGGCTGATGGTGACCCTCGCTGAGGTTGAACATGCCCTTCGAAAGTTCGAGAAAGGCACATATGGTGTGTGCGACATGTGTGGCCAGCCGGTCGAGATCGCACGGCTTGAAGTCCTGCCTCAGGCCAACCTCTGCTTGAACTGCAAGGGGCTGCAATCGAAAAATGCCAGAGGCAAGTTCCCTGCCAGGTAACCGGCCGGCCAGCAGGCTTCGCGTCTTTCTTGCACTGTACCGATTCTTCTGGTGGTGGTCAATACTCCCCTTCTTCTCCCTTCGACGAGACAAACGTGCCCCGCTGTTGCTCTTCTCCGTTGCTTTTGTGGTTCTGGCTGCGGACCAGTTGACCAAGGAGTGGATCAGGCACAGTCTCCGGCTGGGTGAGGCCATACCTGAGCAGGGAGCTCTGCGGTTCATCCACTCCACCAACAGCGGCATCATCTTCGGACTGGAAGCACCTATGGCGGTCTCCATCACTGTGCCCATCGTGCTTGTTTGCGCTGTCCTGCTGGCGTACTACTGGTATGGTCCCATAGGCGACAGGCTGGTGAATGTGTGTCTCGGGCTCTTTGTTGGTGGCAGCGCGGGCAACTTGCTGGACAGATTGAGGTTTCGGGCGGTGACCGATTTTGTNGANGTTCGACTCTGGGGTGACATGCACTGGTTNACCTTCAATCTGGCTGACGCCTCCATNATTGGGGCGATTCTCCTATTTGGCCTCTTGATNTCCGGACTGGGCCTGAGAANAGGCACCAAGCGTCAGTGATGGGTGCNGACAAGCGACTGTCCCTNTCTGCGGATANATCTGGTATCCGCCTTGATCTATTTGTTTGCCAGTCCAGCGAAGGCTTATCCCGTTCCTTTGTGCAGAAGCTCATTGAGGACGGGCACGTTACCATAAACGGGGAATTGGGAAAGCCGAGCCGCAAGGTCAAGATCGGCGATGCCATCGTGGTGAACCTACCGCCGCCCGAGCCGTCACCTGATCTTGTTCCGGAGGACTTGCCCCTGGCGATTCTCTACGAGGATGGGGATATCCTGGTGGTCAACAAGCCCGCCGGGTTGACGGTCTACCCTGCCCCTGGCCATCCACGACATACCCTGATGAATGCCATCCTCGCCCATTGTCCGGAGATTACCCGCATCGAGAATTCGGTTCGCCCCGGGGTGGTGCATCGCCTGGACAAGGATACTTCGGGTGCAATGGTGGTTGCCAGGAACAAGGTTGCTCAGTTGAACTTGGCGTCTCAGATCAAAGGCCACCGCATGCTGAAGAAATACCTCGTCCTGGTCAAGGGCTGTCCGTCCCCGGAGCAGGGTGCTATCGAAGCCCCCATCAGCCGCCATCCGAAGGACCGTAAGAGGATGGCGGTGGTCGAAGGCGGGAGAGAATCCCGTACCCTATACAAGGTCACGAGGCGCTACAATGGGTTCTCACTGGTAGAGGCCACTCTTCAGACTGGGCGCACCCACCAGATCAGGGTCCACTTCTCGCACAAACGCTGGCCGGTGGTTGGAGATGCTGTCTATGGTGTGAGGGTGGAGTGGCTGAGCAGGCAGTTTGTACATGCCTGGACGCTGGGCTTCAAGCTTCCCGGCAGTGGGGAGTACGTTGAGTTCCAAGCGGGACTGCCGGCCGACCTTCGAGAAGCGCTGGAAGCGGTCTCGCGGCTATAGGGTCTGTCTACACCGGTTGCTCGCAGCGCATGGATTGGCGGCCATTCCGCCTCCTCAAAGTTGCTTCTCTATCTTTGACCACGAATCGCGCAAGGCGACCGTCCGGTTGAAGACCAGCCGTTCGGCAGAAGAGTCGTTTGAATCGACGCAGAAGTAGCCGAGGCGTTCGAACTGGTAGCGGCTTGTCGGCGTTGCTTTCGCGAGGCTGGGCTCGACGTAGCCAGTCAGGGTCTCCAGCGAATTCGGGTTAAGAACACTCTCGCAGCCGCCTTCGACATCGCCGGGGTTCTCCTCTGTAAACAGGCGATCGTAGAGGCGCACCTCGGCCTTGAGCGCGTGACGGGCTGAGACCCAGTGGATGGTTCCTTTGACCTTGCGCCCATCGGGTGTGTTACCGCCTCGTGTTGCTGGATCATAGGTGCAGTGCAGCTCGACCACCTCTCCAGTTCGCTCGTCCTTTGTCACACCAATGCAGGTGATGAGATAGGCGTATCGTAGCCGTACCTCACGGCCGGGCGCCAGGCGGAAGAACTTGCCTGGCGGCACTTCGCGGAAATCGTCTCGCTCGATGTACAGCACGCGCGAGAAGGGTACCTTTCGTGTCCCGGCACCGGGGTCTTCAGGGTTGTTGATGGCATCCAACTCCTCGGCTTGATCCTCGGGATAGTTGTCGATCACCACGCGGAGTGGATTAATCACGGCCATGACGCGGGGGGCGGTCTTGTTCAGGTCCTCGCGGATGCAGTGCTCCAGCAGAGCGACGTCGATGGTGCTCTCTGTCTTGGCCACACCGATGCGGTCGCAGAAGTCGCGGATGGACTTGGGCGTGTACCCACGTCGGCGTAGGCCGGCGATCGTCGGCAGGCGGGGATCATCCCAGCCAGAGACGTTTCCTTTCTCCACCAACTGCAGCAACTTGCGCTTGCTCATCACAGTGTAAGTGAGATTGAGGCGCGCGAACTCGATCTGCCGCGGATGATAGACGCCCAACTGGTCGAGGAACCAATCATACAGAGGGCGGTGGTCCTCGAACTCCAGCGTGCAGATAGAGTGCGTGATCCGTTCAATCGAGTCCTCGATTCCGTGAGCCCAGTCGTACATCGGATAAATGCACCACTTGCTGCCTGTGCGGTGGTGGTCTGCGTGGAGGATACGGTACATCACGGGATCGCGCATGTTCAGGTTCGGCGATGCCATGTCGATCTTAGCCCGAAGCACCCGGCTGCCGTCTTCGAACTCCCCCGCCCTCATGCGTTCGAACTATCCTTGCCCGGCTGGGTGAGAGTGCCACGGTAGTCTCTGATCTCATCAGCGCTCAGGTCATCGACGTAGGCCTTGCCGGCCTCGATCAACTTAACGGCGAAATCGTGCATCTGCTGGAAGTAGTCTGACGCATAGAAGAGGTTGTCCTGCCAGTCGAAGCCGAGCCAGCGCACGCTGTCCACGATAGAATCGACGTATTCCTGCTCTTCCTTAGTCGGATTAGTGTCGTCGAAGCGGAGGTTGCACAGGCCGCTGTACTGAGTGGCGATGCCGAAGTTCAGACAGATCGATTTGGCGTGGCCGATATGCAGGTAGCCGTTTGGCTCCGGTGGAAACCGCGTTTGCACCCGGCCGCCGTACTTGTTGGCCTTGATGTCCTCGTCGATGATGTCCCGAATGAAGTCGGAGGGAGTTCCCTGGTCGGACACTGTCAAGTCGTTTTCTCCTAGGGCGCAGGCTTTGTGCCCATCCTCTGGAATCGAGATAGCTTGATCTGGACGATCGGTCTGAGCCTCACATTAAACTACAGTTTCCACGGTAGCTTTGTCAAAGACTGGGGCAGGTCGGTGACCTTCCTTTGGACTCTGAACGACTGGCGATGCTAGAATGGAAGCCATCGCCGAAAGGGACAGCTCTTGCGTCGAAGGCGTGTTTACGGAGAGACATGAGTATAGAAGACGTCAGAGTCAGGTACGCTCCCAGCCCGACTGGGTATCCGCATATCGGGAACATCAGGACTGCGCTGTTCAACTGGCTGTTCGCCCGGCACACGGGCGGCAAGTTCATCGTTCGCATTGAAGACACCGATCAGTCGCGCAAGGTTGAGGGTGCGCTGGAGCAGATACTCGAAAGCCTGCGCTGGTTGGGCTTGGACTGGGATGAGGGGCCCGAGGTTGGAGGCGAATGCGGATCGTACTTTCAGTCGGAGCGACTGGAGCTGTATCAACGCTATGCGCAGGAGTTGGTGGACAGCGGGCATGCTTACAGATGCTATTGCTCGTCGGAGCGTCTGGCGGGGATGCGCACCCAGATGGCGGAGCGTAAGGAATCCGTGCGAACCTACGACCGTCATTGCCGTGATCTGAGCGCGGAGGAACAGGCGAGTTTGGGGTCTCAGGGGATGGTGCCGGTGGTACGGTTCAAGGTGCCGCTTGGCGGGCAGACTACATTTCATGATCTCATCCATGGTGACATAACGTTCGACAATGCCGAGCTCGACGATTTGGTGCTGCTGAAGTCGGATGGCTATCCCACTTACCACCTGGCCAATATTGTCGATGATCACACCATGAAGATCAGCCATGTCATGCGGGCCGACGAATGGCTTTCGTCCACTCCCAGGCATGTCCTTCTTTACAATGCGTTTGGCTGGACGCCGCCACTGTACGTGCATCTGCCCATGATCCTGGGGCCCGACAAATCGAAGCTGAGCAAGCGGCACGGCGCTACTGCGCTGCTGGACTATAGGGATGAGGGTTACTTGCCGGAGGCCATTTTCAACTTCCTGGCTCTGCTGGGCTGGTCCCTGGATGACAAGACCGATGTCATCGGCTGTGAAGACCTGGTGAAGCACTTCTCTCTGGAGCGCATCAGCAAGACGGCGGCCGTATTTGATATAAAGAAGTTGCAGTGGATGAACGGTCTCTACATTCGCAAGCTCAGCCCGGTCGAACTGGCTGAACGCGCTCTGCCATTCTTCGAGAAGCAGCTTCCGATTCAGGTGAAGCGTCCGCTGGACGTCGCGTATGTGAGTCAGGTGGTGGCTCTGCAACAAGAGCGCGCGAAGACCCTCTGTGATTTTCCGCAGAACAGCGCGTTCTTCTTCTTGGAGGATGTGGACTATGCGCTGGACCTGCTGCTGAAGGGCGGCCTGAGCCGGGAGCGAGTCCAGAAGTTGCTCGCAGTGACGGTCGGAAGACTGGAAGGGGTGGAGGTTTTTGACGTGGCGAATCTGGAAGCTTCTCTCCGATCTTTGTCCGAGGACCTGTTGGTCAAGACCGGGGATCTGTTTGGACTTCTGCGCATCGCGGTCACAGGGCGCACTGCGGCTCCTCCTTTGTTCCAGACCATGGCTGTGGTGGGCAAGGACAGGTGTCTTAGGCGCATACGATCGGCGATCGATAGACTGTCTGCGACGGCAAGCGCCTAGGCTCACGAAAGGCCGTGAGCGCTGGTGAAACTCTGCCGGCGCTTTGATTCTGACATAGGTCTTCAGTTGCCGGGGTGCGTTTGGTGAAGGGGACTGGTGCCTTAGGCCTGCTTCTGACTGAAGTAGGATGTGTATGCCGAAAGCGCCAGCAGGAACTCGGGCGGGAGTTCGCCACCGCGTGTACTCTCCCTGACATAGTCGGAGAGCAGCGTCCAGATCTCTTGGTGGGTCTTGCGTTCCTTCAACGCCTTTTCCACGATTTGCCCGAAGGTAATCGAATTCTCTCTGATGCTGTCGATCAGCACCTTGGGATTGCGACGGGCCCCGCAGTGGGAGTAGAAGGCGACCCTGGGTGAAAGGCTCCCGAGTCTGTCTATGGTTTCAACATAGAGCTGCAGGTCGAAGGGTGGCACGGCAGCCGGCAGTGGGAAATCGGGCATGCTGGTAGCTATGAAGCCCAGAGCTTCTCCTGGGAATATGCCTTGCGTCAGGCTGTCCTGGATCGAGATGTGATGTGAAGCATGACCGGGTGTGAAGAGTATCGTGAGGTCCCTTTTGCCAAGATGAATCACTTCGCCGTCTTGGGCAATGTGCATCTGCTGCTCGGGTATGGGCAGAATGGGTCCAAAGCGCTGCTCGAAGTCTTCCCCGAAGACGAGCTTGGTGGCACTCACCAGTTTTGATGGCTCGACCATGTTCTTGGCGCCGCGCGGGTGGAGCACCACTTTGGCGTTGGGGAGCTGCTGGGCCAGGTATCCGGCACCACCGCCATGGTCCACGTGAATGTGGGTGGGTATT
>PDVJ01000260.1_pt1 | contig 11444 bp, 11 predicted proteins | sample 1369811 | NCBI WGS metagenome assembly PDVJ01 (sample SAMN07795376, study PRJNA414565) | Alkali sediment metagenome, whole genome shotgun sequencing project. | reverse complement strand
GGTTCTAATTCAATCGGTTTCTCGACAATGCCGTCCGGTGTTTTCCGGCAGCAGATGTTCTGGTGCTGGTGCCCGCAGCACATATGCGTGAGTCCCCGTACCGAGAGTGCTTCAAACGCCATTGGTGCAGTATAATGGAACCCGGCAAAGGAATCCCCGGATTCATGAGAAAGTCTCTGCCAGCACTTGAGCCGGAGTGTCTGCTTTCCAAGATCAAGAGGTCCACCATGGACAAACAGCATTCCGCGATCCGACCATTCCATGGGCATGGTATCAAAGAGGGAAAGAAGGGGGGAGCCCCGCATCTGCTCATGACGGTAAGTACTTGCCGGATCACTTCCGCTTACCAACAGCCTGTTGAGAAAAGCATGATCGTGGTTGCCGAGTACAGAAACAAGCCGGTATTCTCTCGAGAGAGTATGGATCATCTCAAGAGTTTCCTGAGGACGGTCTCCCCGATGAACAAGATCCCCGAGATTTATTAAAATATCTACCTTCCCGAATGCCTGTCGGAACAAAGGAGTCTGTATACATGAAGCAAGGGCACGGATAGCCACCGAATCTGCATGAACATCAGAAAAGATTACGGCACCCATAATGGTGGCACAGTATTAGTGTTCCTTTCTCATAAAAACCGATGATACCACGGGTTATACCAATGACTCCTGGGAATTAAACTAGGTTCATGTTCAGGAAATTCCAAAATACCTCCGAACTAACTGATGGACAAGCATCGAAAAGGGGATCCATGGTATGACTTTCATATCGTTTTTTTAGGTTCTATCTCCATTAATTTGATTCATCAGAAAAACAAATTGGATATGACACCATGGAACGATTTCTTACTGAGTACATCAATCGTCTGAGACCCCACTTCACGGGGTTACCGGTTGCAACCGCGCACGAGATTGCATCGGCATTCCTTGCGTTCAAGTTCGGCCTTTTTCGCAATGCAGTACATGAATGCACGCAGGCCATCTCTCTTATTCCGGATAACGGAGCCAATGTCGCATTAAAAAAAGCGCTCTCAATAGTCCGGGCAAATGCACAGAACCTCGAAAATGCACAATTTACCTCAGATTTATCGGTATTTTTCTCAGAAAATGAACGCCAGTACGTGCCTGTCATGCTTCCCCCCGATCAAATCGAAGATCCTGGCAGTCTCGAGCTCGACAACGCACTCATCCTGATTTATAGTGTAGCAGTTATTACCTCTCCCGAGGATGAAGAAGCCATGACAGAGCACCGCAAGTTCATTGTCAGATTGCTGAGCGGGTACAAAAAGGCACTGGGAATCAGTTGATTTCATCTTTAAAAAATCCTTAATTGAAAAACTGGTAAGGATCTCATACTTTTTAGACCTGCCTCACCTTGAAACAATACTGAAATAAAAACGAAGATCCAACGTGAATTCAACAAATTATCTGACTAAAGGACCTCTTTTCCGAGGGCTTATCACCATATCCTTACCCATTATTGCAAGTAACCTCCTCCAGAGCGTTCTTGAGGTGGTCGATCTCTACTTTGTTGGCAGACTGGGTGCGGACGCGATTGCCGGTGTCGCGATGAGTACTACGATCATCTTTGTCCTTGCAACATTCGTAGTAGGTCTTGTCACGGCTACCACCGCATTTATTTCGCGTCACTATGGTGCAGAGGAACACGATGCAGTGGGATTGATTGTCCAGCAATCCCTCTATATCGGTCTTACTTTTTCACTTGCTATTTCTGTACTTGGCCTGTTCTTCTCTAAAGATCTTCTTATGCTACTCGGAGCAGACGAAACCGTTGCCACACTCGGTTCTGCTTATCTTTCTGTACTTTTTTTAGGGATTTTCACGATGATCGAGCTTTGGGTCGTGATAAGCTCTTTCCAGGCTTGTGGGAACTCACTGACTCCCATGATCCTGATGGTTGGTGTAAATATCGTCAACATCATCCTGAACCCGATATTAATCTTCGGTTTCGCCGGGATCCCGGCCTTTGGTGTTGCAGGATCTGCGCTTGCAACTATCCTCTCACGAGGAGCAGGATTGGTTATTGGTTTGCTCCTTCTTGTACGTTACTCCAGCCACATTGCATTCCCGAAAACATGGAACCTTGATCTCCAGCTTATCTGGCGGATACTCACGGTCGCTATCCCGAACTCTATTCAATCCGGGCTCCGCAGCGGCACTTTCCTGGTGATGATGGCTTTTGTTGCAGTGTATGGAACTGCAGCGATTTCCGGATATGGTATTGCCGAACGTCTTGAACTCATCGCTCTTATGCCTGGTTTTGCCATCGCTACGGCAACCGCAGTAATTGTTGGACAGAACCTCGGTGCAAAAAAGCCGGATCGCGCAGAGGAGGGTGTGAAACTCGGGCTCGTGCTCTATGGTACTATTATGTTCGCAGTTTCAATCTGTTATTACGCATTTGCCGGTAACCTGATCTGGTTCTTCGATCCGAGCGGCGCCAGCGTGTTGACCGGGGTATCCTACTTCCGGGCGGTAACGCCATTCTACCTCATTATGGCGGTGAGTATCATTCTTTCCTTTGCGCTGAACGGTGCCGGGGACACGAAAAAACCGATGTACGCCACGCTGGTATCCATGGTGATGATCCAGATCCCCCTGGGTTACTTCCTGCCACAGCATTTTGGACTTGGTATTACCGGCATCTGGATCGCGGTAATCGTGGGTATTATAATTCAGACTGCCCTTCTTGGAATGATGTACAGGAGCGGCAGCTGGAAGCGTGTCGCATTAGAAATAAAATCAGAATAAAAATCAACCCGCAATCAGATCTTCAAGGAAAAAATCAGAGGCTGTCAAGACTGATACCGCTGAAGTCCTGGGCAACCTGTTGTATATCCCTGACACCGAACGCAGTCTGAACCATATTCAGGTCGAGGGTATTTGCTGCATCGCACATATAGTCGAGGATGTCAACAGAGAGTTCCTTTTGGATCTTGCTTTTACGCAACTGTTCAACAAGTGCAGCCATCTTTTCCGGAGGTTCCATGCGGAGTTTTGCAAGGCTCATAACACACATGTAAATCCGGGTCAAATTCCGGTCTGTACCAGTTATGGTGTCGAAGAAATTCCTGATTACCTGTGCCTGATAGATATCTCCACCCATGAATCCACCTCCTTCCCACTCTGTAGGTAATTTCTCTGTTCGAATTGTCCTTATAAAAAGTTTGTGGCAAAAATATAGTTTGACGCGAAAAATATGTGATTTAAATCGTTATTTTCCTCTGGAGCGGCGGAATTGTCTGACAACAAGACGCCGGGCGTCTTACTTCGGTGCGTTGCCCCCGCTTACTTTGCTGCACTTACAATTTTGATAATATCTCCATCCCTGAGAATGTGATTTTCCTTAATTCGCATCCTTGTCCGGGCATCAACTGCATAGAGAAATCCCTTGCCAATATCGGTGTGCACCTGAAACGCAACGTCATGGGGGGTTGATCCTTTCTTCATCAGGAATGCATCGGGATCGAGCAGCTCAAATACCGCCCGGTTAATCGCCTGCTGTACTCCGGTACCGTTGCACCGCTTCATCACTTCTGCAATCTTTGCCAGTCCTGCTTTCTGTGCTGGTGAGAGAGTCCCTTCATTGGCAATTCTGAATTGAACATCACCAGGGAGATACTGAATCAGCTGCGCCGCTGCTGCATTCCTGAGTGCAAGTTCTGATGCTGCACTCGCAAAAGATACCTTCTGCTCTGCAAGTTTTACGCGTAGAAGTTCGGGGGCTTCATCAAACTTGTTCCCCACAACCAGCATTGGTTTTGATATCTTTACCATCTCCGCGCATAGCGGGATCAGATCCTCGATGGTAGCATGGACAAGATCAATCTTGAGTTTCAGCTCAACATCTCGTATATCCTCCATGGTAATACCCAGACCGGTAAATATGTCTGCAATACCCTGCTGGATAGCAGTCCCTTTCCCCTGAGACATGCGGCTTATCCTTGTCCAGTGCTTTTCAAGGATTCCATGGACCCACATAGTCATTTCAAAAATCAGGAATTTGATGTCTTCTTCCGGGTCATGATTGCCTACCCCAACCGGGTTCCCCTCGCTGTCCGTGCCTCCGCTTGCATCAACAATATGGAGTATTGCATCTGCCTGCCGAAGGTTGTCAAGGAACTGATTGCCAAGTCCCTTACCCTTGTGGGCATCAGGTACAAGCCCGGCGACATCAATTAAATTGACCGCTACAAACCGGTTCCCATCAACACAGTGTCCACACGTGAGATGAAGATCATGACACGGACACTTCGTTCTCACATAGGCAACGCCAAAGTTCGGATTGATAGTCGTGAACGGATAGTTGGCGATTTCGACATTTGCCATGGTCGCAGCCTTGAAAAATGTCGACTTTCCGCAGTTGGGTTTACCCGCAAGGGCAAGAGTGATCATGTATAGTTCCTCATATGATTATTCGAGATATTTCTGTTTTGCTGGTCTGATGAGAATCTGAAATATTTTTTGTTTTTTTTAAAAGATCCAGATGGTTTTTGAAATTTCCATGGTGATCTTATACTCTTTTGCTGGCCTGCATGAAAAAAGCCGATCGTTTTCATGCTCCCCAGAATCCAACCAAAGTTTTTCATGCCTGCTTATTAAAAGGTACTTATGACGTTTACCCAGAAAAAAATCTATTATTTTGAAAAACCGGGAGAAGGGAATACGCTTGATTCGGCGCGGTTTGCCATCGAACGGGCAAAGGAACTTAAAATCAAAACGATTGTAGTAGCAAGCACTTCAGGAAAAACCGCTCAGGTTTTTCTTGATGCGATAGACAGATCTGGGATTGAACTTGTAGTGGTAACCCATGTTGTTGGATTTTCCAAACCAGGGGAATGGGAGTTTTCAGCAAAGATTGCAGATCAATTACAGAAAAAGGGCGTTCGTATCGTTACCGGTACTCATGCACTATCAGGACTCGAGCGGGCAATCTCGCGCTCACCGAAGGTTGGAGGGGGATCGCGTACCGAAGCGATCGCAGAGGCACTTCGTCGCGTTGTGGCAGTCGGCCTCAAAGTTGCTGTTGAGTGCGTGCTGATGGCAGCGGACCAGGGAGCCATTGGTATAAATGAGGAAGTGATTGCAGTTGGCGGCACATACAGCGGTGCAGATACAGTCTGCGTGATCCGGCCGGCACATTCGGCCAGTTTCTTTGATGTCCAGGTTCGGGAGATTGTTGCTATGCCGAGGGACCGGTAACAATGGCGATCACAGAACTCAAAGAGGCAATAAACCTTCTTGCACGATTACCATCACTCTGGATACCCGGTATTGTGGGGGGAATACTGACAGCTGCTCTCTGGTTAACCCTGAATCTCTCGGGAACCTTTTTTGCCGGCAGGCTGCTGGTGATCTTCGGTTTAGTGCTGCTCCTTTTCACTACAGGTCTTCTGGTGATAATCAGGAATAATGAAGGGGACCTCAGAACAATGATTTCCGGGGGGATCAGTTATTACTTCCGGGTGCTCCTCCCCCAGATCATTATTATATTTGGCATCTTGCTCATTGTTACTCTCGTCATGGTAACCTTCAGCCTCATTGGAGGACTCTCCGATATCAGTATGGTAACCGCCCTTGCAATCGGGTTCATGATCCCGATAGTAATACTCACCTTTTTTTACGATACCGCCGCAGTTTTTGAAGAGAGAAAAGTGTTTGATTCGATCCGTCGCAGCATTCAGCTTGTCATGTTGCATATCAACGAAGTAATAGCATTCCTGCTTATCTGCGCTGCAATAACTATCGGAGCAATTTTTATGCTGATGATCATCTGGGAAGCATTCCTGTTTGACAAGCTTGAACCAATAACCCGTTACAACGAGACACAGCTCCAGACATTCACCCCTGAGCAACTCATAGAAATAATTGGCCCGGGCGGTATGTGGATCACCGCAGGCATTCTCTTTATAGGGGTCGTTTTACTCCTCCCGCTTCTCTACAGCTATAAAGCATGTTTCTTCAGGAAACTTATTCGTGGGGCTCCTGTTGCTCACCAGCCGACAACCGGGGAATTTGACAGCAAAGGGCGCTGGTTCAAATATTAACAAACCAGATCACATTTTTTTATTCAGGGGGTTGTCTGATCCTCCATACCCGAAACATCCAGATCTTTCTTTTCAAGGTGGAGAATCGATAATTGAATAATCCAAGTATAGGATCCAGGAAGAAGACACAAGAAATCCTAAGAATTCAGGAACAGAAACACGATAACTGCAAATACTCCGCCGCCAATCGTTGCAAGCAGATTAGTACCTGCATTACCCAGAAACCCCCGGTTTTCCAATGTCGCACCAACAAGGCTGTCAATGTTGGTCCCGATAAACCCCGCAAGCGTGCAAATAACCATCATTTGAGGCGTGATCACATTGAGCAGTAATGCAACAAGCGAGACGACAAAACCACCCAGAAGCGCAACAAATTCTCCCGTCAGGGTAACACCTCCGTTCGTTCCTATCGGGACCTTCTTTAATGTTGTAATCATGTAGGGGATTCCCCCGGTGACACCAATCTCGCTCGCCATGGTGTCTGCGGCAGCAGTTGCCACACAACCGACATACATGACAATAAAGACGGGCAATTGAAAAACACCGAAAAGAACAGCTGCTGCGGCTGCGACAATCCCATTTGCAAAAACATTCCGGTACCCCCGCGCCCCGCCCCGTCCCTGTTCAACACCAATCCTTTTTTTATACGCGAATTTATATTTGGTCGCCGCAGAGCCCAGGATGAAAAATGACAACATAATTAAAAACCATTGCGCACCCTGAGGTGCAGCAAAGACCAACAGGATAATCCCAACAAGAGCAGCAGAGAAGAGACCGGAAAGATCTGCAGTTTTTGCCCTGAATGCAAAATAGCCAAAGGTAAACCCGACAATTACCGCTATCACCACGAGCAGCAGGTCTGCCTGGTAATTAAGCTCACGGATAAGCCACATCGTCATTGCTATGCCAACCGCTTCGATAACCAGAGAGTCTTCATATTTGAGCAGGATGGTCTTTAAAAGAACTGCTGCAATGATTCCGAAGATAACGGTTAAGAAATAGTACTGGTGGAGATACGCGATGACCAGTACGCCCGCCCATGCAGTTGAGATGATATAGTAAAGATACGTGTTCAAATCATCAGCACCACGCTGGAATACCAGTTCACCCAGCACAAGCATGGCAAGCGTACAGCAGAATACAAAAAGGGGAAGAAGAGTTATTCCGTAAAGTATGGCAATCACACAAATAGAGTACGTAAGATATTTGGTGTCAAAAAAACGCCAGAGGATAAGCGCAAAGAGAATAACAATCAGACTCATCAGCCACGCAGGCTGGATATAGGGGGCAATCAGAATTGAACCACCGACAAGCCCTGCAGCGTAACCCAATCCTCTTTGTTTCTCCATTTGTCAATCATTTGTCTTTTAAGCAAAAAGAGTTTTATCGTGTCCGTATTTTCAAAAAAAAATAAACGCTGACGGCACTTGCCAAATCATAAAAAACAGTATACGATCACTATATTTTATTTCACAACCAACCATCCGGAGAATGGTATCCTCTGGTCAAATGCCGAAAAACTATGATTTCGCTGAGGTGGAGGAGCGCTGGCGCGGCATCTGGCGCGACGAAGATCACTATTTTGATAAAAACTCAAAAAAACCGCAATTTGTGATCGACACACCACCGCCATATCCTACCGGCAACTTCCACATCGGTAACGCATTAAACTGGTGTTATATCGACTTTTTTGCCCGCTATAAGCGTATGAAAGGCTTTAATGTGATGTTCCCCCAAGGCTGGGACTGTCATGGTCTTCCGACGGAAGTGAAAGTAGAGGAACTTAATCATATAACAAAAAACGATGTTTCCCGCGAAGAATTCCGGCGGATGTGCCATGACCTGACTGAAAAAAACATTTCCCTGATGAGAGTCACGCTCCGCAAGATGGCATTCTCCACGGACTGGAGTAACGAGTACATCACCATGATGCCAAATTACTACAGTAAAACACAGCTCTCATTCCTGCGCATGCTCAAGTCGGGTTACATCTACCAGAGCGAGCACCCGGTAAATTATTGCATCCGGTGCGAAACAGCAATTGCTTTTGCTGAGGTTGCTTATGATGACCGGGAGACACAGCTGAATTATTTTGACTTTCATGGTGTGGAGATTGCAACCACCCGCCCGGAACTCCTGGCTGCCTGCGTAGCAGTTGCAGTGAATCCCGCAGATGACCGATACCACTCCTTAAAAGGCAAAAAGATGAAAGTCCCGCTGTTCGGCCATGAAGTTCCGGTTGTCCAGGATGAGGCAGTAGATCCAGCATTTGGCTCAGGCGCGGTCATGATTTGTACATTTGGTGACAAGCAGGATGTACACTGGTGGAAGCAGCACAACCTTTCTTTACGTAAGGCAATTGATCGGCAGGGGAAGATGACTGCTCTTGCAGGCAGATATGTGGGGATGAATACAACCGATTGCCGTGCAGCAATCCTTGCCGATATGAAGTCCGGGAAAATACTGAAACGTCAGGAAAACCTGGCACAGCGTGTCGGAACCTGCTGGCGCTGTAAGACGCCGATAGAAATACTCTCAGAGCGCCAGTGGTTTGTAAAAATCAAACCCGATGAAATCCAGAAAGCCGCTCACCAGATCACCTGGTATCCCGAGCATATGCTTCTCAGGATGGAAAACTGGGTCGAACAGATGGAATGGGACTGGTGTATCTCAAGACAGCGGATTTTTGCAACACCAATTCCTGTATGGTTCTGTATAAAATGTGGTGAAAGAGTAATACCTGAAGAGTCAGATCTCCCCGTTGATCCAACGCTGGTAAAGCCGAAACATCCCTGCCAGAAATGTGGCAGCACCGAGTTTGATGGAGAAGCAGATGTGCTCGATACGTGGATGGACTCCTCTATCTCAGTCCTCAATGTGACGGGATGGGACGGGAGGGATACACCCCCCTACTTCCCCGCCCAGATCCGCCCTCAGGGACACGATATAATCCGGACATGGGCATTCTATACCATCCTGCGATCAGTCGCACTTATTGGTTCAAAGCCGTGGGAAGAGATTCTCATCAACGGTATGGTGCTGGGAGAAGACGGATTCAAGATGAGTAAAAGCCGTGGTAACATCATAGTGCCAGAAGAGATTCTCGATAAATACGGTGCTGATGCACTCCGTCAATGGGCTGCAATGGGAGCGGCAACCGGTTCAGATATCATGTTTAACTGGAACGATGTTGTTGCCGCATCCAGGTTCCAGACCAAGATGTGGAATATCGCAAAGTTTGCCCTTATCCAGCTTGAGAAAGAAGGTTTCGATAAGGACGCACCAGTCACCGCGCTTGCTGACAGGTGGCTGCTTGTGCGCCTCTCAGACACAATCCAGCAGGTGAGTGCAGCGATGGAGTGCTATCAGTTTGACACGGCACTTAAGGCAATCAGGGAGTTTGCGTGGGATACTCTTGCTGATAATTACATCGAGCTGGTAAAGGGCAGGTTGTATACTGGTGAGGCGTCCCGCAAGAGTGCCCTGCTTGTACTCCATACGGCATTCGATGCACTTTGTAAAATGCTCGCACCATTCACTCCCTACTTTGCTGAAGAGTGCTACTCGTACCTGAATAAAGGTGCGAGCGTTCATAAGCAGCCGTGGGTATCCTTCACATATGAGGATGAAGCAGCAAGGTACGAGGGTACCCTGCTCGCACAGATAGTGGCAGAAGTGCGTAAGTATAAGCACGACACCGGACTCGCACTCAACGCTCCACTTGGCAAAATTTCGATCTATGCACCGCACACGGTGAATGATGAAGGTGATACCGGGCGCACCCTGAATGCGGATGTCCACTGGCGCACCGATGAAGTAAAACTCGAGCGGGTGATTACTGGTATTGATTTTAACCGTGCAGTAATTGGACCTGCATTCCGCAAACAGGCACAGGCATTTATGACTGTAATACAAGCGCTGCCACCCCACCAGCTGGCCAACCCGCCAAAAACGATCATCCTGGAGGGTTCTGAAGTAGGGATACCTGAAAATTCCTTTTCCCCGAAGTTTTCCTATGTGGAAGAGGGAGCGAAAGTGGACGTGATCACCGTTGGCGACGTGATCGTGACAATTGCAAAATCTGCCTGATTGAATCAGCAACAAATATTGCTATCTCATTTTTTTCTTTCATCGCATCCACGATCACAAACCGTGAAGGGTCTTTGCGGGCGAATTGCAAGTAATTTTTCTGAACATTTTCAAGTACGTCCCTCTTTTCGAAATGCTCGCGCTCGTTCTGGGGTTTAAGACGGGCAAGTGCTTCATCAATAGGGAGAACGCACAGGAAAGTTTTGTCCGGTACTATCGACCAGCCATCGTGCATTGCCCGCAGCCATTCCTCTGGTTGTGGAATCACCCCTTTGAGGGTGACTGCCTGGTAGGCGTACCGGCTGTCACTGTATCGGTCAGAAATTACCAGTTTACCATCGGCAAGCGCAGGGCGGATAATTCTTGCGAGATGCGCTGCATGGTCAGCAACAAACAGGGTTGCCTCGGTTATAGGATCGATCTGTTCTGCAATGGCACGGCGTACGGACTCACCTACCCACGTAGCTCCTGGCTCACGGGTAAAGACCGGATCAAGATCCACAAGTAATTCCTGCAGCTCCTGGTGCAGTGTACTCTTCCCGCTTCCATCAATTCCCTCAAGGGTGATTAACAACAGGTTCCCCTCCGGATCCATTCAACAGGAATAATTCCCCTGTGAAAGGCGGTACTGATAATGGCTCCATCAAATCCTGAATGGCTGATAATTTCAAGATCGCGGACAGTTGCAACACCACCCCCGTAAAAAAGCTGTTTATCATAAGCTTGACGCATTTTTTCCAGGTGTTGCCGGTCTATTCCCTGCTCTGTGCCAACAGCACTGACGTTAAGAAGAATCGACCCGACAAAATCCCAGTGTTGCGCTGATGATAACACCTCAACCGGTTCTTTGCCACAGGGTATGACCCGGCCATTTTTTACATCAATGCTGAGTACACCTCCATGATACCGTGACATATTCCTGCCACCGGTCTCTGTCCCGACAATATTCACGATATTCTCCCCCTCAAGAAAATCAGTTGGTGAATGACAACCACGGTCAACAAAACAACAGGCAACTTCCTGTGCGCACTGCCGGATAATCACATCGTGAGACCCGGTCCCTTCGATGCGATCGAGATCGGCAATATAGAGAAATCTGGGTTTGATAGATTTAATAAAGCCAAGGGGTTCTGCCGTCGGCGAAAAACCCCAATCCAGCGGTTTGTAGGTTGCACGTTGCCCGGATTTGCCGTGTACGACCAGATTTTGGCGCAAATCCATTGCAAGAAATAGTTTCATAGGCGAACGCAATCACTATTAGGATAAAAGATCATTAAACTTTATGCAATTG
>PDVJ01000695.1_pt1 | contig 11456 bp, 12 predicted proteins | sample 1369811 | NCBI WGS metagenome assembly PDVJ01 (sample SAMN07795376, study PRJNA414565) | Alkali sediment metagenome, whole genome shotgun sequencing project. | reverse complement strand
CGGCGACGGTGATCTGCTACCGGCCGCGCAGCGCGCTCCGCGACGTGGCAAGAGCGCTCGGACTCGACCCGCTGCAGGTCAACGCGCTCGCCCGCTCCATGCAGTGGTGGGACGGGTCGCACATCGATGCGGAGCGCGTGCGCGAGGCGGGCCTCGATCCCGGGAGCCCGGTGCTCGCGCGGGTGATCGCGCTGGCCCGTGCGCTACTCGGCTTCCCGCGGCACCTGTCGCAGCACGTCGGCGGCTTCGTGATCGCGCGCGACCTGCTCGAGGAACTGGTGCCGGTCGAGAATGCCGCGATGGACGGGCGCACGGTCATCCAGTGGGACAAGGACGACCTCGACGCGCTCGGGCTCCTCAAGGTGGACGTGCTCGGGCTCGGCATGCTCGCCGCCATCCGCCGTGCCTTCGCGCTGGTCGAGCAGTTCCGCGGCACGCGCTGGACGCTCGCGAGCGTGCCGGCGGAAGACCCAGAGGTCTACGAGATGATCGGTCACGGCGACACGATGGGCGTGTTCCAGATCGAGTCGCGTGCACAGATGGCGATGCTGCCGCGCATGAAGCCGCGCAATTACTACGACCTCGTGATCGAAGTGGCGATCATCCGCCCGGGCCCGATCCAGGGCGACATGGTGCACCCGTACCTGCGCCGCCGCGGCGGGCTCGAGCCCGTGAGTTATCCCAGCGCGGAGGTCGAAGGAGTACTGCAGCGCACGCTCGGCGTGCCGATCTTCCAGGAGCAGGTGATGCAGCTGGCGATCGTCGCCGCGGGCTTCACGGCGGGCGAGGCCGACCAGCTGCGCCGCGCGATGGCCGCCTGGAAGCGCAAGGGCGGACTCGGGCACTTCGAGGAACGGCTCTCGGTCATTTCGAGGAGCGGCTGATCCGCGGCATGCGCGAGCGGGGCTACGCCGAGGAGTTCGCCAGGCAGATCTTCCGGCAGATCCTCGGCTTCGGCGAATACGGCTTTCCCGAGTCGCACGCCGCGAGTTTCGCGCTGCTGGTGTACGTGTCGGCCTGGCTCAAGCGCCACGAGCCGGCCGCATTCACCGCGGCGCTGCTGAACAGCCAGCCGATGGGATTCTACGCGCCGTCGCAGCTCGTGCAGGATGTGCAGCGCCACGGTGTCGAAGTCCGTCCGGTGGACGCACGCGTGAGCGACTGGGACTGCACGCTCGAGCGGCGCGAAGACGGCGCAGCGGCGTTGCGCCTCGGCCTCGGCTGCGCTGCGCCTCGTCGAGACGCGGTTCACGGGCGCGTTCGCGAGCGTGCAGGACCTCGCCGGGCGGGCTCGTCTCGACCGCCGCGAACTCGGCTGCCTCGCTGCTGCGGGCGCGCTCGAAGGCTTCGCGGGCCACCGCCACCGGGCGGCATGGAACGTGGCCGGCGTCGAGGCCCCGCTGCCGATCCTCCCGCAGCCGCGAATTTCCGAAGGCATCCCGATGCTGCGCGCGCCCAGGGAAGGCGAGGACATCGTCGCCGACTATGCACGCACGGGGCTCACGCTGCGTCGCCACCCACTCGCGCTGTTGCGCGCGCGGATGGAAGCGCGCGGCATCCTGACGGCGGTGCAGTTGCGCGGCATGAAGCAGGGCGCGACGGTGCGCACCGCCGGGCTCGTAATCACGCGGCAGCGTCCCGGCAGCGCGCGTGGCGTCACCTTCGTGACGCTCGAGGACGAGACAGGGTACGTCAACCTGATCGTGTGGAGAAACGTCGCCGACCGCCAGCGCCAGGCGCTCATCGGCTCGAGGCTGATGGGCGTTGCGGGGGAACTGCAGCTCGAGGGCGAGGTGATGCACGTGATCGCGCACCGGATCGTGGACCTGACGCGGTGGCTGGGGCGGATCGCGACCAGCCCGCGCGACTTTCACTAGCCCAGACGCTGCAGCCGACCCGGGCCCTGTCAGCTCTTGCGCGGGCGTCGCCCGTCGCCGATGTCGTAGTCGTCGAAATCGCTCAGCAGTTCCGAAGTGCGTTTCTGCTCGAGCAGCCGCTCCAGCTTGCGCCACGCGGGCTCCGCACCCTTGGGCGCGCCGCGCTTACGCTTGTCGAGGTCCTGCATCAACCGGTCGACGTCGAGCGAGTCCTCGCCGCCGGCGACCTCGTCGGCTTCTTCGTCTTCGAACTCTTCGGACTCAGGCTTCTCTGCCATCGCAAGACTCGGTGCTGAAAGTCTGGCGTTACTCGCGGCCTCTTATACTTCGGTCACATGGCATCGGCAAGACATATACCGGCCAATCTCAGTGCAGCAGGCTCGCCATCCGGCGCCGGTAGCTCGCGGTGAGTTCGTGCCCCTCGCCCAGGACGTCGAAAGCCGCCAGCAGGCTGCGCCGGGCAAGGTCGTCGCCGTACCGGCGGTCGCGCCGCATCAGCTCGAGCCACTCGGAGAGCGCGGTCGCGTAGTCGCCAGCCAGCGCGTGATGGGCGGCGAGCGCGTGGCGAGCTGCGCCGTCCGACGGATCGCCCGTGAGCGCCGATCGCAGTGCGACGACGTCGGGCCGCGCGGTCGCTGCTTCGAGGAACGAAACTCGCGCCCTGAGCGCCTTCAAGGCCGGGCGCTCGGGATCCTCTGCCTCGAGCGCGGCAATCGCAGCGGTCGCCCGCGCGACGTCACGGGCGGCAAGCGCCTTTTCGATATCTTCGGCGGGACCGGTGGGACCGGCGGACCCGCCGGAGTCGTCGCCCGCGCCCGCAGCCAGGTACCGGTCGAGGAGCGCCCTGATCGCCTGTTCCGGCTGCACGCCCACGAACTGCTCGACCGCCTTGCCCTGGTCGAACAGCATGACGGTGGGGATGCTGCGGATGCCGAAATGTGCCGCGATCTGCTGCTCCTCGTCGGTATTGACCTTGGCGAGTGCGAAACGGCCGCCGTAGGCGTCCGCGATGCGCTCGAGCAGCGGCATCAGCGTCCGGCACGGGCCGCACCACGGTGCCCAGAAATCCACCAGCACCGGTCGCTCTCGCGAAGCCTCGACGACGGCCGTGGCAAAGCTATCGGTGGTCGCTGCAAACTTGTAGGGCGTGTCGCTCATGTCCGGCCGTCGCTGGTGGGGGAACCGATTTTGCGTAGCAGAGGGGATGCATCGCAAGAGCCGCGTCGCACCCGGTAGGACCGTCGTTCCGCCCGACAGAGTCTCGCGGTTGGCTATACTCGCGCCCGGATAGGAATCTGCCGCAGTGCGGCAGGGAGTATGGCAGGTGATCATGCACATGCGCGCATTGCTGGCGGGTCTCGGTCTGGTGGCTGCCTGTCTGCCGGCCCACGCGGACTGGTCGGGCAAGGCTGAACTCGGCGGGTCATTCGCCACGGGCAACAGCGACGCCGAGTCGGCGAACGCGGCGGCGGTGGTCAAGTACGTTCGCGGCCCGTGGAGCGACGAACTCGGCTTCTCGGGCAACTATGGCAGTTCCGACGGCCAGACCACGGCCCAGCGCTGGGAGGTCCGTGGACAGTCGAGCTACGACTTCACGCCGAAGGCCTACTGGTTCGGCGCGGGTCGTTACGACGATGATCGATTCAGCGCCTTCGACTACCAGGGATCGCTCGCGACCGGCCTTGGCTACAGGTTCATCAACACGGACAAGACCAGGTTCTGGGTGCAGGGCGGCCCGGGCTATCGGGTTTCCGAGGAACGCGAAACTGGTGACACCATCGATGGGTTGATCTTCCGCGGAGACCTCGGCTTCGAACAGCAGCTCACGGGAAACACGAAGATCGTGGAGCGGTTCCTGGTCGAAAGCGGATCCGACAACACCTACCTGCAGAACAACCTCGGGCTGGAGGTCATGATGTCCGGGGCGCTCGGGCTGAGGATCGGCTACGAGGTGCGCTACAACACCGATGTCCCGCCGGGCATCGAGAAGACCGACACACTGACTACTATCGGCCTGCTGTACGAGTCCAAGTAGGTAGCTTCATGAGCAGTCCACCCGGCGAAGGTTCTTTGTCGAGATTCCTGTTCGCCGATGCCGCGGACTTCCTGACGGACGCCGGGCAGGCGATCAACGGCGACTTCCTCGCCGACGAGGAGGTGATCGTGCGTCGACTGGCCGCGGCGGCTCGCCTCGGTGACGCGGATTCAGCCGAGGTGCAGGCTACTGCGGCGCGCCTCGTTGAAGCAGTGCGCAGTGCCCCGGCGGCGAAGAGCGGGATCGATGCATTCCTGCGCCAGTACGATCTGTCCTCGCAGGAAGGCGTGATCCTGATGTGCCTCGCCGAGGCCCTGCTCAGGATTCCGGACGACGAGACCGCGGATCGCCTGATCGCGGACAAGCTCAGGGCGGGCGACTGGGCGAGTCACCTCGGCGACAGCCAGTCGTTGTTCGTGAACGCCTCCACCTGGGGCCTCATGCTGACGGGCCGCGTCATCCGCCTCGATGCGAGCGACGTTGTGGCGCCGCAGGGAGCGATCTCGCGCGTGGTCGGACGCATGGGCGAGCCGGTCGTGCGCACGGCAATGCGCCAGGCGATGCGCATCATGGGCCACCAGTTCGTGATGGGGCGCACGATTGCCGAAGCGCTCGACAATTCGCTCACCGGTGCCAACCGTCGCTATCGATACACGTTCGACATGCTGGGCGAGGCGGCACTGACCGGCGCCGACGCTGATCGCTACTTCGACGCCTACCGGCGCGCCATCGGTGCGCTTCAGGTCCGCGCCGGCGAGTACGCTGACGCCGAGGCGCGGCCAAGCATCTCGGTCAAGCTCTCCGCGCTGCACCCGAAGTTCGAGCGTGCGCACCGTCGACGCGTGCTGGCCGAGCTCGCGCCTCGACTGGTCGAGTTGTGTGTCGGCGCGCGCGACGCCGGAGTGGCGCTCACGCTCGAGATTCTCGAGGCGGTCTGCCGGTCGCCGCGCCTTGCCGGGTGGTCCGGTTTCGGCATCGCGGTCCAGGCCTACCATAAGCGCGCGCAGGCGGCGCTGCGGTTTCTCGCCGGCCTGGCGACGGAATCGAACCGGGTGCTGCACGTGCGGCTGGTCAAGGGTGCGTACTGGGACGCCGAGATCAAGCGCGGCCAGGAACGTGGCCTGGCGGGGTATCCGGTGTTCACGCGCAAGCCGAACACGGACGTCTCGTACCTGGCCTGCGCCAGGTTGATCCTGGAGCAGGGAGCGGGCCGCCTCTATCCGCAATTCGCCACCCACAATGCGCACACGGTGGCGGCCGTCTGGCACATGGCCAGGCGTACGGGGCGGGAGTTCGAGTTCCAGCGCCTGCACGGCATGGGCGAGGGCCTGTATACCGAAGTCACCAAGGCCGACGGGCTCGGCGTACCGTGCCGTGTCTACGCCCCCGTGGGCGAGCACGAGGACCTGCTGCCGTACCTCGTCCGGCGGCTGCTCGAGAACGGCGCGAACACGTCGTTCGTCAACCGGATCGTCAATGAAGCCGAGCCCGTCGACAGCATCGTTGCGGACCCGGTGCGCACGGTGGACAGCGTGAAGCGCGTCGCGCATCCGCGCATCCCGCTGCCGGTGGACCTGTACCAGCCGCAGCGGCTCAACTCGCTCGGTCTCAACCTGGCGGACGGCGGGACGCTGCGCGAGCTTGCAAGTCGCATGGAGCGCGTGTCACAGCGCCAATGGGTCGCCGCGCCGATCATCTCGGGTCACGACGCGGACGGGCCGGCCGAGCCGATCCGCAATCCGGCGAATACGGCGGAAGTCGTGGGCACCGTGCGGACCGCAAACGCTGCACAGGTCGACGAAGCGACGCGGCGGGCCCCGAGCCGCGCGCGGCCGCGCTCGACCGGGCAGCGGACCTGTTCCAGCAGAACCTGCACGAACTCGTCGCGATGTGCGTCCGCGAGGCGGGCAAGACCGTGCCGGACAGCATTGCAGAGGTTCGCGAGGCCGTGGATTTCCTGCGCTATTACGCCGCGCGTGCCAGGGAAGAGTTCGGCGGGCCGCTGCGCATGCCGGGGCCGACCGGGGAGAGCAACGAGCTTTCGCTGCACGGACGGGGCGTGTTCGTCTGCATCAGCCCATGGAATTTTCCACTGGCCATTTTCGCAGGGCAGGTGGCCGCGGCGCTCGCGGCCGGCAATGCCGTGGTCGCCAAGCCCGCCGAACAGACTCCGCTCGTGGCGGCGCAGGCCGTCCGGCTGCTGCTGCAGGCCGGCATCCCTGGAGAAGTGCTGCATTTCGTGCCGGGCGACGGCGCCATCGTCGGCGCGCTTGCGGTGGCGGACAGGCGCGTGGCCGGTGTGGCGTTCACAGGCTCGACCGAGACAGCTCACGGCATACACCGCGCTCTCGCAGCGCGCGATGGCCCGATTCCCGTGCTGATCGCCGAGACCGGCGGCCAGAACGCGATGATTGCGGACAGCTCGGCACTCCCCGAGCAGGTCGTCATCGATGCCGTGCAGTCCTCGATCAACAGTGCCGGTCAGCGCTGTTCGGCGCTGCGCGTGCTGTGCGTTCAGGAGGACATCGCACCCAAGGTCAAGCGCCTGCTCGCGGGCTACATGAACGAGCTGGTGATCGGCGATCCGGCCCTGTTGACGACGGACGTCGGGCCCGTGATCGACGTGGCCGCGCGCGACATCCTCGAGCGACATGCGAAGTCGATCGTGCAGGGGGCAGCATGGCATCATCCGTGTGAACTTGGACCCGCGACCCGTGCCGGCACGTTCGTCGCACCGCTGGCCTGCACCTGCTGCAGTACCGTGCCCGGGACCTCGAGAGCCTGGTCGATTCGATCAACGGCACCGGCTACGGGCTGACCTTCGGTATCCATAGCCGCATCGACAGCACGGTTCGACGCGTGACTTCGCGGATCACGGCCGGCAACGTTTACGTCAACCGCAACATGATCGGCGCCGTGGTCGGTACCCAGCCTTTCGGTGGCTGCGGGCTGTCGGGAACCGGACCCAAGGCAGGCGGCCCGCATTACCTGCACCGGTTCGCCCACGAACGGACTGTTACCATCAACACGTCGGCGGTTGGCGGAAATGCCTCGCTGCTGGCGATGGATTGAGACGCGAGGCCCAGTCCATGTCTCTCAGCGTCCTCGACATTTTCAAGGTCGGTATCGGCCCGTCGAGTTCGCACACGATGGGCCCGATGAATGCCGCCTGTGCATTTGTCGCGGACCTCGCAGCGAAGGGTGTGCTCGGGCGGACCGTCAGGCTTGGCGCGCAGGTGTACGGCTCGCTCGCGCTTACCGGCAAGGGTCACTGCACCGATCGCGCGATCCTGCTCGGCCTCGAAGGGAACAGGCCGGACTCGCTCGACCCGGCCAGCATGGAGCCCGCGCTCGCACGCATCCGCACGACCGGACGCCTTTCTCTCGGCGGCACGCGCGAAATTGACTTCGATGAGCCGATGGACCTGCTGTTCCATCGCGACCAGGTGCTGCCGCTCCATCCGAACGGCCTGCGCTTCACGGCCCTCGACGCGGCGGGAGCGGTCCTGCATCGCGAGGAGTTCTACTCCACGGGCGGCGGCTTCATCGTGCGGGCCGGCGAATTCGGTCGGCCACGCGAGGAGGGCAACGAGGTTGCGGTTCCGCACCCGTTCACGTGCGGACGCGAACTGCTGGACGAGGCGCGCGCGAGCGGGCTCGAACTGCACCAGCTGGTGCTCGCCAATGAGCGGGCATTTCGCGGCGACGATGAGACCAGGGCGGCGCTGCTTGGCATCTGGTCCGTCATGCACGACTGCATCGAGCAGGGCTTCCGGGGTGCGGGCCTGCTGCCCGGAGTGCTGAAAGTGAAACGACGCGCGGCGCGGCTGCATCGCATGCTGGTCGAGTCGGCCGAACCAGGTCCGCTCGCCGCGATGGACTGGGTCAATGCCTTCGCGCTCGCGGTGAACGAGGAGAACGCCGCCGGCGGGCGAGTCGTCACTGCGCCTACCAATGGCGCGGCCGGCATCGTGCCTGCGGTCATTGCCTACTATCGGCGCTTCGAGCCCGGCGCGTCGGACGAAGGGATCCTACGGTTCCTGCTGGTCGCCGGCGTCATGGCCATGCTCTACAAGCGCAATGCGTCGATTTCGGGTGCCGAGATGGGCTGCCAGGGCGAGGTCGGGGTCGCCTGCTCGATGGCGGCGGCGGGCCTCGTCTCGGCGCTGAACGGCACCAACGAGCAGATCGAGAACGCGGCGGAAATCGGCATGGAACACAACCTCGGCCTGACCTGCGACCCGATCGCGGGCCTCGTGCAGATTCCGTGCATCGAACGCAACGCCATGGGCGCGGTGAAGGCCATCAACGCGGCGCGGCTGGCCATGCGCGGCGACGGCACGCAGAAAGTCACGCTGGACCAGGTGATCGCGACGATGCGGCAGACCGGTCGCGACATGAGCGTGATCTACAAGGAAACCAGCCAGGGCGGGCTCGCGGTCAACGTGCCGGAGTGCTGAGCATGGACATGAGCGGCAGGGTGGTCGTGGTGACCGGCGCCTTCGGCGCGCTGGGTTCGGCGGTTGCGCGCGCGTTCATCCGCCGCGGCGCGAACGTGGCGCTGCTCGACCTGGCGCAGACTGCGCCGCCTGTGGACCTCGGCGACGTCGAGTCGACGCGCAGGGCCATGCTGGCCGCCGCCATGCGACTCGGCGGCATGGACGTACTGGTGAACGTGGCGGGTGGCTTCCAGTGGCAGACGCTCGCGGAAGGGGAAGTGGAGACCTGGGACCAGCTCTACCGCATGAACCTGCGGACCGCAGTGGTGAGCTGCAAGCAGGCCCTGCCCATGCTGCTCGAGCGCGGACGGGGCCGCATCATCAACATCGGGGCTGGCGCCGCTGCCGCGCGCGCCGGCGCCGGAATGGGCGCGTACACCGCGTCGAAGGCGGGCGTGCAGAAGCTGACCGAGAGCCTGGCGGACGAACTCAGGGACCGGGGCATCACGGTCAATGCCGTCCTGCCGGGCACGATAGACACGCCCCGGAACCGCTCTGACATGCCGGACGCGGATTTCTCGCGCTGGGTTACGCCCGACGCGATCGCCGAGGTCGTCGTTTTCCTTGCCTCCGACAGCGCGCAGGCCGTGACCGGCGCCGCCATCCCGGTCTTCGGGCGGGGCTAGGTCAGGTTTTTCGGGTAGTCGAACTGCGCGCCCTGGCCGCTGCCCCAGTCGAGATCGCTCCAGTCCTGGATCGCGAAGGTCGCGGTAAACACCGCAGAAGTCGGCATGTTGTCGATGCGATCGCCGGCAGACAGGCGGTTGGCAAAGTCCGTGATTCCGGGGTTGTGGCCAAAGACCATCAGGTGCCGGGCGTTGCCGCCGAGTTGCCGGATCACCGTGAGCATGTCGGCGGGCCCTGCGAGGTAGAGCCGCTCGTCCTGACGGACGATACCGGCCGCCACCTTGAGTTCCCGCGCCATGATGGCGGCGGTGGCGAGCGCCCGCACGGCCGGGCTCGAAAGGATGAGGTCGGGCTTCAGCTTCCTCGCGCGCAGGCGTCGTGCCATCTCCGGTGCGTCGCGCTGTCCACGCTTGTTGAGCGCACGGTCCCAGTCCTGCTGGCCGGGCAGCGACCAGTCCGATTTCGAATGGCGTACCAGCGTGAGTCGCTTCATGCGCTTCGAACCTCGACCTGACCGTCCAATACCCGCGTCTCGTAGCTTCGCACAGACTCGTAGGCCGGTGGCGACAAAGCCCGGCCCGTGCGCAGGCAGAAGCGCGCACCGTGGCGCGGACAGATGACCTGGTCGCCTTCGACCGCGCCGCCCGCGAGGCCGCCGCCGTCGTGGGTGCAGACGTCCTCGACGGCCAGGAATTCGCCGGCGACGTTGAAGATCGCAACGAACACGCCACCCACTTCCGCTGTCGCGTAGTCGCCGGGCGGTATCGAAGCGGCGGGAGCAACCCTGACCCAGCTCACATCATGCCCGTCTGCAACTGGGCGGCCTCGGACATCATCGACTGGTTCCACGGCGGATCGAACACGAGCTCGACGTCGGCCCGCTTCACGGTCGGGATGATTTCGACCTTTTCCTTCACGTCCTGCACCAGCACGTCGCCCATGCCGCATCCGGGCGCGGTCAGTGTCATTGTCACGGCGATCACGCGACCGTCCTCCTCGGACTTCACGTCGCACGAATAGACGAGTCCGAGGTCGACCACGTTTATCGGTATCTCGGGGTCGTAGCAGGTCTTCATCTGCGCCCACGCGAGCGCGCGCACGTCCTCGTCGTTCGCATTCGGGGGCAGCTGCGGAACGTCCGCGGATTGCTTGCCGAGTGCGTCACCGTCCTTGCCCGCGATTCGGAACAGGTTGCCCTCGACGTAGACGGTGAAGCTGCCGCCGAGCGCCTGGGTGATGAACCCCTGCTGGCCTTCGCGCAGCGTCACGTTGACGCCAGCCGGCACGATGATCGCGTCGACGTCCCTGGCAAAGGTGACCGGTTCATTATCGGATCGCTGCACTGTGGTGCTCCCGGTTGCGGTTCACTCGGTCCGCACCGGCTCGGCCTGGCGGTGCAGGGCCGCGTCGAGGGTGTGCCAGCACAGGCTCGCGCACTTCACCCGCGCCGGGAACTCACGTACGCCGGACAGCGCGCCAAGCTTGCCGAGTGAGGCCACATCCACCGTCGCGTCCTCGCGGGTCAGGAGCGCGTGCATGGTCGCGAAGAGTCGCTCGGCTTCGGGGATGGTCCGGCCCTTTACGCTCTCGGTCAGCAGTGAGGCCGACGCGACCGAGATCGCGCAGCCGCTGCCCTGGAACGCGACGTCGCTGATCCGGTCGCCATCCAGTTTCACGAACAGCGTCAGGCGGTCTCCGCACAGCGGATTGAAGCCCTCGGCATGGCTGTCGGCCTCCGGCATCGGCCGGAAATTGCGCGGGTTGCGGTTGTGATCCACGATCACGTCGCGGTAGAGCTCGCTCAGGTCCATCAGCCGAGCACCTCCCGTGCCAGGGCCAGCGCAGCGACGAGACGATCGATCTCCGCGCGCGTGTTGTAGAAGGCAAACGACGCGCGCGCCGTCGCCGGGACGCCATAGAACTCCATCACAGGCATCGCGCAATGGTGCCCCGTGCGGATCGCCACGCCCTCGCTGTCGAGGATCGTGCCGAGATCGTGCGGGTGGATGCCCTGCATCGTGAAGGAGACGACCGCGGCCTTCTCGGGAGCGGTACCGATGATCTCGAGGCCAGGGACGGCGCCGAGGCGGGCAGTCGAATACTCGAGCAAGTCGTGCTCCGCCTCGGCAATACGATCGAGCCCGAGTGCCTGCAGGTAATCCACGGCTCGGCCGAGCCCGATGGCGCCGGCGATGTGCGGCGTGCCGGCTTCGAACTTGTAGGGCAGGTCGTTGTAGATCGTGCGCTCGAAGCTCACGGCCAGGATCATGTCGCCGCCGCCCTGCCAGGGAGGCATGGTCGCCAGCAGGGACTCGCGCCCGTACAGCACGCCAATGCCGGTGGGGCCGCACATCTTGTGCCCGGAGAAGCAGTAGAAATCGCAATCGAGCGCCTGCACGTCGACTTCGAGGTGTGGCG
>PDVJ01000694.1_pt1 | contig 11468 bp, 11 predicted proteins | sample 1369811 | NCBI WGS metagenome assembly PDVJ01 (sample SAMN07795376, study PRJNA414565) | Alkali sediment metagenome, whole genome shotgun sequencing project. | reverse complement strand
ATTGCATCATGCTTTATTTTTTTTCTTTCAACCCTTCTAATTTCAAATCCTGCTTTTTCATAGACTTTAATGGCTGCTTTGTTTTCGGCTATAACGCCTAATACAACTTCTTTTAGATGTAACACGTTAAATGCATAATCTACCGCTAACCGAGTCGCTTCAGTCCCAATACCTTTTCCCCACTGCTCTTTTTCACCAATTAATATTGCAAAATACGATATTTTTCTTTTAAAATCAATAGGTTCGAGTTTAACATTTCCAATATGTTTATCATTTTCTTTGAGAAATATTCCAAAAAATAAGCAGTTCGGATTTTCTTTTTTTGACCGAATATATTGTCTTAAATCCTCGATTGTTGCCTTTCGTGTCTCTAAATATTTGTTAACAATTGGGTCGTTTAACCATTTGCAATAAGCTTCACTTGCATCATTCTCAGTTAACTCTCTAAGATAAATTGTTTTTCCATTTATTCTCTGCTTCATGGTGGAGTTTTTACCTTTTTTGATGTTTTTTTGTGAGTTTATTGAATTCAACTTCGGTAATCTGTGTCTCTTTCAAAAAAGCTTTTAAGGCTTTAGGTTTTTTCCCATCGTATTTCTCAACTAGTTTTAAGCCTTCGTCTCTGCTTATTCTTCCTTCCCGTATATCCTTGCTTGCTTGAAATGTGGTTCTGCCGAACTTAAATTTCATCCATTTTTGCCAGTCTCGTACCGGCTCATAGGGACAATCTACTTTATCCCAGTCTACGAACGTACCTTCCACCTTAGCCGTTCTCCATCCAAGTTCTTTTTTTATTATTTTTACATGCTCTCTCTGATCCCATGGTTCAAAATGCCCTAGATATATTGCTTTAAGTTCAAAATTACCTTTTGGCCAAGTAAACGGCAGTAGATCCCGTAATTCGTAACCATTTGGTTTTATCATCTCAGGAGTTATCCCCGCTTGGAACACCTTCTTATAATGTTCTTCATTTTGTTCTTCGAAATCATCGTATTCATAGGCACCGTAGGTTTGATATTTTGCAGATGGTTCACCCCAAATCTGCAGAGGAATATCCCATTGCATGGAAATTCGCGCCGGTAATGTACCTACTCCATTATGGCAATGCCAACAGAAATCACCCATGACTTCAGATCCTTTTTTACAGAGCGCGTTTCTTAATTTATTTCCCATTGTAAATCGGATATGGTCACAATCTAAAATCTTTGGGATTTCCATCATGTTGTATTCCGCATCCTGCGACAATTTGAAACTGTGATCAAATGTCAAGACCAGCGGTTTCATTTTATATTTCTTCACAGTAGCCCAGAGAGTATATGCCGTGTCTTTGCCTCCGCTATATCCTATCAGACAGTCGTATTTATTCCCATTTTCTTTTGCTTGATTCTTATATTTCTCTAAAATTCCTCGTAATTTTTTTTGTCTTTCTGTCCAATTGATTTTGATTTCTGTTTCATTTTGTCTACAAATACTGCAAACGCCTTGGCGGTCAAATGTAATCCCAGGCCATGTTTCTGGCATAACACATTTTGTACATCGTTTCATAACTTTCACCCATCTGGTTTTCTTACTGTTATAGTATAGGTGTTTTTATATTTTCTTTTAATAAGGGGCCAATTGACCCTAGAAAACCGCATATTAAACACTGTTATTTTTTTTCCATTTCGCTCGATTTGATGAATATTATTCGTATCTTTTTTAAAACCAAATTTTTCATACATTTTCACCGCAACAGGATTGTTTTCTAATACCATTGTCGTCATCGTCTGCAAATGAAGTGTATCAAAAACGTATTCCATTAATCTGTATAACGTGGCGGAACCAATACCTTTACCTCGAAAAGATTCGTTTGCAATATAAAAGCCCCATTCCGTAGTTTTTTTCTTAAAATCGATATTCGAAAGAGAGACCACTCCCACAGGGTTGTTATTGAATCGGATAATCCATGCTTTCGCTGTCGTTTTTGTTTTAAGTTTTTCTATCCACTGGTGGTGTTCTTCTTTAGTAATGTAATGGTTTGTGAACATATACTGACTGATATTTTTATCGTTCCGCCAGGTACGTACTATCTCGGTAATATCGTCAGAAACATTAAGAATATTTTCAAAGTCGATAGTCATAGGAAAAACCTTGTTACCTCATCTGAATTAAATATCATCCCAAGTGATCCATTCATCTTTCTTAATATCTCTTTTAGCTGTTCTTCCCAAAATCGTTTCAATATATTTGGGTTTAATTCCATATCCAGGTCGTTTTACAATTAACCAGTCTCGTTTTATCTTTGTTCCTTGCTTGATGTCTTGGGCTGCGATAATGCTCCTTCGTCCTTTCTCATACATTTCTTGTTCTGCTTTTGATCGTACCTTCACCCCTGATCCCATCGCTTTTTCAACATCTCGGATGTTTTTCACGAGTTGTTTTAGTTCATCAGGCTCAATAGCAAACGAATGATCAGGACCTTTCATCGTTCTATCTAAAGTAAAATGTTTTTCAATAACACATGCTCCCATCGCAACAGCAGCAATAGCGATATGAATCCCCAGGGTATGATCAGAAAACCCTATCGGTATTTGAAATGCTTTGGAGAGTGTTTGAATCGCATTGATATTTACTATCTCAACCGGTGCGGGGTACAATGAAGCGCAATGAAGTAATATTATGTCGTTATTTCCTTGGGATCGAATTGCATGTAATGCCTCTTCGATCTCCCCAAGAGTGGCGAGTCCAACAGAAAGAAGAATCGTTTTTTTCTTCTGTGCTATATGTTTTAACAGTTCTAGATCAATTAGTTCAAAGGATGCGACTTTAAACGCTGGAACACCAACCACATCAAGGTCATCAACCGCATCGTAATCAAACGGTGAGGATAAGAAATGCACTTTTTTACTTGCAGCATATGCAAATAGTTCTCGATGCCATTCCCGTGGCAGTTCATTTGCTTTAATGAGGTCAAATGGATTAATATCATCTTTTGAAAATTTAGGAGCATGTTTTGAATATAAATTCTCTGCCTTGTACGTCTGAAATTTCACTGCATCGACACCAGCTTCTGCTGCTTTATCAATGAGTGTTTTTGCAATTTTCAAATCTCTGTTATGATTTGCTCCAATCTCTGCGACGATATACGTCGGGTGACCTGGACCGATGATGCTATTTCCTATTTTTATTTCTTTTTTCAAAGGATCCTCTCCATAAAGTCAACAATTCGCCCCTTTCCTTTTCCATCAACCAACATTCGTCCATTTTGACTCATATGTTTTCGCAGAGACTGATTCTTTCGTAATTCTTTAATCTTATCTTTAAGATATTCTTGTTGTATTTCATCCTTCCCCCCAAGATATATCCCTATGTGTTGTCTGTCAAATTCATAGGCGATAGAGAGTTGATTGTCTGCGAGTGTGATGATGAGATTTGGGACACCATAGTACGCAAGTTCATAACAGGAGCTCCCACCCGCACTTATTGAAAGATCTGCTTGTAAATAGAGATAAGCCATATTCTCTGGGGATTGTATGAGGTTGAGTTTCATATTTGTTTTTTTCTGATATGCCTGAAGTGTCTTAAGATGTGGATAAAAAGGCCCAATTACCGCCAAGATGTCAATGTCTTTTCCCACTTCTTCTAAGGATTGAAGGATATACATGAGGAAGTTATCAGGGTCTGTTCCACCTAAGGTTATTAATATTTTTTTTACGACGGCATCGTTTTTCTTTTTCGCTCGTAGTAATAGTTCATCTCGGAGCATTACGTAGGATGGACCAAGGAGTAACGCTGTATAGGGCTCTGCGCAGAAGGTGAGTTTCTCAGCACCGATGTTCTGGTTCACGACGATGTCAGAATAGTAATGCATCTGGGCTGAGTCGTCGATTGACATTACATGAAAACCCTGATATTTTATCTCCTTTACATACGAAGAATCGATTTGATAGTGATCTGTGATTACCCAGTCAATCTCATGGTCAATTGCATATTTTATGACAGCATCGAGGTCTTGTTGAAGAGTTGCTGCCGAAGGAATAAGGTAAGAGTCCCACTGGAATTTTTTAATTCGCTGAATAACCTCAGGGCTTGCTGTTTTTAAGAGAAAAGAACATACATGTCCTCTTCTTCGTAGTTCTTGTGATAACGCGAGACATCGCATAAGATGGCCGATGCCGATTTCCGCTGAGGCATCAACGCGAAAAGCGATCTTCATATGAATGTTCTTCCTTTTGTTCAAACCCAAGGGTTTAAATCACTTTTATGGGTGGCTCTCCCTCAAGGAGTTCAGAAACGTTCCCTTTCTTCTCGGTTTCTGTTGTAATCTTCAACGCCTCATCAAAGACCTTCAGAGTGTAGTCAACATCTTTATCACTGAGTTTATAGGAAGGTAGCATGTTCCATACAAAGAAAATACCGCGTTTCACAACCTCTTGCATAAAGAGTGTTTTTACCTGAGAATCATCTTGGCCTTTGAGGTTCCGGTAATTGAAATCAAGTCGTGGGCCAAGGCCGATACATTCGATTTTGCTACCATATTTCTGAGCGAGTTTGTTAAATTCATCTCTGATTTTGTCGCCGATTTTGAAGATTCTTTCATAAACTGGCTCAGTCTTCAGGACATCAACGACTGCGAGGAACGCTGCGAGTGATAATAATTCTCCACCGAATGTCGAGGAGACAAAGATTTTATCTTTTACTTTCTGCATGATTTCTTTTTTTCCGACAACTGCGGATAATGGTAGTCCTCCACCCATGGCTTTCCCAAATATCGCAATATCAGGGATTACACCAAAATATTCTTGTCCACCGCCTAACGAAAATCGAAACCCGGTGACCACCTCATCGTAGATTAACAGTGCACCATTTTGCTTGGTGATATCTCGGAGTTTCTGTAGATAATTGTCCTTAGGGAGTTCTGTTTCAATAGGTTCAATAATGACGCAGGCAATCTCGTTTTTATGTTGCTCGAAGAGTTTTTTTACGGCGTTAATATCATTATATTTTACCTCAAAAACAGTGTCCTTATACGCTCGAGGGATACCACCGTTTTTTGTTGTATCTGCAAGGCACCATTCATGCCAGCCGTGATAATGTCCTTTAATGATTTTTTCTCTATCAGTATACGCACGAGCAATCCGAACTGCTGCCTGGGTCGCCTCAGAACCGGTTTTTAAAAACCGTACCATTTCTGCACAGGGGATGATATCAATAAGTGTTTCTGCAGCGGTGATCTCAAGGGGATTTGGTAATGAGAAAATCGTACCAACCTCAAGTTGTTTCTGAATCGCTTTTTTTACTTTTGGGTTATTGTACCCGACAAAACAAGGGCCAAGGCCCATGGTGTAATCTATGTATTTGTTTCCCTCGTAGTCCCACGCATAGACGCCATCTGCTTTGACAAAGTAAATAGGAGATACACCTTTAACTCCTACAGATGCCATTTTACTGTAGAGTTGGGTTCCATTCATGATGATATCTTCTGCGTGTTTCCATAGTTCTAAGGATTTTTTAACGCGTGATTCTTTTGCTGCCATCATATCTTTCACCTTCAAATTTTTTATCTTGTTTTAACGAGCGAAGATATCCCTCGTTTCTTTGAATCCCTTTGTTTATTTCTTGTAGTTCAGGGTGTTTTTGTAAGAGTGTGACAATATCTTCCATGTAGAATATCTTTTGCTTCGCATAAAGCCATTTAAAAATTTCTCGAACGAACTCTAAGTCTTCCTGTTGATCGACGGTCCAGCGAAGCTTCGAGAGATCAACAGAATTTTTGACGTCGTAGAGAGTAAATTGTTCAGGGTGAGTTCTGATATATGCGGTCACATGTTCTCTTTCGGAGGCAAGCGTTGCTCTACTCCATGCTTTTTTAAGTGCTTTATAAGAGAAGACTTCAACGTCTAACCCATCAGGGTAAGTAGGTTGTAACGTGTTGGTAACATAATCGTAATTGTGTTGTAAAAAAACCTGTACGACAGTGTCGATTACTCGAGGATCTGTCAGGGGACAATCTCCAGTGATTCGTACAATCACCTCTGCATGGTACTGAGTAGCTACTTGGTAATATCTGTCGAGGACATCGTCACAATTCCCGCGATACACCGGTATGCCTTGTGTTTGTACGAGTTCTGCAAGAGGCGTATCGACTGATCGTGTCGTTGTTGCGAGAATAACTTTATTAATTAATTTCGCGTATTGTACTCGATCAATGACGTGAAGGATGAGTGGTTTTCCTTGAATATCTTTGAGTATCTTATTTGGAAGTCTCGTTGAATCTGTTCTTGCTTGAATAATTCCGATGATTTTTGTCACAGTTTTATCGCCTTACCAACTTTCGAAGATTTTTTGGCTGCGAGTGCAATTTCTAATACTTTTTTTGCTGTATAACCATCGATTAACAGATTTGATTTTCCGTTGATACTGTCAAGAAAATGCTTCATTTCTTCAAGGTACATATCATTTGGATCCGTTTGAATCGGATATGTTTTCCATTGTTTTTTTTCAGCAGAATATAGTTTTACATTTTTTTCAGGATAATCCCAGATGAGAGTTCCTTGGGTTCCGATGATTTTACAAGTTCGTGAATACACTCTTTGGATAAAATCAAGATGTATTTCTGCTATGATATCGTCTTCAGTTTTTAGAAGAATTTCTGCGGTGTCCTCAACATCAACATCAAGCGTACTGAGTGTATCTGCAAAACAAGATATTTCCTTGATTTCCCCAGAAAACCAACGTACATAATCAATTTCATGCGAACCATCGAGGATAATGCCCCCACCCATACTTTTATTGGCGGTGTAATTCTTTGTATAATCCTGCGAAGGCCTCCAGTCAGGGAGATATTGACCAAATTCTGCACGTATCGCTAATATTTTTCCGATAACTCCTTCCTCAAGGAGTTGTTTCATGAGGCGTATTCCTTTTTGAAAACGGAGATTATAACCAACAAAAACCATTAGTTTTTTCTTTTTAGCTTTTTTTAGAAAATCATCCACATTTTCCATGTTGTGAGAGAGCGGTTTTTCAATAAATACATGAGCACCGTGGTCAACTGCTTTCATGGCCATAGGTATATGCAACGTAGGAGGAGTACACACAATGACCGCGTCAGCATGCTGATCAAAGGCAAGATCGATGTTATCAAAAACATCTAATGAATATTTTTCTTTTATTTCCTGAAGTCGATCTGAGTTGATATCATAAGCTATGATTTTGTCGGTAGAGAGACTTTTCAGATTTTTAATATGTCTTTCACCTATAGATCCGCATCCAATCACAAGAATTTTCATTGTAGCCTCCTTACACTAAGATTCATCGATTTTTTTGAAACATTTTCATGACATATAAATTTTTTTAATTTTTCTCCAGATATGAACAAACCCCGCAGTGTTCACCACCAACCTCTATTACTTTTTTGTGTTTCAGGTTAAGAAAATCGATTAGTGTTATTAGAAGATTATTTTCAAGGTTCTTTGCAAGTATTTTGGTATTAAGATTAAACCATGCATCTCCTTCACAGTCTAAAAATATATCATCTTGCATTTCGTGGTTAAAAAATATATTTTCTTGCATCATTTTTTATCCTGACTACTTGTTACGATAAAATGTGATTATTTTATTTACCGCTTGAATAACATCCTCAATATCTTGATTCGTCATCTTTGGGAACAATGGGAGTGTAATCGCACGTTCATAATATTGTTCGGCATTCGGAAAATCACCTTTTTTATATCCAGTATGTTGCTGATAAAAGGGGTGATAATGAACAGGGATATAATGAACCTGAACACCGATGTTCTCTGCTCTAAGTGCATCAAACATTGTTTTTCGATCAGTCTGAAGTTTTTCAAACTGTAACTGGATTATATAAAGGTGATAAGCAGATCGTACATCCTTTTTCTCGTAAGGTGTAACGATTTCTGGTAATTCTTTGAATGCATTGTTATATCGTTGAGCGATTTCCCGTCTACGATGAATAAATTGATCTAGTTTTTTACACTGACTTATCCCAAGAGCACATTGGAAATCAGTTAATCGATAATTATATCCTAAATCTTGCATCTCATAGTACCAGGCACCTTCGTTTTTCTGTAGTTTCTTTGCGTCTTTTGTGATTCCGTGTGTTCGGAATGTTTGGAGTCTCTGATAGTACTCTTGATTGTTAGTGAGTACCATTCCTCCTTCACCTGTGGTAATTACTTTTACAGGGTGGAAACTAAGAATTGTCATGTCTGTAAGTCCACCGATTTTTTTCCCCTTATATTCTGCTCCAAGGGCATGCGCTGCATCTTCGATAACAGGGTTTCCGTGTTCATGGGCGATTTCATTGATTTCATCAATATCACAGGGTTGTCCGGCAAAATCCACAGGGATAATTGCTTTTGTTTTTGAGGTAATTGTTTTTTTGATATTTTGTGGATTGATATTATAGGTATTTGGTTGGATATCTGCAAGTTTTACATTTCCCCCTTGATACAACGCACAGTTTCCATCAGCAACAAATGTAATTGGTGTGGTAATAATTTCGCTTCCAGTAGTGACTCCTGCAGCGAAAGCAGCAGCATGAAGTGCAGCTGTGCCTGAAGAAAACGCGACTGCATACTTTGCTTGACAATAACAAGAAACAATCTGTTCGAACTCATTTACTATAGAACCTTGGGTGATCAAATCTGTTTTTAGAATTTCAATGACAGCTTTGATATCATTGGTATCAATCCATTGATGACCATATGGTAAAAATTTTTCCCTAACCGGTTCTCCACCGTTGATGGCTAGCTTTCTGACATCCGAATTCCTTAATGATTTTCATTATTTGTTGTTTGGAAAGCCATTCGGCATTTTCACCACTTGTAAACCTGTAATTTTTAGGTAATGGTTTTCCGCCTGTGAGATGACGGCTACACCAGAATGGATGCTCTGGTTCAATGACAAAATATTCAGGAAATTCTTTGGTATGGCTTGCTTCTTCCTCAGTAAGAAGTATTTCATGGATCTTTTCACCAGGTCGTATCCCGATGATCTTTCGTTTTGCACCTGGTGCAATTGCTTCAGCTAAATCAGTTATTTTCATACTTGGGATCTTTGGGACGAAGATTTCCCCGCCTTTCATTCGCCCAATGCAATTAATAACAAAATTGACCCCTTGATCAAGGGTAATCCAAAAGCGGGTCATTTTTTCATCAGTGATTGTAATGGTTCCTGTTTTTTCCTGTTCAAGAAAGAGAGGAATTACGCTCCCTCGACTCCCAATCACGTTACCATATCTAACACAACTGAACTTTGTATTGACTTTTCCTGAATACGAGTTCCCTTGAATAAAGAGTTTTTCTGCAGTCATTTTTGTTGCTCCATATATATTAACAGGATGAACCGCTTTATCGGTACTAATTGCTATAACATGTTCAATTCCGTTATCAATTGCTGCATCAATCACATTAATAGAACCATCGATATTTGTTCGCACAGCCTCAATAGGATTATATTCACAGGTAGGGACTTGCTTGAGGGCTGCCGCATGCACAACAATATCACAATTAGTCATTGCTCTACGAAGTCTGTCTCTATCTCGTACATCACCGATAAAAAAACGTAATCGATCATCTTTGAACTTGTTCATCATATCGAGTTGTTTTTTTTCACCTCGAGAGAAGATTCGTATGGCCTGTGGATTATGTTGGGTAAGTGCGATTTCTGTGAATTTATTACCAAAAGATCCTGTTCCTCCGGTCAAAAGGATGATTTTATCTTTTAATATATCCATGAAAGACACCCCGTAAGAATCTTGGTATGGGACATGTAAGCATCTTTTTAAAACTTTCCTATAGATTAGATGTACTAGGTTGCTAATTATTTGATATACGATTATTGATATAAAACGTTTGGAGCATTGTTGCTAGTTGTGAGATGTTTTCTTCAGGGGAGATATTAACGATTTTTGCGAAAGATGGCTCAACATAAGCATGCGTACCTATCTCTTGAATAACTGAAAGGAAGAGACGAACCAACTCATGATCAACACTGTATTCTGCTTGTATTTTCGAGAGAGCTGCTTTACATTTTTCGACGGATGGCACATAAAAGACTCCTTCACAGAACTTGTACCATGCGTGTCCAAATATGAACACAGGTTTTCCTCGGACTACGGCTTCCCAACCGGCGGTTCCTGTAATAGTGACTACTGCTCGTGCATGGTCGATTAACTCAAAATTTGGAGTAGATACCGGTACCAGTTGAACGTTTGGCAGATCAACAAGTCGGTCGTAGAAATCAGTAGATCGATAACATTCCCCATGAAATTTAGGATGCCATTGAGAAGAATGTTCTTTGACATAAATTTTCCAGTCGGCCGGAGCGCATTTTGAGAGCATGTCAATCATCAGGAATTGATCATCAAAAGCTTCACCAAGAGGATTGGAGGTGTTTTCTGGTTGATAATGAAGAGGAAAGTAGAGGTAAGCTTTTTGAAATTCTGCTGGTTTTTCTAATGTATGGTAATAACGTTTTATTGCATTTTTTTTCTGCATCCCTTCTATTTTACAGAACAGATATTCAAATCCTTTCATGTTGGAGTCTTGAATACTTTTTCCTTTTTGTTTTATATAATGACTTCTTGAAAACAAATACCACCCTTTTTGAATCATTTTAGCAAGATCTTTAGGATTTGAAAGGAGAGCTTTCACAATGTACCTTATAAGGTTATTTTGTGCAAATTGATCTTTCATGTAGAATGGAATTGCAGCGGAGTAGTCACCAGAGACTCGTGTGAGATAGGACTCTGCTTCATCGGATAATGAGATTTTTTTTAGTCTGCCTAGCTTCCATTCGCTAACCAGTTCTTGATATCGATTTTTTAGCGTTGTCGAACCAATCTCAAACTGTGCTTCAGGGTAAATCCATCCATCTAGAGAGGTTTGCTCAAAGAGAATCGTCTGAATTTTTTTTCTTTTACAGAGACAATATAAAATATAGTCATACACAAGATGAGGAGAGACTGAAAATACAACAACATCAGGTGAAAAATGTTCCAGTACTGCACTCCAATAACGCAGATAATCTTTGAATAAACGCTCTCGTTCGGTAAAAGATAATATATTGTTTCTATCCATCCTGTTCATCATAGACAAAGCTACGGATTCACAAAATGCAAGTTCTTCAAGAAGTGGCTGATCTAGTACAGGGAGTTGGATGTTTTTACATTCAGGTGCAGGTATTCCTCGGATGGCGTCCAAGTTCGGATGAAAAACAATGTTAGGAAATTTTTTTTTCACATTCTGTCCAAAATCAGGATCACCGGTCCAATAACATGGTACCCATGCATAGTGTTTTGTTAGACGATCAACTACATCAATCCAGAAAGGTACAGAACATTCATCGAAGATTGCTCTCACGGTCATATGTACTCCATTGATTTATTTATTCTTATATATGCGCCCTTTACGAAAAGAGTCAAAACTTTATCTCCTCTTTTGAAATCGGTTTAATATCAC
>PDVJ01000693.1_pt1 | contig 11500 bp, 9 predicted proteins | sample 1369811 | NCBI WGS metagenome assembly PDVJ01 (sample SAMN07795376, study PRJNA414565) | Alkali sediment metagenome, whole genome shotgun sequencing project. | reverse complement strand
CTGCCTCATTTTCGCCGGCAAAGACAGGCCTACATCGCCCTTCTGGAGCCGCAGAAAGAAGCCGGCTTCCCAAGCATGCAGACGAAGGCTGAGACGGTAAACGGCGACTATGTCATCGGTGGGAGGAAGGTGTCATTCTCCAGGGCCGGCGACGACTACTTCGCCGTTGTCTTCGCCACCACCGGTGCCGAGGGGAAGGCAACAACCTGCTTCCTCGTGGACAAAACTTCGCCGGGATTCAGTGTGACCGGCGGCGAGGAGGCGGTCGGCTGGCGCACCCAGATCAAGGCGCCGTTGTCTCTGACATTCGCTGACTGCAGAGTGCCGGCGCAGAACATCCTGGGACAGCCGGGAGAAGCCTTTCAGCTCGGTAGGAAGTGGCTTCCGGCAAGGCGTCTGGTCAGAGGCGCCAGGTGCGTTGGAGTCGGGCAGCGGCTATTGGAAGAAGCGAAGGCTCATGTTGAATCATGGCAATCCTACGGTCAACACCTCTCCCAGAGACCCGGCACCGAGTCTGCTCTCGCCGATATCGCCGTGAGCATCCATGCTTGCAGGCTGGTAGTACACGAGGCCGCCTGGAAGGCCGATAAGCCGATGAACATCAAGCGTGAAGCGGCCATGGTAAAGCTGTTCGCCACTCAGATGATACGGACGGTGGCTGACAGGGTGTCTCATGTCTTCAATGGACCGCCGTACATAGTCGGATTGCCCATGCAGAGACTCTGTTCAGACGCTTTGGCCACGACCGCTGCGGACCTGGCGCTGGAACTCCAGAGCAGTATAATCGCCGGAGACATCATGAAGGGACTGAAAGTGTGAGCACCATGGCAAAGAGAATTGCGCTACCTCTGACCGATGAAACAGTGGCCAACCTCAAAGCCGGAGATGATGTCCTTTTCTCCGGCACCATGTACGTTGGCCGGGATTCCGCCCACAAGAGAATCGTCGAAGCCCTGGATCAGGGCAAGCCTCTACCATTCGATATCAGAGGCCAGACCATCTACTACATGGGCCCGTCGCCGGCCAAACCAGGGCAGGCGATCGGGTCGGCCGGCCCCACCACCAGCGGCCGTATGGACAGCTACTCCCCCCGACTGATGGCCGAAGGGCTTAGGGGCATGGTAGGCAAGGGAATGCGGACGCCGGCGGTCAAGGAAGCCATGAAGAAGTACCGGGCCGTCTACTTCGCGGCCATAGGCGGGGCGGGGGCCCTCATATCCAAGGCCATCAAGAAGTCGGATGTCATAGCCTACGAAGAGCTGGGAGCAGAGGCGCTCTTGCGAATAGAGGTGGCGGATTTCCCGGCCATCGTGATCAACGACATCTACGGCGGAGACCTTTACGAAGAGGGGAAGGCCAAGTACAAGAAGTAGTGAGGGCCATTCTCCCTTCAGAACCGCCTGGCGAAGCAGAGGACACTGCCCGCACGGCATAGGCCACACCACCATGACCCGAACGTATAGTATCATTGGTTAAACGCATTAGGAGGGCGCATGTCTCTGTTTGGCACAAGTGGTGTCAGGGGCGTATTCGAAAAGGATTTGACCCTGGATCTGTGCCGGGACGTAGCGCAGGCACTTGGCACGGTCCTGCCGGTTGGAGCCAAGGTCTGCCTCGCCACTGATTCCCGCGTCAGCGGACCGGCTATCAAGGAGGCGGTCACATCGGGGCTTTGTGCCTGCGGAGTGGAGGTTGCCGACCTGGGCATGCTGCCTACCCCGGCGTTGGCACTCCTCACCCGAGAGCGGAGCTTTGACACCGGAATCATGATTACGGCATCCCATAATCCGCCGGAGTTCAACGGCATCAAGCTGTTCAACGCGGATGCCTTGGGATACAGCCGAGATCAGGAACAGCAGATCGAGGCCATCTACACAAGCAAGAGGTTCAGAAGAGTCAGTCACGGATCCACTCATGTCGCCCAAGGAATGAGGGAGAGCTACCTTCAGGCCATTCGAAGCAAGCTGCCAGCAAAGGGAATCAACAAGCGGCTCAAAATCGTGGTGGACCCGGGCAACGGAGCTGCCTCCGGCTTTGCGAGCTGGATCTTCACCGAAATGGGCTTGACGGTTTTGCCGATAAACGACAAGCCTGACGGGCATTTCCCGGGGCGGAATCCCGAACCCAAGGAAGATACTCTCAGGAAGACCATGGCCTTCCTAAGGGAGTCGAAGGCAGACCTGGCTGTTTGTTTTGATGGCGATGCCGACCGGGTCGTTTTCTGCGACAGAGAAGGCTTCCTGGGATTCAACGAGCCAATTGCCTTCATTTCCAGACTCGCCGTCCAGGAGACCGGCCGGAAGGCGGTAGCCACCACGGTGGAAACGGGCCGTCTGCTCGAGTTGGCCACCCAGGATCTGGGAGTGAAGGTGCACAGAGGCAGAGTCGGCGATGCCGACGTGGCTCATCTGGCTCGACAGACCAACGCCGCCATAGGGGTGGAGCAGGTCGGCGTGTACATAATCCCGCAAGTTGGCTACTACCCGGACAGCATGTTCGCCGCCCTGACTCTCCTGTGCCACATCTATGAGGCCCGGGAAATCAGGACGTTCTTTGAGAGGATTCCGGCTCTGTTCTTCGACAAAGGGAGAGTCACCTGTCCCAACGAGTCCAAGGTAGCGCTGATGAAGAAGGTGGAACAGGAAGCAGGCGGTTTCGGCGCTGTCAGCGTGAATACTCTGGACGGCGTGAGGCTGGAATTCGCTGACTCGTGGATGCTCATCAGGGCCAGTGGCACCGAGCCCGTCATCAGGGTCCTGGCAGAATCACCGTCAGATTCCGCCACCAAGGAGTTGGTTGACAAAGGTGTTAAGCTAGTCCAGAGTTTTGTCTCAGGGGGTATGCAATGAAAGCAGTCCTGCTCTGTGGCGGCATTGGCAAAAGGATGTTCCCCATCACGGAGGACAAACTGCTCCTCAATTTCCTGGGAAAGCCGCTCCTCACGCACCAGATTGAGAAGATGAAGCAAGCTGGCCTGAACGATCTGGTGGTGGTAGCCAATCCCCAGAATGTGGCCAGTATAGAAGGCATAGTCAACGAAGTCGCCGGCATTCGCACCAGGTTCGTGGTGCAAGAGAAGGCATTGGGCATTGCCAATGCCCTTGAGACTGCTGAGCGTTTTCTGAAGGGCGAGGTGGCAATAGTCAACCCCAACGACATCTTCGAGACATCGGCTCTCACCAGCCTCCTTGGGAGCAGCCGGAAAGCCACGGCAGCCGCTTACCTGGTCGGCTACGAGGTGAAGGACTACTTTCCGGGCGGGTACCTGGTGACCAACAAGAGAAACGAGCTGAAGAGAATCGTGGAGAAGCCCCCGCGAGGTGAGGAGCCAAGCAACCTGGTGAACATCCTCCTGCACCTTCACACTGAGGCAGCGGACCTCATGGAATATGTTGGAAAGGCTCAAACGTCACGGGACGACGTGTACGAGTGCGCCCTGGATCTCATGGTCGCCGAAGGGCACAAGATCAAGATCGTGCCGTACCGGGATTTCTGGAAAGCCATCAAGTACCCCTGGCACATATTCGGTGCCGTGAGATACTTCCTCGACAGGTGCAAGCCCAGCATTTCTCCCTCAGCGCAGATATCGCCGAAGGCCGTTGTCGAGGGAAGGGTGATCATCGAGGACGACGTCAGAGTGCTCGAGAACGCCGTGATAAGAGGACCGGCGTACATAGGCGCCAAATCCATCATTGGGAATGGTGCTTTGATACGCGACTATAGCCACATCGGACGCAACTGCGTCGTGGGCTACTGTACCGAAGTGAAGGGATCATACATAGGTGACGGCTGCTGGTTCCACTCCAGCTATGTCGGCGACTCCATCATCGATGACAACTGCTCCCTGGCCGCCGGCACCGTACTGGCCAACTTCCGATTCGACGAGAAGAACATCAAGGTCAACGTCGGCGAAGAGTCCATCGATACGGGGCTCGACAAGTTTGGTGCTATAATGGGAAGTGATTCCAAGACTGGGATCAACGCCAGCATCATGCCGGGGGTGAGAATAGGACCGAATTCATTCGTTGGCTCCCATGTTTGTTTGATGAAAGACCTGCCACCTAACAAAATGGTCTTGATGGAGCCGCGCTATAGGGTTCTGGACAGCAGCGTCACACTGGGTGACAACAAGAAGGCAGATCTCATGAAGAAGTTGGAGAAGCTGTAATGTGCGGAATAATTGGCTATGTCGGGGACGGTGCAGCCGCACCGTTTCTGGTCAAGGCGGGGCTACGATTCTGCAGGCATCGCCACGATATCCGGCGGCAAGATCTGCGCTGAGAAGGATGTGGGCAAGCTGGATCAGGTGTGCGGAAAACATGACCTGGACGGCCTGCCAGGAAACATAGGGATTGGCCATGTCCGCTGGGCAACTCACGGCGACGTCACGCAAGTCAATGCCCATCCTCACTTCGACTGCAAGAGGCAGATAGCGGTAGTTCACAACGGGATCGTGGAGAACTACCAGGAACTGCGCACGAGACTCGAATCGAATCACCTGTTCGTCTCCCAGACCGATACAGAGGTTATCCCTCATCTGATCGAAGACTACATGGATGCCGGAGCCTCACTGGAAGAGGCTGTCTTGAAGGCATCCAAGCAACTGAAGGGCTGCTATGCCTTTGCGGCAGTCTCCGTGAAGGAACCGGACAAGATAGTCGCTACCCGAAGAGAGAGCCCTCTGGTGGTCGGAGCCAATACCCACAGGAGCTTCATAGCCAGTGACGCTCTGGCCTTCCTCGAAGAAACCAACCGGGTCGTATTCCTGGAAGATGGTGAGATGGTGATACTGGGCAAGAACATAACGTTCCTGGACAAAGATGGCAAGCCGGTCATCAGGGAATTCAAAGAGGTTGACTGGAAATGGGACCAAGCGACGAAACAGGGCTACGATTTCTACATGCTGAAAGAGATCATGGAGGAGCCGCAGGCCATCAAGCAAGCCACAATGCAGGACAAGCGGCTCCTGTTGGAAATGGCCATCGGCATCCTGAGGTCAAAACAGGTAGTCATCACAGCATGTGGCACATCCCGATATGCCGCCCTCGTTGGCCGGTATCTTTTCTCAAGGCTGGCCGGCCAGTTTTGCGACGTGATCATGGGCTCCGAGTTTCAGTACTTCTCCGATTCGATTGACAAGAACACCCTCGTGATAGCCGTTTCGCAGAGCGGGGAGACGGCCGACGTCATTCAGGGGGTCAAGCGAGCCAAGGAGAATGGCGCTACCATCTACTCACTGGTCAACACCGTGGGCTCGTCTCTGGCCAGAATGAGCGACAGGGTGCTCTACCTGAACTGCGGCCCCGAGATAGGAGTCGCCGCCACCAAGACCTTCGTCAGCCAACTGGCGCTGTTCTACCTGCTGTCATTCACCATGGCTAACAAGCTGGACGATGGCTTGGAGCAGCTTCTGGACGTCTGCCCTAAGATCGAAAGGGGTTTCGGCAAGAACAGCAAGAAGCTTCAGGGATTGGCACAGCAGACCAGAGACAAGCATGACTTCTACTACATAGCCAGGGGCATCAACTTTGCCATTGCCGCCGAAGGTGCGCTCAAGATGAAGGAGATCTCCTACGTTCATGCCGAGGGCATGCCGGCGGGTGAACTCAAGCACGGCACACTGGCTCTGATTGAGAAGAACACGCCGGTGGTAGTCATTTGCCCCAAGGACTATACCTACGAAGAGACCATTGCCAATGCCCATGAGACGAAGGCCAGGGGTGCTTTTGTCATCGGTGTCTCGGAGGAAATGAATCCCATTTTTGATGAATGGATTGAGATTCCGGAGGTGGACGAGGTCTTCCAGCCATTGGTGACTGTCGTGCCACTGCAACTCCTGGCATACTACTCCGCTCTGGCTCGCGGCCGGGACCCGGACAAGCCACGCAATCTAGCCAAGTCAGTCACCGTGAAGTAGACTCTCAGTCAAATGGGTTCTCCGAACCATACTCCGAATCGGTTCAAGACCATCTTGAGGCTAGTGGCCGCAGTGGCGGTTCTGTCTGCATGGACACTAGCTCTGGTCGGGTTTGGCAGCGCATGCTCGAAAGAGGCCAAGACCTTTGTGGATCTGATGAGCACAGTGCCAGATAGCACTGGCCACTTCGCCTACTGGGCCGTCGACGATCTCAATGAGGACGAGGACCTTTGGGGAGTATATGCCACATTCGAGGAAAGCGCCGACACTCAGCAGCTGAAGGAGTTCATACCGGTCTTGGCTACGGTCAAGCAGTCTGCCAAGGCCGTCAGCTATGACAATACCAGTCTGAAGAATCCAGTGACAGTGTTCCGTGGCGATTTCGACATCAACAACACCAAGGCCCGACTGGAGACCATCGGCTACTCAGAGACACGTTATAAGGACGTAGGAATCTGGACTCTCCATGAAGACCAGACGATCTTCAAGTCCGTTGCCCTAAGGTCTACCTCTATACTCATGGGAGATGACTCAGACCTGAGAGCCTGCATCGATGTGATAGTCAAGAACAACACGCGGTCGCTGAATGGAGACCCGTACATCCGACTGGTAGCTGACAAGCTGCCCAACGGCTTGATAGTAGAGATCGACAGAGCCGACATCTCGCATGGCGAGCAATATCCAGACCTGGTCACCTACGGGAAGTCATACGCCAAAGCAAACAAGGACATGCTCAAGCTGACTGCAGTCTACATGTTCAGCGATGGGCCCGCCGCCGGCGCAGCACAGCAGCAAATCAGAGATCACTTAGCCGCGACCTTCGAAGAGGTCAAGGTCAGGCGTGACGGGAACTTCGTCATCGCCACATCGCAGATCTCGATCGCCTCCGGCAAAGATGCTTCAATCCATCCACATAGTCAGGGGAGTCAGTCCTACGTTCACTTGGTGCTCCCATGCTGAACGTTGTTCATTCTCTCGAAGCTGCGCAACACTCTATCGAAGCAATAGTGGTTTGCCTGACTGTGGCTCTAGATACAGCCTCTCACCTTGACTGACCGCATATTATGTATAATATATGTCGCCTGTGGTGAAACAGACGCGTACGCAGGCAGTGACTTCATCTGCGGTGGAGGAAAGACTCTTGCCGGAACAAAGGATTCTGATCGTTGACAACGAGCAGAGTGTGACTAGCATGATCGCCGACGCACTCGAAACCCTCGGCTACTTGGTGAAGGTAGCCATCTCTGGCCATGACGCGATAGCCATTGTGCGGAGCGAGAGGTTCGATCTGGTGCTGGTCAGCGATATGCTCCCTGATCTCGACGCTCCTGCGCTGGTTCAGCGCGCTCGCGCAGTTGACCCTGATACGAGTGCCATCATCATGACTGAGCGCCAGAATACTGGAATCGAATCAGAACGCATCGCGATACCTTCCGCGTTGGTTCTACTGAAGCCCTTCGGCAAACAGGAGCTTGAGGCCATCGTTTCCCAAGCCCTGCAGAAGCATGATATCACTGGTGAGGGATTGCGTCTCAAGACCCTGATGCCTCTGTTCGAAGTAAGCAGCGCTCTCATGTCAGAGGTGAACCTCGACAGGCTCTTCAGTCTGATCGTCGACATCGTCAAACGTGAGACGAAAGCTGACAGGGTCTCGCTCATGTTGTTGGATGAGTCTTCCCAGGAACTGGCCATCAAGGCAGCGGTTGGTCTGCCTGCAGAGATAATCAAGAAAGCTCGATCCAGATTGGGGCAAGGCATAGCCGGATCGGTCGCCCAATCCGGAGAAGCCATCCTGCTCAACGGTCCGGTTGAGCCAGCCGGGCAAGACAAGGAGCAGGCGATCGCCTCGGCCTTGTGCGTGCCGCTGAAGGTCAAAGGCAAGGTGATAGGCGTACTCAACAGCAGCAACATCACTGAAGAGGGCTCCTTCACCAAGAGCCACCTGGACATGATGACTATCCTCGCCGGACAGGCAGCCATAGCCATCGAGAACGCCAGGTTGTTTGAAGAGGTCGAGGCNAAACAAGCCACCCTCGAGCAGTTGTTGGGAGAACTNCTCAGAGCTCAGGAGGANGAACGGGAGAGGATATCGACNGAGATCCACGACAGCGTCGCTCAGCTGATGGTGAGNGCTTCCTACCACACTCAGTCGTCCAGTGCCCTCCTCTCACAGTCGAAATTCGATCAGGCACGTGACGAGGCGGAGCGCGCTACGAAGATCATCGGCACATGCGTAAAGGAGCTTCGAGGAATCGTCACTGACCTCTTTCCTCCGGCACTGAGCGAACTGGGCCTGTTGGGAGCCCTGCAAGAGAACGTGGAATACTTCCGGAGGGAGACCGGCGTTGCCTCCCGAGTCCTCAGCACAACCCTGCCCCAGCAACTGTCCCCAGTCCAGGAAATGGTGATCTACCGCGTGGTGCAGGAAGCCCTGAACAACGTTCGCAAGCATGCCCAGGCGACAGATGCCGAGATAAGCCTCGATGCCAATGCAGGCGAGATCACTGTCCAGATTCGGGACAATGGAAAGGGATTCGATGCCACTGGAATGAGAGGAACCAGGCAGCAATCAGGCAGGGTCGGACTATTGACTATGAGGAGCCGAGCCCAGATGCTCGGCGGCAACCTGAAGATTGAGGCGCGACCTGGCGGTGGAACAACGGTTACCTTGACAATACCCCGGTCAACCCCGGACAATCTGTCGCAGGACAGCCAACCGTCTGTCAAAGGAGGCATAGGTTGAAGTCCATACGGGTGCTTCTGGTAGATGACCATCAGGTGGTGCGTGAGGGTCTCAGGCGCATGCTGGACTTGGACAAGGACATTGAAGTTGTCGGAGAGGCTGTCTCTGGAGAAGACGCCCTGACCAAGGCTGACCAGTTGTCCCCTGATGTTATCCTCATGGACGTGAAGATGCCTGGTATGGGTGGCATTGAGGCTATCCGCGAACTCAAGACCAAGCAGTCTCCAGCCAGCGTTATTGTCCTGACCCTCTATGAAGACAAGTACCTCGCCCAAGCAGCCGAGGCCGGGGCGGTGGGATACCTCCTGAAGGACGTCAGCAGGGACGAACTGATCAAAGCCATCAGAGCCGCCTACCAGGGCCAGTCGCCATTTGCGCCGGCCATCAGTCGAACCCTGTTCACCCAATATGCAGCCTTGACCAAGGCCAGTCACGACAGTGTCCTCACCCGGCGCCAGATCGAGATACTCCGTCTGATCGCCTCCGGCTCCACCAACAAGGAGATCGCCTCGAGGCTTTTCATCAGCTCGGCCACCGTCAAACGAGAGACCAATGCCATCTTCGCCGCACTGAACGTCAACGATCGGGCCGAAGCGGTCTCCGCTGGGTACAAGACGGGACTTCTGTGATACCGAGCCCTCTCCCCGCAATGCTCAACTGCAGTTGACCGGACGCCCTCGTCTGACCTCTTGTGCTCCCTGCCTGTTCCCCAACCCGAGTGTCGCTGCAACCACGATTCGGTCTGAGCCACCCACGCCAGTCATGGCGCCCTTGTCTCGCTTCAAACGCAGTCACAGAGTGCCGCTCTCCCCACTACCCACTGAACCAGTAGCCAATCAAGTCAAACATGACCAGATGGCGCACATTCCATGCTTGAGCTACTTAGGTCACCAATGCTATCCATTTGGGACTTCTCCTAAACGGGGCGGGGTGGAAGAATCTAATCTGTAGAACGTGCAACCAGCAGAGAGTTCGCAGGGAAAGGTCTATGACTCTGAATACTCCCCGGATTGACACCCCCGTAGGCGATGACGTGGACGCCATCCGCGCCATGGTAATCGACAGCCGCGAGGCGATGCGTGAGGGATTGCGCATGATGCTCAGCGGCGACGAGAGGATCACGGTCATAGGGGCTGTGAGCGACGGCCAGGAGGCCGTACAACGACTCAGAGAGCTCTCGCCGGACATCGTGGTAATGGATATCTCCATGCCAGGTACGGATGGCATTGAGACTCTAAGGAAGCTGAAGGAGGCTCGAGCCAACATAGGTATCATTGTGCTCAGCGATGACCGCAAGTGTCTGGTTCCAGCCATCAAGGCTGGCGCGGTTGGATTTCTTTCCAGAAACATCAGCCGGGCGGAGCTGGCAGCAGCAATCCAGCTCATCTACCTGTGGCGACTCGTGCTGTTCGATAATGAGGTCTCTCATTTTGCCTTGGTCAAGATCTAGGAGCAGACAGCATCCGCTGGCACTCAGCAATGATGCCAGAGAGTCGCCGCATTCATGTGGCGGCGACGGCTCAATGCGTTGCGCTCCCACAATACATCATCCTCGGGGGCAAACATGAGTGGTTCCTCGGTCCTGCTATATGTCGGGGCCACAACTCTGGCCGGTCGAAATGGACCGCAAGAGGAGCCGAAGGTCTCGCACGTTAGAGGGTCCTGTGCCGGGACACCAGAGTCTGTCGTCGATCGGCCTCAACAGGCCAACCGCGAGAGATACCCGCTCCACTTCCAGTCTCCAGGGGCAGCCGACCAGTGCACATCAACAAACGCTGACCGACAGCAACCCGGGACCGCAGCCAAACAAATGGGCTGTTCCGCCATCGCCACAGCCTGTCAAGGACGCCCAGCTCAATTCGCTTCAAACTATCCGAGCGCGATCGGCCGCGCTGCAATCCGATGGCCCGCCAGGCAAGGCTGCAAACCCCAAGTCCCTCCTGCCCGCCTATGCGCCATCAACTCAGCGACCGGTAACACGCGCCGTCCCAGTGCAAGAGCACGGTTCTGCCGCAACGCGCGCGACAAGCAGCTCGCAGCAGCAAGAGAAGGTCGACCGCACTCCTCCGAATGCTGGTCAGCCCGGGGATTCAAGAGGGCCGGCGATCATCCAGAAGACTCTCACGTCCAAACGTGCCAAGCGTGCCAGTGCACAGCCCGGGCCGATCGAGACTGCCTACCCCGGTTCGGATCAAGCGCCGGCTGACGTCCTGGCCGATCCTGGCGGTTTGGAGCTGCTGGACACGCTCCAGTCGAGCATGGTCGGGGGCTCCCCAAATCAAGAGGACGGCATCCTTGACATCTTCGCGGGGCTCAGCGAGGCGGAGGTTGGACTCCACGATCTGACGGACGATCTCAACGACATTGACAGCGGCGGCCTTCCCACTGCTGCTCCCAAGACCGCTCAGAAGTCGAGATGCTGAACGGTCTCAACCTTCCGAGCAAACTCAGCAGACCGCCATCCCCTACCGCAACAGCTCTACCATTACCAGCACGAGAACACCACGACCACGTCTACTTCACATACTCGAAGATCCGGACCTGCGGGATGGTGGCACCACTGTTGGACCACGGCACCGTGATCTCCGAATCATGGCGCAGCGCGAAACCTTCCAACTCCCCAAGCGGCACCGGGCTGACGAATGGGTTGCTGCTGACTATGTTGTAGTTGCCTGGCGGCTGGCCGGCGATGAAGGCCGATGCTGCCTCATACGTGTCAAAAGCCTGAGGGCTCTTCCCCCTCCTGTATTGCACCCCCTCATATTCCCACCATGTCCACGAGAACACCTTGCAGTCCCCAGGCCCGGGTGTCACGGCCTTCCCCTCAAAGTTGTAGAGTC
>PDVJ01000691.1_pt1 | contig 11522 bp, 11 predicted proteins | sample 1369811 | NCBI WGS metagenome assembly PDVJ01 (sample SAMN07795376, study PRJNA414565) | Alkali sediment metagenome, whole genome shotgun sequencing project. | reverse complement strand
CTGTTCTTCGGTCCCGTAGCGTAAGAGAACCTTTGCCGGGATTGACCCGAGGCTGAGGGCCATACCAATCCGGTTATCGTATCGAATCATCTCTTCCATGATGAGGCAATGGTCAAGAAGGGGCAACCCCTGTCCCCCCAACTCTTTTGGATAGTAAGAGGCGAGATAGCCGTATTGGCCTGCCTTTTTGTAAATCTCCCGTGGAAACCGCTTCTTCTTGACCAACTCCAGAGTGACGTCGGGTTTGCATTCACCGACCATGAATTCACGGACAGCTTGACACATTAACTTTTGCTTGGGCGAAAGGCTGAAATCCATCGTTCCCTCCTTCACCGAATTGAAAGGAAACTCTTGCTTATTGAAGAAAGTCCTTTATTTTGAGTTTCTTTTGAGACGCCCTGGAGCCCTTCCGAGAGGCCGAAGGCCCTGGCTAAGAATTTTTCATGAGGACGGTAACGAGCAAGGGTAAAATCATTTTCCAAAGGTGATCGGATTTCCATTATCCAAATCTGTATTGGACACCAAATCCACTGCCGGGATATTTCCATTTGACCGAACCATAGATACAGGCGATCTGGCAGGTGCCGCATTCCAAACATCCCGCATACTCGACCACCATCTCCCCTTTTTCGTTCAGAGAATAGAGATTTGCAGGACAGGCATAAATTCTCAGTGATCTTCATCAAGCCTCCAAAGGAAGAGAAGGAAGAATGGAATACTGGAATAATGGAATATTGGGAGGAGGATCCATGAGCCTCACTTCAATTCTGGTCAGATTTTAGCTATTAACCCATTATTCCAACATTCCATCATTCCATCACTCCACAATTCTTAAATTTTTCTAAATTTCAGCCAATCTCTAAATGTATCGAGATTAAGAAAGCTTTCTTTTAACCCTTGAGAGATGGTCCTGTAAAGACTTTCTTTTGGATGTTCATCAATCCGCATGACCTTCTCGAAGAGGTCCGAAATGGCCTTTGGATATTTCGAGAAGAGCCTTTCATTCTCCAAAATCAACAGACTGCTTTTGAAAGAATTCATTTCATTTATTATAAAACTTTCGTTTAAAAGTTGCTCATAATAGGCTAAAGAAGGAGCTGAGAAATCATTCTTCTCTTTTGCCTTTTTGATGGTCCGGCCTGCAAGGACACCCGAAGCCATCGCATATTCCATCCCCCTCACTGTGACCAGCATGTTCAATCCCAGTCCGGCTGCATCTCCAACCAACAACATCCCATCCGTGTAGAGTTTGGGTTTGATGTGAATGCCTCCTTCCGTGATGAGATGAGCCGAGTATTCGACAACATTCCCGCCCTTGATCAGATTTTTGATCTCAGGCCTCTCCTTAAATTCATCCAAGAGTTTATAAACCTCCTCGCGAGGTTCTCGAACATTGAACGAATGGATCCCCACAACGATCCCGAGAGAGAGGCTTCCCTGATTGGTATAAAGAAACCCTCCTCCCAGCATCCCTCTGGTTAAAGATCCGACAAAGAGCTGGGCAGCCCCTTCACCTTCTCCCAATCTGAATCGATCTTCGATCGTCTGAGAGGGGAGTTCGATCACTTCTTTAAACCCGAGCGCAAAGTGTTGGGGTTTAAAAGGTTGGCGGAGGTTGGCTTTTTCTGCAAGGAAGGAAAGAATGCCATCCGCAGCCACCACGCAGTCTGCCCCAATTTCTTCATCTCCTGCCCGGATGCCGATCACCTTTCCGTCTTCCTTGATCAAATCATTCACATTCTTTTGGGGGATGACAAAGACTCCTTTTTCTGAAACGAGATCAGCGAACCAGCGATCGAACTTCGCCCTGAGGATGGTATAGCTGGGATAAGGCTCTCGATTGAATCTTTCGCTATAGAGTTCGAGGGTGGTCGAATTAGCCTCCCCCATGAGCGTAAGGATCTCCTTTGTTACATGGCGCTCCAGAGGGGCATCCTTCCAGAGATCTGGTAAGAGATTTCGAAGCGGACTAAGATAGATTCTTCCTCCAGTCACATTCTTACTTCCTGAAAAATCGCCTCGCTCCAGGACAATCACAGTCATTCCGGAATCGGCCAATTCATAGGCACAGGAGAGGCCTGCCAATCCTCCACCCACGATGATTACATCCACCTTATCCATCACAAACCCTTTGCCCCAAATGCGGCCTTGGAATCATTTGACTTCTCAAAAATCCGAAATTCGAATATCGGGCGAAGCATCCAGCAGGATCAATCCGAAACAAATCCAAAATTCAAATTTTCCAAATTCAAAACCTTTTCTATCTGTTTGGGCCATTTAGATTTTGAAAATTCGTGCTTGTTTCGAATTTCGGATTTCGTGCTTCGGATTTACAAATGCTCATAAAGCTATCTGTCTGCAGCCAGGACCCTTTTCAATTCTTCTGTGAGGGCTGGGATAATTTGAAAGAGATCTCCGACAATCGCATAGTCTGCATAGTTGAAGATGAGGGCATTCGGGTCTGTATCGACAGCCACCACCGTTTTGCAGGTGCCGATGCCCAGGATATGATGGATGGCACCCGAGATCCCGAAAGCCATATAGAGTTTTGCGGAAATATTTTTCCCGCTTTTCCCTATTTGATCTTTCACGTCCCTCCACCCTTCATCCACTACTGCCCGAGTCGTTCCCACGGAGGCATTCAGAACTTCTGCCAGGTCCTCCATTAGTTTAAAATGTTGTGGTCCCTTAATCCCCCTGCCTGCGGCCACGACGATATCCGCCTCTGTGATATCCAATCTTGCCCCTGAAGCCTTCTCCAGACCGATGATTTTCTTCTTCGGTGAGGAGGGATCGGTTTTGGGAGAGACCGAAATGAGCTTTGCAGATTTGGAGAGGTTTGGGTTGACAATAAAAGTGTTATTTCTCACGGTAGCCATCTGGGGCTTGGCCTCTGAGAAAATCATCTCCGCAAATATTTTTCCACCAAAGAGGGGACGCTTGGCTACGAGACGGCCATCCTCTCCGATAGTGAGACCCGTGCAATCAGGAGCGTATCCGGTCTGGAGATGCATCGCCAATCTAGGGAAAAGATCCTTGCCGGTAGACGTAGCTCCACCCAAAAGGATAGAAGGTTGATGTTCCTTCACCAGGGGGGCCATATTCATCAGACAGGCATCTGAGGTATAAGACATGAGGGTAGGGTCATCTACACAATAGATTTTATCAACAAAAGGCGTCAAGCTTTTGGCGGCTTCCTGGAGCGCGCTTCCCAGAAGGATCGCGGAAACCTCTTGTCCTGTTTTCTTCGAAAATTCTGCGCACGCCGAGAGAAGTTCAAAAGTGACCTTTCTCACTTTCCCATCCTGTTGTTCCGCAAAGACCCAGATTTCGTTAGACATGATGCACTCCTTTTTCAATTTTGGATTGCGGAATGCGTATTGCGGAATTATAGTCCAAATCACCCTTGTCACGAATTTAAGAAATATAGGGACTTAAAGTTTTAGAATTTCAATCCGCAATCCGAAATCGGCAATCTGCAATTCAAATGACTTTCGCTTCTTCTTTCAGAAGTTTCACCAGAGTCTTAACATTATCCGGAAAATCTTCTTTGATGACCTTGACGGGTGGTCTCTTCGGTGGGGGAAGATATTTCTGTACCTTCACCTTGGCGGACGAAAGACCCACCTCCGCAGGACTCAACCCTAAGGCAGCGAGATCTACTTTCTTGATCTGAGCCTTCATTGCTTTCATCACATTCATCACCTGAGGGATGCGGGGCGCGCTCAAACCTTTTTGGCATGTGAAGAGGGCAGGAAGGGCACAGGAAAGAACCTCCTTTCCATTCTCCACTTCCCGGGTCACCTTCACCTCCTTTTTCGGATCCTCCACGTCGAGCCCCACAACGGCGTTGACATGGGGAATGCCGAGCAACTCAGCAACAGCAGGTCCAACGATCCCTGCGTCGTCATCCATGGCCTGCCTGCCAGCCAGAATCAGATCAAAAGGTTTATCCTTCAGATAGGCAGTTAGAACCCTGGCAATGGTGAATTGGTCGGACCCTTCTAATGCAGGATCGACGATTTGGATTGCCTCATCTGCTCCCATAGAAATTCCTCTTCTCAGAGCATCGACCCTCCGGTTGTCAACCGTTAGGACAGTCACCTTTCCCCCAAACTTTTCCTTTAATTTGAGCCCTGCTTCTACACCAATCTCGTCGAAGAAGCTGGTGAAATACTTATTTTCGATGTCAAGCTCAGTGTCCGATTTGACCTTCACAATCGCCTCAGGGTCAGGCACCTGTTTCACCAAGACAAAGATTTCCATCTTACCTCCAAAAAATCCGAACTCGTAAGGAGTGAGGCGTTAGGGGTCATTCTTTGTGTTGCGGTATTGCGGTGTTGCAGTGCTGCGGTTTTGGAGTCAACGGCAACACGGCAAAACAGCATAACGGCAGCACGAAAATAACCTACTTACGACTTGCGCCTCGCGCTCTCACGGATTGCTAATCTTTACAGTAGATCCTTCCCAGATAGTCACACAGAACTTCATGGGTGCCGCCACCATAGAGTAGGAATTTGGCATCTCTCCAGAATCGTTGAACAGGGTATTCACTGCAGAAGGCGTTTCCACCATAAATCCTCATGGCCTCCTCAACGGCATACATACACATCTCTGTGGAATGGTACTTGGCCAACATGCATTCGTTAACACAAGGAATGTTGTTCTGAATCATCCAGGCACATCGGTAGAGGAAGGTTCGCGAAGCCTCATACCAGGCCCAGAATTTGGCAAATTTTTCCCGAATGAGCTGATATTTGCTGATGGGGTTTCCAAAGGCCATTCGGTTGTTGGCATACAGTTTTGCATCCTCCATAGATTCTTTTGCAATAGCCAAGGCGCACATACCAGTCATCACACGAACTTCGTTGAGAATGTTTCCGGCATACTGAACTCCTTTGCCGATTTCTTCCCCCAGGAAATTCTCATCAGGAACAAAGACATTGTCGAACACCAACTCACCTGTCACCGAGCAGCGAGAGCCCAATTTATGGAGCTTCTGGCCGGAAACAAATCCATCGCGGTCCTCTGTCTTCCTTTCGACCAGGTAGAAGTTAAGGCCTTTGAGACCCAACTTGGGATCGATGGTTGCCATCACTGTGGCAAACTCAGCAATGGGTCCATTCGTGATCCATTGCTTTCTACCATTGATTCTCCAGCCTCCGTCCACTTTGGTGGCAAGCGTCCTTGTTCCGCCGAGGTCCGAGCCAGACTGGTCCTCTGTAAAGCAGATCGTGCCGATCTTTTCACCTTTGATAGCAGGAACAAGAATCCTCTGCTTAATATCCTCGTTTCCAAAACGGGCAATGAAATAAGTTCCCATCAGGATCTGCATAATTGCTGACATGGCAAATCCGCAGGACCCTCTTGCCAACTCTTCATAGAAGATCATCTGCATGATGGTATCCGTCTCCATCCCACCATATTTCTCTTTGTGTCTCAGGCCGAGATATCCAAGAGCGGCAAATTCCTTCCAGAGATCCCAGGGGAATTCTTCCTTTTCGTCCAGTTCCTGCACCCTGGGCATGATCAATCGATTCACCGCATCTCGGACCGTCTGCCTGAAGAATTCTTGTTCCTCCGCAAAGCTAAAGTCGAGTGCCATTCGATTGCTCCTTTCGTCGCAATAGTTCGGAGTAATGAGTTCGGTGTTCGGAGTTTCTTAAATTCTTACAACTCCTAACTCCTAACTTTGAACTCCCAACTTTCATTAAATGATATTCTTCTCCTTGAACTCCTTTAATTGGGCACTGCTATATCCTAAAAGACCGCTGTAAATTTCCTCATTATGCTCTCCAAATCGAGGAGGAAAACTGAGCCCTTGATTGACCGATTTCAAGAAGGGTGTCGTACATGGGGACGGTGCAACCGTGATCTCTAACCCTGTTTTTGAATCTTTACTCCGTATCAGATTCGGTTTTACCAGCGGATCTTTTACCACCTCTTCTATCGTATTCACTTTAGAAATGGCGATCGTGGCTTTATTAAAAATATCGATCAACTCTTGTGTGGCAAATTTCTTAGTAATGGCGTTGATTGCATTATTTAAGTTTTCGACATCGGCAATACGACCCGCATTGCGCTCATACTCTTTTTTCTGGAGGGATTCGAATCCTGGAATCTTTGTCATCGTCTCCCACTGCTTGTCATTTCCCAGGGCCACATAGGCATAGCCATCTTTGGTTTCATACACCGAAACGGGGGCGAAGAATTCGTGTGTATTTCCCCTTCGAGTCACGTTTTTCTTGAAGGTGACTGTATGAGTAATCGCCTGAGTGAGCCAGGAGACGGTGCTTTCAAACATGGAGAGATCGATACGACTCCCCTGACCCGTCACCGCTCTTTTGAAGAGGGCCTTCATTAATAGTCCATAACCATGTTCACTGGCACCCATGTCTGGAAGCGGGATTCCCATGACCTGGGGACTTCCTCCCTTTTCCCCCGTGAGTTCCATCAATCCTCCTCTGGCTTGCAGCACCGGATCATAGGCCGCTTCATTGCTTTGGGGACCGAAACCGGTCATCCCCAGCCAGATGATGTCCTCTTTTATCCTCTTCAGCATCTCATATTCAATTCCGAGTTTAGGATAATTTCTGGGCAATTGATTTGTGGCAAAGATGTCCACTTTCAATTTTACAATGAGCTCCTTTAAGATCTTCTGTCCCTCCGGAACCCCTAAGTCTAAGGTCAGGGCCTTTTTTCCGGCGTTAATGGAGAGGTAATAAGAAAACATCCGATCCTCGTTCAGCACGTTATCCCCAACTCTTCTATTAGGATCACCATATACAGGATGCTCCATTCGAATTACATTGGCTCCATCCTCTGCAAGGCGAAGGGTCAAATAGGGGAGGACCGTAGCCTGCTCCAGACTTAAAACCGTAATATTTTTGAACACATTGGCATCATCCATCAGAATCACCTCCCAGGGATATTTTGGATACTGTATACAAAAATTCTTATATACCTAAACCCCATATCTTGTCAAGGTTTTTTGGTTTTTTGATCGGTAAGAAAGGCCAAGGCACCCAGACTTTAATGGTCAAGGTCTGAGGTTTTAATCCGGGTTTTCCGCTTTTTTGAAATAGATCAGTTGTTGACCTATGGCAAGGTGGATATTGAATCTCACCCTATTCTTTTCTTCAATTTTTCAGTGAGGTCTGAGAAGTATTCATATTCAATGGAATTCAATTGTTTGAGTAACCCTGAAAAGGGAGTCCCTTTCTTATAAAGAAGTATGATCTCTTTTCCCAGACCAAGGGCGATTCCAATTTCGACCAAAACCTCTCCCTTCTCGGAGCTGATAAAAGGGTAGATTCCTAACCTTGCACGCCGGATCTGCTCGATCCTCTGATTGATCAGGTCCCCTTTCTGAATGGCTTCCGAACCATGAATCGGCTGAAGCCCGCTTCCTTCAAATGCAGATTCAACCGCCTTTACCATTTCAAGATCCGAAATTCCTGAAGAGATAAAATACTCTCCCTTGAGAGAGACTTCGACAGTTCTTGGTGTCGTTTGGATCTTCTTGAAGAGTGTTCGATCCAGAGTCAATTCTTTGACGGCTCCCTGAAGAACCTTTTTCACATTCTCCAGATCTTTTCGATAGCGTTGGGCATTGATCTTATCGATTTCGGGCGAGGCAAAGGCCTTGATGCTCATTTCTCGAAATTTAAGGGCGACGAGATTCTGGTAATGGATTGACTTTGAGCTAAAAACCTTCTCCAGAATCGTTTTGGTTTCGGTGTGCCACTGTTGGAAGGCTTCATGGTCTGCATGAAGACCTGTAAGCTTCTCTATTCCATTGAGTTGCTCTTTGATCAGATCGATCGGGTCTCTCTCTACCATATTTCCTCACTCTCCATCAAATCCCCCCACACCCCCCTCGGTTTCGAGTCGCACCGACTTTGCTAAAGGGGGGCAGGAGAAGATTACGTGAAGATAGCAGTGGATCAAGAGAATGTCAATGCTTCCACGTTGGTAGCGGGTTTCCACCATAAGAGAGATTCAGGCCTGAGACGTGACCTGATCAATTTCCCTATTGTGAATAGTGTCTTTTTATGGTATAGAATCGAATAGTTAGAAAAATAGGGTGACACTTTTATGCTAAAAGAAAAAGAGATTGTTTTAGGCGTCACAGGTGGGATTGCTGCCTATAAGGCCGCCGAGCTGGTAAGACTATTAGTAAAAGAAGGGGCTCATGTTCATGTCGTGATGACCCAGAATGCCCAGGAATTCATTACCTCTCTTACCTTTCAAACCCTTTCAGGAAATCCCGTAGTGACGGACCCCTTTACCCTGGTCGGAGAGCAGGAAATCGGGCATATTGCACTGGCTGATCTGGCGGAATTAATCGTTATTCTCCCTGCCACAGCAAATATCATCGGAAAGATTGCTAATGGAATTGCTGATGATTTTCTCTCCACCCTGGTCATGGCGACGAAGGCCCCCGTCTTTTTCGCTCCTTCGATGAACGTCAATATGTGGGAGAACAAAGCACTTCAAAAGAATATTCAAATCTTGCTTGAAAGAGGATACCATCTCATTGAACCTGGAGAAGGAGAGCTGGCATGTCACTGGTACGGAAAGGGGAGGCTGGCTGAATTGAGCGACGTCATGGAGAAGGTGGAAGATCTCTTTTCTAAGAAGGATCTAAAGGGAGAAAAGGTTCTGGTCACCGCCGGGCCCACGCAAGAACCGTTGGATCCTGTCCGATTCATCACCAATCATTCCTCAGGAAAGATGGGATATGCCTTGGCCAAAGTGGCCAGACGGAGAGGGGCTGAGGTCATCTTGGTCACAGGCCCTACCTCCATCCCGATCCCAAGAGGAGATATGAAGGTGGTCTCTGTGAAAACGGCAGCAGAAATGAGAAGAGCTGTTTTGGGACATATGGAAGGATGTTCGGTTGTGATCAAGGCAGCGGCTGTATCCGATTTTCGGCCAAAGGCGGTGAGCTTGCAGAAAATGAAAAAGGCTGAAGCTTCCACCTCTTTGACATTGGAAAAGACAGAAGATATTCTCAGTGAGATTGGAAAGAAGAAAAGGGGTGGGATTCTGCTCGGATTTGCAGCAGAAACGGAAAACGTTGTTGCGAACGCCCAAAAAAAATTGAAGGAGAAGAATCTCGATTTAATTGTCGTCAATGATGTCACGAAGCCCGGGGCAGGTTTTGGTCAGGATACGAATCAGGTCAAGATCTTATTCCCATCCGGAGAGGTCAAGGATCTCCCTTTAATGTCAAAAGAGGAGGTCTCTCAATCGATTCTGGATGAAGTGGGGAAGCTGTTGAAACAAAAAAGGGGGTCTGGAAAGAAGTGACCCCTTTATGAAATGGATCTGCCCATGAGAATGGACCTTTTGAGCGGTTAACTCTTTTTCTCGGCGTGTTTTTCTTCCTTTTTCTCACCCGGTCCTTTATCCGGTCCTTCCTTATCGTTTTTCTTCCCTTCCTGTCGGCTCTTGGAGGGATAGTCGTTCACATAGAAACCAGACCCCTTCAGGATGAAATTGGGGGCTGAAATCAGTTTTTTGGCTGGACCCAGACAGCTCGGACACGCTACCTTACAGTCCTCATCTATTTTATGAAAGAGCTCAAAGATCTCATTGCAACTGTCACATTGGTATTCATAAATTGGCATCGTCAGTACCTCCCATCAGGCTTCGGCATAGACACTAGGGCTGATCTCCCTCTTCAATTTCTTCAGAGCTTCGCTTTCAATCTGCCTCACCCGCTCTCTTGAAAGTTTGAGATGGTTTCCGATCTCCTGAAGGGTGAGTGGGGAATCTGCCATAATTCTGTTTTTAATCACATAGGCCTCTTTTTCACTTAAGCGTCTCAATGCATTTTGGACTTCCCGCTCCCGAATGTTCTTTTCCTGTTGTTGCGAAAGGGCCTCTTCTTGATTGATAGACTCTTCCTGGAGTAGGTCAAGGTGGGTTAGTTCTCGATCTTCGTCGAAGGGAGTATCTAACGAGAGGTCTCTCGCAGACATCCTCTGTTCCATCTCAATGATATTCTCTTTGGTCACATCCAAATCATTGGCCAGGACTTCATACCTCTTCTCATTCTCCTTGTCCGATTCCAGTGCCTTTCTAACCTTTCCGATCTTATAGAAAAGTTTCTTCTGTGCCTGGGTCGTTCCAATCTTAACAAGGCTCCAAGTTTTAATGATGAAATTCTGGATGTAAGCTCTGATCCACCAAATGGCATAGGAGATAAACCGATATCCCTTCTCTGGATTAAACTTTTTGACCGCCATCATCAGGCCAATATTGCCTTCCTGGATGAGATCCGCCAGTTTTGCCCCATAGGATTTATACTCGAAGGCGACCTTGACAACAAACCTTAAATTTGATGTAATAAGTTTATGGGCTGCACTGATATCATTGTGTTTTCGATATCTTACAGCGAGTTCATATTCTTCTTCTTGGGCTAAGAGCGGAAATTGGTTGATCTGTATTAGGTAGGATTCTAGAGCATTCTTAACAATTGGCAAATTAGACATTTTTTAAGCTCCAGCAGGAGTTAGCACTCTATATTAAAGAGTGCCAGGATTTAATATAAATTAGGACGATCCGAAAGTCAAGAATTTTTGAGTCTTTTTTATTTGCAAAATTTATCAATAATTTTAATGGGTTTGGAGGATATCATGGGGAGTGACAGGGAAAAGGAGGAACAAGAAAAGAGTTTTACGGTGAGGGACAAGAGATTTAGCGCCCAAAAGGAAGGGGAGGGGGATTCAAAGGTCAAAGAGGAGAAGAAGGGAGGAGAGTTGAAGGGAGAGGATAGTCCCGAACAGGAAGCCATACTCCCTGAGATCAATTTTATCAACTTCCTTTTTTCGATAAGTACTTCGGCCCTCATACAATTGGGAGAGATTGAAGACCCGATCAGTCAGCAAACAGTTAAGAATCTTCCCTTGGCGAAACAGACCATAGACCTTATCGGGATGTTGAAAGAGAAAACGGAGGGAAATCTCACCCCTGATGAAGCAAAGCTGATAGAAAATATCCTCTTCGATTTACGGATAAGGTACGTAAAGGCTACAAGCTAATCCTCTCCTGGCTCCTTCGCCCCGTTAGAAATTTTTCTTTCTTAACGAGGAGTCCCCTTTGGCAACCTACTTCTAACGGGGCGAGCCCTATCTCGTGTTGTGGTATTACTTTTTATAACTGATGTAAAAGCTGCTTCCTTTCCGATGGAGATGGAAAAGAATTCCCTTTTCCAGGCTTGCTTCTTTGACGGCCTTATCAAAATCCCTTAGGTTCTCGATCTTTTTCCGGTTGATTTCAAGAATCACATCTCCCTCTTGAAACCCCATTTCGTCAGCAATGCTCCCCTCCTCAACACCGATCACCACCACTCCTTGCTTGATTCCGGCGATGCGATACCGAGTGGCCAGTTGAGGCGTCAGTTCTTGGACCTTTGCCCCCAGTTTCTCTTCCTCTTCTTTCTCTTTTGCCGTTTCAACCTTTTCCGGCATAGCGGTGGTTGTCACTTCGATGGTCATCTGTTTCCCATCCCT
>PDVJ01000690.1_pt1 | contig 11527 bp, 7 predicted proteins | sample 1369811 | NCBI WGS metagenome assembly PDVJ01 (sample SAMN07795376, study PRJNA414565) | Alkali sediment metagenome, whole genome shotgun sequencing project. | reverse complement strand
GGGCTGCCGATCCCGACATCGACGCTCCAGCAGGTCCACGACCGGCCGCGCCGGAAGCGCTGTCCGTCAGCCGCTTGATCTCGGCGAGCGTCAGCGGCCCACGCAGGTACGAGAGGGCCCAGCGCGTGCGCAGCAGCACCGGCGCGTCGTCGTGCACGTTGCGCATCAGGAACGTGCGCTGCGTGAGGTTCGACATCAGCGCCTCGAGTCCGGCGCGGTCCATGCCGCCCGCGGCCTCCGTGCCGAGCAGTCCCTCGATCACGCGGTTCCTGTCGCGCTCGGTCTGCAGCCGGCCGATGAACCAGGTGCCCGCGTTGCCGAGCCCCTTGTAGTCGAGATCGACGGGGTTCTGCGTCGCGAGCACCACGCCGAGCCCGAACGCGCGCGCCTGCTTCATCAGCGTGAGCAGCGGCAGCTTCGACGGCGGCATCGCCGAGGGCGGGAAGAACCCGAACACCTCGTCCATGTAGAACACCGCGCGCAGGCTGGTCGTGCCGGACTGGCGCCGCATCCACGCCACGAGCTCGTTCGCGATCAGCGTGACGACGAACATGCGCTCGGCGTCGTTCAGGTGGGCGATCGAGATGATCGAGATGCGGGGCTTGCCCGCGTCCGTGTAGAGCAGCGTCTGGATGTCGAGTGCATCGCCCTCGAGCCAGGCTTCGAAGCCGGGGGAGGCGAGCAGGCCGTTCACCCGCAGCGCGAGTTCCATGCGCTCCTTCGCCGGGTAGAAGCTCTCGAGGTCGAACACGCCCACCTTGTCGAACGGAGGCTTCTGCACGGCCTGGATGATCGCGGCGAGGTCGGGGCCCTGGCCCTTGCGCCACGCGGCGTCGAGGATCGCCGAGAGCAGGATGTACTCGCGGCTCTTGATCGGGTCCGCGTCGACGTCGAGCAGTCCGAGCAGGCCTGCAACCGCCGAGCCGATGCGTTCCTTGAGTGCGGTGGCGTCGCTCGAGGTGGCCGCGTCCGGCGCGGTGAAAGAGCGCAGGATCGACAGCGATCGGCCCGAGTTCGAGCCGGGCGTGTAGATCGCGACCTCGGCCGCGTCGCGCAGTCGCTGGATGCGCGCCCCGTCCTGGCGCCACTCGGCGAGCCCCTCGCGCCAGGTCTCGGCCGTCGCAGACGCGAATTCCTCGACCGACTGGTTCTTGCGGGACGCTTCGCCCTTGTCCACCCAGGGCTGGAAGTCGGAGGCCTTCAGGTCCGGAAACGTCAGCAGCAGGTTGCCGATGTCGCCCTTGGGGTCGATGGCGATGGCCGGCACCCCGTCGATGGCGGCTTCCTCGAGCAGTGACAGGCACAGGCCGGTCTTGCCGCTGCCGGTCATGCCGATGCAGACGGCGTGGGTGGTCAGGTCCCGCGAGTCGTAGAGCAGTTCATCGCCGAGCGCCTCGGATTTCGGGTCGTATTCCCGGCCGAGGTAGAAGACGCCGAGCTTTTCGTAGCTGGGTTGGGTCATGGGGGCGCGGCCAGGGGTGGTGATCGGGGGCGGTGGAGTAGTTTACGGGCAAGCGAGCGGATTGCGCGCAATCGCCAGGAGTTCCATGTCCATCGTCCTCGACCAGGTGACCAAGCGCTACCAGGGTCTGCCGGTCGTCAATGACGTGACGCTGAACGTGGCCGATGGGGAGTTCCTGGTGCTGCTCGGCCCGAGCGGCAGTGGCAAGAGCACGCTGCTGCGCGCGATCGCAGGACTCACCGACGTCGACCACGGCAGCATCGCTCTGCGCGGGCGGGACGTGACGGGTGTGTCCGCCAGGGAGCGCGAGGTCGGCTTCGTCTTCCAGCACTACGCGCTTTTCCGGCACATGAGCGTGGCCGACAACATCGAGTTCGCGCTGCGCGTGCGTCGCGTGCCGTCGGCCGAGCGTCGCAAGCGGCGTCGCGAGCTGCTGAAACTCGTGTCGCTCGAGGGCATGGAAGACCGCCTGCCGACGCAGTTGTCGGGTGGACAGCAGCAGCGCGTGGCGGTGGCGCGGGCGCTGGCGCACCGGCCGAAGGTGCTGCTGATGGACGAGCCGTTCGGCGCGCTCGACGCCAAGATCCGCGAGGAACTGAGGCGCACCATCCGCGAGGTGCAGCGCGAACTGCGCATGACCACGATCCTCGTGACACACGACCAGGAGGAGGCGTTCGCGCTCGCCGATCGCATCGGCGTCATGAACCAGGGCCGCCTGCTCGAATGCGGCCGGCCCGACGACCTGTACATGCGGCCGGCCACGCGCTTCGTCGCGACGTTCCTCGGCGCAGCGAACCTGCTGCTCGGCTACCCGACGCCGCGAGGAGTCCGTTTCACGCCGCAGGCCGCGAAGGCGGCCGGGGCGGGCTCCCCGACCGAGCCACCGCGCGAGGTCGTCGCCGTGTTGAGGCCGGAAGAAGTCGAACTCGCTGCCGACGAGCAGTCGCTGGACGCGAATTTCGTCGGCCACGGGCATGTCGAGGAGCTGCTGTTCGCGGGCGCCGTCGAGCGGCTGCGCGTGCGCATGCCGCAGGACGGCCCGGTGGCGGCGGCACCGGGCCGCGACCCGGGACTCGACGCCGCCGGATCGCTGCTCGAGGTTTCCCGGACCATCCCGGCCCAGCGCAAGCTGCCGGTGTCGCCGGGCAAGCGCGTCGCCGTCGGCGCGCGTCGGATACACGTCCTGCCCACGCCGATCTCGAGCTTCACGATCATTGCGGCAGATGCCACGGTGGCCGAGCGGCTGAGGAGCTCCGCGCTGCTCGAGACCCTTGCGAGCCGGATGCACACGCGGGTCTCGGTCACGTTCGCGCCCAGGCCCTGGCCCGAAACCGCCGCGCAGCGGGACCTGAGCCGCGCGCCGCCGGGCATGCCGGTGATCGAGACCGGACCCGGCGCCGCTGCCGCCGCGGAGTGGCTGCTGCGGCACGGCGCCCTGCAGCTGCTCTGTGTCCCGCCTGAGACCGCGCTGCCGCGCCACGTCATCATCCACGCGGCCGGCGACGACGTGCGTGACCAGACCATGGCGGTCGCCGCGAGCCTGCTGCGTCACGTGCCGGCGGAGGCCATGCTGTTCGGCTCGCGGCCGCTCGATGCGCCGGAGGCCGAGCGGGCCGGCTACCTGAGCCTGCTCGCCAGCCTGCGCACGGCGACGCTCGGCCATCCGTCGGTCAACGTGCAGGCGAAGGACATGCCGGGCGATCCCGAATCGCAATTGCAGCAGCAGCTCGCGCTGCTGCCCGAATCGATGCTCGTGCTCGGCGTCTCGAACCCGCACGAGTTCGGCCACGACCGCCTCGCGACGCTGCTCGAGGGCAGCCTCGCGCGGCCGGTGATGATCGTGCGACCCATCGGCGTCGAATTCCCGGACGGTCACTGAGCATGGCGCGATCGCGTTTCAGGCAGCCGACCATCCTGCCGGGCTTCGGCCTCACGCTCGGCTTCACGACGTTCTTCCTGAGCGTGCTGGTGCTGATGCCGCTCGCGGCGCTGGTGTTTCGCGCCGGATCGCTGTCGCTGCCCCAGCTCGTGGACGTGCTGTTCGACGAGCGCGCGCTCGCATCCTACCGGCTGAGCTTCGGCGCCGCTTTTCTCGCGGGCTCGGTGAACGCGGTGTTCGGCTTCATCGTCGCGTGGACGCTGGTGCGCTACGACTTTCCCGGGCGCAGGCTCGTCGACGCCGCGATCGACCTGCCGTTCGCGCTGCCGACGGCCGTGTCCGGCATTGCACTCGCCGCCGTGTTCGCGCCGACCGGCTGGCTCGGGCTGCAGCTTGCGGGGCTCGGCGTGCAGGTGGCCTACACCTGGGTCGGCGTGGTCGTTGCGCTGACGCTGATCGGCCTTCCGTTCGTCGTGCGCTCCGTGCAGCCCGCGCTCATCGAGGTGCAGCGTGATCTCGAGGACGCCGCCGAGACGCTCGGTGCACGTCCGTTCCAGACCTTCCGCCGCATCATCCTGCCGACGGTGCTTCCCGCGCTGCTGACGGGGTTCACGATGGCCTTCGCGCGCGGCCTCGGTGAATACGGCTCGGTCGTGTTCATCTCGGGCAACCTTCCGTTCAAGACCGAGATCACGCCGCTGCTGATCGTCATCAAGCTCGAGCAGTTCGACTACGACGGCGCCGCGGCGCTCGGCTTCATCATGCTGGTGATGTCGTTCCTGATGCTGTTCGCGATCAACCTCGTGCAGGCCTGGGGCCGGCGGCGCCAGGTCGGCGGGCGCAGCTGATGGCCGGCGCGGCACCCATGGTCGAGGAGCGGCGCGTCCCGCTTGCGCGGCGGGCGGGCCGATGGGTGCTGATCGCGATCTCGATCCTTTTCCTCGGGCTGCTGCTGATCGCGCCGCTCGGCGCGGTGCTGGCGCAGGCCTTTGCGAAGGGAGTCGGGCCATACCTGCACAGCTTCGCGGATCCCGACACGCACTCGGCGATCAAGCTCACGCTGCTCACCGCGGCGATCGTCGTGCCGATCAACACGGTCTTCGGCATCTGTGCAGCCTGGGCGATCGCGAAATTCGAGTTCCGAGGCAAGAGCCTGCTGATCACGCTGATCGACCTGCCGTTCGCGGTGTCGCCGGTGATCGCGGGCCTGATCCTGATCCTCGTCTTCGGCGTGCAGGGCTGGTTCGGCGCGTGGCTGGTGGAAAACGACCACGCGATCATCTTCGCGCTGCCGGGCATCGTCCTCGCCACGATGTTCGTGACGTTTCCCTACGTGGCACGCGAGCTGATCCCGCTGATGCAGCAGCAGGGCAGCGAGGAGGAGGAGGCCGCCATCACGCTGGGCGCCGGGGCGTGGACCACGTTCCTGCGCATCACGCTGCCCAAGATCAAGTGGGCGCTGATGTACGGCGTCATCCTCTGCAACGCGCGCGCGATGGGCGAGTTCGGCGCCGTGTCGGTGGTGTCCGGCCACATCCGCGGCTACACGACGACGATGCCGCTCGACGTCGAGATCCTCTACAACGAGTACGACTTCGTCGCCGCGTTCGCCGTGGCGTCGCTGCTGGCGTTGCTGGCGCTGGTGACGCTGGTGCTGAAGAATCTCGTCGAGTGGCGCGCCGAGCGCCGCCTCGCTCAGCGATAGCCGCGCGCCTGCAGCGAGAACAGGCTGGCGTAGTGCCCTGCGAGCTGCATCAGCTCGTCGTGGGTACCGCGCTCGAGGATTTCGCCGCCCTGGATCACCAGGATCTGGTCGGCCCTGCGCACGGTTGAGAATCGGTGCGAGATCAGGATCACCATGCGCTCCCGTGCGAGCTCGCGGAACTGCTCGAAGACCTGCGCCTCCGCGCGCGCGTCCATGGCCGCGGTCGGCTCGTCGAGCACGAGGATGTCGGCGCCGTCACGCATGAACGCCCGCGCGAGCGCGATCTTCTGCCACTGGCCACCCGACAGCTCGCGACCCTCCTTGAACCACTTGCCGAGCTGGGTCTGGAACCCCTGCGGGAGTTCCTCTACGAATGGCGTCGCGGCCGCCAGGTCTCCGGCGGTGCGCCAGCGCGCTTCGTCGTCGAAATGCTGCACGTCCCCGACGCCGATGTTCTCGCCGACAGAGAACTGATAGCGCGCGAAGTCCTGGAAGATCACGCCGACACGGCGCCGCAGCGCGGTGGGGTTCCAGTCGGCGAGATCGAGCCCGTCGAGCGTGATGCGTCCCTCGCCCGGTACGTACAGCCGCGTGAGCAGCTTGATCAGCGTCGTCTTGCCCGATCCGTTCTCGCCCACCAGCGCGAGGCTCTGCCCCGGACGCAGGTGGAACGAGACGTCGCGGACCGCGGGCTCCGTGGCACCGGAGTACGTGAAGCTCACGTGCTCGAAGCGCACGCCGTCGCCGGGCAGGGGTCCCGCCGTCGCGTCGCCCCTGGGTTCGTCCACCGGCGTGTCGAGATACTCGTAGAGGGTGGAGAGGTAGAGGTTGTCCTCGTACATGCCGCCGACCGAGGCGAGCGCCGCCGACACCGCGGACTGGCCCTGCCGGAACAGCAGCACGTACATCGTCATCTGGCCGAGCGTGATCTCGCCACGTACCGCGCTCAGCGCGACCCAGGCGTAGGCACCGTAGAAAGCGAGCGTGCTCACGAGGCCCAGGAAAAAGCCCCAGGTGTCGCGACGGATCGTCAGCGCGCGGTCCTCGGCGAACACCTTGCTGAAGATCGAGCGATACCGAGCGAGCAGCAGGGGGCCGAGGCCGAAGAGCTTGACCTCCTTCGCGTGGTCCTCCCGTGCGAGCACCGTCTCGAGGTACATCTGCATGCGGGTCTCGGGCGACCGCCAGCGGAACAGCCGGAACGCGTCGCCGGAGAACTTCGCCTCCGCCATGAACGAGGGCAGGCCGGCCAGCAGCAACACGGCCACCGCCCACGGCGAGAATCGCGCCAGCAATATGCCGAAACTGACCAGCGCAATGCCGTTCTGCACCAGCCCGAAGCTGCGCATGACCAGCGACAGCGGCCGGCTCGAGGCCTCGCGCCGGGCGCGCGTCAGCTTGTCGTAGAACTCCGAGTCCTCGAAATGCGCGAGATCGAGCGTCAGCGCTTTCTCGAGGATCATCTCGTTGACGCGCTGGCCGAGCTGCGCACGCAGCAGGGACTGGCAGGTCGAGAGGCCGCGCTGCACGGCGGCGAGCGCTGCCACCAGCAGGCCTTCGAGCGCCACGAGGACGAGCACGTCGTCGAACCGGACCCCGCCGCCATTGCGGTGAACTGCCATCGCCGAGACGACCGCGTCCACGATCTGCGCGCCGATCCAGGCGATGCCCGCCGGCAGCACGCCCGCGGCGAGCGTGAGCAGTGCGAGCGCAACCGTCAGGGCACGGCTCGCGGCCCACACGAGCTCGAGCGCATGCCGCGTGTACTGGAAGACGCCGGGTACGGCACGCAGCGTGGCCAGGCCGCCCCGGGCGTCCGGTCCGGGTGCACTCGAAGGATTCAGGCGGCGGCCGGCGACCACGGCCTACTTCGTGTAGATCTGGTCGAAGGTGCCGCCGTCGGCGAAGTGCACCTTCTGCGCCTCGGCCCAGCCGCCGAAGTCCGCGATGGTGGTGAGTTGCATCTTCGGGAATCGGCCTGCGTAGCGTGCCGCCACGGCGGGATCACGCGGGCGGAAATGATGGCGGGCGACGATCTGCTGGCCCTCGCTGGAATACAGGTACGCGAGATAGGCTCGTGCGACGCGCTCCGTGCCGCGCCGCTGCACGACCTTGTCGACGACGGCCACCGGTGGCTCGGTCAGGATGCTCACCGAGGGCGTCACGATCTCGAACTGGTCCGCGCCGAGCTTGTCGATCGCTAGAAACGCTTCGTTTTCCCAGGAGATGCACACATCGCCGATGCGGCGCTGTACGAACGTCGTGAGCGAGGCGCGCGCGCCAGTGTCGAGTACCGGCACGTTCTGGTAGAGGTCGTGCAGGAACTTCCGCGCCGTCGCCACGTTGCCGCCAGGCTGGCGCATCGCCCAGCTCCATGCGGCGAGGTAGTTCCAGCGTGCGCCGCCGGAGGTCTTCGGGTTCGGCGTGATGACACCGACACCGGGGCGCGCCAGGTCGCCCCAGTCGCGGATGTTCCGGGGATTGCCCTTGCGCACGAGGAACACGATCGTCGAGGTGTAGGGCGTGCTGCCGTAGGGCAGGCGCTTCTGCCAGTCGAGCGGCAGCAGCCGCGCCTTTTCCGCGATCCGGTCGATGTCGTACGCGAGCGCGAGCGTCACGACGTCGGACGGGAGCCCGTCGATGACGGTGCGTGCCTGCTTGCCGGACCCGCCATGCGATTGGCGGATCTCGACTTTCTCGCCGGTCTTCTCCATCCAGTGACGCGCGAATGCCCGGTTGAAGTCGCTGTAGAGCTCGCGCGTGGGGTCGTACGAAACGTTGAGCAGCGTCGTTGCAGCGGCCGCGGGCGTGCCCGCCAGCAACAGCGCAGCGCCCAGCGCAGCGAGGAGTCGGCCGTCCAGCCCGCCCATGAACTTCATGATGCTGGACATGGTACAGGGCCGCGCGCGCCCGCTCACAGCGCGATTCGCGTCCGCAAGCCAATTACCACGACATTGTCGATCGCCGGGTCAGTGCCTGGATCGACGATGTACTGCACATCGAACTGCAGGCTGATACCGGCTGTCACGGGCATCCAATAGGTCCATTCGAGCGCGACCTCTGCGCGATCGACCGGCGTTCCGGCGAGCTTCCCGGCACGCACGGACTCGTCGCCGTTGATGGCGGTCAGTACGCCGAACCCGGCGACATCCATGTCGCGCCCCGGCAGGAGTCCGGTGTAGGTCAGCCCGCCCGCGGCGAAAAATTCCACCGCGTTGACGTCCGGGTCGGCGAAGCCGCCACGCAGGAAGCTGCTCAGCCCCTGCGGTCCGTCGGGCGTCTCGCGCAGCAGTTCTCCCTCCACGAGCGCGTAGACGCCGGGGCTGGCGCGACTGCGCTTCGGGCCGCCGTCGGCATCGACCCGCAGCAGGTCGTCGAATTCCGACGAGTAGTACCAGAGTCCGAGTGCGGCACGCAGGAAACGCGATTCCGGCTCCGACCGCTCGTAGCCGGCCTCGCCGAGCACGAGCACTCCTTCGCCGTTGCCTATTTCAATGTGCGTGCCGTACGGATCGTCCGGGTCACCGGCCACCGCATCGACGATCGCGACCTGCATGTAGTGCGCGGGCGTGGGCGAGTAGCGCAGCCGCGCACCCAGGCAGCCGGTCGAGTAGATGCACGGCCCGTTGACGCCGGTCTGCGACAGGTCGACGCCCGTGCCGAATCCGCTGTTGATGAACACGGCGCTCGTGCCCTTCGCATCGAACTCGGAGTCCGTCGCATAGAGACCCGCGCGCACTGTCAGGCTGTCGTCGAGGAACCGCCGCTCGATCCAGGCCTCGTAGAATCGGAAGGTCTGCACCGCATTGCCTATGTTGCTCGGAGAGTCGAGCGCGCCGACCGCCTCGTTGGGATCACGGCCGTACATGCCGAAAGCCCGCACGAACATCAGCGTGTTCTTCCATCCAAGCAGTCGCTCGAGATCGAGGCCGACTGCCGGCTCGACGACTCCCGGGAAGAAGTTCGCCTGCTCGAGTCCGCCATCGACGATCGCGATGGCATCGTTCGTGGCCAGCAGACTGAATTCGACACCGCGGTCCGAAAGATCGGCGCGCAATCCATTCCATGCGCCGGTGAGCGTGTCGCTGAAGGGGTGCGGGTCCCCGTCCGGGGCCAGGTCCTCCGCTTGTGCCGAACTCGTCGGCAGCGCAGAGGCGAGGACGGAAACGAGAATCGCCGTCGCGATTGTCGGGACCGGGCGAAGCATTGGACGAGCGGTGTGAACGGCCCTGGCCTAGCGTCCCACGACGCGGATGGCCGACGCATCGGCTTGATCGTCCTCGTCCGACTCGTCGCCGAGGAACCCGCCGCTCTGGTGCTCCCAGAGCCGCGCATAGAGGCCGCCGCGCGCGAGCAGCGACTTGTGGTCCCCTTCCTCGACGATGCGTCCCTTGTCCATCACCACCAGCCGGTCCATCGCGGCGATCGTGGAGAGGCGGTGCGCGATGGCCACGACCGTCTTGCCTTCCATCAGCCGATAGAGACTCTGCTGGATCGCGGCCTCGACTTCGCTGTCGAGCGCGCTGGTGGCCTCGTCGAGCAGCAGGATCCGCGCATCCTTCAGCATCACGCGAGCGATCGCGATGCGCTGCCGCTGGCCGCCGGAGAGCTTGACGCCGCGCTCGCCGACGTGCGCGTCGTAGCCGCGCCGGCCCTTCGAATCCGTCAGGCCCTGGATGAACTCATGTGCCTCGGCGCGCGCGGCGGCCGCGATCATCTGCTCGTCGGTCGCATCGGGCCGCCCGTAGACGATGTTGTCGCGGACGGAGCGGTGCATCAGCGACGTGTCCTGCGTCACCATGCCGATCGCGGCGCGCAGGCTGTTCTGCTGCACGGTCGAGATATCCCGGCCGTCGATCAGGATGCGGCCGCCTTCCACGTCGTAGAAGCGCAGCAGCAGGTTCACGATCGTGCTCTTGCCGGCGCCCGAGCGGCCGACCAGGCCGATCTTCTCGCCCGGGCGGATGTGCAGCGAGAGGTCCTCGATCACGCGGCGCTTGCCGCCGTAATGGAACTGCACACGCTCGAGGCGTATGTCGCCCCGGGTGACCTCGAGTGGCGGCGCGCCCGGCGCGTCGACCACCGTGTGGCGACGCGAGAGCGTGCGGATCCCGTCCTGCACCGTGCCGACGTTCTCGAACAGGCTCGCCATCTCCCACATGATCCAGTGCGCGATGCCGTTCAGGCGCAGCGCCATGGCGGTGGCGGCCGCGACCGCGCCGACCCCGACCTGTCCCTGGGTCCACAGCCAGAGCGCGAGGCCGGTGGTCGCCGAGATCAGCACCATGCTCAGCACGTGGTTCACGATCTCGAACTGGCTCACGAGCCGCATCTGCGCGTGCGCGGTGGTCATGAATTCCTGCATCGCCGAGCGCGCGTAGCCGGCCTCGCGGTTCGCATGTGAGAAGAGCTTCACCGTCGCGATGTTCGTGTACGCGTCAGTGACGCGCCCCGTCATCAGCGAGCGGGCGTCCGCTTGTGCCGCGCCGACCTTGCCGAGCCGCGGCACGAAGTAGCCGAGCGCCACGCCGTACAGCGTCATCCAGCCGAGGAACGGCGCGAGCAGCCAGAAGTCGAAGCGCCCGACCACCAGCACCATCGTGACGAAGTAGATGACCGTGAAGACCAGGATGTCGGCCACCGTGAACCACACGTCGCGCACCGCGAGCGCCGTCTGCATCACCTTGGTGGCGACGCGACCGGCGAACTCGTCCTGGTAGAAGGTCATGCTCTGGCCGAGCATCAGGCGGTGGAAGTTCCAGCGCAGCCGCATCGGGAAGTTCGCGGCGAGCGTCTGGTGCTTCAGGATCGTCTGCAGCGCGACGAGCACCACGCTCGCGGTGAGTATGCCGGCGAGCATGAACAACGTGCCGCGGTGCTCGGCCCACAACTGCGAGGGCTCGACGAGCGCGAGCCAGTCCACGATGCGGCCGAGCATGGCGAAGAGCAGCGCCTCGAAGGCGCCGATCACCGCCGTGCACAGTGTCATGCCGAGGATGTACGGGCGCAGGCCCTCGGAGCACGCCCAGAGGAACGCAAAAAAGCCCCGCGGAGGCGCGATCGGCGAGGTCTCCGGATACGGGCTGACGAGGTTCTCGAACCAGCGGAACAATTGAGGATTCCAGTCGCGGCGGAGCCGCCATCCTACGCGCCGGGCGGCCCGGATCCCTAGCGCAAGGGTGTCGGCGACTGGCGACGGGCCAGGCCGGGCCCGTGATGGCGAATGCTACTTGTGACCTGCGGCCTTCCGCGGCCCCTTGCGCGCGGCCTTCTTGAGCGGCGTCTTCGCCCTGGCCCGGGCCCGCGGCTTCGACGCGGCTTGTTTCCGGAGGCGAGCCGCATGGAAGTCGACTGCCCAGTGCGTCTTCGCCTGCTGGCTGATGTCGCGCTCCGCGCCCACCTCGGCCAGGAACGCCATGAAGCCGGCCATGACCGCGGCCGCCTGGATGGCCGGCGCCTTGACGGACACTTCCATCAGCGT
>PDVJ01000689.1_pt1 | contig 11532 bp, 8 predicted proteins | sample 1369811 | NCBI WGS metagenome assembly PDVJ01 (sample SAMN07795376, study PRJNA414565) | Alkali sediment metagenome, whole genome shotgun sequencing project. | reverse complement strand
TCGGCATGATCTACCTCCGCGACAATCCGCTGCTGCGCGAGCCGCTCGTCGTCGAACACGTCAAGCACCGCCTGCTCGGCCACTGGGGGGCGAGCCCGGCGCTCTCTTTCGCGTGGGTACACCTGAACCGGGTCATCAAGCGTGACGATCTCGACGTCGTCTTCGTGGCCGGACCCGGGCACGGCGCCCCTGGCGTGCTGGCGCCCGCCTACCTCGAGGGAACCTACTCGGAGGTCTACACGGACAAGAGCGAGGACACCGAGGGTCTGCGCAAGTTCTTCAAGCAGTTCTCGTTCCCGGGTCACATCGGCAGTCACGTCACACCGGAGACGCCGGGCTCGATCCACGAAGGCGGTGAGCTCGGCTATTCGCTGTCGCATGCGTACGGCATGGCATTCGACAATCCCGACCTGATCGTGGCGTGCGTCGTTGGTGACGGCGAGGCGGAGACGGGCCCGCTCGCGACCGCCTGGCACTCGAACAAGTTCATCAATCCGATTCATGATGGCGCAGTGCTGCCGATCCTGAACCTGAATGGCTACAAGATCGCCAACCCGACCGTCTTGGCGCGTATCAGTCACGACGAGCTGGAGGCACTCTTTCGGGGCTACGGCTACACGCCGTACTTCGTCGAGGGCGACGACCCGGGCGTGATGCACCAGAAGATGGCGACCGCGCTCGACGAGGCAATCGGGCAGGTTCGTGCGTTTCAGCAGGCGGCGCGCTCGTCGGGCCGGGCGGAACGCCCGCGCTGGCCGATGATCGTGCTGCGCACCCCCAAGGGCTGGAGCGGCCCGAAGGAGGTCAAGGGCCACAAGGCAGAAGGCTCGTGGCGCTCGCACCAGGTGCCGTTCTCGGACGTGCGCGAGAACCCCGGCAGCCTGCGTCTGCTCGAGACCTGGCTGCGCAGCTACGCGCCCGAGGAACTCTTCGACGCGAACGGCCGCCTCGTCCGCGAGCTGCGCGACCTCGCGCCGACGGGCGCCCGGCGCATGAGCGCGAATCCGCACGCGAACGGCGGCCTGCTGCGCAAGGAGTTGAAGCTGCCCGACTTCCGCGACTACGCCGTGCCGGTGCCGAGTGCCGGTGCGACGCGACACGAAAACACGCGTCCGCTCGGTGAATTCCTGCGCGACACGATGCGCGACAACATGCAGTCGTTCCGCGTCTTCGGGCCGGACGAGACCGCGTCGAACCGCCTGCAGGCGATCTACGAGGTCTCGAAGAAGACCTGGATGGCCGACATGCTCCCGGAGGACGCCGACGGTGGCGAGCTCGCCTGCGACGGTCGCGTGATGGAGGTGCTGTCCGAGCACACCCTGCTCGGCTGGCTCGAAGGCTACCTGCTCACCGGCCGCCACGGCCTTTTCCACACGTACGAGGCCTTCGCGCACGTCATCGACTCGATGTTCAACCAGCACGCGAAATGGCTCGACATCTGCAAGAACCATGTCCCCTGGCGCGCACCCGTGGCTTCGCAGAACATCCTGCTGTCGTCCACGGTCTGGCGGCAGGACCACAACGGCTTCTCGCACCAGGACCCGGGCTTCATCGACGTGGTGACCAACAAGAGCCCGTCCGTCACGCGCATCTACCTGCCGCCCGACGCCAACTGCCTGCTGGTGGTGGCCGACCAGTGCCTGCGCTCGACCGACTGCATCAACGTCATCGTGGCCGACAAGCAGAAGCACATGCAGTTCACGTCCATCGACGATGCGATCGTGCACTGTGCCAAGGGCATCGGCATCTGGCGCCGCGCAAGCAACGACGAGGGCGTGGAGCCGGACGTCGTCATGGCGTCCTGCGGGGACGTGGCGACGCTCGAAGCGCTCGCCGCCGTCGCGATCCTTCGCGAGCGACTGCCCGACCTCAAGGTCCGCTTCGTGAACGTGGTCGATCTCTACAAGATGCAGCCCGCTTCGGAACATCCGCATGGGCTGAGCCCGCGTGAGTTGCTTCACCAACCACGAGAACATTCACGTGCGCGGCTACAAGGAGAAGGGCAACATCAACACGCCGCTCGAGCTCGCGATCCTCAATCAGATCGATCGCTTCGACCTGGTGATCGACGTGATCGACCGCGTCCCGGGGCTCGCGGCGCGGGCGGCTCACCTCAAGGAGGAGATGCGGGACGCGATCATAGACAACCTGCGCTACGCGCACGAACACGGTACGGACCGGGCCGAGCTCAGCGACTGGGTCTGGCCTTACTGAGACCTGACGGCGACTGACAGCGACTCGAGCAAGCCTGTCACGGTCTGCGGCCCGACCCGGCCGAAGCCGGGCGGCGCGGCCGCGATCAGGCAGCGACCGGAACCTCGATCGCGGCAGTTCGGCTGACCTTCGGAGCAATGATCGTCAGCAGGCCGTTCCTGAACGTGGCGGTCAGGCGCTCGAGCACAATGTCGGCCGGAAGATGGACACGCCGCAGCACGGTCATGGTCTTGACGATCAGCTCGCGCTGGGTTGCCGTCACGCTGATGTCGGCAGGCTTGACTCCGGCCAGTGGCATGCGGACCTGGCAGTCCGCCCCGGTCTCCACGATCTCCGTATCCGGGCTGAGGACCAGCCGCTCAGCCGCGAGCCAGTCATCCAGGTCACAGCCATCTTCATAGCCGCGAGCGGCAAACAGCTCGTAGGCTTCTTTGCAGACCTGCTCCGTCAATCGATCCACTTCCTCGAACACCGGCAGATTCCTGTTTTCGCCTGCAGGCACTATCGCGATCTTGAGGTCAGACATGGTGACTCCTTGAATTCGTGCTGACGATACGTTTCCGGAAGCATCCCCTGCCAGCGGTTGACCGCAGCTGCCCGCCGCGGCAGAGCCATGTTTCGTCAGTACCGTAGCGGACCACGATGACACCTCTGTGTCCCGGCGATGACAGTCGCCGGGTTCACGAAACCGCCATCTTCCTGTCGCATTCGTGTGCTTCCATCTTCTGTGCGGTCGGCACCGGTGGGACCAGGAGGCGCGCACCAGGAGAGCGCAGGCGTGACCGACATTGCCGAACGAGCCTTGCACACCCGCATCGCCCGCTCCGTCGAGGCGATCCGGCGATCATTTGCCGACAACCTCTTCTACGTCACCGGCCGAACCCTCGAGACGGCGACCAACCTCGACCTCTACACCGCGCTCGCTTTCACCATCCGGGATCGCATGCTGGCGCGCATGGTCGCGGCAGAAGAGCTCTACCAGAGGCGCGGCGCCAAGACCGTGGCATACCTTTCCGCCGAGTTCCTGCTCGGACCGCACCTCGCCAACAACATGCTCAGCCTGAAGCTGACGGACAACGTGCGGGAAGCGATGCAGGGCCTGAACCTCGACCTCGACGCGATTCTCGCGGCCGAGGAGGAGCCCGGACTCGGCAACGGCGGACTCGGCCGCCTGGCGGCCTGCTACATGGAATCGCTTGCCACGCTCGAGATCCCGGCCACCGGCTACGGTATCCGCTACGAGTACGGCATCTTCGAGCAGATGATCAAGGATGGCTGGCAGGTCGAGGTTGCCGACGCGTGGCTGCGCAACGGCAATCCCTGGGAGCTGCCGCGCCAGCATCGCTACCCGGTCAGGTTTGGCGGTCACGTCGAGCGCTACCACGACGACGAACGCCGCGAGCGCGTGCGCTGGGTGCCCGATTCGACCGTCTATGGCATCGCCTACGACACGCCACTACTACGGCGCCGTGAACGACATGGTCACGGCCCAGAACATCAGCAAGGTGCTCTACCCCAACGACGAGCCGGCGGCCGGCAAGGCGCTGCGTCTGCGCCAGCAGTACTTCTTCGTATCCTGCTCGTTGCAGGACATGATTCGCCTCACGCTGCGGGACAACGGCGGGCTCGAGCACTTCCCGGATCGGTTCGTCGTGCAGCTGAACGACACGCATCCGGCGATCGCCATCGCCGAGTTCATGCGCCTGCTTGTGGACGAACACCTCATGGGCTGGGACCATGCCTGGGAGATCACGCGGCGCAGTTTCGCCTACACGAACCATACCCTGCTGCCCGAAGCGCTGGAGACCTGGCCGGTCGAGCTATTCCAGCACACTCTGCCCCGCCACCTCGAGATCATCTACGAGATCAATGCGCGCTTCCTGGACGATGTGCGGGTGCGCTTCCTCGACGAGCCGGCGCGTCTCGCGCGCCTGTCGCTGATCGACGAGGGCAGCGGCGGCGGCGAACGTCGCGTGCGGATGGCCAACCTCGCCTGCGTGGGCAGCATGGCGATTAATGGCGTCGCCAGTATTCACACCGATCTGCTTAAGCACACAGTGCTGAAGGACTTCCATGACCTCTGGCCGGAGAAGTTTCACAACAAGACCAACGGCGTCACGCCGCGCCGCTTCATCGCTCTGGCCAACCCGCCACTGGCCCGGCTGCTCGACGTGACGCTCGGGGACGGCTGGCTGCGCGAACTCGAGCGGTTCCGCGCGCTCGAGAGCCACGCAGCGGACCGAGCCTTCCAGGAACGCTGGCGAGCGATCAAGCGCACGGCCAAGGCGCGCCTGTCGGACCACATTCGCCGCACCTGCGGGATGGTGCTCGATCCGGATACGCTCTTCGACGTGCAGGTCAAGCGGATCCACGAATACAAGCGCCAGCACCTTAACGTACTGCATGTCGTCAGCCTCTACCATCGCCTGCGGCAGAGCTCCACGCTCGACATCACGCCGCGGACGTTCGTGTTCGGTGGCAAGGCTGCGCCCAGCTACCGGATGGCGAAGCTGATAATCAAGCTGATCAATTCCGTGGCCGACGTGATCGGCCGCGACACCCATGTCAACCGGCTCCTGCGGGTCGTGTTCGTTCCTGATCTCAGCGTCAAGACGGGCCAGGACATCTATCCGGCCGCAGACCTATCCGAGCAGATCTCCACGGCCGGCAAGGAGGCCTCCGGCACCGGCAACATGAAGTTCACGATGAACGGCGCCTTGACCATCGGCACGCTCGATGGCGCCAACGTGGAGATCCGTGAGGCGGTGGGCGAGGAGAACTTCTTCCTGTTCGGCAAGACCGTCGAGCAGGTCGAGGACACCTTGCGGACCGGCTACCGCCCGCGGGACATCTACGAGCGCGATCCGGACCTGCGCGACGCCATTGACCTTATCAACTCGGGATTGTTCTCGCGCGGCGATCGCGGCCTGTTCCGCCCGCTGACCGACAACCTGCTCGACGTCGATCCGTTCCTCGTCTGCGCGGATTTCCGCGACTACTTCGAGTGCCAGACGCGCGTCGGCCTCGCTTACCGCGACACGGAGCAGTGGTCGAAAATGTCCATCCTGAATGTCGCGCGGTGCGGCCGCTTCTCGTCGGACCGGGCGATCCAGGAGTACAACCGGGACATCTGGCACGCGACACCGCTGGCGGTCACGGCCGGTAGCTGACCGCATGCGAGCGATTTGTCGACGCAAACACACAGGAGTGCGACATGAGTGAGCGTACGTACCGCGTGCTGTTTCTCTGCACGGACAATGCAGCCCTCAGCATCATGGCCGAGGCGATCCTCAACCAGCGTGGCCATGGGCGATTCCTGGCGTTCAGTGCGGGAAGCCACCCCGCGGGCGAGGTGCACCCGTCCGCCTTGAAGCAACTGCAGGACTCCCGCCTGAAGACGGAGGGGCTGCGCAGCAAGTCGTGGGAAGAGTTCGCGCAGCCCGGCGCAGCGCCGATGGACTTCGTCTTCACGCTCAGTGAGGCGGCCGCACGGGAACCTCACCCCGCCTGGGCTGGAAAACCGCTCATGGCGGGCTGGGGCGTGCCGGATCCGGTCGCCATCCAGGGCAGCGAACGCAACGTGGCGAGGGCCTTCCACGACGCCTTCATGGCGCTCGACTGGCGGATCGGGCTGTTCATCTGCCTGCCGATCGCTGCGCTCGACCGGATGACGCTGGCCGACCGGGTTGCCGAGATCGGCGCAGAAGAATGACAGGCAGGCGTCCCGACCGGCGGCTGGACTGCGAACGCTGGTCCTTCGGGCGATGCGTAGGGCGAGTCACGTCAGCGGACGAGTAAAATCGAAGTCCGCGCGAACAAGGACCTGGACGGGGCGATCGTTGCAGGCCGATATGCTCATCGTGCTGCTGCAGGTGCTGCACACGGCGTTCTTTGTCGTCGTGTCCTGGCTCGTGCTGTATGTGTTGCGATGCGGGATTCTTGGTCGCGCCTCGCCGCGGCTATTGCGGGTGGCGATCATCGTCCCCACGGCGGTGGGGGTGGCGTGGTGGCTGAACGGGCACGAGTGTCTGTTCGCCACGGTCATCTACCGGCTCGCCGATGGTGACCGTACGCAGGCCGACATCCTGTGCCCGGACTGGTTCGCCGTTCGCATCATGCCGGTGAGTTCGATCGTCATGCTGACCGGTTTGGTGTTGGTCACCTGGCGCACGCTGAACCATCGTTGGCTAGGGCCGCCAGCATGACGACGCCAGGCCGGCTGCAGCCTGCACGCGCACGCTCACCGGCGCGGCCAATGGCTCGCATGTACTACGTCCTGGTGGTCGCGTAGCCGGGTCGGCTATGCCACCTGCACAGTGTCGGCACGGGACGGAGGAAGCTTTCCAGGTGGCTGCCGCCGGACGCCCCGGGATCGGGGCTGTCATGCCATACCCCTGTTAGGGTCGAGCTGGTACCTCCCCCCCCAACCCGGGGGGCGCTCTCTCCCGCTCACGGCGCGAGACTGTCGCCGAGCGCGGCTGCCCTGGGGAGATCGATCGCCATGATGAGATTGAAGTCGGAAGTTACTCTGCCCGCCGTCGGGCTGTCGGGGTTCGAAACCCCGCTGTCGGACGAGGAGTCCGCGGTCCAGGCCGGCGTCCACCGTTTCGCGAAGGAAGTGTTGCGGCCGCTGGGCGCGCAACTCGACACGATGACGGCCGCGGACGTGATTGCGCCGGGATCCCCCTATTACAGCGTCTTCACCGAGTACGCCAGGCTGGGACTCGACCCGGCGATGCTGGCCGAACTGCCGCCCGACATCGCGATCCGCATGGAGTCCCTGATCGGTGAGGAACTCGGCTGGGGCGACGCCGGGCTCGCCGTCAGCCTGATCGTCGCAGGCTTCCCGATGCAGATGGCCGCCGTCATGGGCAACAAGGAGCTGGTGGACCTCTGCACCGGCAGGATCGGCTGCTGGATGATCACGCATCCCGACAAGGGCAGCGACGTGACGATGGTCGACGTCAGGCCCGAACTGCCCGCTGGCCAGCAGGGCAACAAGGGCAACATGTGGGGTCGCCTGCAGGGCGACGAGATCGTGATCAACGGGCAATGCTCGGCCTGGGTATCGAACGGCGCGGTCGCGCAGGTGGCGCTGGGCTATCTCAGCGCGGAGTACGAAGACGGGTTCTTCGCCCGCGACGGTAATCCGTACGGCATGGCGGTGATCATTCCGCTCGACCTGCCCGGTGTCTCGAAGGGCAAGCCGCTCGAGAAGATCGGCCAGCGTGCGCTGCCGCAGGGCGAGATCTATTTCGACAACGTGCGCGTGCCGAAGCGCTTCGCCGTCGCGCTGAAGGACGACTACTACGGCAACATGACCTCGGCGTGGTCGTTCGCCGGCACGCACATGGCCCAGACGTTCACCGGCGTTGCGCGCGCCGGGTTCGAGATGGCGCTGCAGTACTGCCACGAACGCAAGCAGGGTGGCAGGACGCTGATGGACCACCAGCTCACGCGCTATCGGCTCGGCGACATGCTGCGACGAGTGGAACTGTGCCGCTCCGTGGCGCGACGTTCGCTCGCCTACGCGCGCCTGTCGCCGCAGACGCACCCCTACGTGACGGCCGCGGGCAAGGTCACGGTGACGCAGGAAGCGATGAAAGTCGTCGACGAGGCGTTCCAGCTGTTCGGTGGCGCCGGCATGTCCCGCGAGTATCCGATCGAGAAGCTGTACCGCGATACGCGCGTCGCCCTGATCGAGGACGGCGAGAACACGATCCTGACCATGCGCCTCGGCGTGCTCGCCCAGCAGCTCTACGCCGAGGGCTGGTCACAGACCTGACCGCCCCGAACACCGAACATTCACCGCACGAAATCCAGGAGAGAGCCCATGGCCAAGTATCCCGTCGTCGTCTATGGCGCGAGCGGCTATACCGGCATGCTGATCATGGACTGGCTGATCGACCAGCAGATCCCGTTCACCGCCGTTGCGCGCGACGCGAAGCGCGTGCAGGAGATGATGGCGCAGCGCGTCGTGCGCCTCGAGAGCGCCACGTACGAGATCGTCGAGACCGAGCACACGGCCGCAGCGCTGACCAGGGTGTTCAAGGGCGCCAGGGTCGTGTGCAACACGGTCGGGCCGTTCGTGAACTTCGGCCTGACCGCGGTCGAGGCAGCGCTCAAGGCCGGATGCCACCACATCGACACGACCGGCGAGCAGAGCTACATCCGCGCCGTGCGCGACCAGTTCGGCGAGTCGTATCGCCAGGCCGGCCTGCTCGTGTCGCCGTCGGTTGCGTACATGTATACGTTCGCCGAGATCGCGGCCGAGCTCGCGCTGGAGACCGCAGGCGTCGACGTGCTGGAAACGGCGACTCTGTGTCGCGGCCCGCGCTTCGCAGCTGCAGGCGTCACGGTCGGATCCACTGCGTCGATCTTCGAGCTGTTCCGCTCAGAGCAGTGCTACCTGTGGGAAAAGAAGCTGGTGCCGCACGCGCCGGGCACGTCGATCAGCGCCATCGATCCGGGCTTCGTTCAGCCGGTATTTTCCCTTCCCTGGGGCGGCACCTCGTTGCCCGTGTACCTGGAGCATGACGCCCGCGTACGCTGCTGCAGTTCGTATGTCGGCTTCTACGACAACAACGTGATGCAGCTGGTGCACGGCCTGAGCCAGAAGTGGGAGGCGGAATACAAGAACCTGCCCCGTGAGCAGCAGGACGCGGTGATAAAGCAGATCGTCGATTCGACCACGCCCAGCATGCCGCCGCGCGAGCGGACCTCGGTGGCACGCACGGTGGATTTCGCGATCGGCCGCGGCCAGCTTGCGGCGGTTCGCGCCACCGTCCACGGCATCACGCCCTACATTTCCACCGGCGCCGTGCAGGTCGCGGCCGTCATGAAGCTGCTCGACGGCGAGACCGCCAAGGTCGGTTTCGCGTCGGCCAGCAAGGCCTTCGGGCATCGCTACCTGCTCGGCTTCCTCGAGCAGCGCGGTCTCGCGCGGGCCACCGTCACCCAGCTCTGAGCCGCGGCGACCATGGCCATCATCGACTTCTTCGATCGCGGCTGGCGCATCAACCCCACGGGCGCCGCCTACATCCAGGACGACCGCCGCTACAGCTTCGACGAGGTGGGCGAGCTGTCCTGCCGGATCGCAAACGGCCTGCTCGCGCGCGGTCTTCCCAGGGAGACCAAGGGCGCGGTCTGGGCGACCAACGACGTGATGGCCTGGGCCTGCACGCTCGGGTTGTGGCGCGCGAACATGTGCTGGATTCCGGTCGGCGCGCGCAATCCGGCGGACGAGAACCACTACGTGCTCGATGCCTTCGATTGCGAAGTGCTGTTCTTCCAGAAGTACTTCGCGCCGGTCGTGGCCGGGTTGCGGCCGCGCCTGCCGAAGATCCGGTTGTGGATCTGCATCGACGGCGAGCTGCCGGACTTTCCTGGCGCGCGTTCGCTCGCGAGCTGGGCCGGAGAGCAGCCCGCGACGCGTCCGAACGTGGCGGTCGACATGGATGACGTCGTCTTCCTGGGGGCCACCGGTGGTACCACGGGCAAGCCGAAAGGCGTGATGAACACCCATCGCAGCATGCAGACGTTCTGCGCTCACTTCATGATCGGCTGCTCTTACGGCTCGGAGGACAAGCCCGTCAACCTCGCGGCGGCGCCGATGACGCATACGGCGGGCCTGCTCTCCGTGCCCTGCACGGCGCGAGGCGGCACCGTCGTCGTGATCACGAAGCCCGACCCGGCACTGCTGCTGGCGGCCATCCCGAAATACAAGGTCACCGAGCTGTTCCTGCCGCCGACGGTGATCTACCGGCTTCTGGATGTTCCCGACCTGGGCAAGAAGGTGGATTTCTCCTCGCTCAAGTACTTCATGTACGGCGCGGCACCGATGTCGGTCGAGAAGCTCAAGCAGGCGATCGAGGTGATCGGCCCGGTGATGATGGGCGGCTACGGCCAGACCGAGGCGCCGGCCTCCATCGCCTACCTGCCGCCGGACGAGCACTTCGTGGGCGGCAGGCTCGCCTCGGGCGAGAGGCTGTCGTCGGTAGGACATCCCAATCCGCTGATCCGCGTCGAGATCATGAACGACGCGAACGAGATATTGCCGCAGGGCGGAACCGGCGAGATCTGCGTGCGCGGCGACCTGGTGATGAAGGGCTATTACAAGGCGCCGGACAAGACCGCCGAGACCATCATTGATGGCTGGCTGCACACGGGCGACGTCGGCCACATCGACGCCGACGGCTACCTGCACATCACCGACCGCAAGAAGGACATGATCATCTCCGGCGGCTTCAACGTGTACCCGAGCGAAGTCGAGCAGGTGATCTGGTCGCACCCGGCCGTGCAGGACTGCGCCGTCATCGGCGTACCGGACGAGACGTGGGGCGAAGCAGTGAAGGCCGTGGTCGAACTCAACGCTGGGCAACAGGCGAGCGCGGACGAGCTGATCGCGCTCTGCAAGGAGAAGCTGGGCTCGGTGAAGGCGCCGAAGTCGATCGACTTCGTCGAAGCGCTGCCTCGCAGCCCGGTCGGCAAGGTTCTGAAGAAGGACCTGCGGGCGAAGTACTGGCAGCAAACGGCGCGCAAGATCTGAGCGCCGCAGGAGAAGTGACTGGCATGAGCATGTTCACGGACAAAGTGGTCGTCATCACGGGCGCCGGCTCGGGCATCGGCCGCGCTCTGGCGCAGCAGTTCGCCGGCAAGGGCGCCCGCCTGGCCCTGACGGACATCAACACGAAGGGCCTCNNNNGTCAACGCGAAGGGTCTCGAGGAAACGCTGAAATCGCTGCCTGCCGTGGCCGAGGCGCGCGGCTACACGCTCGACGTCTCGAGCCGGCAGGCGGTGTTCGCGCATGCCGACGACGTGAAACGCGATTTCGGCACCGCCCACTGCGTGATCAACAACGCCGGCGCCACGATGATCGGCACCATCGAGCACATGACGGTCGAGGAGATCGAGTGGCAGCTCGGCATCAACCTGTGGGGCGTGATCTACGGCACCAAGGCATTCCTGCCCATGATGCTGGCCCGGAGCGAGGGCTGCATCGTCAACATCTCGAGCGTGTTTGGCATGGTCAGCTTCCCGGCACAGGGCGCCTACAACATTTCCAAGTTCGGCGTGCGGGGGCTCACGGAGTGCCTGTGGAACGAACTCGACGGCACCGGCGTGCGCGCGATCTGCGTGCACCCGGGCGGCATCAGGACCAACATCGAGAAGGCCGGGCGCCGGGCCGCGGCGGCCGGCACCGAGGAAGCTGCCTTCGAGGGGCTGGCCGAGAAGATGCTGCTGACACCGCCCGAGGACTGCGCGGCCGACATCATCGCCGGCATCGAGCGCGGCAAGAAGCGCATCCTCACTGGCAG
>PDVJ01000688.1_pt1 | contig 11536 bp, 10 predicted proteins | sample 1369811 | NCBI WGS metagenome assembly PDVJ01 (sample SAMN07795376, study PRJNA414565) | Alkali sediment metagenome, whole genome shotgun sequencing project. | reverse complement strand
TTTCTGTGTCACCGACAATAAATGACGTTCCGATTGCCTGCCCTTCCCGTCCTTCCCGTGCACTTTCCATGGCAACTCTTACTACCGGTTCAAGCACATCCGGCGTGACTTCGGTCCCGGCACATATGGTTGCGAGGTCTTCTGGTGAGGGCAGGTTTTCTGACATCTTCCCGGTTTTTGGTGAAAATACTTTCTGGGAATCGGGTTTCTCATATGTTCCCTTCTTTTTTTGCATTATCCATTGTCCCACAATAATGATGGTCATGACAATGATGGCTGTGGTGAGGATGATGAGATACAGCGGCGAATCATTATTCGGCGGCGGAACTGATGCACCCGGCCCGGGGAAAGCTGGTAACTCTTCGGCAATCTCCAGCGTTATTCTCTTGGTGGTTGACTGGCCATCGGACTGGTATCCCGTAATGACAACCGTGAAAATTCCAAAACTGGAGTAATGATGACTTACCGGGAGATCGGCAACCTGGGTAGCGGTTCCGTCATTCCAGTCGACACTTACCGATTTTATGGTTACGCCAGGTGATCCGGCATTGAGATTCCCGTTCAGGGTGACATTTGACCTGTCGACTACTGGTTCAAGAAGGGTCAGGACAGGCGGGTTTATCACCATTACTGGTATTCCGCTTACCGGCGTTATGACTGGTGTTTCCGGAAGCGTTGGGGAGATGGAGGGTAGTCCCACGGAGACATACGTTGTTCCGGTGATTTTCTGCCCGTCGGACTGTCGGGCAGCAATCGAGAGGGTGTAGGTACCGGGGCTACCGTAAACATGCGAGTTTGGGAAGCGATGATATTCCGGTGTGGAGCCATCTCCCCAGTCCCAGAAGATGCTGGCTATTGTCACGTTTACCGAACCAGGTTCAACAATCCCGTATATGGTAACGGTAAGGTTTTCCAGGACCGGTGTATCGAAGATGAGGAGCGGAGGGGGGTTGACAATTGCGGTCGTATTCTCACGAACAAGGAAGACCGGAGGGACCGGTGTGGTCGGGATAATGGTAACATTTGTTTCGACACCGGTCGTGACTACCGGAACGAGGGTCGTGTTCTCCGGTATCGGGAGAATCGTTTTTACCGGTTCAGTGGTGACATTGGGCACTATACCGGTAATAATTGAAGGAACGGGAGTTGCGGTTGTAGTATTCAGGGTCTCTGCAAAGACGACACCTGGGAGTATAAGGAGGCTTAAGCATACAACAATAAGGATCAGCCGTACTCCGGATGATGTTGTTCGTAACTGACGCATGGAGTCCTTGTCTATTGTTCTATAGAAATATCGTAATGATTGCTCTTAAATGCGGTTGTTTTTCCTCAGGTATTGGCGAAAGGAAAAAACGGGGTTGATTTTTCCTCACCTGTCTTGTACCGGGAAGAAGGTTATTCCTCTATCGATGGATCCTGTTATATAAAAGACATTCACAAATCCCTGGAGTAAGATCGTATTCGATACATCATACTCCAATAGCAAGGATTCTCATGAGCCTGCGTCTGTTTAGATCTCCCGTTCATTAACTTATGACAGGTTATTGATCGGAAAAAAAACCCGGTCAATTCTTCTTCCCTTTTGTACTATCATACCCGCAGTGATTGCATGAATAACTCCCGTCAGACCTGATCTTAATACTGGAAGCCTGACATTGATCACATATCGGGCGATCGCGTTTTATACGAGGGGTTTGCTGTTTCATATCCATGGGAACTGATTGATGGGTACCCTTAAAAGGATGTCCGTGGTACCCAAATAATACCTATTTTTTTAATCAGCCTGCCAATGTGATTGACCATCACCTGCCCCGGATATTCCCAGGAGTCGGGAATTTTAATACCATAGCTCTGAAACTCCTCCACTGTCTTACCAAATGTAGATTAGAAAGAGAGAGGGTGAAAGAGAGGGTGAAATATGACGGTTTTTTAGGTGAAAAAGGGATTTTATCGGATAATTACTTCAGAATTTTTCAGATATCATCTTCTTCCTCGTCAGCCCATGAATAGCAATCGGTACTCTGGTCACCGTACTCTGTGTCAGTGTATATGTCCATAATGTCGTCGAACTTTTCAGGTTCAAAATTTGGGATCATTGAACCCTGTTTTTCAGGATTTGGATTCATCGAACCCAGACATCCATCATTTCGTTTTTTGCGCTCCCGATAGTTCCGGCCGCTTTTTCCCATCAGGTCTCACAACCGTCTATACTTTTTTTTTTAAAAAGAAATAAAAGTCAATATTTTTTATTGGATAAAAAAAGTTTTTGTACAAGCGATAGTGAAATCCCTGTCCCCATAGATATCGCTCCGGCAAAGTCCGGACTATTTAACGATGTGACATTTGCTGCCCGGGTTGATCGTCGTGTACCATTACAGAATTGCTACAGCTGAACTTCAGTTCACGCTTATTAAAAAAATCAAAAAATTTTCAGGGTTAAACCGCTGACCCGGAATCTTCGAACAGGTATTTCCAGACTACAGCTGCAATGATTGCACCGATGACCGGTGCAACAATAAATAACCAGAGCTGGGAAAGAGCAGTTCCTCCGGCAACCAGTGCTGGTCCAAGACTTCGCGCAGGGTTCACCGAGGTACCAGTGATGGGGATGCTCACCATATGGATCATGGCAAGCGAAAGCCCAATTGCGATTCCTGCAAAACCGGCAGGAGCTTTACTGCTGGTAGCTCCAAAAATGACCATAAGGAAAATAAAGGTCATAACAACTTCCGTGATAAACGCTGATGTAAGGGAATATCCCCCAAGGTAGTCTGCACCATAGCCGTTTGCTCCCAGGTTACCGGGTGCAATTTCATATCCGGGAAGACCGGTCATGATTGCAAGGAGCAGCGCCGAAGCAAAAATCGCACCGATACATTGCATAAAAATGTAAATGATTGCATCCTTTGAAGGAATTTTTCCATTGAAAAGCATCGCAAGGGTAATTGCAGGATTAATATGGCATCCTGATATCCTGCCAATAGCGTATACCATTACCAGAACCGATAAACCAAAGGCCAGTGCAATTCCAAGAAAACCGATATTCTTTCCTGCGACAACCGCGCTGCCTGTTCCAATGAATACAAGAACAAATGTTCCCAGTAGTTCAGCCAGATACTTTTTCATGTTATCCATTCTATGACCTCAATGATTTTGGTTGAAAGATATAATGGGAGGCTATCAGCGTTACAATATTTACCTTTTTCGCAGGTTTTTCAGCGGTGAGTGAAAATTTGGGGATAATACAGCATACAATGCAAGATATTATGAGATGGACAGGTGCAATGAAGGTTAACAGATTAACAGGTTCGAACAATGATTGAAAAAACTATGATGGGCGTACTAATCCTCTGTGTTTTTCTGTGCGGGTGTATGACACCACTGCCGGATAAATCGGGGACGGTTAAGATAATCTCGTCACCACCCGGTGCTGAGGTTTACCTGGATAATGAATATCACGGCACTACTCCTGGCACCATATCTGAGGTATCAACCGGTAATCATATGGTTGAGATCCGTGAAACCGGTTACCATACCTGGTCGCAGAACATTTCTGTTATGGCGGGAAATACTACGTCTGTCTCAATAACGCTGGTACCTGTTTTAACCTCCGTTATAACAACTCCTCAAATCACCACTGCCATCCCGGCGGCAAAAAAAGATGTCCCCCAGATCCATATCGATGGTTATTGGACATGGCCGGCGATACGGTATAAAACCAATCCGGAACCGGTCCTTGTACATGTCGAAGGTTCAAATGTTGGTTATGCAGACGCAAGAGAGGTTACGACATCAGCAAACATGTACTTTGAGGGAAGACAAATCTGCTGGACAAAAGTGTATCTCGGTACTATAAAAGCCGGTGGACATGTAACTATCGATACGATGATGCTCTGCCAGCTCCCGTCAGATGAAAACACCCAGAACGTAAAAATCGCTTTTGAGAATGTGGTAATTAATCAATAACGCTTTTTTGCATTCCCCATGAATTAATTATGAGATAGGATTCTTTTAATAATCCGACAGTTTTTTTTGGGTAAATTGTATGTTTCATAATCAGATTTTTTTTGGATAACATTCTTATTTTTTCGTGGAGTTTACGGATCACCGCATCCCCGAATTCCCGCGTTCCCATTGAACCGCCAAGATCCCGCGTTTTAATTCCGGTTGCAAGGACCTCCTGAATTGCGGATTCAATACGGTCAGATCCAGGTGAATCCCCACAATAGGCAAGCAACATCCCAGCACTCCGTAAAGCGGCAATCGGGTTTGCAATGTTTCTTCCGGCAATATCCGGAGCACTCCCATGTACCGGTTCAAAGAGGGCATACCGGTCTCCGATATTGGCACTCGGGATCAACCCCAGCCCTCCAACAAGATACGAGGTAGTGTCTGACAAAATGTCGCCAAATATGTTGGTTGTGACAATGACATCATACGCAGCAGGGTGCTGGAGGATATCCAGCGCAAGTGCATCAATGAATTTGTCATTACAGGAGACCCCGGCGACTTTTGCTTCGGCAAGACAGATGTCACGGAACAGTACATCGGATTTGAGCACGTTTGCCTTGTGCCCGATAGTCAGTTTTCCCCTCCTTTGTCTGGCGAGCCGTATTGCGGATCGGACGATCCGTTCCGTACCCTCCCGGGTCACCACCCGGAGGGTTGTTGCCCGCTCATCGCNANACTCCTCAATACCGGAATANAGCCCTTCGGTGTTTTCCCGCACGATCATGATATCGAACCCGGTTCCNTTAACAGGGCGCAGGTTTGCAAAAAGATCGAGGGCTTTTCTTATCCGGAGCACCACGCTCTGGTAATCCTTCATGGGAGGTGTCGTAACTGCCCCGAACAGGATCGCATCAGCGCTTTTCAAATCAGCTATATCGCGATCTGCACACGGGCACCCGGTCATCTCCCAGCGGTGGTATCCAACTTCAACCGGGAAATAATCGTATTCGGGATGAAGCAATTCGAGAACTTTCTGTGCAACCGGGATTACTTCATGACCAATCCCATCTCCTTCAACAATGGCAACCCGCGTCATCTGGCCCTCCATTGCACAACAAGATCATTTACCATCCGGGCAATCTGCGCCGGGTCTGCACCCCAGTGAACCACCGCACCAAACTTTCCTTTATGTACCCCGATACCCTCACGTTCAGAGCGGCAGCAGCGCGCGATAAATGGCTCTTCCAGTACCGATTCCAGGGGGCAGATATTTTCCAGCACAAATTCCTTACCATAACATTCGGTATAGAACTGGGAACCTGTAAGACAACCAGCGACCCGCTCACCACCCTGCATCGGATCGGCATCGAGCGTCCGGGTATAGCCTGCAGCACGGCAAGGGAAGACATCCGCGTGCAACTGACTGATGTCGCGGATATGATGGCAGAACATAACTGACAGATCCCCGAATAAGCCTGCAGACTCGAGCTCCCGGAGACAGGCAGAGAGACTCGGGCGGGGAGGAGTCACATCATGGACATGGATTTTCAGCAGCCCGGACAGATCGGGATCGAGCACGAATGTCATATGTTCATCAAGCCCGGTAAAGATCGTGCAGCGAAAACCCGAATCACTCGCAAGCCCGATGAGACGCGTACGGTCATGGATCTGCACCTTCCCCGGGTAATAACAGGTTTCCTTTGTGGTTGCAATTACCTTCGATGCAATAACTGGACGCATCATCCCGGTCCCGGCAGGGTCCGGTATAACCTCAAGAAGTTCATAGCCATCACCAGTGTCCCGCACAAGATAACGGCTGAGGAAATATACCCTGTCACCGCAGGGTTTCGTTGTTGCAAATCCCACATGCTTACACTGTTCCGGAAAGATCATTCGTGGGACCTCCAGTAGTTAACCAGACCACCAGAAGCAAGGATCTCCTGCATTTTAGGAGAGAGCGCTCTGATAACAGATTTCTTACCATCCGCCTCTACCCACCCTTCTTTCAGGTCAAATGATACCATTATCCCTTCCCGGCAGGAAAGATCACACTCGATAAGCGGGAGCCCTATATTGATCGCATTCCGGAAGAATATGCGGGCAAAGGATGGCGCTATAACCGCAACCACTCCTGCCTCCCGGATGGCGATTGCTGCCTGTTCCCTTGATGAGCCACAACCGAAATTTTTTCCGGCGACTATCACCGCGCCATTCAACCGGCTGGCAAGCGATGGATCGAGGTCTTCAAAGACATGTGCAACCCATGTACTGTGGTCTTTTGTGCGCAGGTAGCGACCGGCAATCACGAGATCCGTATCGATATCCGCACCAACACAGATGGCACGCCCTTTTCCTTTCATCAGAAGCTCCCGGGCACTGATATTTCTCCTTCAAGTGCACTGGCAGCAGCTGTGGCTACTGATGAGAGGTAGATCTCTCCTCCAACCCCCATCCGGTTTTTAAAATTCCGGTTTGCTGTTGACAGGCAGACCTCCCCTTCCCCCAGTACTCCCATATGGGAACCAAGGCATGGGCCACAACCGGGGGTTCCGATAGTGCACCCGGCTTTTACAATATCAGCAAGCACCCCGGTCCCGATCGCTTTCTGAAGTACTGCCCGCGAAGCAGGAACAACAATAGTACGGATTGCAACTTTTCGGCCTTTTACTCCTTGGGCAAACCGGGCAAGATCGCTGTAGCGCCCGTTCGTGCAGGTGCCAACAAATACCTGGTCTAATGGCAGGCCGGCAAGATCATGCACAGGTTTAATGGTATCAACACGGGGTGGTAAGGCAATAACCGGGACAATATCGGAAAGATCGAGATCAATCTCCTTAATGTATGAGCACGGTCCTGGTTGTTGCGGTTCAACACTATGCCCCGCCTGTTTCAGGTACTGCACGGTAATATCATCAGCGTAAAACATCCCTGCCTTTGCACCGGTTTCAACGGAAAGGTTACAGAGCGTGAGGCGATCATCCATAGATAGCACTGCCGTGCTTTCACCAAGAAATTCCAGAGCCTGGTAGTTAGCACCATCCATTCCGAGCCTGCTGACGTACGTGAGTGCGAGGTCTTTTGCCTCAGCTGCTCCCAAAAACTTTCCGGAAAGGTGAATGCCGATCGATTCCGGGACGCGGAACCAGGTCTCCCCGGTCATCCAAATCGCTGCCATATCGGTAGCTCCGACACCCGTGGCAAACGCACCAAACGCTCCAAGGGTGCAGCTATGAGAATCAGCACCAACCACCACCTCGCCGGGAAGCACCACCCCCTCGCTCATGACCTGGTGGCAGATACCACTCCCGATATCGGAAAAATTAAGGAATGAACTGCAGGCAAATTCACGCAGTTCGCGCTGAAGTGTTGCTGTCGTGCTGTTGTTGGCCGGAACGATATGATCGAAAAGAACGTGGATGTTTGCCGCATCCTGTATCCTCCTGGCTCCCATACTCTTCCAGGCTTCAAGGGTGAGCACTCCGGTCCCGTCATGAACATAAGCACGATCGACTATCCTGTCAACGTACTCCCCGGCGGTCCCGCAGAGTATCTGCTCTGATAACGTCCCCATCAGGTCTTCTCCTCCTGTGCTTTGCGGATCAGTTTTTTTAAGACATCAGGAGTGATGTTGCATTTATGTTCCGAATGATCCTTGACGAGGTCAAGCACCCGGCAGACCTGCTTGTCGGTAAGCTCACAGCCAATCGATGCCACAACGAATTCAAGTGCCTTTTTCCCGGTATGTTTGCCCAGGATAAATTTTCGTTCGCTGCCAACCATATCGGGGGGAAAATATTCATAAGAGACGGGATCTTCCAGTATTGCTGCGATGTGGATACCGCTTTCGTGTGAAAAGGCCAGTTCTCCGGTCACGGGTTTATTCCGGGGCAGGGTTATTCCGGAATACCGCTCTACCATGTGCGAGAGTTGTGTAAGCCGGGAGAGATCATAACGGTCAATCCCTTTTTTCATGCGAAGCGCAACGAGCAGTTCCTCAAGTGAAGCATTCCCCGCACGTTCGCCAATCCCGTTCACCGTTGTATGGAGCTGGTATGCACCGGCTTCGGCCGCGGTGATCGTATTTGCAACGGCACAGCCCATGTCATTATGGCAATGGGCACAGAACGGGCGGTCAACCGAGGCCACGAGTTCAGTCATAATCCTGTGCATTTCGGAAGGTATGAGACACCCGACAGTATCAGCAAAACTGAGAAGTACCGCCCCATGTTCGGCTGCCCTGCGGTAGACTTCCTTTAAGAAAGGAAGATCGGTCCGGGAAGCATCCTCTGCGGCAAACCTGACCTGAACACCATGATCGCGGGCAAAATCGATCATTTTCAGCGAGTCTTCCAGTACCTGTTCGCGGGGCTTTTTGAACTTGAGCCGGACATGGAGCTCTGATGTCGGGATAAAGATGCTTACCATATCGACATCGCAGTCAATTGCAGTCTGGATATCCTGCTCCCGGGCACGGGAAAAGCCGCATATACGGGCATTGAGCCCCAGATTGGCTATTGTTTTTACGCACTGTTTTTCATTTGCAGACACAGCAGGAAACCCGGCCTCGATAACCTCGATACCAATCTCGTCCAGCATGGTTGCAATATCAACCTTTTCTGCACAGGAGAATGATACACCTGGTGTCTGTTCCCCGTCCCTGAGTGTAACATCACAGATCTCAATATGTAACGGTTTCATGGCTGCTTCCTTCCGGACATGTCCCGGTTACGACGAGTGTCCGCGGCCTGTCCGTTACCACGATCTCGGTTTTCAGCGTCTTTACATCATCAGCGGGACAGATGACCGGCTCTGCCCAGGAAAGATAGGGTACAGGATCGTAGGTATGTTGCCTGCCGGTCATAGCCGCACAATTATTCTTCATGACGATACAAAGCAGCGGGAGGCTTTTTTCATAAACATCAATAAGTGCGTTCAGGCCGGAATGGAGCAGTGCATAATCGCCGATAAGGGCAACTTTTGTGCTGCGGGCGGCTACAGCGATACTCGCACCCATTCCATAGCTGGCCACACCCAGTTCATAGGGGGGATTCATCCCCATCACCGAACAACCAGCGTCACAGATTATCATCATATTCCGTTCCTTTAAGATGTTCATCATCACTTTGAAAGGGCAGGACCTGCAGAATGTGCGGTAGTATCCCCGATCTTCCATTGCCTGGGGACGGGATTGGGGCACCGGTGGCTGGATACCGCGATGGTCACGGACAAATGTCCGCCCGTATTCATGGAATTCGTGTATCCCGGCTGCCTGCCCGGGCAATGGATTGACCGTAACAATCCGTGTCCTTCCTGGTGCTGCACCTGACCCTGCGGGATCGCCATTCCATTGGTTCAGGTTCGAACTTGTTGACCAGGCAAACATGGTGCGATACAGTTCTTCTGCTGCAGTGACCCTGCCGTTCATGGTCCAGGTCCGGTCAGAGAGCCTTCCTTTGCCATTATTCCGGGGTACAGGAATATTGATTCCCTCTTCCTCGAGGATTTGCGGTGTCAGGCGCAGCATCGCCACCCGGGAGAACTGCTCTGACGCTTCTAATGCTGCCTCTACACCGGCATAACAGGTATTTTCACCCGGTTCAATCACCGGCAGCTCTGCGAGTTCCCCATAATAGCGCGAGTCCTGGGCAGTCTGTGATCCCTTTGCATCAGGGTCATCCCCGGTTACAAGGATTACTCCCCCGATGAGTCCCTGGGCAGTTGCCTGAAGGAGGGGATCAGCACATGCATTCACCCCGACATTTTTGATGATAACCGCGGCCCGCCTGCCGGAGAGCGAATCTCCCAGAGCATACTCCAGTGCCGTCTTTTCATTAATCACAAGTTCTGCCCGTGTCTGCTCGCCAAGCACAGTAATGGGATATCCCGGCACCGTATACTGCCGGTCGGTGCAGTCGAGGAGAGCCCGAGTGATCACATCAACTCCTTTCATGAATCCCTCCCAGGCACAAGATCGCAGCCAGTGCAATTTGTGCACATGGTGCGTGCCTGCATTGGATCAAGTCCTTCTGATGCAAGTGCCCGTTCATGCATTACCAAGATTTTTTGTAATCGTTCTGCGGAAGGTCGGGCAAATCCGGTGAGAGCGGCAACAGGGTTGAGAGGACGAAGGACAGGAATTACCCCATGGGATGTCAGCCTGCGGATGCAGGACTCCATTTCCCTGTCTGATTCCCCCAGTCCTATGATGACATTGGAAAAGACCCGGTTTTTCCCGAAGAGTTCAACGGAACGGTCAAGCACCCGTAAAAGCTGGTCATAACTGAGTCCCGGGCACATCTTTGTAAAAATTTCAGGGGTTGCAGCTTCAAGGTTGAATTTCACTTCTGCAACACCCAGCGCGTTGAGTAAGTCAGGTGTCTGGTCGGTGGGATAGATGGAAACACCGATCGGGAGGTCATATACCATAAGATGCCGGATCACCTCAAGCACATAGGATTCCTCCTCCTCGATGCTCTTAAGGACACCACTCGTGATGGATATCGCGTGAACCCGGGAACGGACTGATTCAACCATCGCCATAATTTCTTTGATACTCTTGCGCTGCCCTGACAAGTGGGGCACGGAACAGTAACCACACCTGAAGATACAACTGCTGGTGACCGTGATGAAAGCCTGGTCCGGGCAGTGGAATCCCGGTTCAAGGAGACGCCCGGGTATAATTGTTCCTTCAAAGCAGAGATCAGCAACACCGTTGCCACGGTGCACAATCTCAATCGGGCTCAAAGGATTGAGCGCCAGTTTGACCCGGTGAGCACCCATGGAAAAAAAGACAGCCCCACTCCCCCCGGCTCCGGGACCTGCTGATGAACGTGCTATGTACTGGTCTGCTGGTTCCCCGGAGATACTCACCGAACCTTCAGCAAGGAGTCGGGCTTTCAGGTCTGCCCACTGCATAATTCCAGCGCCTCCTCAAACCGCGTGTAAAAAGGGATGGCAGCAACCGCACCGATAATCCCCCTGCCATTCATTTCGATCCGCAGATCTTTATCATCCAGCCGCCCGAGTACTCCCGGTGCAATCTCTCCCCGTTTTACTTTTCGCCCGTATTCCAGAAGTTTTGCCGAAGGCGAAAAAGCGGTATACACCGCCATCCCGGTTTTTTGAGACAGGGTATACTTTTCAAGGAGTTGCCGGAAGCGGTCCACGAGCGCCTGGGCATCCGTTGTTGCAAACTCTGCAACAAGGCTTACGCAATTCTTTGTACGGTAGGGTACCGGGAAGAGCTGGACTATCGTGTGGGAGAGGTATACCGATCGTTCATCCTCAACTGCTTTGGCAATATTATGGACAAGGGTCCAGGTCGCTCCTTTTTCAGGAGTATCCGTATCGTCAACCCCGATGAGTATCCGCTGCCGCCGGGGCAGCCATATCGTGGAAGCGGCTACTTTTCCCCCACCGGATTCATCACTCCTGCTGCGAAGGACGCCCTCTGCGTCAGCCCGGCAGGCTGTAGCGCCAACACCTCCTCCACCCATTCCAATGTACGTTATGGCAATCTCATTTGTGTCGACTACGCATGAAGAGATACCGGCAGGAAAACGCGACCCTTCAAGTGCAAGGTCAA
>PDVJ01000687.1_pt1 | contig 11537 bp, 13 predicted proteins | sample 1369811 | NCBI WGS metagenome assembly PDVJ01 (sample SAMN07795376, study PRJNA414565) | Alkali sediment metagenome, whole genome shotgun sequencing project. | reverse complement strand
CCAGCGACGACATTTATGGGTAAAGATCAGTTTGCTAAAGAGGAGAACCTATTATCATCCCCCTTTGGAAAAGGGGGGAATAAGGGGGATTTTAAAATGAGGCTTGAAGCTTTCTAATATGCCCAACCATCAGGAAAATACTCCGTTGAAGGAATTATTTTTCACTCAATTGAGGTATTATAAAAATAAAAGGCTTTGGTCAAACCTTGCGAGACCTTCATTGAAAATGGTATACATTCTTAAAAAAATATGCAATTAATCATAAAGGGCTCGCTAAATCGAACGATGAAAACTCTAAATCCCCCCTTCGCCTCCCTGAAGCTTTGAAAAAAATAGGATGGTAGGGCGGGCAAGGATATCTTCAAATAAGATTTCGTAGAATGAAAGTGCTATTTAGAAATTTCAAACAGCAATGATGAATGGGAGATAGGCGATGGCTGGAGAAATAATTCAATATGCCGCTGACGGAAAGCTCAACGTCCCTGATCAACCCATCATCCCATACATCGAAGGGGATGGGGTGGGGCCGGATATCTGGAAGGCATCTGTGAGAGTCTTCGATGCCGCCGTAAAGAAATGCTATGGGGCTAAAAGAAAGGTACACTGGATCGAAGTGTATGCAGGAGAAAAGGCATTTCAATTGAGAAAGGAGTGGGCTCCAGAGGAGACGATCGAGGCCATTCGAGAACATAAGATTGGCATCAAAGGTCCGCTGACCACCCCGGTGGCGGAAGGGATTCGGAGTATCAATGTGTTGTTAAGACAAAGACTCGATCTCTATGCGTGTATTCGACCTGTGAAGTATTTTTCTGGAACGCCGAGTCCTATGAAGCACCCCGAGAAAGTGGATATGGTCGTTTTTCGGGAGAACACCGAGGATCTCTACACAGGGATCGAGTGGCGAGAAGGATCGGAAGAGGCCCTGCGACTCAGAGAGTTTCTTGAGAGAGAGATGGGAAAGAAAATTCGCGAGGATTCGGGTATTGGGATTAAACCCATCAGTCGTTTTGGAACAAAACGCCTGGTTCGGGTGGCGATTCAATATGCACTCGCTCATGGCCGAAAGAATGTCACCTTGGTTCATAAAGGAAATATAATGAAGTTCACAGAGGGTGCCTTCCGTGATTGGGGATATGAGGTGGCTAAAGAAGAATTTGGAGGAAAGGTTCTCCTGGAGAGTGAGATGGATGATAGGAGGTCAACGAATCTTCCCGGAGGGAAGATTGTTCTCAATGATCGGATTGCCGATGCCATGTTTCAACAAATCCTCTTAAGGCCTGAGGAGTATGATGTGCTTGCCATGCCTAATCTTAATGGAGATTATATGTCCGATGCCTTGGCCGCCCAGGTAGGGGGTTTGGGGATGGCACCCGGAGCCAACATTGGAGATCAGGCCGCTGTCTTTGAAGCCACCCATGGGACAGCACCCAAATATGCGAATCAGGATATGATCAATCCGAGCTCTCTCATCCTTTCTGGAGCGATGATGTTCGACTATCTGGGCTGGGATGAAGCAGGAAGGGCCATTATAAAAGCCATAGAGAAGACGATCTCTCAAAAGGTCGTCACCTATGATCTGGCCCGTCAAATGAAGAAAGCCCAGAAGGTGAAATGCTCTGAATTCGCCTCTGCCCTTATTGAAAATCTTTGACAAAGGTTCTTTTTCGGTTTAAATAATATTTGGAAACCGTCATTGCCTATTTTCGATGTTGGAGTTTAGGGTTGTGGAAACCAAGAAAAAAAAGGATGAACCTAAAATTGATATCTTTAAGGCCTGGTGCAAGGCATGTGGGATCTGTGTAGCATTCTGCCCGACAGGCGTTTTGGCTAAAGATGAATCAGGTTATCCTTATGTGAAGGATATTGATAAATGTATTAATTGTGGGTGGTGTGAGATCCGGTGCCCGGATTTTGCCATTACCGTGGAAAAGAAAACCAAAGAAAAGAAGGGGTTAGAAATAAAAGGGGATGAAGCAAAGCCTAAGGGGGAAGAAGAAGTCTCACCAGAAAGAATTGTTGTTACAGGGCAATGAGGCCGTCGTGGAGGGAGCCCTCCGAGCAGGTTGCCGTTTCTTTGCTGGCTATCCGATTACTCCAGCAACAGAGATTTCTGAGATCTTATCCATTAGACTCCCTCAAGTGAACGGGACGTTCATCCAGATGGAGGATGAGATTGCGAGCCTGGGGGCAGTCGTGGGCGCCTCTCTTGCAGGAGTGAAATCGATGACTGCCACCAGTGGACCGGGATTTTCTCTGATGCAAGAGAATTTGGGATTTGCCATCATCGCTGAGATCCCCTGTGTGATCGTCAATGTCATGCGAGGGGGGCCGAGCACAGGACTTCCGACCTTTCCTTCCCAAAGCGATGTGATGCAGGCACGATGGGGGACCCATGGGGATCACCCCATCATTGTCCTTTCTGCCTCCACCGTCCGTGAATGTTACGACATGACCATTAAGGCTTTCAATTTCTCTGAAAAATTTAGAACGCCTGTGGTCCTTTTGATCGATGAAGTCGTCGCTCATATGCGAGAGAAGATGGTCCTTTCAGATGAGGAAGAGGGTGACATTTTCAATCGGGTCAAACCCACCGTCCCACCCGAATGGTACATTCCCTTTGAAGATACACCCAGCGGCATTCCAGCGATGGCCAATTTTGGGGAGGGGTATCGATACCATGTCACGGGTTTGACTCATGACATTCGAGGGTTTCCCACATCGAGGCCCGATGAAATCGGTCCCTTCATCGCCAGGCTTCATCGGAAGATCAGTCAACATTTTTCTGAGATTCAAATGGCCGAGTTTTCCCAAACCGAGGATGCTGAAATCAACATCGTTGCTTATGGATGTGTTGCCCGATCGGCTAAAAGGGCGATGATAGAGGCGAGGGAGAAGGGTTTGAAAGTGGGGCTTCTCAAGCTGATGACCCTTTGGCCATTTATGAGGTCTGCGGTGGAGAAAGTCCTCCAGACATCAAAGACCCTGCTTGTGCCTGAGATGAATATGGGGCAGATCTCACGGGAGGTCAAACGGGTCAACCGAGGAGTAGCTAAAGTCTTTACCCTGAATAAGGTAGATGGGATGATTATCACTCCTGATGAGATATTGAATCGAATCAGGGAGGTTTCCTAATGTCAGAAGTCACCAAACTCATTCATAAATATCTTCGCCATGATAAGAAATTTCCCCATGTCTGGTGCCCGGGTTGTGGGATCGGGATCATGTTGGGAGCCCTGATCCGGGCCATTGATCGGATTGGTTATGAGAAGGATGAGGTTGTTTTGGTCTCGGGGATTGGATGTTCGGGAAGGCTTCCGGTTTATGTGGATTTTAATACTCTGCATACCACCCATGGTCGGGCTCTCACTTTTGCGACGGGGGTGAAGCTGGCAAAACCCGGTCTGAAAGTCATCGCCATCATGGGGGATGGGGATGCCGTCGCCATTGGGGGGAATCATTTTATTCATGCGGCCCGAAGAAATATTGATGTGACGGCCATTATCCTCAACAACAGTATCTATGGGATGACCGGTGGACAGTACTCTCCCACCACTCCCTATGGGATGAGATCCACAACGACGGTCTATTCGAATATTGAACAGGATTTCAAGATTTCAGAGCTTGCTGTGACTGCGGGAGCGGTCTTCGTAGGAAGGGGAACGGTCTATCATGCCCGACTCTTGGATAGTCTGATTGAGAATGCCCTTTTGAAACAAGGTTTTTCGGTGGTGGAAGTCATCGCTCATTGCCACACCCAATACGGAAGGCAGAACCGTCTGGGGACCGCCGTTGAAATGATGGAGTGGCAACGAGACCATGCCCTGCCTGTGGAAAAAGCGCTCAAGATGAAATCCGAAGAGTTAAAGGATAAGATCCTGATCGGAGTGTTGATCGACAAGGAGCTTCCGGTTTATCAGGATGAGTATGAGAAGATTCGGGAACGGGCAAAAGGGGCAGCGGGAAAATAGAGATGGGAAGTCGGTATGAGATTCGTTTGAGCGGTTCTGGGGGACAGGGGTTGATCCTGATGGGGATTATCTTGGCCGAAGCGATCGGGATTTATGATGGAAGGTTTGTGGCGCAGACCCAGAGTTATGGACCAGAAGCCAGAGGGGGGTCCAGCAAATCGGAGGTGATCGTCAGCGAAGAGGAGATTGATTACCCCAAAGCCATGAAACTTGATCTCCTCTTGGCGATGAACCAAAAATCTTGTGATGAGTTTTATCCTGATTTAAAGCCGGATGGGACGCTCATTGTGGATTCGACCTTCGTCACTCAGGTTCCCACTCCGAAAGTCTTCCAGATTCCTTTTACACGGTTGGCTCGAGAGAAGTTCAAAAGGGAGGTCGTCGCGAACATCATCGCCCTGGGAGCGCTTTCTCAATTAACCCCCATCGTCTCTCCCAGAGCCATCGAATCTGCTGTTTTGGCAAGGGTACCCAAAGGCACAGAGAAATTGAATCGAGAGGCTCTGAGGGCCGGGATGAGTGCCGCCAAAAGGGCCAAGAAGGCATGGATGAAATCAGAAATGCCTCCAGAGATTTCCAAAGAAGACCTTTTAGATTCCTACTAAAGTGAAAAGAAATTCCTTCATCTATCACGCAACCAAAAAGATTGCCCAATTCATTTTTTCAATTTTGTATCAGATCGAGACAGAGATGAATACCACACTTCCTGATCATGGACCGATGATCATCCTCCCCAAACATCAATACTGGACCGATATTCCGATCATCAGTCTTACCTTCAATCCTCTTCTTTACTTCGTGGCCAAAAAGGAACTTTTCCACTATCCGTTGATTCGAGATTATCTCTCCCTTTTAGGCGGCATCCCTGTGGATCGAAAACAATCACTTCGGACCTTAGACTCTTTCAGAACCCTGGTCTCTTTGTTGAGGGCAGGCGAGAAGATCGTCATCTTTCCAGAGGGAACCTATTTTCGCAAAGAGGTGGGTTCGGGGAAAAGTCGGCTGCTTCAGATGATTTTAAGATTCCAAGGAGAACTGGGATATCAAATTCCCTTTGTCCCTGTGGGCATTCGGTATGGAGAGAGGTCAGGATGGAGAAGACGAGTGGAGGTTTGCATTGGTCCTCCCCTTTTTGCAGAGAAGGAATCGGATGCCATCCTCCTGACGTGTCGAGCGATGAAAGAGATCAGTCGCTTATGCCACTTACCACAAGTCATAGGGAAATCCAAAATTCGAAATCCCCGCCTGCCAAAGAACTTGTTCGGCGGGCAGGCGAAGGGCGAAACAAATTCGAATGACCAAAATATAAATTTAAGACAGTAAGATAAAAATGTTTTTGACATTTGATATTTGAATTTTGGATTTGTTTCGAATTTCGAAATTAGGATTTCGGATTTAATCCTTTAAAAGGAGGTATCTATGCCAAGACGAGAGAAGGATCGGGAACTGGCGAGGAGAAGAAAACGGATGAAAGAAAGGAAGAAACTTCGGATCAAAGGGCGTTTATCGGCCGTGGAGAGTCCGAAAGGGAGTGTGAGAGAGGCGGAGAAAAAGAAACCGGAAAAGGTAATAAAAGAGGCTCCTGCAGAAGCCCCAAACGAAGAGCCATCCACTGGAGAGGAACAAGCCTGAATCGCAAAGCGCGTAGTCAATAGAATTTTAACGCCATGCTCTATGCCTGCCTGCGGTAGGCAGGCGCTTTGCGCCATGCTCTTATTTAGACCTCATCGGAACGAAATACCATGTTCCCTGCTTCATCTGCCTAATTTCTCGCAGCAATTGGTCGAGATCTTCTTTTCGGTTTACGAAATTAATTTCGCTTGTATCCACAACCAGAAGGGGAGTTTGATCGTAGTGGAAGAAGTAATAATTGTAGGCCTCGATCAATGTCTTCAAATACTCCAAGTCGATCTCCCTTTCATAAGAGACGTTTCTCGATTTGATTCGATGAAGTAATACTTCTGGTTTGGCTTGTAAGAAGATGACCAGATCTGGAGGAGGGAGCTGCGCATTAAGGAGATGAAAGATCTGTTCATAAAGGGCGAGCTCATGGTCGTCTAAATTGATGGAGGCAAATATCCGGTCTTTGTCAAAGAGGTAATCACAGAGGGTGATTTGGTTGAACAGGTCGAGTTGGGAAATCTCTTTCTGTTGTTGGAAACGATTCAGTAAAAAGAAGATCTGGGTTTGAAAAGCATATTTTTTGCGATCCCCATAGAAATGAGGGAGGAAAGGGTTATCCTCTGCTTTCTCTAAAATACATCGGGCATTAAACTCTTTTGCTAAAAGTTTGGCTAGGCTTGTTTTTCCAACACCGATCGGCCCTTCTATGACAATATATCGAAACATGGTTCCCTCAACTCCTTCATTCTTATAACAAAAGCCCAATTTTTTGTAAATTCAACGCACGAAATCAAGAATTCCGTCAGAACATGAGGCGTAAGTCATAAGGGTCTATGATTGTGCTGCCGTTAAATCCAAAAAGGTTCTCCTTCTTTTAGGAAGATTTGGTAGTTTTTGAATCGTCCCATTTTTTTCACATAATGAGTTTTGAGTTGTCGATCGATTTCTTTCTTCTGGGACGCTCTTAATTCTTCCAGTTTTTCTGGAGGGAGGTAGAGTGAAAGTTGTTCAGGATGAACAGGCTCAGGTGTCACATGAAAGATCAGGAGCTTGGCTTTATAAGTTTTAGACAGGTCCAGAGCATAGCGAAAGGCCCAATGGGAATCTTCAGAGAAGTCCGTACAAAATAGAATCTTTTTGAACACGGTGATTCCTTCTTCTTTTTAATTCTTGACAGGCTGTTATTTCAGATTTATGTTGTTTAATATTTATCATAACTTCTCGTCATTTTGCTACAAAAATGTTTATCCTATCGGGAGGGAAGGCAATGCTGAAGAATAGACAAGTAGGTTTTGTTGGATCGGGGAATATGGGAGAGGCGTTGATCCATGGGCTTCTCCATGGACATCTCTGTCGGCCAGATCAGATCATCTGTTCCGATACCAGACCTGAGAAATTAAAGGTGATTCGAGAGAAATATGGGGTCAAAGGGACCTCCCATAATGGAGAGGTGGTGAAACAATCTGACATTATCATTTTGGCTGTGAAACCACAAATATTGAAGCCTGTTGTGAACGAAATTGCCAAATATCTCGATCTCTCCAAACTCATTATCTCAATCGCTGCCGGTGTTTCTTTGGATACCATCGAATCCTGTTCCAAGAAAGAATTAAAGCTGATCCGAGTCATGCCCAATATTTGTGTTTCGGTTCGAGAAGGTGTTTCAGCCATTTCTGGAGGGAAGCATGCCCTTAAGGAGGATTTGATGATGGCAAAGGCCATCTTCGATTCTGTTGGAAAATCTTTATTTATTGAAGAGAACCTTCTCGATGCCGTAACGGGGTTGAGCGGAAGCGGACCGGCTTACATCTTTCTCATTATCGATGCCTTGGCGGATGCGGGAGTCCAGGTAGGATTATCAAGGGACGATGCCCTCATCTTGGCCTCTCAAACTGTGCTTGGTGCAGCCAAGATGTTGATCGAGACAGGTGAGCATCCTGGAAAGTTGAAAGACATGGTTACTTCACCTGGTGGAACAGCTATCGCAGGGTTACATACCTTAGAAGAGGGAGGGTTAAGAACGACCCTAATCAATGCGGTCGAAGTAGCCACAAATAGGTCTAAAGCTTTGGGGGAGATAATGAAGAACAATCTACCTAACTGTTAGCCGGATCATTCAATCTTTCGAAAGAACACAGACTATTCTTTGGTTCATCGTGTTCTTCCATTGCATTCAATATAACATCATAAGGTGACCCATCCGAAATATGAAAAAAAGTCATATGGAGACATGAAATAATCATCATTGTTCTCATGTTGAAGATTAAGATCAAGATACGCTCTCCAATGAAATAGTAGGCCTCCATTTTTGACCTAAATGTTTATATCAAGGGGAATTTAATCTGCACTTTACCTAACCCCCCTCCTTTTTCTATAAAATTTGACACAACTCCTTCTCTTTATTGTAAAATGAGATGGAAGATTAGAAATGCTGGACACTTCTGGCGCAATAGAAAGGTGGGTTTAGTTATGGAACAGAATCCCAATGTTGAGGTATTGAAGCAAAGAGTGACCGAGCTGGAGGGAAAGTTAAAAGAGTATGAGCGAAAAGAGGTTCGGTCAAATCTTCAAGAGGTGACAAAACGTCTGGAGAAGATTGTAGAGATGGGCGATGACGGTATTGTTGTCTTTGACGAGGATTATAAAATTGAGTTTGCCAATACCATTGTTGCCGAATTAACAGGATATTCAAAAGAGAGGTTGATGGGGATGGATTTTCGTCGTCTCTTGAGCGAAAGGGATATCGGTTATCTTGATCAGATGCATTCCGAGGTGGGGGCGGATGAGAGCAAACGGGTCTGCACAGAGATGGAGGTAATCACTGAGAATGGTCTGAAACGGGATGCTGAGGTCTGCATCACCATTGCGGAGATGGAGAAAGACAGGGTAAAGACCTATGCCTATTTGAGGGATATCACCGAAAGAAAGAGGATGGAGAGGGAGATTCGGGAGGCTACGAAGCGGTTTGAGAAGATCGCCGAGATGGGGGATGATGGGATTATTGTCTTCGATGAGGATTCTCGGATCGAATTTGCCAACCAGAAAGCGGGACGAAGAGTTTTTAGAGGAGATGGTCATGAGGGGAGAAGGCATGGGACAAAAAGTCTGTACAGAGATGTCTCTCCATACCTCACCCGATCAGGTCAAAGAGACAGAGATCTGCATTGCTCCGACAAGATCGGAAGATGGCCAGATCAGGACGTATGCCTATATCCGGGATATCACGGAGAGAAAGAAGTTTGAGAAGGATTTGAGGGAATCCGAGGAGAAATATCGAAACCTCTTTGAGAAAGTTCGCCATGGCCTCTTCATCAGCTCCAAAGAGGGACATTTCCTCGATTGTAATCAAGCGATGTGGGGTTTACTGGGATACCTGAATAAAGAAGAGTTCCTGAAGATTGACATCGTCAAGGATCTCTATGTCCATCCAGAAGATCGGAAAACCTTTATAGAACTCGTTGAGAAATTGGGATTCATCAAAGACTTTGATGTGGAGTTTAAGAAGAAAAATGGTGAGAGAATCATGGTCCTTCTCACTGCCACTGCAAAAAGGGATGAAAAGGGGACAATCATTGGATACGAAGGCCTCAACATCGATATCACCGAGCGAAAGAAGATGGAGAGGGAATTGAAAGAGGCAAACGACTTCTTAGTGAATCTGATCGAGAGCTCTGTGGATGGCATCATCGTTACCGACATGAAGGGAGATATCCTCATCTTCAACAAGGGGGCGGAAAACCTCTTGGGCTATCAGGCAGAAGAAGTGGTGGGAAAGATGAATATCCGAAGTATTTATCAGCCTGGGGTAGCCAATGAGGTGATGGATAAACTGAGAAGCCCTGATTTTGGAGGCGTTGGGAAATTGACTTCCTTTCCCATCTTCCATAAAAGAAAGGGTGGGGAATTCATCGAAGGGGATCTTTCGGCTTCTATTATCTATGATGAGAAAGGAAGGGAGATTGCCAGCATCGGCATCTTCAAAGATCTCAGGGAGAGATTGAGGATAGAGAGAGAACTCCAGAAGATGCAGGAAGCTCTTCTCCAATCCGAAAAACTGGCCGCCATGGGAAGACTTACCTCCCAAATCGCCCATGAATTGAACAATCCCATTTATGGCATTATGAACACCCTGGAGCTTCTCAAGACAGAAATTCCTCCCGAAAGCAAGAGGAGAAGGATTTTAGAATTGTCACTTTCAGAAATTCAGAGACTCTCTGAGATGCTTCGAAATATGCTGAGTTTTTCAAAACCTGAGGAGGAGAAGCGAAGGCTTATCAAAATAGATGAGCTGCTTGAAGGCATTTTATTGATGATGGAGAAACAAATGAGGGAATCGAATATCCAGGTGGGGACATTCTTCGATCCTGATATTCCAGAGATCATGGCCTCCACCAATCAGATGAGACAGGTGATGCTGAACCTCATTAAAAATGCGAAGGAAGCCATGCCGAAGGGAGGCATCCTCACTGTCAGAACGAAAAGGGAGGAGCATAAGGTCCTGATCCTCATCCAAGATACAGGGGTAGGAATTCCCGAAGAGATCAGAGATAAGATCTTCGAGGCCTTTTTCACCACCAAACAGAAGGTAAAGGGAGTTGGATTAGGACTTTCGGTCTGTTATGGAATTATTAAAGATCATGGTGGGGAGATTAAAGTGGAGAGCGAAGAGGGGAAAGGCACGACCTTCAACATCCGTTTGCCTATCACGAATGAAAATCATAATATAAAAAAATGAAAGAGAGAAGGAATAAAAAATTTGAGATCCAGAGGTTCACCAGGAAGGCCAAAAGGTCTCGGATTCATGATGAATCCATCCAATGTCCAAGAATTTATTCCATCTCACACTATTCAAATTGGCTTTTGAAATCATAAGGACAAAGAATAAGCTCGGTACCTCTCTCCATTTTCAAAGAATCAGGTGAACATATTTTATTGACAAAATATTCTGTATACAGTATACATTAAATAGAAGGGATTCTCCGCAATTAAACATAGAGAGGAGGTCGTTGAAGCATGGTTGAAGAGAAAGGGTTTGTCTCGATCTTAGGAGAGAGAAAATTTTATGAACCACCCGATGGGATCAAGATGAAGGCTTATATTAAAAAGATGGAGGAGTATCAAGAATTATACCAGAAGTCGATTAATGATCCTGCCAAATTTTGGGGGGAGCTCGCTGAGCAGCTCGACTGGTATAAAAAATGGGATAAGGTATTAGAGTATAATTTCAACAAGCCGGAGGTCAAATGGTTCAAAGGAGGAAAACTAAACGCGAGTTATAACTGTCTTGATCGGCACCTCAATCATTGGAGGAGCAACAAGGTCGCTTTAATTTGGCAGGGGGAACCTCTGGAGGAAAATCGGGTATTTACCTATCAGCAACTCCATTATCATGTTTGTAAATTTGCGAATGTCTTGAAGAAGTATGGGGTGAAGAAAGGAGATCGGGTATCCATCTACTTGCCTATGATCCCAGAACTCCCCATTGCCATGCTGGCCTGTGCCAGGATTGGGGCCATTCATAATGTGGTATTTGGAGGATTTAGCTCCGAGGCTCTACGGGATAGGATCAATGATTGTGGGTCGAAGATTCTGATCACCGCAGATGGCTATTACCGGAGCGGAAGAATCGTCCCCAATAAAATCAATGCCAATGAAGCGCTGAAAGATTGTCCTGAAGTGGAAAAGGTGATCGTCGTCAAGAGATTGGGAATCGATGTACCTTTTACAAAAGAAAGGGATGTCTGGTGGCATGAGGAGGTGGCCAAGGAGGACATTAAACTTTATTGTGAGCCTGAGATCATGGATGCGGAGGACATTCTTTTCATTCTTTACACCAGCGGGAGCACAGGGAAACCGAAAGGAGTGATTCATACCACGGGTGGATATCTCCTCTTTGTCTACCAGACTTTAAAGTGGGTTTTTGACCTTAAAGATGAGGATGTCTTT